>LNFM01003473.1_pt1 | contig 38237 bp, 37 predicted proteins | sample 596031 | NCBI WGS metagenome assembly LNFM01 (sample SAMN04254537, study PRJNA301005) | activated carbon metagenome | isolation source: dual media filters at the Ann Arbor, Michigan drinking water treatment plant | place: USA: Ann Arbor | reverse complement strand
TGGTGGAGCTGAGGGGATTCGAACCCCTGACCTCTGCAGTGCGATTGCAGCGCTCTCCCAACTGAGCTACAGCCCCGAGGCGCTGGCCTTCTAGGCCCTGCGTCGCGTGTCTGTCAATCGCTTGCGCCATGAGTTTTGCGGCGCACGCGACGGCGGGCACCGGCCAACGATGATCCAGAGGATTCCCGATGCGTGCCGTTCTCGACGTGGTGTTGCTGGCCCTGCAGATCTACACATGGCTGCTGATCATTTCGGCCGTGCTGAGCTGGCTGATCGCCTTCAACGTCGTCAACACGCGCAACCAGTTCGTTTCGACGATCTGGGACATGCTCTACCGCGTCACCGAGCCGGTCCTGCGCCCGATCCGCAACAGGCTGCCCCAGATGGGCGGGCTGGACCTCTCGCCGATCGTCCTGCTGCTGATCATCTTCTTCATCGAGCGCGTCATCGTCCTCTATCTCTACCCGGCCGTCTTCTGAGGTGACGCCCGCGGCCGGGGGCCGGCCCTGGACCGCGACGGCCGACGGCCTGCGCCTGTCGGTGCGGCTGACGCCACGCGGCGGGCGCGATGCCATCGACGGCATCGAGATCCTGTCCGACGGCCGGCCCGTTCTGAAGGCGCGGGTGCGGGCCGCCCCGAGCGAGGGCGAGGCCAATGCCGCCCTGATCGCTTTGCTCGCCCGCGAACTGGGCCTTCCGCGCAGCGCGGTGACGCTCGCCATGGGGGCGACCGCGCGGGTCAAGCTGCTGGCGATCGCGGGCGATCCGGCCGCTCTGGCCGCCCGTCTCGAGGCCGCCGGCGGGCCCCGGTGAACGCAGACCGGCCATGCCGCAGCGCAGCATCGGCTTGACGAAAGCCGCCGCCTCCTGTTCGAAGGCGGCATGGAGACGCCCGCATCCCCCTTCCCCGAGCGGCTGACCGAAGGTTACCGCGCCTTTCTCGACGATCGCTTCGACCGCGAGAAGGACCGCTACGAACAGCTCGCCGAGACCGGCCAGACGCCGAAGATCATGCTGATCGGCTGCTGCGACTCGCGCGTCTCGCCGGAGGTGATCTTCGATGCGCGGCCCGGCGAGATGTTCGTCGTCCGCAACGTCGCCAATCTCGTGCCGCCCTTCTCGCCCGACGACCAGCTCCACGGCACCTCGGCGGCGCTCGAATATGCCGTCCAGGCGCTGAAGGTGGAGCACATCGTCGTGCTCGGCCATGGCCGCTGCGGCGGCATCCGCGCCTTCGCCGACGACGCCCAGGGCCCGCTCTCCTCGGGCGATTTCATCGGCAAGTGGATCACGCTGATCGCGCCCGCAGCCGAGCGCACCGGCGGGCGCGGCCGCCACGAGACGCTGGACGGCTATGTCGAGCGCCTCGCCTTTTCCTCGATCCAGCAATCGCTGGCCAATCTGCGCACCTTCCCCTGCGTGCAGATCCTCGAGAGCAAGGGCCGGCTGCACCTGCACGGCGCATATTTCGCCGTCGCCACCGGCGTCCTGATGCTGCTCGACCCCCTCACGGGCCAGTTCGTCCCCGCGATCGGCGAACTCCCGCGCAAGGCCGTCCCGCTGCGCTGCGACTGAGCCTGCACTAGCGCAGCCGGATCGTCGCCAGCAGGGCGCGACCGCCCTCCACCGTCAGGGCGATCTCGCCCTCCGTGTCGATGCGCAGCGCGTGCCCGCCGGGTACGGCGATGTCCTCGCCGCCGCAGCGAGCTGTGACAGCCTCGCCCGGCGCGTAGAGGATGTGGATGGCGGGCGCCAGCGGCACCGCCTCTCCCGGCATCGGCACCACGAGATCGGCGCTGCACAGCGCCCGGTCGACGATCAGATTGACGACCTCGACTGGCCCATTCTCCAGCCGGCTGACCAGCGGAAGGCCGCCATCATAGCGCACGGGCGTGAAGGGCCGCCGCAGGTCGATCGCGCCGGCAGCCCCCTCCAGCACCAGGCCCGAGCCGACGATCACCGCCTGCAGCCGCTCATAGCCGGTGAGGTCGGAGAACGGGCCGGGCTGGACGATGGCCGTCCGCCCGAGCCGCCAGACCATGCCCTCCCAGCCGGACGGGTCGGCGCCGGGCGCGGTGGCGTCGGCGATGTCGAGCGTGATGCCGCCGCCATTCTTCCAGGGCTTGCTGCGGAAGCTCTCGGGCGGGAGCGGTGTCAGGCGCGTCGTCATCATCGGGGCTCTCTCAGGCTTCGTCCGCCAGCGGGTGGAGGTCCCGCACCAGGCTCTTCAGGCGGTCGTCGAGGACATGGGTGTAGATCTGCGTGGTCGCGATGTCGGAATGCCCCAGCAGTTCCTGCACGACGCGCAGATCGGCGCCGTTCTGGAGCAGATGGCTGGCGAAGGCGTGGCGCAGCACATGCGGGCTCAAGGCAGCGCCCGACAGCCCCGCCGCCCCGCCCAGCGCCTTGAGATCGCGCCCGAAGGCCTGGCGGGTGAGATGTCCGCTCTCGCCCTCGGCGGGAAACAGCCAGCGGCCGTCGCTCGCGCCGCTCTCGCGCAACGCCGCCAGCCAGAGCCGCGCCGCCTCGCGCGCCGGCTCGTTCAGCGGCACCAGCCGGTCCTTGCCGCCCTTGCCGCGCACCACCAGGAAGCGCTCGCGCGTCGTCGCCGCCGAGAGCGGCAGCGCGATCAGCTCCGAGACGCGCAGGCCCGTGGCGTAGAGCATCTCGATCAGGCAGCGCATCCGCAGCGCCCGCAGCCGCGCAACCGGCGTCAGCCCCTCGCGCAGACAGGCCTCCCGGGCGGTGGCGATCAGCCGTTCGACATCGGCGACCGAGATCACCTTCGGCAGCGGCCGCCCGAGCCGCGGCCCCTGGATCGCCGCGGTCGGATCGTTGGGGGCGAAACCTTCGGTGTAGAGGAAGCGGTGGAACTGCCGCACCGCCGAGAGCCGCCGCGCGGCGGAAGAGGCCTTCAGCCCCCGCCCCGAGAGATCGGCCAGCCAGCCACGGATGTCGTCGGCCGTCGCGGCCTCCAGCGCCCGCCCGCCGAGGAATTCGAGATAATCGTCGATGTCGCGCTGATAGGCGTCGAGCGTGTTGCGGGCGGCACCGCGCTCGGCAGCGAGCATGTCGAGGAAGCCGTTGCGCCGCGCCTGCGCGATCCGGCTCATTTCGGCTGCAGGCGCGCGGGCGGCACGACCTCGATCATCTCGCGCGGCTCCGGCTTGACGAAGGTGACCAGCGCGACCATGCCGCCGAAGACGAGTCCGCCGAGCAGGGCCAGGAAGGCGACGAATCGGAACAGCGTCGGCACGGTGAGGCGAACCCTTGAGGCTGTGGCTGCGATGGCGTCCGCCATCTTTCGGGAGATGGCGGATGCCGGCAAGGACGGCAAGGCCACAAGCGCCGCAAAATGCGGCGCGGGGCCTGACGTTGTGTGACGGCTCATGTTAAAGGGCGCTGAAGACAAGGCTTCCATCGCTATGACGATCGTCGAGACGCTCGACCAGCCACGAGGTGAGGATATCGGCCCGGACCCGGCGACCCTGCGGGCGGCCCTCGGCCCGCGGGCGATCGTGCTCGTCGGCATGATGGGCTCCGGCAAGAGCTCGGTCGGGCGCCGGCTGGCGACGCGGCTGGGCATGCCCTTCGTCGATGCCGACACCGAGATCGAGACGGCCGCGGGCATGACGATCCCCGAGATCTTCGCGCAGCGCGGCGAGAGCGAGTTCCGCGACGGCGAGCGCCGCGTCATCAGCCGCATCCTGACGACGCGCGCGCCCCTCGTGCTCGCGACCGGCGGCGGCGCCTTCATGAACGCCGAGACCCGCGCCCGCATCGCCGAACTCGGCATCTCGATCTGGCTCAAGGCCGAGCCCGATGTGCTGATGCGCCGCGTCCGCAAGCGCTCCAACCGCCCCCTGCTGCAGACCGCCGATCCCGAGGCGACGCTGCGGCGGATGCTGGCCGAACGCGAGCCGGTCTATGCGCTCTCCGACCTCACCCTGCTGTCGCGCGACGACCCCCATGACGTCGTGGTGACGGCGGCGCTGGCCGCGCTCGACCGACATCTGCACACCCCTCCCGACCGGAAGCCCACCCCATGACCACCCCCGCCCCGACGCCCGGCGCCCGGATCACGGTTCCGGTCGCGCTGGAGGGCCGCGCCTATGACATCCAGATCGGCCGCCACCAGCTCTGCGAGGCGGCAGCCCTGATCGCCGCGATGGCGCCGGGCGCCAAGGTCGCTGTTGTCACCGACGAGCGCGTCGGCCCGCTCCACGCCCCGGCGCTGGAGGCCTGCCTGCAGCAGGAGGGCATCGGCTTCACCCGCATCACCGTGCCGCCGGGCGAGGCGACGAAGTCCTATGCCCAGTTCACCGCGCTCTGCGACGCGCTGCTCGCGGCCAAGATCGAGCGCGACGACCTCGTCATCGCGCTCGGCGGCGGCGTGGTGGGGGACCTCACCGGCTTCGCGGCGGCCGTGCTGCGGCGGGGCGTGCGCTTCGTGCAGATCCCGACGACGCTGCTGGCGCAGGTCGATTCCTCCGTCGGCGGCAAGACCGGCATCAATTCGAGCCATGGCAAGAACCTGATCGGTGCCTTCCACCAGCCGGCGCTGGTGATCGCCGACACCGCTTTGCTCGACACCCTCAGCGAGCGCGAGTTCAAGGCCGGCTATGCCGAGGTGGTGAAATACGGGCTGATCGACGACCCCGCCTTCTTCGACTGGTGCGAGGTCAACTGGAGCCGCATCATCGCTGGCGGACCCGAGCGCGACCATGCGGTCGCCGTCGCCTGCAAGGCGAAGGCGGCGATCGTTGCCCGCGACGAGCGCGAGGAGGGCGACCGCGCGCTGCTCAATCTCGGCCACACCTTCGCCCATGCGCTGGAACGCCTGACGCATTACGATTCGACCCGGGTGGTCCATGGCGAGGCGGTGGCGATCGGGCTCGCCCTCGCCTTCCGCTTCTCGCAGCGCCTGGGGCTCTGCTCCGGCCAGGACGCGACCCGCGTCGCGCGTCATCTCGACGCCGTCGGCCTGCCCTCGACGCTGCAGCAGGTGCCGGGCGGAGCAGGCACGGCGCAGGAGATCGTCGCGGCGATGGGCCAGGACAAGAAGGTCCGCCGCGGCGTGCTGACCTTCATCCTGGCGCGCGGCATCGGCCAGAGCTTCATCGCGCATGGCGTCGCGGCGGAGGAGGTGACGGCGTTCATCGAGGGGGAGTTGGCGGGGAATGGGGCGGCCCGATGACGGCCCCGGCCGCATGCGGATTCAGCCGGAGCGCGACGCGTGGCGTTGCTGATGGCGGGCTGGTTTGGGTCGGGAGCGGAACGTGGCGTTGGGAGTTCCGATCATGAGTGATAGCCCCCGGTTCCTCAACGTCGATGTCGACGTTCGTTGCGGGGCCGGCGGTCTCCCGCTGCTGAACCATCTTCGAAATAGATCGGTTCTTTTATGCGAAGAGGACGGCGGCTTTTCGTTCGAAGCGATTGAGCAGCACGACGACGTAGAGGGATGCGTTGCGGCACTCGTAGCCCTCGTACAAGGGCTGCCCACCAGCCTGCTTACAGCATGGAACGCTTGCGAGGATCGCATTTTCGATGTCGGCTTCGAGGCGCCGTCCGGAAAGCATAGCGTAATGGTGGAGCTTCTACCCTCAACCGTGCGGGCGATCAGTGATGTCGGTGCTAAGCTTCGCGTGACCATCTACCAGACCCGTAGTCAGCCTTAGGCCATGTCAGTAACGGGCCGGAAGCAACACGAAGAACACGCTCAGATGCACGGCGCCCTCCAGCATCGTCGTGCGCGTGCCGGTGAAGGTCAGCGTCGAGAGCAGCAGCGTCATCGCCAGGATGACCATGTTGGCGCCCGAGAGGCCGAGCACGACCTCCTGCCCCGTGAGCAGGCCGATCGCCAGCACCGCCGGCACAGTCAGCCCCAGCGTCGAGGCGGCGGCCCCCAGGCAGAGATTGACCGCGCGCTGGAGGTGATTGGCGCTGATGGCGCGCAGCGCCGCGATGCATTCCGGCGTGAACACCACCATCGCGATCAGGATGCCGCCGAGCGCCACCGGGGCGCCGAGCTGGATGATGCCGAAATCGAGCACCACGGCGAGGCTCTTCGCCAGGATCACGATGGGCAGGATGCTGGCGAGCAGCAGGGCGACATGGCTCCAGGTCGCGCCGCCGGGATCCTCGTGGCCGTCATCCGCGACGACCTCGGTCGGGGCGGGGTCGGGCGCCGGGCCATGCGCGGCCGAGCGCACCGGCGGGGCCTGATCGCCCGTCGGCTCGACGAAGAAGGAGCGGTGACGCCCGGTCTGCAGCACCAGGAAGACGCCGTAGAGCGCGATGGTGAACACCGAAAACGAGACCGACTGCAGCACCGTCAGCGTGCCCTGCCCCGTCGATGTCGTGAAGTTCGGCAGCACCAGCGGGATCACCGTCAGCGGGATGATCACCGCCAGATAGGACGACGCCCCCTTCATGTTGTAGCTCTGCGCGAAATGGCGCAGCCCGCCGACGAGCAGGCCGATGCCGACCACGCCATTGAGCACGATCATCAGCACCGCGAACATCGTGTCGCGCCCCAGCGTCGGGGCACCCTTGGCGCCGAGCATGACGGCCGAGATCAGCGCCACCTCGATGACGACGATCGACAGCGTCAGGATCAGCGTGCCGAAGGGCTCGCCGAGCCGCCCCGCCAGCACCTCCGCCTCCTGCACCACACCGAACGCCGCCCAGATGATGACGCCGAGCAGCCAGGCGAAGACCAGCGCCGCGACCAGGGGCTCGCCGAGGCGCGAGAGCAGGGCCTCCCCGAACAGCAGGAAGGCGGCGACGGTCGCCCAGGCGCAGGCGAGGCGGAGGATGGTGACGGACAAGGGTAGCCCTCTGGCTGGGGGTGGCGGAAGGGCGGACGCGTCCCGACATGCGAAAAGGGCCGCGCGCGGCGACCCTGAGCCGGACCAACGCGCCAGCCGCGTTGGGGTTTCATGGTCCGGGCGGACGACCGCCGCTCAGTCCGGCGCGATCGTCCGCGCCAGCGGGCTCGCCGCCTCCTCGGGCAGCGAGGCGGCCTTGTCGGTGACGAGATACTGCGCCCGCGCCAGCGCCGCGAAGCGCCCGCCCTTGGCGACGAGTTCCTCGAAGGAGCCCATCTCGATCACCTGGCCCTGCTCGAAGACGAGGATGCGGTCTGCATTGCGGATGGTGGCGAGGCGGTGGGCAATGACGAAGGTGGTGCGGCCCTTCATCACCTCCTCGAGTGCCTTCTGCAGCTTGACTTCGGTGGCGGCGTCGAGCGCCGAGGTCGCCTCGTCGAGAATCAGGATCGGCGGGTTCTTGACCGCCCGAGAGGGTGCGGCCGCGCTCGCCGACCAGCGTGTCGAGCCCGTCGGTCTGGCGCGCCATCACCTCGGTCGCCTGCGCCCGCTCGAGCGCCTGCATCATCTCCTCTTCCGTCGCGTCCGGCTTGCCGACGCTCAGGTTCTCGCGGATCGTCCGGGCGAACAGCATCGGCTCCTGGAAGACGACGCCGATATTCCGCCGCAGCGAGATCAGCGAGATCTCGCGGATGTCCTGCCCGTCGACGGTGATCCGGCCCGATTGCGGGTCGAAGGCGCGGTGCAGCAGGCCGAGCGTGGTCGACTTGCCCGAGCCCGTCGAGCCGACGATGGCGATGGTCTCGCCCGGCGAGACGGAGAAGGAGACGTCGCGCACCGCGGTGCGCTTGCCGTCATAGGAGAAGGACACGTTCTCGAAGGCGACCGTGCCCGAGAGCGGCCCCGCATCCGGCGCGCTCGGCAGGTCGCGCACCGCCGGCAGCGTGTCCAGCACGTCGAAGAACTCGCGCATCTTCGGCGCCTGCATGAAGATGAAGTTCACGAAGGCGACGATCTGCTCGAGCCGGCCGACCAGCATGGTGGCGAAGCCCATGAAGGTGACGATCTCGCCGACGGTCGTCAGCCCCTGCATCAGCAGCCAGGCGCCGACGACGAAGATCGCCAGCACGGTCAGCGTCGCCGAGGCACGCGTCGCCACCGTCGCGATCGCCCACCAGGACAGGACCGGCAGCTGCGCCTCGAGCAGGCTGGCGATGGTCGAGCGCAGGCCGCGGACCTCCGCCTCGATGCGCGTGAAGCTCTGGATCACCGGCACGTTGCCGAGCGCGTCGGAGGCCCGCTCGGCCAGGCTCGAATGATAGCCCTCGACATGGCTCTGCAGCTTGTCGGTCTTGCGCAGCACATAGGCCGTCAGCGTGCCGAACAGCACCACGAGCGAGATCAGCAGCAGGCCGAGCTGCCAGTTCTTCCACAGGGTGAAGGGCAGCAGCACGAACAGCGCGACGAGGCTGGCGCAATGCTCCCGGAAGAAGGAGAGCCACAGCGCCCACATGCCGCTGGTGCCGTCCAGCATGACCTTGAGCACGCGCCCGGAATGGGTCTGCGTGTGGTAGGCCAGCGGCAGGCTGAGCGCGTGCTCGAAGAAATTCGCCATCACCGCCAGGCGCCGCCGATGCGCCAGCCGGTCGGAATGCAGCGAGACGAAGACGCTGGCGCCGATGGTGAACAGCCCGAAGCCGACCCAGGCCAGGATCAGCGGGCCGATATCGGCCCAGCTCAGCTTCTGCCCCGCGCCCTGGACGTTCGAGAGCTTGTCGATCAGCGCGCCGAACAGCATCGGCTCGGCGAAGGAGGCCGCGGCGAGCAGGATGTTGGCGAAGGCCAGGATCAGCCCCAGCCGACGCTCGGGGCCGAGTTCGCCGAGAACGCGGGCATAGATGGAGAAGAGCGACATGAAGCACCTTTAGCGCAGGCGCAAACCTGAACAAGCCCTCAACCTTAACGCTTCGTTCAAGGCCCCCGGATAACGTCGTCCCGAGCCTAGGCCGACATCGGCGGCGGGACGGTCGCGGCAGGCGATATCGGGGTGGCGTCATGGATCTAGCAACCGGCCTCGGCATCCTCGGAGGCATCGTCACGATTTGCGCGATCATCATCATCGACGGCGGCAACTTCGCCGCTTTCTATGACAAGCACGCCGTCATCATCATCTTCGGCGGCGCGACAGCCTCGACGATGACGCGATTCCCGTTCTCGGTGATCACCCATGGCATTCCCATGGGCATGCGCTTCGCCTTCACGATGAGCGCCAGCCACCCGCGCGAGCTGATCGAGGAGATCACCCGCGTCGCCGACATCGCCCGCAAGAACGGCCCGGTCGCCCTCGAGCACGCCGTGGTGTCCGACCCCTTCCTCGCCCAGGGGCTGCGCTACATCGCCGACGGCTACGACAAGGACTTCATCCGCGACACGATGGAGCGCGACCGCGACAACTTCCTGCAGCGGCTCGACGAGGGCTCGAAGGTCTACCGCGCCATCGGCGACTGCGCCCCCGCCTGGGGGATGATCGGCACGATACTCGGCATGGTCACGATGTTCGCCAACATGTCCGACCCGTCGAAGCTCGGCCCCGCCATGGCCACCGCGCTGCTGGCGACGCTCTATGGCGCCGTCATCGCGAACATGATCGCCATGCCGATCGCCGACAAGCTGCACATCAAGCTGGAGGAGGAGGAGATCGCGCGCACGCTGATCATCGACGGCGTGCTCCAGATGCGCGACGCCAAGAGCCCGACGCTGGTGCGCGAGATGCTGCTCGCCTATCTGCCCCAGCATCACCGCACCGAAATGGCGAAGGCCTGAGGTCCGCTTGATGGCCCGGATCTGAGCCATGGCGAGGAAGAAGCGCGGCGGCCATGGCGGCCATGGCTGGTTCGTCACGTTCGCGGACCTGATGGCGCTGCTGATGAGCTTCTTCGTCATGGTCGCGGCCTATTCCAGCCAGGACACGGCCAAGCTCCAGATCGTCGCCGGCTCGATGCGCGACGCCTTCGGCAACCAGCGCGACATGCGGCTGGCCGGCATCGTCGAGGCGGATGGCATCCCCACCGGCAACCACGTCAAGAATTCGCGCCTCCTGCCGCTCGACCAGGCGACCGACCAGCCCGGCCCGATCAAGAAGGCGCCTCAGGATGATGGCCTGAACATGCCGACGCAGGACCGCGGCTTCGCGCTCGCGGCCGCCTCCCTGCGCCAGGCCCTGCGCGACATGCCCGAGATCGCGGAGGTTTCGCGCAACATCCTGATCGAGGTCAGCGAAACCGGGCTCGACATCCAGCTCGTCGACCAGGAGGGCCGGGCCATGTTCGCCGAGGGCAAGAGCCAGCCCACCGAGCGCATGCGCAAGGTCCTCGCCACGCTGGCACCGACGCTGCGGCGCATGCCCAACAAGATCGCCATCACCGGCCACACCGCGCCCGCGAGGCCGGGCAGCGCGCCGGAGGGCGATCCGTGGGAGCTGTCGGTCGCCCGCGCCGCCGCGGTGCGCGCGATCCTGTCGAATTCGGGCGTGCCGAGCGACCGCTTCGCGCTGGTCTCCGGAAAGGGCGACACCGAGCCGCTGGTCAAGGACAACCCCTATCTGCCCTATAACCGGCGCGTCGGCCTCGTTCTCAAGGCCGATTCACCGCCGCTGCCCTCCGGCATCAAGCCCTGAGGCGGCGTCTCACGGCGCGAGGATGAGCGCCCAGTAGACCTGGTATTTCGAGCCGGGCGCATAAGCCGTGGCGATGCCCATCCGCGTCATGCCGGGCGTCTTCATCACGCGGTCATGCTGCGGCGAGTCCCGCCAGCCCGAAAAGGCTTCCGCCAGCCGCCGGTAGCCCGCCGAGAGATTGGCCTCCGCTCCCGGCTGTCCGCCGCGCGCCAGCCGCGCCTTCACCGCCTCGGCCTGGGCCGGCTTGTCGGCCGCCGCCATGGCGCTCGCTTCTTCCTGGGCCGCAGCGACGAGCGCCGGGTCGAGCGAAAGCGTGTTCAGCCCGGCATTGAGCCGATAGGCCGAGATCATCGCCCGGGCTTCGTTCGCATCGACCCGCGCCGTCGCCGAACCGAGGTCGCGATAGAAGGCGGGCTGCCCGGTGCGCGCCGGCTCCGTGCAGCCGGCGGCGCCGACCAGCGCCAGCGCGCCCGCGATGAGGGCAGGACAGGTCAAGCGGCGCCGTACCATTGCGCCGCGCCGAGGGTTGAGCATCGCATCATTCCTTGCTGTCGTCCTTGACGGGTTCCGGGGCCGGCGCGGCAGGCGGGGCCTCGGCCTCGGGTTCATCCTCGACGGGCTGTGCACGACGACGGTTGCGCGAGGGCGCCTTCGCCGTCGCGGGGCTGCCCGGCGCGGCGGCCACCGCCGGGGGCTCGCGGTTGACCGCCGCGGCGATGCTGCCGAGCGACAGCTCGACGCCTTCCAGCCCCTTCACCAGCAGTTCCGGCGTGGCGACGGCCGGCTCCATCTCGGTCAGGCGCTTGTGGATCGCGAAGTTCAGGTCGCTGGTGACGCGCCCGACGATGTCGACCTCCGCCACGACGCAGACCAGCTCGAAATCCATCGTCGAGGTGCCGATCTTCTTGAACAGGATCGCCGGCGGCGGCTTCTGCATCACGTCGCCATGGGCGTTGGCGACCTCGCTGAGCATGCTGCGCACCGCCCCGGCCTCCAGCGTGCGCGGCACCGACAGCGAGATCAGGATGCGGCCCGTGCGGTCGTTGCGGACGCGGTTCCTGACCACGCCGGAAATCAGGTTCGAATTCGGCACGATCACCGAGGAGCGATCGAAGGTCGCGATCTCGGTCGAGCGCACATTGATCTTCTTGACGATGCCCTCGGCGTCGCCGACCACGATCTGGTCGCCGACGCGGATCGGCCGCTCCCAGAGCAGGATTAGCCCCGAGACGAAGTTCGAGACCACCGACTGCAGACCGAAGCCGATGCCCACCGACAGCGCGCTCGCGACCAGCGTCAGGCGCTCGAGACTGAGGCCGAGCGCCGACACCGCCAGCGCCACCGCCGCGAGATAGCCGACATAGCCGGCCGCCGTGGTGATCGAGTTGCGCAGGCCCGTGTCGAGCTGCGTCGTCGGCAGGAACTTGACCTCGAGCCAGCCCTGCAGCGAGCGCGTCGCGGTGAGCCCGGCGGCGAAGAGCAGACCGCCGAAGATGATCGAGGACAGCGAGATCGTGACACCGCCGACCTGGAAGCCGAAGAAGGCCGCCCGCAGCGAGGTGAAGAAATCGGTCGATTCCAGCCCCCACGGCGCCATCACCAGCAGGAAGCCGACGATGACCAGCATCAGCTTCAGCACGCCGGCGGCGATCACCGCGATCTTGTCGAGCGTGTGCGCGCGGATGCCGAGGCCGGCCTTCAGCGTCAGGGCGAGCCGGCCCTTGCCGGTCATCGCATGCGGAATGCCCTGGTCGACGAGCTGGTAGGTCAGCACGAGACTGCAGGCGACGATGCCGATCCAGATCACCTGCTCGGTCAGGAAGGAGGCGAAGACGACATAGCCGCCCAGCACCGACAGCGACAGTACGAGGCCGATGAGCCAGCCGATCAGGCGGATCGGGCCGAGGCTCGCGCCCTCGACCGCGACATAGGGGCCGAGGCAGGCCTCCTCCTCGATCTCCTCATTGTCCCGCAGCCGGTAGAGCCCGACGACCAGCGTCAGCGCGAAAATGATGACGAGGACGCTGCGCAGGATGATCGAGACCGCGAGGCCGGCGGCGATCGCCGTCAGCCAGGCCTCGAGCACCTTGCTGATCGAGAGCACCAGCGCCAGCGAGGTGCCCAGCCAGACCACGGTCGAGGCGGTCGAATCCATCACGCTGACGAGGCGTCGCTGCGGCTGGCTCGGCGCGAACAGCGCATCGAGCAGCGCCTGGACGAAGGCCACGACGGCGAGCCCGGCCACGATCGCGGTCACCACGGGCTGGATGCGCAGCGGCAGCAGCCCGGCCGTGTTCAGCGCCGCATAGATCAGCCAGCTCGCCAGCGCCGGCGGCGCGGCCCCCGCCACGACATGGGCGAGCGCGATGTAGAGGGAATGCAGGCTGTCGGTGTCCTGCGTGCTGCTGAAGCGCGCCTTGAAGCGGGGCAGATAGCGGCGGCGCACATAGTAGAGCAGCACCGCGCCGAGGAAGGCGATCGCCACCAGGCCGCCGCGGACGCCCGCCATCGCATCCGCCACCCCCGAGAGCCAGCCTCCGAAGATGTAGCCCGACGCCCGCAGGTCCTCCGGCACGGTCGACAGCGCGTTCGACCACATGTCGGGGCTCAGCACCGTCGGCCCCGCCGCGAACAGCGCCTGGGCGAAGAGCGCGCGGCGGCGGTCGCCGATCGCGGTCTGCAACTGCTCCGCCTGCAGGAAGGCGGCCCGCGCGATCTTCAGGGTCTCGTCGGCATCCGAGAACGCCTTCAGCCGTGCCTCGCGCTCGCGCAGCACCTCCGCACTCTCCGGCGGCGCACCGGCTTCCGGCTTGGCCCCGAGCTGGTCGAGCCTGACCTTGGCCTGCTCGACACGCGGCGCCTGCTCATCGATCAGCTGGCGCAGCTGGTCCAGCGACGGCTGCAGGCGCATGCGTTGGCGCTGCAACTCGGTTTCGGTGGCCGTCGGCGCCGCCAGCAGGGCCTCGATCTGCGTCAGCTCGAGGCGGATGGTGTCGAGGCGCGCACGCGCCGAGACCGCGTCGGAGGCCGGCTGCTGGGCGAAGCCTTGCCCCAACCCCAGCAGGACCAGCACCAGCATGGCCAGGGCGGCGAGGAGGCCGGGCCGTGCGCGCGGCGTCGGGTGGGGCGCTGGGGCGATTCGCGCAGCCATGCCGGGAAAGCCTCGCTCAGATCGGTGATTCGTCGCTGGCTCGACCGTCGCCACAGCTTCATCGACAAGGCAAGCGCGGTGCGCGGGATCGGGAAACAAACGCAAACCTGTCGTGATCCGGGAGGGGGTCAACGCCGCGGCGCTGGCGGTCGGCCTCTCCTTTTCATGCCAAACCGGACATCTTCAAGGCGCGGCCGCGGCCGGCCTGACTCTCACGCCTTGTCCTTGGTCCTGCCCTTGCCCTTCGACCTGGACCGGTTGCGATAGCTGGCGTTGCCCAGCCCCGTGCCGATGGTCAGCACCGCCCAGTGTCCGACATCCTGCATCGCGGGCATCTCGCTGAGGCCCTGGATCACGGCGTCGTTGTGCATCGTCACCAGCGTCTCGTGCTCGCCGATGGTGGGCACCAGCGCGCGGATGCTGTCGACGAGGTTGAAACGGCTGCTTTCCCAGTTTCCGGGCAGGTTCTGGGCGCCGCGGTCGATGGTGCCGTCCGCCTCGATCAGCCCCGGGCAACCGATCCCAATGAAGGGCGCGACCCTCAGCCCGTCCTTCTTGGCCTGCTTGATCTGGGCCTTGAGCATCTCGCCCAGCCGCGCGATCGCCTGGTCGCGGCTGGTCTCCTCATCGGCATGGCGCCACAGCTCGGAGGAGGAGACCCGCGCCTTGCTCAGGTCGGGCGCCTTGTCCTGGCGCAGCTCGACGATGCCGGCGCGGATGTTGGACCCGCCGATATCGACCGCGACCAGGCTGTCGAAGGCCTCGAAGATCCATTTCGGCGCCAGATGCGCGCTGCCGACCAGGCCGGCCTCGTCGGGGTGATGGCTGACGGGCACGAGATCGATGCTGTGCCCGTCCGTGCTCAGGATGATGCCGGCGCGCCCGATCGCCAGTTCGCCGACACGGCTGTCGCGAAAGCCCCCGCCGACGACGATGCGCTCGACCTCGGCCCAGCTCTTCAGCCGCACGAAGCGCCGGATCACGAAGGCGAGCGACTGCGCGAAGCGCTCGATCGCGCTGAGCACGAGAGCCGCCTCATGAGGATCCCCGTCCTTCAGCAGCGCATCGAGGTCGCGCTTGCTGATGGCGGCCGTGTCGCCCTGCAACGGATCCGCGCCCTCCTCGCGCAGATGGCGGCGCAAACCGTCGAGATGCGCGACGAAGGCCCCCCGGCTCGCCTTGTCGCCAATGAAACCCTCGTCGTCGCGGATCTCGAGATTGTAGCCGACGACGCTGACGGACGGCAGTTCGATGGCGCCATGCGGCCCCTGCGGCCGCGCCTCGCCCGATCCGCCCGCTCCAGCAGTGGCAGTCCCCATCTCGTCCCCCCCATTTGTCAGTCCCCAGCGCAACCCGAGAGGGGGGCGGGAGGTTCCCCGCCGCCGCGGGCGGCGTGGCGCGCATGGCCTGCCTGCGCCGGCTGCGGCGCTTTCGTCCCGCTCGCCGGTTGACCCGGCGCGGCGTTCTCCGCTCCATGGGCCCAGTTGCAGAAAGACGCCGTCCAGCGGCGCGAGACGGACACGCGATCCGCGTGCCGGGGGGATGACGGAATGGATGTGCTGATCAGGACGGTGCTCATCGGCATCGGCGCCACGGCCCTGCTCGACCTCTGGGCGATGCTTCTGAAGCGTGTCTTCGGCTTTCCCTTGCCGAACTGGGCCCTGGTCGGACGCTGGTTCGCGCATCTGCCCCGCGGGCGCGTCCTGCACGAGGACATCACCCGCTCGGAGCCCGTCCGCAACGAGCTCGCCATCGGCTGGGCCGCGCATTACGCCGTCGGCATCCTGTTCGCCGGCATCGTCGTTGCGATCTGGGGCGCCGGCTGGATCCGCAACCCGAGCTTCGGGCCAGCGCTGATCGTCGGCCTCGCCACGATCGGCTGCGGCTGGTTCATCCTCCAGCCCGGCATGGGCGCCGGCATCGCCGCTTCGAAGCGCGCCAATGCCAACACGGTGCGGACCCTGAACATCGTCGGCCACACGGTCTTCGCGATCGGCCTCTGGGGCACCGCCCTGCTCATCCGCTGAACCCCACCTTCCTCCTGTCGAGACCAACATCATGGCCAGCACGCTCTTCACCAATGCCCGCATCGTCGACGGCACCGCGCCGGAGGCCGGCGCCCCCGTCAGCGTCCTCGTCGAGGGCGGCACGATCCGCGAGGTCGGCAAGGCCGTCACCTCGGCCAAGGCCAAGGTCGTCGACCTGAAGGGCAAGACCCTGATGCCGGGCCTGATCGACGCCCATGTCCATGTCGTCGCCGGCGTCGCCGATCTCGGCCGCAACGCGCAGCTACCGGACTCGCTGGTGACGGCCCGCTCCTTCGTGATCATGCGCGAGATGCTGATGCGCGGCTTCACGACGGTGCGCGATGTCGGCGGCGCCGATTTCGGCCTCAAGCAGGCGACCGAGGAAGGCCACTTCCCGACGCCGCGCCTCGTCATCTCCGGCAAGGCGCTGAGCCAGACCGGCGGCCATGCCGATTTCCGCGGCCGCTACGATGACACGGCTACGCCGCTGACCCGCCACCGCCTCGGCGCGCTCGGGCGCATCTGCGACGGGCTCGACCAGGTCCGCCGCGCCGCCCGCGAGGAAATGAAGGGCGGTGCCGACTTCATCAAGATCATGGCCAATGGCGGCTGCGCCTCTCCGACCGACCCGATCCACTTCCTCGGGTTTTCGGTCAGCGAACTCGAGGCGGTCGTCGAGGAGGCGCGGATGGCGGGCACCTATGTCTCCGCCCATGTCTACACCGACGAGGCGATCCGCCGTTGCGTCGAGGCCGGCGTCCACTCGCTCGAGCATTGCAACCTGATCGAGGCCGAGACGGCGAAGCTCGCCGCCTCCAGGGGCGCCGTCGCGGTGCCCACCCTCGTCACCTACGACAAGCTCGTCATCGACGGCCCCAAGCTCGGCTTCCCGCCGGATTCCGTCGCCAAGGTGGACGTCGTCCGCTCGGCCGGCATGAATTCGCTCGCGGTCATGAAGAAGGCCGGCCTCGCCATGGCCTATGGCTCAGACCTGCTCGGCGAGATGCACAAGTACCAGTCCGAGGAGTTCGTCATCCGCGGCCGCGCCCTGCCGGCCCATGAGGTCATCGGCTCGGCCACCCATGTCGCGGCCAAGCTGCTCAGGCTCGAGGGCAAGATCGGCACGATCGCGCCCGGCGCCCATGCCGACCTGATCGTCGTCGACGGCGACCCGCTGAAGGACCTCTCGCTGCTCACCCGCCAGGGCAAGCACATCCCGCTGATCATGAAGGGCGGCGCCTTCATGAAGCGCGCCAGCCTGGGCTGAGGTCCGAGCGATAACAGCCGTCATTGCGAGGAGCATCGCGACGAAGCAATCCAGGAGGGCTCGTTCGACGTCTTTCTGGATTGCTTCGCTTCGCTCGCAATGACGGAAAGGGTCTACGCACCCAGGTCGAGCACCCGCGTCTCATAGGCGTAGAGGCGGCGGAACCCCATCGAGCCATAGAGCCCGTTGGCGACGGCGTTGGTCTGGTCGACCTGCAGATAGGCCTGCCGGCAATCCATCGCGCGGGCCCAGCCCATCAGCCCGCCGATCAGGCGCCGGCCGAGGCCCTGGCCGCGATGGGCTGGATCGACCACGACGCTGCCGATCTCGGCCATGCCGCGCTCGGCGACGCTCATCCCGAAAGCCACCGGCTCGCCCGCGATCAGCCAGGTCGCGAAGGCCGCCGGCAGCCGCACCCCCTCGACGATCGCCGCCAGCTTGCCGGCATCGGCCTTGATGCCGTTCTGACGCGCCGCCACCCCGGCGATCCAGTCGGCGCTCGGCCGCGCCTCGATCTGGAGATCCGGCTCGATCTCGGCGGCCACGTCGTCGAGCGCGCGGATCAGCCCGAGGGAGGCGTCGCGCACGACATAGCCGCGCGCCTTGACCCTCGCCAGCGTCGCCTCGCCGACGAGCGGCGTCAGCCGGATGCAGGGCGGCAGGCCGTCGGCGCGGTAGAGTTCCTCGATCAGCGCCAGCGTGTCCTCGTCGAGCTCGGCGCCGGGCTTCAGCGGCGAGGCCGAATTCGCCCGGCCGGAATAGCCGCCCGCGAAGCGCACCACCCAGTCGTCGATCAGCAGCGTCGCCGGCGACGGCCAGGCATTGACGATGCGCCGCTCGCAATCGAGCATCAGGGCGAGATCGGCCCCCGTTCCTTCATCCGCCGCCATCGCCGTTAGCCCTGCCCCGCCTTCCGCGGGGTCGGCCGCCAGCCGGGCGGCGCCATCTCGAAGCCTTCGAAGGAAAAACCCGGCGACACGGTGCAGCCGACGAGCGTCCAGGCGCCCAGCGAGGTCGCGCTCTGCCACCAGCCGGCCGGCACCACGAATTGCGGCCGCTGCCCGGCCGCGAGATCGCTGCCGAGATGATGGGCCGAGGCGTCGTGGCCGTTGGGCGAGACACTGATCACCAGCGGCGCCCCGGCATAGTGGTGCCAGGTCTCGGCTGCGTCGCAGCGATGCCATTCCGAGGTCTCGCCGGTGTCGAGCAGATAGTAGATCGCGGTGCCGACGCTGCGGCCGTCGACCTCCCGCGGGTCCCGGAAGGTCTCGCGATAATGGCCGCCCTCGGGATGGGGCTTCAGCTCGAGCAGACGGATCACCTCGGCAGCGGTCAGGCCGTTGAGTGTCATGCGTGACGCCCCTTTCTAGAACCGGTTCTTGGCTTCGCGCAGCGCGGCGAAGACCTCGCCCGCCGGCGCGCCATTCAGCCCGACCGCCGCCGCCAGCGCGCCTTCGCCGGCCCGGAAGAACGGGTTGGTGGCGGCTTCCTCGGCGACGCTCGTCAGCGCCCAGAACCGCCCCTCCGCCTTGGCCGCCTCGGCCTCGGCGAGCCTGGCCGTCAACACCGCATTGGCCGGCTCCATCGCCGCGGCGAAACGCGCGTTTGAGAGCGTGTAGTCGTGGCCGCAGAGCAGCCGCGTGTCGCCCGGCAGCGCCATCAGCCGCGACAGCGAGGTCCACATCGCCGCCATCTGGCCCGGCTGGACGCGCCCGCAGCCCATCACGAAGACGACGTCGCCGACGAAGGCGAGCTTCGCGCCACGCGAGACGAAGCTGAGATGGCCCGGCGCATGACCGGGGGTGTGCCAGATCTCGAAGCTCTCGCCGCCGAAGGACACGGCATCGCCCTCGGAGAGGATGCGGTCGAGCGGCGCCTGGCCGGCGGCGTCGGCTGGCCCGCAGACCTGCGCGCCGGTCGCCTGCTTCACGGCGGCGATGCCCTGGGTGTGGTCGGCATGGGCATGGGTGACGAAGACGTCGCTGATCGTCCAGCCCTTCGCCCTGGCCGCCGCCATCACCTGGCCGGCATCGGGCACGTCGATGGCGGCGCAGGCGCCGCTGGCGGGGTCGTGGAGCAGCGCCCCGGCATTGTCGCCGAGCGTGCGGAAAACGTGGAGATCGAGCGCCATGGGAGTCTCCGGAAGAACGCGGTTCTGTCGCGCTTAAACAATGCCGGCCGCCGATGCCAGCCTGCAGGGAACGCGCCGGAACCGAACCGACCGGCGGACGCCCTTGCGCAGCCTCGCCCGGCATCACATCTTCCGGCGGCATGTCCCTCGACGTCGCCGATCTGCGCAGTTTCTATGCCAGCCCGCTCGGCCATGTCGCGCGGCGCTTCATCGGCACGGCGATGCTGCGCTTCTGGCCCGATTGCGCCCGCCAGCGCGTCCTCGGGCTGGGCTACGCCACCCCCTATCTCTCCGTCCTCGGCATGAATGCCGAGCGGGTGATCGCCTTCATGCCGGCCGCGCAGGGCGTCGTGAACTGGCCGCATCAGGGCCTCTCCGCCTCCGCCCTGGTCGAGCCGACTCTGCTGCCGCTGCCGACCGCCTCGATCGACCGGGTCGTGCTCGTCCATGCGCTGGAGGAGACCGAAAGCCCCGACGACCTGATCGAGGAGGTGGGCCGCGTGCTCTCGCCGGGCGGGCGGATGATTTTGGTCGTGCCCAACCGCCGCGGGCTCTGGGCCCGGATGGACAGCACACCCTTCGGCCAGGGCCGCCCCTTCAGCCGCAGCCAGCTCGAGGCGCTGATGCGCTCGGCCGAGTTCTCGCCCGAGGGCTGGAGCGAGGCGCTCTACGTGCCGCCCCTGCGCCAGCGGCTGCTGCTGCGCTCGGCCGCCGCCTGGGAGCGCCTCGGCGCCGGGCTGTCCCTGCCCTTCGCCGGCGTCCACGTCATCGACGCGACCAAGCAGGTCTACCGGCGCATCCCGCTGCGGGCGACGCGGCGCAGCTTCGCCTTCCGCCCCATTCTGCTGCCTCAGCCGACGCCTGCACCCCGCACCGGGCGGGACCGCGAGCACGGCCCGCCGGGTTGACAAAGAACCCACCGCGCGACCAAGGTCCGCCGCTTTTCGCGAGCCCGGTTCCGCATGACGCTCGATGCGCAGGAACCACCCGGCGCGGAACCTGAACTGGACCACGATGCGAAGCTATCTGGATTTCGAAAAGCCGGTCGCCGAACTGGAGGCGAAGGCGGATGAGTTGCGAGCCCTCCAGGCCAAGGGCGAGGGTTATGCCCTGGCCGACGAGATCGGCAGGCTCGACGCCAAGGCCGCGCAGGCGCTGAAGGAACTCTACGGGGCCCTGACGCCCTGGCAGAAGACGCTGGTCGCGCGGCATCCGCAGCGCCCGCACTTCAAGGACTACTGCGCGGCGCTGATCGAGGAATTCACCCCGCTGGCGGGCGACCGCGCCTTCGGCGAGGACGAGGCCATCGTCGGCGGCTTCGGCCGCTTCCGGGGCGAGCCGGTCTGCGTGATCGGCCAGGAGAAGGGTGATTCGACCGAGACCCGCATCCGGCACAATTTCGGCATGGCCAAGCCCGAGGGCTACCGCAAGGCGGTCCGCCTCGTCGAGCTGGCCGACCGCTTCGGCCTGCCGGTGCTGAGCTTCGTCGACACCGCCGGCGCCTATCCCGGCATCGAGGCGGAGGAACGCGGCCAGGCCGAGGCCATCGCCCGCTCGACCGAGACCTGGCTCGGCCTGCGCACGCCGAGCATCGCGCTCGTGATCGGCGAGGGCGGCTCGGGCGGCGCCATCGCGATCGCGGCGGCCAGCCGGGTCATGATGCTGGAACACGCCATCTACTCGGTGATCTCGCCGGAAGGCGCGGCATCCATCCTCTGGCGCGACACCGCGCGCGCCCAGGACGCCGCCACCGGCATGAAGATCACCGCGCAGGACCTCCTGAAATTCGGCATCATCGATCGGATCGTCAGCGAGCCGACCGGGGGCGCCCATCGCGACCACGGCGCGGTGATCGCCCGCGCCGGCGACGCGCTGTCGTCGGCGCTCTCGGAACTGGGGGGGCTGTCCACCGACGACATCGTCGACCGCCGCGCCGAGAAGTTCCTGGCGATCGGGCGCAATCTATGATGCCGGCCCCGGGCCGGCCGGCGCCTTAACGGTGCCTTGACCATGGCCTTGCGGCGGTCGCCTGTGGTAAGGAAGCTTCAAGGCTAACGCTTCTACAACGGGAGACGGGCACAATTTGGCCGTCTTGCGCAGTCAGAGGTCGCCTGTGTCTGGCCGGCCGTTCGATGGGATTGACGACGTGGCATTGAAGCGATTCACGCTCGTGGCTTTGGTTGCATTGTCCCTGGGCGCCTGCGAGGAGGACCGCTATCGCGGCTCCGCGCGCCATCACATCCCGATCCCGGCCGCGACCTATGCGCTGATGTCCGAGAAGGGCATGAGCAAGGACCAGCCGATCCTGATCCGCTCCTACAAGAAGGAGTCGGAGCTCGAGGTCTGGAAGCGCAAGGCCAACGGCCAGTACGCCCTGCTGAAGACCTACCCGATGTGCCGCTGGTCCGGCCAGCTCGGACCCAAGGTCCGCGAGGGCGACCGCATGGCACCGGAAGGGTTCTACGCCATCGCGCCGGCGCAGATGAACCCGAACTCGGCCTATTACGTCTCCTTCAACATGGGCTACCCGAACGCCTTCGACCGGTCCCATGGCCGCACCGGCTCGCATCTGATGGTGCACGGCGCCTGCTCCTCGGCCGGCTGCTACTCGATGACCGACGACCAGATGGGCGAGATCTATGCGCTCGTCCGCGAGGCCCATAACGGCGGCCAGCGGACGGTGCAGATGCAGGCGCTGCCCTTCCGGATGACGCCGGAGAACCTCGCCAAGCACCGCCTCGATTCCAACATCGCCTTCTGGAAGAACCTCAAGGAAGGCACCGACTATTTCGACGTGACCGGCGACGAGCCGCAAGTCGGCGTCAATGGCGGCCGCTACGTCTTCAACGCCAGCAATGGCGACCCCGCCGTCGCCCAGGCCGTGCAGCGCAAGCGCCAGCAGGACGAGACCCAGGTCGCGGCGCTCGTCGCCAAGGGCACGCCCGCGATCAAGCTGATCTATGATGACGGCGACCAGCACGGCACCTTCAAGCGGACCCTCGTCGCCAGCGGGTCGGACACGCTGAACCGCGCCGCCTCCTGGGGCTCGCGCGATGTCGGCGTCAGCCGGCCGGACGCGCTGACGGTCGGCCCGCGCGTCGTCGTGCTCGACGACAGGGGCAAGGCCAAGGCCACGATCCGGGCCGAATCCGCCGACAACGAGGTCGTCCTGGCGGCGGTCGCCGCAGCCGGCGCCGAGCCGCCGGCCAAGCCGGAAGCCGCCAAGACCGAACCGGCTCGCGCCGAGGCGCCCCGCGCCGCACCGGCTGCGGCCGCCACGACGCAACTCGCCCGCGTCCAGCCCGGTGCCGCCGCCCCGGAGCCCGTCACCACCGGCTCCTTCGGCACCGCCTCGGCGGAGAGCGAACCCTTCTATCGCCGCGCGCTGAGCTTCGTGCCGGTGATCGGCGGCAGGTCTGCCGAGGCGAGCGCCACCGCACCCGTCGCCTCCGTCGTGCCCGCGACGCCGACCGAGGTCGTCGCCCCGCTTCCGCCGCGTCGCACCGACAGGCTGCGCACCACCCAGCTCGACCAGCCCGCCGCCGCCTTTGCCAACCAGCCGGTCACGCGCTGACACGGGGCCGGGCATCTCGACTGCGCCAAAACTGCAACAGCGCTAGTCCTTCGTCGGCTTAATCTGTTTGGAAGGCATCGAGGCCCCACTCCGCGGGGCCTTTTGCTTAGACCCTGAGCAGATTGCAAAAAAGCTCGCCTTGCCGAAAATGGCGAAGAAGCGGCTTCATTGTGACGAAAGCGCGCATGGCGGCGCGCGGACGTGCAAGGAGCAGATGATGATCTTCGATAATCTACGGTTCTCGGTCACGGGCCTGAGCTTGTCTCTTGCCGCTTTCGCCGGCGTCGCGCAGGCCTCGGACCTGCCGAGCCGGAAAGTCGCGCCGGTCGCGCCGATTCCGCCGAGCATCACCTGGATCGATGCGGCGGTCAGCGTGAAGGCCATGACCGACTACAACTTCCGCGGCATTTCGCAGACCGACCGCAAGCCCGCGATTCAGGGCGGCGTCGAGCTGCAGTTCTACAACAACCTGTTCTATGCCGGCGTTTACGCCTCGAATGTCGACCTGGTGACGCGTCCCGACGCCGAGATCGACTTCTACGCCGGTATCCGCCCCAAGTTCGGCGACCTGACCTTCGACTTCGGCGTGTGGCAGTACTACTATCCCGGCGAGAAGCAGTTCATCTTCCCGGCCGGCGTGTTCTGGACCCCGAGGAACACCGACTACACCGAGGTCTACGGCAAGGTCTCCTACACCTACAAGGACAGCCTGACCGTCGGCGCCAACGTCTTCTACGCCTGGGACTGGCTGGGCACCGGCGCGACCGGCACCTATGCCTCGATCACCGCGAAATACGCACTGCCCTTCCTCGAAGGCCTCTCGATCTCCGGCGAACTCGGGCACTACTGGCTCGGCCGCACCAACCAGGCGATCTGGTCGACGACGCCGCCGACCAACCTGCCCGACTATCTCTACTGGAACGCCGGCATCTCCTACACCTACAAGAACCTGACGGCCGACGTCCGCTATCACGACACCAACCTGTCGAAGCGCGAGTGCTTCCTGAACACGACCGACCCGCGCGGCGTCATCAACGGCTCGGCCAGCTCGAAATGGTGCGGCCCTGCCGTCGTCGGCACGCTGTCCTTCGACATCACGGCGAGCAGCCTCGGCATCTTCGCGCCGGCGAAGTGATCGCCCCCGCCCTGTCGCTCCGGAAGGGCCGCTCGCGAGAGCGGCCCTTTTTCGTGTCCGGCGCCCTGCCTACCGGGTCATCGAGGCCGCGATCCGGCGCATCATCTCGCCGACCGCGTCGCATTCGGCGTCGCTGAGGACGGTCATCATCGCCTCGAGCCGCTCGACATGGATCGCCATGGCCCTGTCGGTGAGCGCCTGCCCCTCCGGCGTCAGCCAGAGCCGGCGCAGCCGGCGGTCGGCCTCGTCCGCCCGCCGCTCGATCAGACCGCGCCGCTCCAGTTCCGGCAGCAGCATGCTCATCGCGCTGCGCCCGACCAGCAGCTTCTCGGCCAGCGCCTGCTGCGTCAGGCCCGGGACATGGGCGATGTTGGCCAGCACGTCGTAATGCGCGACCTGGATGCCGAGCGGCGCCAGCGCCTCGCCGAACACCTTCTTCCAGAGCTGATGGACGCGCGCGACGGCGATCCAGTTGCGGAAACGCGGCAGATCCCAGGGGCGCGCGGGGCCCGCCGTCCCGACGTCTGCGACCTCTTGCTTTTTGTTCACCATTGAACATACTCGTTCAGCATTGAACAAATCGGGGTCAGCGTCATGTCGAACTTGCTCCTGCGTCTCATGCGGCCTCTGGCCCGCCTCGGCGAATCCCTGGCACCCGGCCTGACCGGCCGCATCGCCTTTCGCCTGTTCTGCACCCCACCACGCCCCAAGCAGGGCAACCATCGGGCCGCCTCGGTCAAGTCCCTCGCGGCGCGACTCGAAGCGGGCAAGCCCCTCTCGGTCCCCTTTCCCTGCGGCTCGGTCGCGGCGCATCTGTTCGAGCCGGCCCGGAGCGAGGAACGCGGCAACCCGCCCTGCGTGATCCTGCTGCATGGCTGGACCGGGCAGGCTGCGGTGATGGCTGCCTTCGTGCAGCCTCTGCTCGACGCAGGCTTGAGGGTCGTCGCCTTCGACCTGCCGGCGCATGGAAACTCGACCGGCGCGACCCTCGACCTGCCCACCGGCGTGGCGAGCCTGGCGGCGGTGGCGCGCGCGGTCGGCCCCGTCGAGGCGATCGTCGCCCATTCCTTCGGCGGCTCGATCGCGCTGGCCGCGCTCGCGGGAACGCTGCCGGCCCAGCCCCGTGTGGTCGCAAAGCGCCTCGTGCTGATCGCGCCGCCTTCCTCCATGCAGGAGGTCGCGCGCTGGTTCGCAGGGCGCATCGGCCTGGGTCCGCGCGGTCTGCGGGCGCTGGAGGCGCGCATCCATGCGGTCGCGGGCATGCCGGTCACCGCCTTCGCCGGCGCCGCTCAGTTGCAGCGCTATGGCGGGCCGACGCTGCTGCTGCATTGCCAGGACGACCGCGAGGTGCCGTTCGCCCATGCACAGGCGCTGACGGATGCCGGCCCCTTCGTCAGGCTGGAGGCCTTGTCCGGCCTCGGCCATCGCCGGATCCTGACGGCGCCCCGGGTCACGGCACGGGTCGCGGATTTCGTGGCGGGCCGGGCGGAGCCCGCCCTGGGTCAGACCCAGCCCATCAGCTCGCGGCGCACCACGGCCTCGATCGCGTCGACCCCTTCGGGCGAATCGTTCAGGCAGGGCAGATAGGCGAACTGCTGCCCGCCATTGTGCAGGAAGATCTCGCGGTTCTCGACATCGAGCTCCTCGAGCGTCTCGAGGCAATCCGCCGAGAAGCCAGGCGCCACGATCGCCATCGACTTGACGCCGGAGGAGGCCAGCGACTTCACCGTCTCGTCGGTATAGGGCTTCAGCCACTCGTCGGGGCCGAAGCGGGACTGGAAGGTCATCCTGAAGCGCTCGCGGCTGTAGCCCAGCTCCTCGCGCAGCAGGCGCCAGGTCTTGGCGCAGTGGCAGTGATAGGGGTCGCCCTTGAGCAGATAGTCCTTCGGCATGCCGTGGAAGGAGCAGAGGATGACCTCCGGGTCGAAATCGAGCTTCGCCAGCGAGGCGCGCATCGAATCCGCCAGCGCTTTGATATAGGCCGGGTCATCGTGATAGGGCGGCGCCACGCGCACCGCCGGCTGCCAGCGCATCGTCATCAGTGCGCGGAAGGCCTGGTCGCAGGCGGTCGCCGAGGTCGGCGCTGCATATTGCGGATAGAGCGGCACCATCAGGATGCGGTCGCAGCCCTGGGCGAGCAGCGCCTCCAGCCGGCTCTTCACGTCGGGCAGGCCGTAACGCATCGCCCAGTCGAAGACGACACGCTCGCCATGCTCGGGCGTGAGCCGCGCCGCGAGCTGCTCCATCTGCGAACGGGTGATCGTCTTCAGCGGGCCCTCGTCGCGCTCGTTGTTCCAGACGGAGGCGTAGTCCTTGCCTTTGCGGCTCGGCCGGGTCGTCAGGATCACGAGGTTGAGCAGCGGCCACCACAACCAGCGCGAGGTCTCGATCACCCGCCGGTCGGAGAGGAACTCCTTGAGATAGGCGCGCATCGGCCAGTAGGTCGTGCCCTCGGGCGTGCCGAGATTCATCAGCAGCACGCCGATGCGGCCGGTGCGGACCGGCGGATGGTCGGGCGGGAGCACCACGGCCCTCATATCGGCGGCCGGCTTGGTTTCGACTGTCATGATCGCGGATGTCCTTCAGGCACCGGCCGGGGACCGGGAACACGGCTTGCGGCGAGGCCGGATGCGAAACTCACGCCTGCGGCCTGGGATCGCGCTGGCGCGCGCCCCTGCCGCAGGCGTGATTTAGACGAGTTACCAGTTTCGTCCAGTGCGACGCAAAGGGGTGCGACATCACATGACGCCGCAGATGGCCTGCAGGCACCTGTGGTTCCGCTGGCCAGCATGGCGCAGGCTTTGCTAATCTGGAGCAGTTCTCAAGCAGAGGCGTCCTCGCATGACCAAGCTCACCCGCCGCAACGCCCTCGGCGTCATCGCCGCACCGGCCGCGCTCGCCGCCACCGCCCCGGCCGCGATCGCGCAGCAGCCGGCGCCGGCCTTCACCCTGCTGCTGGTCAACGACATCTACAAGATGAGCGACGACAAGGGCCGCGGCGGCTTTGCGCGGGCGGCGGGCATCGCCCGGGCCGAGCGCGCCAAGGGCGTGCCGCTGCTCTTCTGCCACGCCGGCGACTGCTACTCGCCCTCGCTGATGTCGGGTTTCGACCAGGGCGCCCACATCGTCGCGATGCAGAACAAGATGGGGCTCGACGTCTTCGTGCCCGGCAATCACGAGTTCGACTTCGGCAAGGAGAACTATCTCAAGCTCACGGCAGCCCAGACCTACCCGACCTTCGCCGCCAATCTGCGCGACGCCGCCGGCCAGCCGCTGCCGGGCCACAAGGATTCGCAGATTTTCGAGCTCGGCGGGTTCAAGGTCGGCGTCATCGGCACGACCTTCGATCCCACGCCGCAGATTTCCAATCCCGGCGACCTGAAGTTCTCCTCGACCATGGAGGCGCTGCGGCGCGAGGCCCGCGCCTTGAAGAGCCAGGGCGCCGACGTGCTCGTCGCCGTCGTCCATGCCGACCGGGCCATGGACAACGAGATCGTGCGCTCGCGCGTCGTCGACATCCTGCTGACCGGCCACGACCACGACCTCGCCATCGCCTATGACGGCAAGGTCGTGATGGTCGAGTCCAACGAGGAGGGCAATTACGTCACCGCGATCGACATCGCCGTCAGCGTGCGGGGCGAAGGCGCGGCGCGTCAGGTCTCGTGGACGCCGACCTTCCGCGTCAATGATTCGCGGTCGGCCACGCCCGACCCCGAGGTCGCGGCCCTGGTGAAGGGCTACGAATCCGAGCTCTCGAAGGAGCTCGACATCGACGTCGCCGTGCTCGCCGCCCCGCTCGATTCCCGCACCGGCGTCATCCGCACGCAGGAGGCCGCGATCGGCAACCTCATCGCCGACGCGATCCGCGCCGCCACCGGCGCGAAGCTCGCCATCACCAATGCCGGCGGCATCCGCGCCAACAAGCAGTATCCGGCCGGCCACAAGCTGACTCGCCGCGACGTGCTGAGCGAACTGCCCTTCGGCAATGCGACCGTGATGGTCGAGATCACCGGCAAGGACATCAAGGACGCGCTGGAGAACGGTCTGCGCGACGCGCCCCAGGGGGCCGGGCGCTTCCCGGTCATCTCCGGCTTCAAGTTCGAGGCGGATCTGAAGCAGCCCCAGGGCTCGCGCGTGCTGTCGATCACGGTCGATGGCCAGCCGATCGACCCGGCCGGCAAATACACCGTCGCCTCGAACAACTTCATGCTGGAGGGCGGCGACGGCTACACCGCGCTGGGGCGCGGCAAGACGCTGATCGGCCTCACCGACGGCAAGCTGATGGCCAATGAGGTGATGGTCTATCTGCGCAAGCTCGGCACGGTCGACGCCAAGGTCGAGGGCCGGATCGTCCTGAAGTGAGCTGCCGCGCGGCGCTCGCCGCCTTTCGCGCGAGCGTTGGGCCGACGGGCTGGAGCGCGCTCCCGGTTTTCGCGCCCGGCGGAGCGGCGGAGCAGGCCTGTGCCGCCGCCGATGCCGAGCGCGAGGCCGGCCATGTCGTGGCGCCGGCGCCGGAACGCGTCTTCGCGGCGCTGGCGCTGACGCCGCTGGCGAGCGTGCGCGCCGTCATCCTCGGCCAGGACCCCTATCCGACGCCGGGCCATGCCAACGGGCTCGCCTTCTCCTATGTCGGCCCACCCCCGCTGCCGCGCTCGCTCGTCAACATCTACAGGGAGCGCCAGGCCGATCTCGGGCTCGCACCGCCGCCGGATGGCGACCTCACGCCCTGGGCGCGGCAGGGGGTGCTGCTGCTGAACACCGCGCTGACCGTGCGCGAGGGCGCCTCGAAGGCGGGCTCGCATCTCCAGCTCGGCTGGCGTGCCGTCACGGATTCCATCATCGCGGCCGTCTCGCGCGAGCGGCCCGCTGTCGTCTTCATCCTCTGGGGCAATCCCGCGCAGGCCAAGCGGGCGCTGATCGACGAAAGCCGGCATCGCGTGATCGTAAGCGCGCATCCCTCGCCGTTGTCGGCGAGCCGCGGCTTCTTCGGCTCGCGGCCGTTTTCGCAAGCCAATATGTGGCTCGAACAAAACGGACAAAAAGCCCTCGCCTGGTGAAGCGCTGGCGCTACCCCACCGGCCGCTCGTCGGCGATGACCTTGCCGTCATTCGGCAGCGAGCCCAGCGGCAGGATCTCGACCGAGCCCCTGAGCTTGGTCACCTGCTGCAGGGTCGAGGACATCGCATCGATCAGCCCGGCCGGCTGGGCGTAGATCTCCGCCTTCAGCGTCATCGTGTCGGCCTCGTTGGCGCGGCCGACAACGAGGCGCAGCTTGTGCACCTCGCTGTGGCGGCGCGCGATCTCGGCGATCTGCTCGGGCCGCACGAACATGCCCTTGATCTTCGCCGTCTGGTCGGCGCGGCCCATCCAGCCGCGGATGCGGGCGTTGGTCCGTCCGCAGGCGCTCGCGCCCGGCATCAGCGCCGTGAGGTCGCCGACCGCGAGGCGGATCTGCGGGTGATGCGGGTCGAGATTGGTGACGACGATCTCGCCGACCTCACCTTCCGCCACGGGATTGCCCGTGCCCGGCCGGACGATCTCGACGATCAGGTTCTCGTTCAGCACCATGCCCTCGCGGGCCGACGTCTCATAGGCGATGATGCCGACATCGGCGGTGGCGTAGAGCTGGTAGGCGTCGATGCCGCGCTCGCGCACCCAGGCCTGCAGCGAGGGCGGGAAGGCGGCCCCCGACACGACGGCGCGCTTGATGCTGGAGATGTCGACGCCCCGGCTCTCGGCGGCCTCGACCAGGATCTTCAGGAAATCGGGCGTGCCGGCATAAGCCGTCGGCCGGTAGGCGGCGATCACCTCCATCTGCTGCTCGGTGTTGCCCGGCCCGGCCGGAATCACGGCGCAGCCCAGCGCGCGCGCGCCGGAATCCATGATGAAGCCGCCCGGCGTCAGGTGATAGCCGAAGGTGTTGAGCACGATGTCGCCGGGCCGGAACCCGGCCGCAAACAGTCCGCGCGCCGCCCCCCAAGGATCGGCACCCGTCCCTTCGGGCTCGAAGATCGGCCCCGGCGAGGTGAACAGCCGGCCGAAGCCGCCGGGTGCGGTGGGCACGAAGCCGCCGAAGGGCCAGGCCTCCTTCTGCAGCGCCGGCAGCTCCGCCTTGCGCAGCACCGGCAGGGTGGACAGCGCATTGCGGTCGGTGATCGCGGCGGGGTCGATCCCGGCGAGACGCCGCGCATAGGCCGGGGCCTGCATCGCCGCCGCCAGCACGGCCGGAAGCCGTGCGAACAGATCCGCCTCGCGGGCCTCGGGCGCGCGGGTTTCGAGAGCGTCGTGATGCTCGGTCATGGCGCAGTCCCTTCAGTCACGATGGCTCGGCGCCTTCTGTCAGGCCTGGCCGGTTCGTCATTGCGAGCGCAGCGAAGCAATCCAGAGGGCTCGCTCGACGTCGCCTGGATTGCTTCGCTGCGCTCGCAATGACGGGGGAGCGTCCTCCTCACGACAGCCACCGCTTGCGGCGCTTGTAGCTCTTCACCTCGCGGAAGGACTTCTTGTCGCCCTCGGAGACGCCGAGATAGAACTCCTTCACGTCCTCGTTCTCGCGCAGCATCTTGGCCTCGCCGTCCATGACGATGCGGCCCGTCTCCATGATGTAGCCATAGGTGGCGTAGCGCAGGGCCATGTTGGTGTTCTGCTCGGCGACGAGGAAGGACACGTCCTCCTCGGCATTGAGACGGCGCACGATCTCGAAGATCTCCTCGACGATCTGCGGCGCCAGCCCCATCGAGGGCTCGTCGAGCAGGATCATCTTGGGCTTCGACATCATCGCGCGGCCGACCGCGCACATCTGCTGCTCGCCGCCCGAGGTGTAGCCGGCCTGCGAATTGCGGCGCTGCTTCAGCCGCGGAAAGAGCTCGTAGATCTTCTCGAGGTCGCGCTTGATCGCGGCGTTGCCGTCGCGGCGGGTGAAGGCGCCGGTCAGCAGGTTTTCCTCGATCGAGAGATGGCCGAAGCAGTGGCGCCCCTCCATCACCTGGATGCAGCCGCGCCGCACCAGCTCATTGGGCGACATCCGGTCGACGCGCTCGCCCTCGAAGGTGATCGAGCCCTTGGTGACCTCGCCGCGCTCGGCCTTGAGCAGGTTCGAGATCGCCTTCAGCGTCGTCGTCTTGCCGGCGCCATTGGCGCCGAGGATCGCGACGATGCCCTTGCGCGGCACCTGCAGCGAGACCCCCTTCAGCACGAGGATGACGTGATCGTAGATCACCTCGATGTTGTTCAGCGACAGGATCGTGTCGGCTGCGGGGGTCGTGGCGGTCGGCTGGGCGAGTGTGGCGGTGGACATGTCGGTCTCCCGGCGGCGGCCAGAATGCTGGCCTGGACAAGCCCCGCCTCATCCCGGCTCGAAGCCGGGACGACGGCGAGGAGGCGGCGGCCGGATCGCTCCGGCCGCCGCTTCAGCTCATGACGACTTTTCGCAGGGCTCGGTGCGCTGCGGCCAGTTGCCGGCCTTCTGGGTGTAGTCCTTGGCCGCGGCCTCGATCAGCGGCCGGACCTCTTCCTTCATCGGCTCGAGCCAGTCGCCCTTCTTGGTCCATTTCGTGCCGTCCCACTCGGCCACATAGGCCTTGCTGTGGCCCGAATGGTCGGCGCAGGAGATCGTGGTCGGCGTGGCGAAGCCCTCCATGCCGATTTCCTTGAGCCGCGCCTCGGTGATGTTCAGCGCCTCGAGGCCACGGCGCATATCCTCGCCCGTGATGACCTTCTTGCCGGTGATCCGCTGCGCGTTGCGGATGCCCTCGACCAGCAGCATCGAGTTGTAGACGCCGCGGTTGTAGAGGTTCTCGCCGACCTTCTCCTTCGGCGCGAGGCTCTTGCCCTTGTCGACCACGAACTTCTGGATGTCCTGGATGACCGGGAAATTGGTGCCGGCCGCATTCAGGTTGAGCGACTTGTAGCCCTTCGCCTCCGGCCCGCCGGCGCGCGCGTCGTCGTCGCCGCCCGCCCACCAGACGCCGACCAGCTTGTTGATCGGGAAGTTGTTCTTGATCGCCTCCTTCACCGCGGTCGGGTTCATCGCGCCCCAGCCCTGGTTGTAGAGGTAGTCGGGCCGGTCACGCCGGATCGAGAGCCAGAGCGAGCCCTGGTTCTGCATGTCGGCCGCGGCGACCGGATAGAGCTTGACCTCGAAGCCGTACTTCTTGGCGAGGTTCTCGAGCACCGGGATCGGCTCCTTGCCGAAGGGCGCATCGAGATGGATCAGGCCGAGCTTCTTGCCCTTGAGCTTGTCCAGGCCGCCGAGCTCGGCCGCCATGTGCTTCACCATCAGCGAAGCGCCGTCCCAGTAGGTGAAGGGCGGGATGAAGACCCAGGGGAAATTCGTGCCGTCGGCCGAGGCCGAGAGGCCATAGGCCATCGAGAGGATCGGGATCTTGTCGATATGGGCGCGCGGGATCGCGGCCAGCGTCGCGCCGGTCGACCAGGGCGAATAGACGACCGTGTTCTTCGCCTTCGCCTGCTCGTAGCACTCGATCGACTTCTTGGTGTCGTAGCCGGTCTCGCACTCCTCATAGACGATCTTGACGCCGTTCACGCCGCCGTCGCGCTCGTTGATCATCGTCATGTAGTCGCGCATGCCGTCGCCGATCGGGATGCCGGAGCCGGCGAAGGGCCCGGTGCGATAGGCGTTGTTGGAGACGTAGATCGTGTCCTGCGCGGCGGCAGGAGCCGCAAAGCCGGCCGCGGCCAGCAATGCGCCGAGCGCGGCGCCCTTCATCAGATGCTGTGTCTTCATCGGTCGTCCTCCGTTCGTTTCCCTCCGGCGGTGGTGTCGAGACCCCGCCGGTCGTCTTTGCGCCCGCATCCTTGAAGGCCGATGCGGGTCGTCGTCCGGTCCGCCCCCTCAGTAGGGGAACGGCCATGTCCGCAGTTTCTGCTTCCCGATCTGCCAGAGCCGCGCGAGCCCGTGCGGCTCGACGATCAGGAAGAAGATGATCAGCCCTCCGATCAGCATGAAGGTGACGTGCTCGGCGGTGGCGCCGGCCATCGGCACGCCCAGCGCCGGCAGGCCGAACTTCATCGCGGTGGGCAGGATCGAGAGAAAGGCGGCGCCGAAGAAGGAGCCGATCAGCGAGCCCAGCCCGCCGATGATGACCATGAACAGGATGTTGAAGGAGAGGCGGATCGAGAACGCATCGGCCGCTTCGCCGCCGCCATACCAGAGGAAGATCATCATCGCCCCGGCGACGCCGGCGTAGAAGGACGAGACCGCGAAGGCGAGCAGCTTGGCGTTCAGCAGCTTGATGCCCATCAGCTCGGCGGCGATGTCCATGTCGCGCACCGCCATCCAGGAGCGCCCGATCTTGCCATGGACCAGGTTGGAGGCGAACCAGGTCAGGACCACGACGAGGCCGAGGCAGACGAAATAGCGCGTCTCCGGCGCGGCCAGCGCGCCGGTGACCGGCACGCCGAAGACCAGGCGCTGCGGCACCTCGATCGCGCCCGAGGCGTTGTAGTTGTAGAGCCAGGGCACCCGCACGAAGGCCCACTGCAGGAAGAACTGCGCCGCCAGCGTCGCCACCGCGAGGTAGAAGCCCTTGATCCGCAGCGAGGGCAGGCCGAACAGCACGCCGATCGCCGCCGAGAACAGCCCCGAGGCCAGGATCAGGACGATGATGTTCACGTCGGGAAAAACGGTCGTCAGCTTGTAGCAGGCATAGGCGCCCACCCCCATGAAGGCGGCCGTGCCGAGCGAGATCAGCCCGGTATAGCCGGTGAGGATGTTCAGCCCGATCGCCGCCATCGAGAAGACGAGGAAGGGGATCATCACCGAGGTGATGAAGAAGTCGTCCCCGAAATAGGGAATCACGACGAAGGCGATGGCGAGAATGATCGCCAGGCCGATCCGGTCCTGCCGGATCGGGAACACGGCCATGTCGGCCGCGTAGGTGGATTTGAACTGGCCGGCCTCGCGGTAGAACATGTCCCGGCCCTCAAATCCGCTCGATGATCTTGTCGCCGAACAGGCCTTGCGGCCTGAACAGCAGGAAGCCCAGCGCGATGAAATAAGCGAGCCAGCTCTCGATGCCGCCGCCGATCAGCGGGCCCCAGTAGAACTCGCCCAGCTTCTCGCCGATGCCGATGATCAGCCCGCCGATGATCGCGCCGGGGATCGAGGTGAAGCCGCCGAGGATCAGCACGGGGAGCGCCTTCAGCGCCACGATCTCGAGCGCGAAGGACACGTCCGAGCGCGCCCCCCACATGATGCCGGTGATCAGCGCGACGATGCCGGCCGTGAACCAGACGATGACCCAGATCTGGTTCAGCGAGATGCCGACCGAGAGCGCCGCCTTGTGGCTGTCGGCGACCGCCCGCAGCGCCCTCCCGATGCGGGTGTACTGGAAGAACAGCGCCAGCACCGCGATCATCACCGAGGCGATGATGGCGGCGGCGATGTCGATCTTCTGCAGCGACACGAAGCCGCCGAGGATCTTCAGGTCGATCGCCCCCTTGGGCAGGTAGAGCTGCTCGGTGATCATCTGCTTGGGGTTGCCGCCGAACACGGATTCGCCGAGCCCGATCAGGAAATAGGTGATCCCGAAGGTCGCCATGAACAGGATGATGTCGGGCTGGTTCACGAGCGGCCGCAGCACCACGCGCTCGATCGTCACCGCCAGCACGAACATGACGCCCAGCGTCAGGATCACCGCCAGGAAGGCCGGCACGCCCATCTCGTAGAGCCCGACCAGCGTCAGCGCCGAGAACACCACCATGATGCCCTGGGCGAAGTTGAAGACGCCCGACGCCTTGAAGATCAGCACGAAGCCGAGCGCGATCAGGGCATAGAGCACGCCCGAGACCAGGCCCTCCCAGATCGTCTGGACCAGCAGGTCCGGCGCCGACGCCATCTGCGCGAAGGGATCGATGACGATCTTGTAGAGCGTGCCGGAGCCATCGAGACGCGCGCCGATGAGCGCGCTGGCCACGATCGCCGCCAGGATCAGGGCGGCCTTGACCCAGCCATTGGCGAGAAGATTCGGCGCGGGCCGTGCGGCGACGTCGCTCATGGCTGGTTGTCCTGGTTGCGGAAGGTCCGCTTGCCGTCATTGCGAGGAGGCGCAGCCGACGAAGCCATCCAGCGACGCAGCGAAGCGCTGGATGGCTTCGCTGCGCTCGCAATGACGGGGAGGCGCTGATGCGTGCTCGTCATCAGTGTGCCACTCCCAGATAGGCATCGATCACCTTCTGGTCGGCCTTGACCTCGGCCGGCGTGCCGTCGGCGATCTTGCGGCCGTATTCGAGCACGACGACGCGGTCGGAGAGGTCCATGACCACGCCCATGTCGTGCTCGATCAGGGCGATCGTCGTGCCGAACTGCTGGTTCACGTCGAGGATGAAGCGGCACATGTCCTCCTTCTCCTCGAGGTTCATGCCGGCCATCGGCTCGTCGAGCAGCAGCAGCTCCGGCTCCATCGCCAGCGCCCGGCCGAGCTCGACGCGCTTCTGCAGGCCGTAGGGCAGCTTGCCGACGGGGAGCTTGCGGATGTGCTCGATCTGCAGGAAGTCGATGATGTCCTCGACGACCTTGCGATGCTCGATCTCTTCGGTCATCGCCGGCCCGTGGCGCAGCACCTGCCAGAAGAAGCCGCGATTCATCTTCAGCGTGCGGCCGGTCATGATGTTGTCGAGCGTCGACATGCCCTTGAACAGGGCGACGTTCTGGAAGGTGCGGGCGATGCCGGCGGCAGCCGCGCGATGCGGCCGCATCTTGTGACGGCGCTCGCCCTTGAAGGTGATCTGCCCTTCCTGGGGCTGGTAGAATCCGTTGATGCAGTTGAGCATCGAGGTCTTGCCGGCCCCGTTGGGGCCGATGATGGCGCGCACCTCGCCCTTGCGGATGTCGAAGGAGACATCGGTGATCGCCTTCACCCCGCCGAAGCGCAGCGACACGTTCTCGACCGAGAGCAGAACCTCGCGCACCGGCGCACCCGTCATGGTCATCGGCTCCGCATTCATGCCGCAGCCCTCGCCGGTGCCGGCCGCTCGGCGGCGGTCGAGGGGTAGATCGTCGCGTCGCGCACCTTGACGCGGGCCGAGATCACGCCCTTGCGGCCATCCTCGAAGGTGACCTCGGTGGAGATGTCCGCCTCCTGCGAGCCGTCATAGAGCGCGTTGACGAGCGGCGCGTAGCGATCGGCGATGAAGCCGCGCCGGACCTTCTGGGTCCGCGTCAGCTCGCCGTCGTCGGCGTCGAGTTCCTTGTGCAGGATCAGGAAGCGCTTGATCTGCGCGCCGCCCATCAGCGGCTCGGCCGCGAGCGAGCGGTTCACCTCGTCCACATGGCTCGCGATCATGTCGTAGACCAGATCGTGCCCGGCGAGCTCCTGATAGGAGGCGTAGACGACGTTGTTGCGCTCGGCCCAGTTGCCGACCGCCGTCAGGTCGATGTTCACCGCCACGGTGGCGTAGTCGCGCTCCTGCCCGAAGGCGACCGCCTCCTTGATGTTGGGGAAGAACTTCAGCTTGTTCTCGATGTATTTCGGCGGGAACAGCTCGCCGGTGCGGAGCTTGCCGACGTCCTTGGCCCGGTCGATGATCTTGAGGTGGCCTTCCTCGTCGAAGAAGCCGGCATCGCCGGAGCGGACATAGCCGTCCGCCGTCATCGTCTCGGCGGTCTTCTCGGGGTCCTTGTAGTAGCCGCCGAAGATCGAGGGCGAGCGGTAGAGCACCTCGCCATTGTCGTCGATGCGGATCTCGACCAGCGGCGCCGGCCGCCCGACCGTGTCGGCGCGAATCTCGCCATTGGGCTGCATGGTGATGTAGACGCCGGCTTCCGTCTGTCCGTAGAGCTGCTTCAGGTTGACGCCGATCGAGCGATAGAACCGGAACAGCTCGGGGCCGATCGCCTCGCCCGCCGTATAGCCGACCTTGATCCGCGTCAGGCCGAAACGGTTGCGCAGGGGGCCGTAGACCAGCACGTCGCCGAGCCCGTAGAGCAGTCGAGCTCCCAGCGGCACGCTCTCGCCGTTGAGGATCTTCTCGCCATGCTCCTTGGCCACGCCGAGGAAGTAGTGGAACATCTTCCGCTTCAGCGCGCCGGCATCCTCCATCCGCACCATCGTCAGGGTCAACATGGTCTCGAAGACGCGCGGCGGCGCGAAGGCATAGGTGGTGCCGACCTCGCGGCGGTCCTCGATCACCGTCTCCGGCCCTTCCGGGCAGTTGACGCAGAAGCCGGCGACGATCGCCTGCGCGTAGGAAAAGATGTGGTCGCCGACCCAGGCGATCGGCAGATAGGCGATGATCTCGTCGCTCTCGTTCAGCCCGTCGAACTGGCAGCCGATCTCGGCCGCCGCGATCACATTGGTATGGCTGAGCATCACGCCCTTGGGGCGCCCGGTCGTGCCGGAGGTGTAGAGGATGATGCCGAGATCGGCGCCCGAGCCCGCCTGCATCTCGCGCTCGAGGGCGGTGGTCGCTTCGGCGGTCCCGGCGAGGTCTTTCAGCCCGCCGGCGATGACGTCGTCGATCGGGTGCAGCGTGCCGTGGTCGTAGTCGCGCAGGCCTCGGGGCTCGTCATAGAGCATGTGCCGCAGGCTCGGCAGGCGCTCGGCGATGGAGAGGATCTTGTCGACCTGTTCCTGGTCCTGCACCACGGCGAAGACCGCCTCGGCATGGTCGAGAACATAGGCCATCTCGTCGGCGACGCTGTCGGCATAAACCGGCACCGGCACGGCGCCGAGCCATTGCGCCGCCGCCATCGCCCAGTAGAGCCGCGGCCGGTTGTAGCCGACGATCGCGACCTTCTCGCCGCGCTTGAGCCCGAGCGTCTGCAGGCCCCGCGCGAAGCCGCGCACCTGCTCGGTCACTTCAGCCCAGTTCCAGGACTGCCAGATGCCGAGATCCTTGTGGCGGAACGCGACGCGCCCGCCCCGCTCGCGCGCATTGCGCAGCAGCAATTTCGGAAAGGTATCCGCCTGGCCGGCGCTCGCGCTTGCCATCGTCCGTCTCCACCCTGAGCAGGCCGGCGTACATCGCACCAGCCTTCGTTCGGGCCTCTTTCGGCCTCGTCGTTGGATGCAAGCCTCGCAGTGACGCATGAGCTTTGCAAGGGGAGGCTTGACAGACGACTCGCGTTTTGGTCGCTATTGTCTTGGGAGATTCTTGGCCGGCCTGAAATCATCGGCCGGCGTTGCGGTCGCAGACGCTCGCAACCGGCGGCGCGGATCTCAGCCGCTTCACCCTTCGTAACGCGCCAGTCCCGCCACATCGAGGATCGTCACGCTGCCATGGCCGACCTCGAGCAGGCCCAGCGAGGCGAGCTTGGAGAGCCCCTGATTGGCGATCTGGCGCGACATGCCGGCGAGCAGCCCGAGTTCCTCCTGGCTGACCTCCAGCGTGCGGCCCTCGTCGGGATAGAGCGTCGGGTTGAACAGCCAGGCGAGGTTGCGCGCCAGCCGTCCGGTCGAATCGAGCGTCCGCTCGGTCTCCGCCA
>LNFM01008576.1_pt1 | contig 38240 bp, 27 predicted proteins | sample 596031 | NCBI WGS metagenome assembly LNFM01 (sample SAMN04254537, study PRJNA301005) | activated carbon metagenome | isolation source: dual media filters at the Ann Arbor, Michigan drinking water treatment plant | place: USA: Ann Arbor | reverse complement strand
GTCCCGCTCGCTCATGCAGCCCATGAGCGAGCGGGACGCTCGCGGTCCGGAAGAGGATGACGTCAATTCCATATCGACTGTCTCGTCCTGACCCCTTAGGACGCTCTCCAGCCACGAACAGGGACCGCGCAATGGCCAAGAAGCTCTCCGGCAACAAGAAGCACATCGACTTCAAGGGTCGCATGGTGATGATCGGCTTCGGCTCGATCGGCCAGGGCGTGCTGCCGCTCCTCCTGCGCCATATCGGCATCAAGCCCGGCCAGATCACCATCATCTCCGAGGACGACCGCGGCGGCCTGCCGGAGACCAAGCGCTACGGCGTCGAGTTCATCAGGAAGCGGCTGACCCAGGCCAACTACCGCCAGATGCTGGCCGGCCGGCTCGCCAAGGGCGACTTCCTGGTCAACCTCTCGGTCGAGGTCGCCTCGACGGCGCTGGTCGAGCTCTGCCAGGAGAAGGGCGCGCTCTACATCGACACCTGCATCGAGCCGTGGCCGGGCGGCTACACTGATCCCACCCTGTCGGTGTCGCGGCGCTCCAACTACGCGCTGCGCGACACCATGCAAAAGCTCGTCCCGAAGTATCGCGGCGGGCCGACGGCGGTGATCGCCCACGGCGCCAACCCGGGCCTGGTCTCGCACTTCGTCAAGCAGGCAATCATGAACGTCGCGCGCGACACCGGCGTGAAGGCCAAGCCGCCGACCACGCGCGAGGGCTGGGGCGCGCTCGCCCGCCGTCTCGGCATCAAGGTGATTCACATCGCCGAGCGCGACACCCAGGTCTCGCCCAGACCCAAGGAGGTCGGCGAGTTCGTCAACACCTGGTCGATCGACGGCTTCGTCTCCGAGGGCAGCCAGCCCGCCGAGATGGGCTGGGGCACGCACGAGAAGGCGCTGCCGCGGGACGGCGCGCGCCACAGATTCGGCTGTGACGCCGCGATCTACCTCAACCAGCCCGGCCTGCTGACGCGGGTGCGCACCTGGACGCCGCTCGAGGGGCCGTTCCACGGCTTCATCATCACCCACAACGAATCGATCTCGATCGCCGACTACTTCACGGTGCGCGAGCGCAACCGGGTCGTCTACCGGCCGACCGTGCACTACGCCTACCATCCGTGCGACCAGGCGATCATGTCGATGCACGAGATCTCGGGCAAGAACCTGCAGCAGCAGAAGCGCCAGCGCCTGATCGTCGACGAGATCACCTCGGGCCGCGACGAGCTCGGCGTGCTGCTGATGGGCCACAGGAAGGGCGCCTACTGGTACGGCTCGCAGCTCGACATCAAGGAGACGCGCACCTTGGCGCCCTACAACAACGCGACCTCGATCCAGGTCTGCGCGCCGGTCCTGTCGGGCATCGTCTGGGCGCTCGAGAACCCCGACCGTGGCATCGTCGAGGCCGACGAGATGGATTTCGCCCGCAACCTCGAGATCTGCATGCCCTACCTCGGCCCGGTGGTCGGCAAGTACAGCGACTGGACCCCGCTGCAGGACCGCGGCCGGCTGTTCCCGGAGGACATCGACAGGAAGGACCCGTGGCAGTTCAAGAACTTCCGCGTGACCTGATTTGTTTCGAGATCAGCGTTCGCCGCACTTCGGCGGTCCTTTGCGGGCGCTATCACGTAGAAACCTGGCTTGTTCAAGTCATGGACTTGAAGCCTGGCCTGATGAAATGCTGCTGCCATGCATGGAACGTTGCGGGCCGCCTGATTGTAAGTCGGGGCGTTCTTGGTCCCTGATGACAAGCCGCTGTACATCTTGGCTTCGACGACAACAAATGGACTAGCATCCGGCTGGAGTCGCAGTCCGGCCTTCGTAACCGGGACGAAGTCGAAGTGACCGATGACAGCGTCCACAGTCGCAAAGCCCTCACCAAGGGGATCGGCTCGGCGTCTCGGGCGGAACGGCGAGGCGAGAAGGGCTTCCGAGAACCAGCGAGCCCCTTCAGCGAGGCACAAGGGGCCTCCTTGAAGCCTACGCCCTCCAATCAAGGGCTGCGAGAAAACTCAACTTTCGGCGACAACCTTGGTTCCCTCCGTCGTTTCCTGTTCCAGCAGGTGGGCCGCCCTTGGGACACGGTCTTCGGCAAAATCTGTCGGCAAGCGGGTTACGACAGCGCGACACACCCATCTGCATTGCCTTATCCTGGATTTCGTTTCCTGCGCGTCGAGATCGGCCCGAAAGGCGAGCCTCGTGTGAGCGGGGGCGGTGGCCCAACCATACCGCCAAGCCCTCTTCGTCGAGTATCGCACGCACCAGTTTCCGAGGGTTTGACTCGAAACCTCTTCCCACGTCAGCCGCACGGTTCGATAGCGGCGGGCTTGGCCCTTTGTTACCCGCAAGACGCCAAGCCGGGCCTCGAAAGAGGCGAGTTCCTCGCCGGTCCCACCATGCCTCCACACCTCCAGACAGGTGACGGAGAGCACCCGAATCAGGGCGACAAGGTCGCTCGCCGCCAGAAGATCGGCGGGAGACATGGGGGCTGGGACCGCCCAAGCCGGCGAAGGGCAAAGCGCGAGGAGCACGACCAGAATGAGACAGGCGACCGACATGGCTGCAAAGTCCTTCTGCGGCGGCGAGAGGCGAGCTTGCTTCCCCTCATCCTCCGGCGGGACACGACTTCAGCAGTTTGCCCAAGGCATCGCCGGCGCCGGCCACCGCGACCGTCAACTCCGCTCGCGTCGGAGCGACCGTCGGGAGGCTGCCTTTGGCGTCAATGCTGAGCGCTACCTCGTCGAACTCGCTCATTTTCCGCGCAAGCTCGAAGACCTTTCCGCCGGTGACGCGCGCCGTTGCGAAAGTGGGCGTGTCCTTTTGGTCGTATCGGCCCGATAGCAACATGCCCTCCGACCGGCGGCCGAAAAGCCCGAAAACCCCGGTCTTCCGCAGCATGAGATCGATCACCGCCTCCGCCCCGGCAAGTTCCTTCCAGGCCAGCGAAGGCGTGGTGACCCAGAGCGATGGAGTCGCTCCGCCGCCGCATTCCAAGCCCATGCGGGTCCCCGCCTTCGCGGAATAGACCTTCCCGGCCGGACCGGCGCGTTCCTCGAACGTCCAGTCCGCCGCCGCTCCCAGCCCCGGAACGGCGGTGACCGTCATCGTAGCGAAGAGCACGGAGACAAGTCGGCGGGTCATCTCGTGGGTTCCCTTGCAATGGATGAGGGTCGGGGGAGGGGAGGTTCAGGAGCAGGTTTTGGCAAAGTCCAGAACCATTTTTCGGCCGTTGGTGTAATCGCCTATCACGGAAGCCGATGATATATGCCAGGGAGCGCCTTCAATGGAGAACGTGACCCCGACACGATGTGTCGCTGTCTCCAGAAACGAGAGGATACGCGGCGTCACCCGGATCACGGCGGTCAATTGACCTTGATGGTATTGCGGAGCGCCAATTATGGCATCGTCCTCAAGGGGAAATTCTTGAAAGACAACCCCCGACGCGACGAGGAGAGTCTTGGTTCGGATCCTGAAAGCAGGTAGCGGCAAACCCTTGGACGTAATTTCGTGGGCGACGTACTCTTGGAGTCTTCGAGAGAAGTGAGACGCCCGCATCGTGAGTTCCTTCCGGCCGAGGCTCAACGTCCGGCAGCCGAACTCCATCACATGCCTCCCGTCCCTGTCCTGGATGACGCCCCTTGCTACAATCGCGCCGTTCTCGGCCACGATCTCCCATCGGGTCTGGCTGAAGGGTGTTGTCACACGCAGCGCGTCGAGCCTGTCGAGCGCCAGGATGTTCATGCCCGCACCGCCCTGCTTGACCATTTCGCTGAGAAGCGCGGGATCGGCACCCATCCCGCGCACGAACTCCAGCAACGCCGCGCTCATGATCTGTGCTCTGTCCATGGCATCAGGATCTGGACGACCGCTCGGATCGAAAAAACGATGCACGCCGTAGAGGCCTTTTCCAGCAAAGCGCTCGACGCCGCCCAGGAAGGCGAAAGCGCACGCGCTGAAACAGATACCTTGCTGGATATCAATCCAGTGAAAAGGCTGCCCGGGAATGCGCTGGCTTGGACTTGCGGCGCCGATCGAGGTGTTCAGTTTGCGTTCGCGGATCAACCCACCGAGTCTCAGCGCCTCAGACAGGGACCCACCGGGCGAATGGAAATAGACGATGGTACCCGGAGGCAGCGGCTGCACGTTGAGCTTTGTCCGCAATCGCTCAGTCGCGCCGACGTCGATCCTGCCTTCGGCGAGCACCGACCAGCCCGGCTCGTCCCGGATCTGCTGATTCCCCCGGACATCGAAGGTCATGATCTCCGCCGCCGCCGGGAGGTCGGCCGCCACGACGGCGATGACCAGCGACAACAGGAAAGATCTCCACCGACGCGCTGCGTTCACGCCCCCTCCAAGTAAGCCCGGACTCGAACCGGAGGCCCGCGGAAGCCTTCGGCTCAAGGCACTTGAAGCTTAACCAAATTCGCGCGTATCGTCTCATTGGACAGCCTCTTTTTTGCGCCGAGATTTCATTCCACAGGAATTGAGAGCTCATGAAAAAGTTCATTTCAGCGGGGCTTGTGTTTATGATGGTTTGCGGTTTGCAAGCTTCGGCGCAATCGCGCGTTGAAATCCTGCCGCGGGCGACAACGCCCGCCGACCCGCTCAACCTGGAAGATCTCCAAGGCGGCTTTGACCTCGCTCCCCGCCCGCAGCAGCAGCAGCCCACGAGCGTGCCGAGCGCTGGGCCGAAGCCGACGGCGGGGTACCCGCGGGGGTGGAGCAATGAACTCTACAATGGCTTCTTGAAGGCTTTGGCCGCCAAGAGCCCGCTGATCGTGATGTTCACGCAATCACCCTGCGGATGGTGCGTCGTGCTTGCCACGACGATTGATGCTGATCCGCGCCTGCGACCCTTGCACGCGAAGGCGGTGCTGGTCGCCGTCGACCCCGCGCGCGACGAGGACGACAAAGGCAACGTTCTTCAGTTGCAGAAAGATCTGAAAGTGACCAAGTTTCCGGCGGTTGTGGTGCTGGATGTTGCCCCCAATGGAATGAGGGAGCGCGGACGTATTGTGGGTGCGTTCCCCGCCAACGAGTTCCTTAGCAACCTTGCCCAACTTCTGCCGCCCGACGCGGCGAGAGTAATCTCGGCAAAGTAGTTGCCGTTTTGGCGGCTGTGTTTCGCAAGCTTGGGAACGATTGGGTATGTACCAAGGTTCGAGGCTCGGACGCCGGCGCCACGGGTGCCCCGGCCCCCGGCGAACACCAGCCAGGTTTTGAATCGCTTGAGGAAGGCGAGGCGCCCGCCAGGTCTTCGAAATCGAGTTCGTGGAGGATCATGGAATTGGCCGCGAGCAGTTCCTCGTGTATCAAGCCGTTAACTTTGGACACCGGCGCGGCCGCGACATCGAGCGAGGCGAGCTGGGCCGAAATCGCGTTGCGCCTCGCCTGTCGCGCGTTCAAGCGTTCCTCCTGTCAGGGACCGATCGTCCGGGACGGTCCAATGGCAAGGTAGATGACGACTCCGGCCATGGAACTCGCCAGCAGCAAGGGAATCATGCCGATCCTGCAGCGGAAGATCGCCACCGCGGCGGCAAGCGACAGCACCAGCGACAGCATATCGACCGAGCCGAGCACCGGCAGAAAGGACGCACCGAGGAAACGCATCGGCGTCTGATGGGCGAAAAGAACGTGCGGGCCGAACCACACCGCCAGATTGAGGATCACCCCCACCGCCGCCGCCGTGACGGCGCCCAGGGCGGCGCCTGACGGCTATTAGGTGCTGTTGGGTGCGGATTCTGAAGGAAGTCGGCCACCGGTTCCAATTTGAAGTCGGCCACCCTGCTGATGGCGGGCGCTGGATCCTGGCGGGCTCGCCCGAAGCCGCGTCGGCTTGGCGCAGGCCGCTCAGCAGGGGACTGCCAGCCGAGAGAGTGCCGATGTGTTGTGTCAGGGAGATATTGCGACTCAAGGCCGAGGGGTTGAGTGGTCGGGCGATCGCGCGCAGCGCGCGCTTGGCCCGCAGCACCGTGGGTGACTATGCAGGCCGTGCGGCAGCGGCCGGGCTGAGCTGGCCGTTGCCGGAAGAGCTGACGGACACCGCGCTGGAGGCGCTGCTGTTCGTGCGCGGCGGCCCGGCGGTGGGGGCGCGACGCAAGCCGGAGCCGGATTGGGCGGGCCTGCATCGCGAGCTTCGCCGGTATCGGGCGGGCGAGCCCGAGGGCTACGGCTACAGCCGCTTCTGCGAGCTCTACCAGTCGTGGGAGAGCCGGCTGTCGCCTGTCATGCGCCAGATCCATCCGGCGGGCGAGCGGCTGTTCGTCGACTATGCCGACCAGACCGTCGAGCTGGTCGACGGCCGCACCAGCGAGATCGGCGCCGCCCGGGTCTTCGTCGCCGTGCTGGGAGCCTCCAACTACGCCTACGCCGAGGCGACGCTTACGCAGACGCTGCCCGACTGTATCGGCGCACATGTCCAGGCCCTCGCGTTCTTCGCCGGCAACCTGCCCTGAGCTTGCCGAAGGGTGCCGCGGCAGATCGTGCCCGACAACCTCAAGGCCGGCGTGCCGAAGGCGAACTGGCACAAGCCCGGGCTGAACCCGACCTACCAGGACTTCGCCACCCACTACGGCACGGCGATCCTGCCGGCTCGGCCGGGCCGGCCGCGCGACAAGGCGAAGGTCGTCGGCGTGCAGGTCGTCGAGCGCTGGATCCTGGCCCGCCTGCGCAACCAGCGCTTCTTCACGCTGGGCGAACTCAACGGCGCCATCGGCGCGCTGCCAGCAACTCGAGGCGCGCATCACCCAGCGCACTGTCGAGCTGTTCCACAATGGCGAGCGCGTCGCCTGTCATCTGCTGGGCGGTGCCCCGCGGCCGCCGGGCGCTCCAATCGCCAGCTCATCGCCAGGCTGCGTCATGCCAAGCTGCGCCAGCGCGCCACCATCGAGGATATCGACTGGCGCGCGCCTCGCTCGCCGGGCAGCCGGGGAACGCGGGGAAATGCTCGCCTTCGCCCACATACCCACCGCCTCTGCCGCCGTCCCGAGCTTCGGCGCAACAAGAAAAACCATGAGAGCAGATCGCAAGGTCAGCTTGACCACTCAACCTGCGCGATGGCTCCGCTGAGCCGCCAACCGGCCTAGAAGATGCAGTCCGCCCGCGCGCTGGCCGGGATGGGATCCGCCGGCATGTCGAGGCGGCAGTGATAGTCGAAGGCGGCGCGCCAAGGCGCGCCTATGCGTACCTTCGCCTGCACGGGCAGGACGACGCGGCCGCCACGGCGGTCGATCTGCTGGCGGCCATAGCTGATGATGCTGCCGTCCGGAAAGTACGCCTCGAACACGCCGTGTCCCGCCGTCGAGGCGAACTCCAGGGTGAGGACGGCGCCGTCCAGGCATTCGAAGCGTGGGCCGCTCTTCAGGATGCCGGTTTCCGTGGTCTTGCCTGCGGGCCCGGAGATCGTCCATTGCGTGGTCGAGTGCTTGCGCGAGGACTCTCCCTTCAAAGTGCCGCAGGTCATCGTACTCGCGGCCAAGGGCGGCGGGGACTGGCCATGCGCCGGACCCGCGAGGATTGCCGCCGCCAGCAGCACGCCAACTCTTCTCATCCGCCCATGCTAGAGCGATTCGCTGATCGCTGAAACCGTACGGCAAGGCCGGAGGGGCGGCTCCGCCCCGCCCGTCAGGTCGCCGCCTCTCCACTTTTTCATCCAGCGGCTGGACGAAATCACGCTCCCGTAACGCCGCGCGGACGATCGGCTCCATGGTCATGGGCTTGAATAGCCCCATCGAGATCGACCGGAGGCCCCTGATGGAAGCCCTGCTGGATAACATCGCGTTCGTCCTCTTCGTGGCGGCTCAGCTTCTCGCTGTCGTCGCCGTGCCCGCCATGCGCTTCGACAACGGGATCTCCGAGCCCCGTCCGCAGCGCCACCGGCCGGTCGGCCGCTCGCCGTCCCCCGCCGACCTGTGATACTGCGCGAGGTCGCCGCCGTGAACGACGCCCCTTGGCGCCTGGGACGATCGGCTGGCGAGATCGCCTCGACAGGCCCGGGCTCGTGGGCGCGGCGGGCTGCGAACGAGCTGGTTGGTCTCGCCTGGTCGCCCTTGGTCTGGATCCTTCTCGGTCTCTTTGCCCTGGCCGAGGTCGGCAACTGGCAGATCGCCGAGGAGATGGACCTCGTCTGCGAGCTGCTCGAGCGGGGCGAGATCGCCTCGGCGCCGCCTGGCCTGTCGCGGACGGAGATCGACGACATCTGCCGCAACCGCAGTCCCCGGGACCTCTATCGGTCGCGATAGCCGGGCCCGAGGCGCCGGCGTGGTGCGGGCTCTTTCCCTCGGCCCGCGCCACGCCGATCAGCCTCGCTTCTCGCGGCGGAAGATCATGCCGCCGTGATGCAGTTCGTCGTCGCACATGAAGACGCCGTCGACCGTGAAGCCGGTGTCGTCCCAGCCGACCCTGCCGATGCCCGTGGTCTACGAGCCGTCGATCTGCCTGATCGCGTAGGCCCGCAAGCAGGTGTCGCTGGGCGACCGTCTGCCGGTCTACGATGTCGGGCACGTGGTTGCGTCGGTAGACATGGCGGTCGTCGGATTGGTCATCGGAACCAGCCGCGCCGCACCCTATCTCTGCCTGCAGTCGTTTCGGTAGCGCGGTCGCACCGTCCGCAGGACGGCCGACAGGCCCCCGCGCTGAACCGGAAGACCTTGCAGCATCAATAAAGAAACTTGCGCTTCGGGTCGCGTGGAGCGAGGTTGGATTGCCGTGGCCGACGGAACGCGGGGAAGGTAGCCCACATGATCCGAATTTTGCTCCTGGCAATACTCGTCGCTCTGCTCGGGGTGCCGGCGCACGCCCAATCCACGCCCGCGCCGCCGCCGGCGGGCATGACGCAGCAGCAGTTCGATGCGCTGGTCGATGCGATCAGCAACTCGGTCACCGAGAAGCTCAAGGCCGAAGGCGCGACGGCCCCCGCCGCAGCGCCGGCCAAGCCAGCTGCCGCGGACAGCAAGGGCAGCAAGGGCAAGCCTCCGCCGGGACCCAAGATCGTCAAGATGCCGCCGAAGGAAGGGCCGAACGCCTTCACGGTGTTCTTCGAGCGGGCCGGCGCCGTGCTCGGCGCAACGCCGGTGATGTTTGGCCAGATCGCGTCGATTCCCGACCGCATCGATCGCGCCGCGGCACAGGGCGGCCGCAGCCTGGGCGGCTTCCTCGTGCTGTTGTGCATCATCGCCGCCGTGGCGGTGGCGGCCGAGGCCATGCTGCGCCAGGTGCTGGCGCTGCCGCGCCGTCGGCTCGCTGCCAAGACCGCGCCCGAGTTCGGCTGGCAGTCGCTCGCCAGCCTCGCGGCGGTGGCGGCGCTCGACGGGCTCGGCGTCCTGGTGGTCTGGCTGGTCTGCCACGCCGCGGCGGGCGCCTGGTTCGCCGGCGGCGGCCCGCAGGACAGGCTGGCGGTGGCGGTGCTGACGGCGATCTGGGAATGGCGTCTCTTCGTCCTGCTGTTCCGCATCGTGCTGCAGCCCGACATGCCGGCCGCGCGCCTGTGCGCCGTCGGGGATCACGAGGCCCGCGACATGTACCGGCGCATCTCGGCCGTGCTGCTGCTGATGGCGGCGGGACGCCTGCTGATGGCGGTCCTGCGCGCGATCGGCACCCCTCCCGAAGCGCTGGCGAGCTATCAGATTCTGGCGGCCACGATCTATCTGCTCGCCTTCCTGTGGATGACGTTCGGCTCGCGCGACGCGGCGCGGCAATGGTTCGGCGGTCTCGGCACCGCGGCGCCGGCCATCGGGCTGGTCGGGCGCTACTGGATTCCCGCCGCGCCGCTGTTCCTCGCCGGCCTCGTGGTCACGCTGGACTACGGCGCCATCTCCGGCAGGGCGAATGTCGGCCAGGCGATGGCGCTTACCCTCGAATTGGTGGTCGGCTTGCTGCTGTTCGAGACTTTCATGCAGGCCGTCGTGCGGCGCCTCGATTCGCAGCTGGTCGGCCTCACGCCGGCCAGCAGCGCGCCCAAGCTGCCCGACGTGGTGGCGCGTTGCGTGCGCGTCGCGGTGCTGATCGGCGTGGTCGTGGCGATCGCCCAGAGCTGGGTGGTCCAGGTCTTCGGCCTGGTCGACGAGAGCGGCTGGGGCGAGCTCACCAGCTCGTCGCGCACCGCGGCGATCACGCTGTTCATCGCCTTCGTGCTGTGGGAGCTGTTCAAGTTCGCCACCGATCCCTACATGGAGCGCAAGAGCAAGGATGCGGCTGCGGCGATCGCCGATGGCGACGCCCCTACCGGACCGGCCTCCCGGATCAGCACCATGATGCCCTTGCTGCGCCGCGCCGTGGCGGTGCTGATCGGCCTCGTCGCCGTGATGATCGCGCTCGGCGATTTCGGGGTCGACATCACGCCGCTGATTGCCGGCGCCTCGGTGTTCGGCATCGCAATCTCGTTCGGCAGCCAGACCCTGGTGCGCGACATCGTGTCCGGCCTGTTCTACCTATCGGACGACGCCTTCCGCGTCGGCGAGTACATCGATGCCGGCCGCGCCAAGGGCACCGTCGAGGGCTTCACCCTGCGCTCGATCAAGCTGCGCCATCAGAACGGCCAGGTCCATACCATCCCGTTCGGCCAGCTCGGGCAGATCACCAACTTCAGCCGCGACTGGATCACCACCAAGTTCAACCTGCGCTTCGCCCGCGACACCAACCTCGAGACGCTGCGCAAGGCGTCCAAGAAGATCGGCGCCGAGATCGCCGAGCTGCCGCAGTTCAAGGACGAGATCCTGGCGCCATTCAAGATGCAGGGCGTCGCCGACATCGTCGACAACGCGCTGCTGGTGCGCTTCAAGTTCACCGCCCGGCCGGGCAATCCCTCGGCCATCCAGCGCGAGGCCGTGAAGCGCCTGTTCGGAACGCTGCCGGGGCTCGGCATCGAGTTCGCCAAGGAAGGCGCGCGGGTGGTGCTGCAGACCTCCGGGCCGGTCGATGCCGTCCAGCCGCGGCCCGACGGCACGTCGCCGCCCGAGCCGCCGACCGCGCCCGGCAAGCCGGCGCCCGCGCTCGCCGCCAGCTGACGAGTGCGGTTGCGGCGCGGCGGGCGCGCCACGGCGCGTCGGTGCGCTCTCATCCGGTGCCCCTCATCATGTGCTTGCATCGCAGTGGCTCATGGCTCCCGCCGCAGCGCCGTTCCATGAGCGCGGAGGTAGCGCCAGCATGCGCGACACACTCTCGCGATCCGGAAGAAAGCCTATGCGCGTTGCAACTATCGATCGCCGGGACGCTGCCGGCCCTGGCCGGCGATCGAGCGGCAACACTGATCGTATCGACTTGCGGAGACAGGACCCGGGCGCTCTACTGCTCTCGGGGGAGGCTCGAATTTTGCTTCGGTGACGGGTAGGAGGGGGCAAACCATGCTTCAATTCAGGAAATCAGTGACCGCGCTCGCCGTGTTGGCCAGTGCCTGTGGAGCGTTCGGTGCGGCGGCGGTGCCGGCGAGCGCGCAGACCACGCTCAAGGCGGTGATGAACTCGGACGTGAAGATTCTCGATCCAATCTGGACCACCGCCTACGTCCAGCGCGCCTTCGGCTACATGGTGTGGGACGTTCTGTTCGCGCTCGACGACCAGTATGAGGTCAAGCCGCAGATGGTCGACACCTGGAGCGTGTCGGACGACAAGCTGACCTGGACCTTCACCCTGCGCGAGGGGCTGGTGTGGTCGGACGGCAAGCCGGTGACGGGTGAGGATTGCATCGCCTCGATCAAGCGCTGGGGCGCCCGCGATTCGATGGGCCAGAAGATGATGAGCTTCGTCGCCGGCTTCGAGGCGGTCGACGCCCGGACCTTCAGGATGAAGATGAAGGAGCCCTACGGCCTGGTGCTGCAGTCGCTCGCCAAGCCGTCGTCGAACGTTGCTTTCATGATGCCCAAGAAGACGGCCGACACCGATCCCATGACCCAGATCAAGGTCGAGGACGTGATCGGCTCCGGCCCGTTCGTCTTCGTCGCCAAGGAGTGGAAGCCGGGCGAGAGGGTCGTGTTCCTGAAGAACACGACCTACAAGCCGCGCGCCGAGCCGCCGTCGGGACTGGCCGGCGCCAAGCTCGCCAAGGTCGACCGCATCGAATGGGTCTGGATCCCCGACGTGCAGACCCAGATCGGCGCCCTGCAGAACGGCGAGATCGACATGCTGGAGGCACCCAGCCTCGACATGCTGCCGCTGCTCGCCAAGGACAAGAACATCAAGCTGTTCAACTACAACAAGCTCGGCAACCAGTACGCCTTCCGCTTCAACGCGTTGCACAAGCCGTTCGACAACCCGAAGATCCGCTATGCCGTCTCGGTGGCGCTCGGCCAGAAGCCGTTCCTCGAGGCCACCATCGGCGATCCGGAATACTACCAGGTGTGCAAGCCGATGTTCGTCTGCGGCACGCCGCTGGCCACCGACGAGGGCATGCAGGGGATCCTGAACCAGGATGCCGCCAAGGCGCGCGAGATCCTGAAGGAGGCCGGCTACGACGGCACGCCGGTCGTGCTTATGCAGTCGACCGACCTCGGCGTGCTGACCAACATGGCGCCCGTCGCCAAGCAGCAGATGGAGGCGGCGGGATTCAAGGTCGAGATGCAGTCGATGGACTGGCAGACCCTGGTCGGCCGACGCGCCAAGAAGGACCCGCCGGACAAGGGCGGGTGGAACGCCTTCATCACCGGCTGGGCCGCCGCCGACATCTTCAACCCGGTGATGGCCGGCTTCTTCAACGCCTCGTGCGACAAGGCGATGTTCGGCTGGCCGTGCGACCAGACGATCGAGAAGCTGCGCGACCAGTTCGCCAAGGAGACCGACCCGGCCAAGCAGAAGCAGATCGTCATCGACCTGCAGAAGTACTGGGTCGAGAACCCGACCCACATCAATCTCGGCCAGTACCGTCAGCCCTTCGCGCTGCGCACCAACGTCGAGGGCGTGATGCAGGCGCCGGTCACGGTGTTCTGGAACATCTCGAAGAAGTAACGGCGCGCGTTTCGTCGACATCAAGGTCCTCTCCCCCGGAGGGGGAGAGGTCAGGTGAGGAGGCGACCGATGTGTCGCCCCCTCACTCTGCCTCCGGCGGGGCGGGCACCCGCGTTTGTCACAAAACCTCCGTCATCCCGACCGAAGCCGAGCGTAGCGCCTGCCCTGAGCGCAGTCGAAGGGAGGCGGAGTGGAGGGACCTTTCTTGTTGCGGCATCGGCAAGAGAGGTCCCTCGACTACGCCGCCCATGAGGGCGGCTCCGCTCGGGATGACGGCGATATGCCGTATGCGAATGCCCTGCCCTGGCGGGGGGACAGGAGAGCAACGCCGCGATTGGACGCCGCGAATCGCACGGCACACACTGCGGCGATGACGGAGTCCTACCGCGTCACGGTCCCCTACATTTGGGGCTACCAGGCCGAGCTCAATCCGCTGCGCGCGCGCCTCGTGCTGCTGCGGGCCGGTATCCGGCCACCGGCCGTCGGGACCGCGTGCGAACTGGGCTATGGCCAGGGCGCGAGCCTCGCCATCCATGCTGCGGCCTCGCCAGTTGCCTGGTACGGCACCGATTTCAATCCCCTGCATGCCGCCGCAGCGCGAAGGCTGGCGTCGGCATCCGGTGCCGAGCTCTCGATCGCCGACGAGCCGTTCGCCCGCTACTGCGCCTGCAGCAACCTGCCGGAATTCGACTTCATCGGCCTGCACGGCGTGTGGAGCTGGATCGCCGACGCCGACCGCGACGCGATCCTGCGCTTCGTGCACGCGAGGCTGCGTCCGGGCGGCGTGCTCTATCTCGGCTACAACGCCCTGCCCGGCTGGGCGGGCTTCCTGCCGGTGCGCGAGCTGCTGGTCGCGCACGCCGAGGCGTCGGGCGGGCAAGGAGCCGGCGTCGTCGAGCATGTCGGGGAGGCGATGGCCTTCGTGGACCGGCTGCTGGCGACGGGGCCGGCAATGGCGCGCGACAATCCCGGGCTCGCAGGCATGCGTGCCGCCCTCGGGCGCCAGGACGTGGGCGCGCTGGCGCACGAGCTGTTCAATCGCGACTGGCAGCCGATGTTCTTCAGCACCGTGGCGCGGAGGCTCGGCCTCCGGCGCTGCCGACCTGTCCGACATCGTCGATCGGCTCGACATGTCGGCGGCGCAGCGCCGCCTGGTCGATGGCCTGGCCGATCCCGTGCTGCGTCAGCTCGTCCGCGACGCGATCTTCAACAAGCGCTTCCGCCGCGATTACTGGGTGAAGGAGCCGCAGCCCCTGTCCGCGGCCGAGCGCGACGCCGCCATCCTCGACGAGCGGGTGATCGCGACGGCCGCGGTAACGGCCTTGCCGCGGCCGCTGCGCGCTGCGTTGACCCTGCAGCCCGATGGTCCGGATGCCGCCGCGGTGTCGGCAGTGCTCGGGAGCCTGTCGGCACGCCGGCCGTGCCGTCTCGGCGACATCGCGGCGGGGCTTGCGGGTGCGCGCGTGGCGCCGCGCGCGCTGCTCGACGTCGTGATGTTCCTCGTCGCCCACGGCCTGGTCGAGACGGCGCAGGACGAGAACACGGTATCGGCGATGAAGCATCGGACCGGTCGGCTGAACCGCCATCTGCTCGAGGACAAGGCCCTCGACGCTGTCGACATCGCCCTCGCCAGCCCGGTCACCGGCGGCGGCGTCGCGCTCTCGGCCGGGGACCGGCAGTGCCTGCGTGCTCTGGGACGCAGCGAGCCAACGACCGACCCGATGGTGCGCGAGGAATATTCGCACGTCTTCACGGAGGAGCGCCTGCCGGCGTTGCGCGCGCTGCAGGTTGCGTGATCCCCACGCTGTCAGGTGATGGCATGACCCTCGCCACGATCATCTTCCGTTAGCGCCTTCTCACCGCGAGGGAACCGCGTGAGGTTCCCTCGCGGTGAGAAAGCGCTAGTCGATCACCTCGTCGGCCGTCAGCAGGATGGGCAAGGCCGAGCGATTGCGCCGTACCGAGGTTGAGCGCCAGCTCGAAGCGGCTGGGCTGCTGCACCGGCAGGTCGCCCGGCTTCGCGCCCTTGAGGATGCGCCCGGCATAGAGGCCCTTGATGACGTAGGAGGCCGGGATGCTGGCGCCATAGCTCATCAACCCTCCGGCCTCGATGAAGGCGCGCTGGCTGTAGACCGCGGGAACACGATGGCGCCGGCGGCGCCGACCAGGCGCGCGGCGTGAACGACATTGGTGAACACGCTGGGCTGTCGACCGGTTCGCAGGCAGGCCTGCCATCACGGCAAGCCCGCCCAGCAACGATCGTCTGTTCATGCTGCGAGACTCACGGGCGCGAGACCTTCCTGAGTGTCGACCCGGATGGGCGACGGGCACGACGGATGCTACACTACGACCCGATGACCTTTCGAGACGACTGGGCCCGATGCGCCCCCTGACGCGGCGGGCCTGGATGATGGCCGGCGGCGCGACCGCGCTGGCGACGGCGGCCTACGAGACCGCCAACAGCGCCCCCCGCCCCGGTGCGCCCGCGTCTCCGGCGCGCCTGCGATTCCCCGACGGCTTCCTCTGGGGCACCGCCACCTCGGCCTATCAGGTCGAGGGCGCAGCCGAGGCCGACGGCCGCGGCCTGTCGATCTGGGAGGCGTTCGCGCGCCAGCCGGGCCGCATTCGCGACGGGTCGACCGGCGCGGCGGGGGTCGATCACTTCCACCGCTACGCGGAGGACGTGGCGCTGATGAAGGCGCTCGGCGTGCGCGCCTATCGTTTCTCGATCGCCTGGCCGCGTGTCTTTCCCGACGGCGATGGCGCTCCCAACCCGAAGGGCCTCGATTTCTACGATCGCCTGGTCGACACCCTGCTCGCCAGCAGCATCGAGCCCTATGCCACGCTCTATCACTGGGACCTGCCGCAGGCGCTGCAGGCACGCGGCGGCTGGGAATCGCGCGACACCGCCGAGGCGTTCGGCGCCTACGCCGCGCATGTCGTGCGCCGCCTCGGCGATCGCGTGCGCCGCTTCCTGCCCCTGAACGAGATCCGCGCCTTCATCGAGGAAGGCTACGCCAACGGCATCTTCGCGCCCGGTCTCAGGCTTCCGGCCGACCGCCTCAACCAGTCACGCCACCATGCCGTGCTGGCGCACGGGCTCGGCGTGCAGGCGGTGCGGGCCAACGGCCGCGCCGGCACCACGGTGGGGCCGGCAGAGAACATCGCCACCGCCCTGCCGTCGGTCGAGACCGACGAGCATGTGCGCGCCGCCGAGATCGCCACCCGCGAGCTCAACGCACCCTACCTCACGGTCATGATGGAAGGCCGCTACACCGACGCCTGGCTGGCCGCGCAGGGCGCCGCCGCGCCGCGCGTCGGGTCGCGCGACCTCGCGATCATCTCGAGCAAGGTCGATTTCGTCGGCCTCAACGTCTACACGCCGAGCGAGTACGTGCTGGCGAGCGAGGCCGCCCGAGGCTTCATCACCGTGCCGCTGCAGGCGTCCCATCCGCACATGGCCTCGCCCTGGCTGAAGCTCGGGCCGGAAGCGCTGTACTGGGCGCCGCGCCACACCCAGCGCTTGTGGGACGTCAAGGACATCTTCATCACCGAGAACGGCACCTCGGCCGACGACGAGCCCGCCGAGGACGGCACGGTCTACGATCTCGACCGCGTCATGTACCTGCGCAACTGCCTCGTCCACCTGCAGCGCGCCACCGCCGAAGGCGTGCCGGTGCGCGGCTATTTCCTGTGGAGCCTGCTCGACAATTTCGAATGGGCCGACGGCTACGCCAAGCGCTTCGGCGTCGTCCATGTCGACTTCAAGACGCTGAAGCGCACGCCCAAGCTCAGCGCCGCCTTCTACCGCGCCGTGATCGCCCGCAACGCGCCGGCGTAGCCGCAGCGTCCTTCAGTCGCCGATCCGCCTCACCTCGCAGAGATTGGAGCGATGGTTGGGCGTGCCGCTGATCGGATCGCGTGCCAGGGGGTCGATCGTGGCGTTGAAGTTCGCCCCGTCGGGCGCAAACGGATCGTAGCCCGGCGAGCCCAGCTCCTCGCAGCCCTGCCACCAGCCGTGCTCGCCGACCACGACCCGCGGGTCGAGGTCGCGGTTGAGGCGGGCGCGCGCCCGCATCGCGCCGGCGGGCGTGCGCACCTCGATCCAGTCGCCGTTGGCGATGCCGCGCGCCGCAGCCGCCGCGGGATGCAGCTCGGCCTCCGGGTGGGGCGCGCGCCGGCGCAATCCCGCGATTGCGCGGAACTGGCTCTGGCAGAACAGCGTCGGCTTGGCGCAGGTCAGGACCAGCGGGAAGCCTGCAACGAGGTCGGGCCGGGCGAGCGGGCTGTTGCGCGGCTCAACGAACGCGGGCAGCGCCGCATGGCCGCCCTTGCGCAGGGTCTCCGACCACAGCTCGACGCGGCGCGACGGCGTCGGGAAACCGCGCGGGTTGCCCGCCGCGTCCTTGTCGGCGTGCTTGGCATGACGCGTCGTGAGCGGCACGCGCACGCCGGCCGGCGCGGCGCGCAGCTGCTCCAGCGTCAGCCCGCTCGGCTCGAGCTGCTGGCGGAAGGCGGCATCGATGTCGCCGTTCCAGAACCGGTCGCCGAGCCCGAGCCGCCCGGCCAGGTCGAAGATCACGTCGGTGTCGGGCCGCGCCTCGCCCGGCGGCGGCACCAGGGCGGTGCGGTATTGTGCCAGCGACTGCGCCTCAGCGCTGATCTCGAAGCCGATCTTCAGCGCGTCGCGCTCGAAGGCGGAAGCGATCGGCAGCACGATGTCGGCGAGCTCGGCCGTCGGGTTCATGAACAGGTCGGCATGGACGTGGAAGTCGAGCGCCGCCAGGGCAGCGCGGCCGCGCACCGGATCGCCCTGGGCCAGCAGCATGTTGTGGCCGAAGCCCACCAGCCCGTGCATCGGATACGACTCGCCCTCCAGCACGGCGCGATAGAAATCCTGTGTCGACACGCTGTTGGTCGGGGCGACGCCGAGCGGGCGCTCGCTCAACCCGATCGGCGGCGCCATCGCCTTGGCCGAGGGCAGCTCCTCGCCGCCGATCGAGCGGCTCGGGATCGCCGGCAGCAGCACGTTGCCGCCGGGTGCATCGAAGCTGCCGGTCAGCGCATAGAGCAGCGCCATGGCGCGCGCCGTCTCGGTCGTGTTGTCGTGGTGCTCGTGGCCGCTCCAGGCGTAGTACGAGACTGGCCGGGCGTGCCAGATCAGCCGCGCCGCCCGCTCGAGGTCGGCCGGCGCGATCCAGCAGGTCGCCTCGACGGTCCGCGGATCGTAGCGCCGGCAGAGCGCGGCGTAGTGGTCGAACACCGGCCGGCAGGCGATCGTGCCGTGCGGCGTCATGACGGCGTATTCGCCCTCCAGCGCGAGCCCGCCCCATTCGCTCCCGCCCCTTTCGCCCCCGCTCGTGTCGCCCGCACTCGTGTCGCGATCGTAGCGGCCGGTGGCCGGGTCGTAGACGACGGGCTTCCCGGCATCTGCGTCCCACGCCACCCAGGCGTGCGCCGCGCCGCTCGCCCCGAGATCGCCGGCGCTGAGCAGCTGGCCCGTGTCGGCGCGCACCAGCAGCGGGCCGTTGGTCCAGTCGCGCACGAAGGCGCGATCGTACCATCCGTTGGCGATCATCAGGTTGGCCAGCCCGAGCGCCAGCGCGCCGTCGCTGCCCGGGCGCACGCGCAACCAGACGTCGGCCTTGCTGGCGAGGCCGACGTGGCGCGGGTCGACGACGATCAGCTTCATGCCGCGCTTCAGCGCCTCGACCGTCGCCGTCGCGTGGGTGAGCCGCGAGTAGGACGGGTTGTAGCCCCACAGGATCAGGCAGCCCGCGCGGCCGATGTCGGCCATGGCGCCGCCCGCGCTGCCGGTGCCGACGCTGGCGACGCCAAAGGCGAAGCGGGTGGCGAAGGCGCGGCCCCAGCCGCAGAGATCGAGCGGCCACACCATGTTGGGCGTGCCGAAGGCGTTCATCAGGCGGCGCACCAGCGGCGCCGAATCGCCGATCGCCGTGGTCGAGGGCGAGGACTGGCTGAAGGCGACGGCCTGCGGGCCATGCTTGCCGGCGATCTCGCGCATCGCCCGCGCGGTGCGGTCGAGCGCCTCGTCCCACGAGATCGGCCGCCAGCCCGGATCGGCCTCGCCCTTGGGCCGCGTGCGCAGCAGCGGCCGGGTCAGGCGATCCTTGTGATAGACCAGCTCGGGCGCGGCGCGGCCTTTGGCGCACAGCGCCTGCCCGGTCGGATGGCCGGGATCGGGATCGAGCCGCGTGAAGCGGCCGTGCTCGATGGTGGCGATGGTGCCGCAGCGCGCGATGCAGAGCCCGCAATAGCCGTGGACGCGCCGCGCGCCTGCCGGGTCCGTGGTCGTCGTCGTCATGATGGCCTCCGCCGCCATCCTGCGGCGCCCCGCCCGCGAGGGCAATGGCACCCCCTGGAGCACATTTCGTTCGGCCGGATCAACCGGACGGAATGTGCCTCTGGCAACAACCAATCCCCGCGCGCACATTCTCGATTCGAGGGACCGCTCGCGATTCCCTCGAATCGAGACTCGCCCTGGCCAAGAGCATTGCGGCGTCGCCTGCCTTGCTGGCACCGTAGCCGCATGGAACACCTGCCTGTCCGCTTTCCCGACGGCTTCCTGTGGGGCACCGCGACCTCGTCCTATCAGGTCGAGGGCGCCGCCACGACGGACGGACGCGGCGCCTCGATCTGGGACGTCTTCGCTAGCGAGGCCGGCCGCATCCGCGACGGCTCGACCGGCGCGGCCGGCATCGACCATTTCAACCGCTATGCCGAGGATGTCGCGCTGATGAAGGCGCTCGGCATGGGCGCCTATCGCTTCTCGATCGCCTGGCCGCGCGTCTCTCCCGACGGTGACGGCGCCCCCAACCCGAAGGGTCTCGACTTCTACGACCGGCTGGTCGATGCGCTGCTCGCGGCCGGCATCGAGCCCTTCGCCACGCTCTACCACTGGGATCTGCCGCAGGCGCTGCAGGCGCGCGGCGGCTGGGAGGCGCGCGAGACGGCGCACGCCTTCGCCGCCTATGCCGGCCACGTCGCCCGTCGCCTGTCCGACCGCGTCCGCCGCTTCTTCACCCTGAACGAGATCCAGGTCTTCATCGACCAGGGCTACGGCTGGGGTAACTTCGCGCCCGGGCTCAGGCTGCCGCGCGGCCGCCTGAACCAGGCCCGCCATCACGCCGTGCTGGCCCATGGGCTCGGCGTGCAGGCGGTGCGCGCGCATGGCCGGTCCGGCACCCTCGTTGGCCCGGCGGAGAACATGTCGACGGCGCTGCCGGCGATCGAGACGCCCGCGAACATCGCGGCCGCCGAGCGCGCCACGCGCGACCTCAACGCGCCCTATCTCGGCCTGATCCTCGAGGGCCGCTACGCCGACTCCTGGCTCGCCAGGCAGGGCGGCGAGGCGCCGCGCTTTCCCGCCGGGGATCTGGCGGTCATCGCGAGCCCAGTCGATTTCGTCGGGCTCAACATCTACACGCCGACCCGGTACGTGCTCGCGAGCGAGGCCGCGCCCGGCTATGTCGAGCTGCCGCTGCAGGACTCGCATCCGCACATGGCGTCGGAATGGCTGAGCCTCGGCCCGGAGACGCTCTACTGGGCGCCACGGCACTGCCATCGCCTGTGGGGCGTCGAGACGATCTACATCACCGAGAACGGCACCTCCGCGAACGACGCGCCGGACGAGTCCGGGGCGATCCACGACCTCGACCGGGTGATGTATCTGCGCGCCTGCCTGATGCACCTGCAGCGCGCGACCCGCGACGGCGTGCCGGTGCGCGGCTATTTCCTGTGGAGCCTGCTCGACAATTTCGAATGGGCCGACGGCTATGCCACGCGCTTCGGCATCGTCCATGTCGATCATGCGACCCAGAAGCGGACGCCCAAGCTCAGCGCCGCCTTCTATCGCGAGGTGATCGCGCGCAACGCGCTCGCCTGAGAGCTTGTGACGACGAGATCCTTCGCTCCGCTCAGGATGACGAGGGAGGGGCGACTACGTTCGACAAGGTCACGCGCTCCGAGAAGCGCCGGCCTCGGGCGCCGCCCCCTCAGGCGTGGTTTGCGATCAGGATTTCGGCGGTCCTGATGCCGGTGAGGATGGATTGCGGGGTCGAGGTCACGGCGTCGAGCAGGCTGGTGGCGGCGGCGATGTCGGCGGCGCCGGCCCATTGCGTGTCGTGCTCGCGCTGCTCGCTCACGTAGTCGATGCTGACGGCGACCTTGCCCATCAGGGTGGTGATGTCGTTGCCCGCGGCGGTGTCCTGGGCGCCGCTCATGATGTTGACCAGGACGGAGCCGACGAACTGGCCGTTGGCCAGGGCGTTGCGGATCTCGCCGGTCCAGTAGGCGAGGCCGTCGGCGTCGGAGGAGCGGTTGAAGAGGTTGTTGTAGACGCTGTCGAGGAAGGCGGTGATCTGGGCGTTGCTGGCGCCGAACGGGTTGGCGAGGAAGGGATAGAGGGCCTGGGCCTCGGCGCTGATGCCGAACGAGGAGGCGATGTTGGAGAACAGGGCGGCGGGGCCCTGGGTGGGCAGGCCGCCGACGAACTCGCCGACCCAGAAGTCGAAGCCGTCGGCATCGGCGGCGCGGCCGAAGAAGGCGGCGTAGGTCGCCGCGATCTGCTGCTCGGGGGAGAGCGCGAGCAGGTCGAGGGTGATCGAGGTGGGCGAGGTGACGGTCGGCACGACGAACAGCACGGCCTGGGCGTCGGCCGAGGCGCCGGCCGAGCTGGCCCGATAGGTGAAGCTGACGACGCCGGAGAAGTTGAACAGCGGGGTGTAGGTGAAGCCGCCGTTGGCGGCGAGCTGCAGGTTGCCGAACGCCGGTGCGGTCTCGAGCGAGGCGGTGAGGCCGCTGCCGTCGTCGTTGAACAGCACGCCGTTGGCGGCGCTCGCGACGATGGTGCTGCCGCGCAGGACAACGTAGGCATCGCCGTGGGCGACCAGCGGGACGGCATCGTCGTTCTGGATGGTGCCGGTGGCGCTCGCGCCGGCGATGGCGAGGCCGGCGGAGGCGTTGGAGAGGGTTACGGCGAAGGTCTCGCCGGGCTCGCTCGCGGTGTCGCCCTGGACGTTGACGGTGACGATCTTCGCGGTCTCGCCGGCGGCGAAGGCGAGGTTGCCCGTCGGCAGCACGCCGCCCGCGAAGTCGGCGGCGACGGCGGGGCTCGCGCCCGAGCCGGCGACCGCCCAGGAGACGCTCTGGCCGGCGGCGGCGGTGTTGCCGCTGCGCGTCACGGTGAAGGTGAAGGCGGTCGTCCCGCTGTTTCCCTCGGGCTTGCTCGCGCTCGTGGCGGCAATCGACACCGAGGTGTCGTCGTCCTGGATGGTGCCGGTGGCGCTGGCGGTGCCGATGGCGAGACCGGCCGAGGCGTTGGCCAGGGTGACGGTGAAATCCTCGTTGGCCTCGCCTGTCGTGTCGCCCTGGACGTTGACCGTGACGGTCCTGACGGTCTCGCCGATGGCGAAGGTGAGGCTGCCGGTGGGCGCCGCGCCGCCGACGAAATCGGCGGCGCTGGCCGGGCTGGCGCCCGATCCGGCCACCGACCACGCCACGCTCTGCGCCTGCGAGGTGTCGCCGCTTCGCGTCACGGTGAAGGTGAAGGCGGTCGTGCCGCCGTTGCCTTCGGCCTTGCTGGCACCGGCGGCGGCGATCGAGACCGCCGTATCGTCGCTCAGGATCGTGCCGGAGGCGCTGGCGGTGCCGATGGAGAGGCCGGGCGACGGATTGGACAGGGTCACCGTGAAGCCTTCGTTGCCTTCGCCGGTCGTGTCGCCCTGGACCGCGATCGTGATGACCCTGGCGGTCTCGCTGGCGGCGAAGGTAACGCTGCCCGTGGACAGCGCGCCGCCGGCGAAGTCGACGGCATTGGCGGGCGCGGCACCGGAGCCGGCGACCGCCCAGGCCACGCTCTGCGACGCCGAGGTGTCGCCGCTGCGCGTCAGGGTGAAGGTGAACGCGGTCGATCCGGCATTGCCCTCGAGCTTGCTTCTGGATGGTGCCGGCGGCGCTCGCCGTCGTGACGGTGAGGCCGGGCGACGGATTGGAGAGCGTCACCGCAAAGCCTTCGTTGGCCTCGCCGGCCGTGTCGCCCTGGACGGCGATCGTGATGATCCTGGAGGTCTCGCCGGCTGCGAACGTGGCGCTGCCCGACGGCGAGATGCCGCCCGCGAAGTCGGCGGCACTGGCCGGATTGGCACCAGAACCGGCCACCGACCACGCCACGCTCTGTGACGCCGAGGTGTCGCCGCCGCGCGTCAGGGTGAAGGTGAAAGCGGTCGATCCGGCATTGCCTTCGGCCTTGCTCGCGCTGCTCGCGGCGATCGCGACCGTCGCCTCGTCGTTCTGGATGGTGCCGGTGGCGCTCGGCGTGCCGAGAACCACGCTGCCGGTCGCATGCGACAGCGTCACGGTGAAGATCTCGTCGGCCTCGGCCGTCGTGTCGCCCTGGATGGCCACCGTGACCGTCTTGACCGTCTCGCCGGCGGCGAAGCTCAGGGTATCGCCAGGCATGGTGCCGCCGACGAAATCCGTGGTGCCGACCGAGTTGCCGTCGCCGCCGGTGACGGACCAGCTCATCGTCGCCGTGGTGCCCAGGGCCTTGCTGAGGGTGACGTTGAAGGTGAAGGCAGTCGTTCCGCCGTTGCCCTCCGCCTTCACGGCAGAAGCCGCGGCGATCGTGACCGTGGCCGGGTCCGGCACGACGACCTGAAGGCCGAGCGGCACGTTCAGCGCACCCGAGAAGTCGGCGAAGTTGCCCTTGCCGTCGAAGTAGATGCCGCCGTTCTGGTTGAACTGGGTGATCGCGAGATTGGCGATCGATTGATCGGAGCCGACCACGGTGTAGGCGAACACGAGCTTGCCGGCACCCGGGTCGGAGGCCGCCGGGTCGTAGAATGCCGTGCCGCCGCCGCTCAGGGTGAAGGTCGAGAGGCCGCCGGCATTGGCATCGAACGCCTGAAGCCCGCCGCTCATCGTGAGAGTGATCTGAACCGACTCGCCCAGGTTCAGCACGCCGGTCTTGGACGGCGCCGTCGACGCGACGGTGAGCGGCGAGCCGATCGTGAGCCCGGTCGGCGTGTTCTGCGAGCCGGAGAGGTCGACATCGAGGCCGCTCCAATCGCGGATGGTCGCGCCATTGAGTGCGACGGTGCCGACCAGCAGGTTGGAGGCGGCCTGGTCGCCTGCGCCGACCTTGTAGTCGAACACCAGCAGACCCTTCGACGGGTCGGACGTCGCCGCGTCGTAGGTCGCGATCGCGCCGTTGCCGAGCGTCAGCGTGGGCGCGCCCTTGGAAATGTCGACGACGACGCCCTGGCTGACGGCGATGATGACCTCGACGGTCTGGCCGCTGCCGATGGCGGTCTGCTCGACCTGTGGCAGGACGGCGGCGACGAAGGCCGGGCCGATCTGCACGCCCATGTTCTGGTCGATCGCCAGGGCGAAATCGGCGTTGTTGCCATTCACGTCCTTGATCGTCGAGCCGCCCGGCAGATCGACGCTGGCGATCGTCAGGCTTGGCGTCGCCTGGCCGGCGGCGACCGTGTAGTCGAACACCAGCTTGCCGGCCGCCAGGTTGGAGCTGGCAGCGTCGAACGTTGCGATGGCGCCGACATTCAACGTCAGGCTCGGCAAGCCGCCCGCCGACACCAGGGTGGCGCCGTGATTGAGCGTGATGGTGAGTTCGATCGTCTGGCCGGCCTGGACGACACCAACCTGCGAGCTCGCGATCGAGGTCACGGTCAGGGGCGAGTTGACGGTGAGCCCGGTCGCCTTGCCGAACAGGGCCGAGAAATCGGCGTCGTTGCCGGAGAGGTCCTCGATGGTGCCGCTGAAGCCGGTGATGGCGAGCAGCGGCGCCTGGTCGGGACCGGAAACGGTGTAGTTGAACATCAGCCGACCGTGGCCAAGCGAGGAGTGGTCGGCGTCATAGGTGAAAAGGCCGCCGGAGTTGAGCGTGAAGCTCGGCAGGCCACTCACTGTGACGGCCTGTCCCATCTCGACCAGCATCATCACCGTGACCCCGGTGCCGGCATTGCCGACCGGGACTGACAGGGCCGCCGAGACGGGCTGCAGCGGCGTCGCCGACAGGCCGTCGGGAACCGCGAGGCTCGCGCCCTGGACCGGATTGCCGGTGGCATCGAAGAAGTTCTCGCGGTGCGTGATCGCCATGGCGACCGCCCTCTCCGCCTGGACCAGGCCGGCGCCGGCGTCAGACGCCGTGCCGAACGCCAGCGCCGTTGCCTCGAGAATTCTGGCGACTTCCTTGGGTAGTGCCCGGAGCAGGGGGTTGGCATCCATCATCAGGGCGACGACGGCCGCGACCGAAGGAGCAGCGGCGGACGTGCCATAGAATGGGCTCAGTCCGTTGACACCGAGGGGAAACGATGTCTGGCCGGCATCGACGCCGGTGACGTCGGGCTTGCCGTTCGTTCCCAGGGACGAGAAGGTCTCCGTATCCGCCGGGAGATAGTGGCCACCCGGCGCCGCAAGAGTGGGTGTCGCCAGGACGTTCATCGCGGCGACCGCGACGACGTTGGGGTTCGCCGAGTGGCCGTAGATCGGCAGCGACGGGCGATCGTTGCCCGCGGCGGTCACGAAGGTGATGCCGCTTCGGACGGCCGAATTGATCACCGAGTTCATCGATGACAGGTATTCGGCGGGCCGGCCGAACCCGAGATCATCGACGATGATGTCTACTTTCGCGGCACGCAAGGCGTTGATGGCATCGTCGAAATTGAAGGCATTGGTGGCTGCGTGGAAGTAGAGCGTTGCGTGCGGCGCGATCGCATGCACGATCCCGGCCATCGTCCGGCCCTCGTCGAGGCCTCCCGAGAAGACGTATCCATCCAGCGCGTCGGACAGCACGTTGACGCCGGGAATCACGCCATAAGTCAGGTCCCTCGTCAGGCCTGCGCGATTGTTCGCGAAACTGTCGGAGATGATGCCGATCTTGATGCCGGTTCCGGAGACTCCGTGCGTTGAGCGCGCCTGTGGGCCGAGCAGGGCGGCGTCGAAATTATTGCCTTCCTTCAGCGTCAGGACCGTGTCCTGCTTGTTGGCGCTCAACGCCACATCGAAGTACGCGTTGTTGCTGAAGCCCATGCCTCCGTTGATCGATCCGACGGCGATATCGCCGAGGCCGGCGAGCTGGAGGATGAATTGGGTGGTGCCATCAGCGAGCTTGTGGTCGCCGAGCGAGGCGGAAAAGATCGGTGATGACTGATTGATCCCCTTCAGGACGATCTTGTCGCCGGTGATGAGGTTGCCTAGCTGGAATTCCAGGGTCTGCGACGTGCCGGTCTTGGCAGTGAAACCGAAGCCGACGGGCTGATTGAGGATCAGCGTGCTCGAACCGGATCCGAGATTGACCTTGCCGTAGAACTCGTTGGTGAGCTCCAGAGTGGCGAAGGCCCCGACATCGATCGTGCCCGCATTCAGGGTGAGGCCATCGTCGCTGGCAACGTGGGAGATCTTCACCACGCCGCTGTCCAGCACGGCGACCTTGGCATCCTTGTCCAGGCGCAACGCGTCGATCGTCAGGCCACCGTGCAGGTAGAGCGTTGCCGTGGAGTCCTTCACCGTGATGTCGGTGAAGGTCGCCGGCGACGTGTTGACGAGGCCGCCCTTCACCGAGCTGTTGAGGAACGTGCCCTCGAACGTCACCGCTGCCTGACCGCTGCCCGCGAGCACCTGCTGAATGCCAAAGTCGTGGACCGTGGGCACGCCGGTGAAGGTCACCTTCGCCTGGCCTGCCCCCAGCAGGATGGTGTTGTTCTCGTTACCGCCGGTCGCCTTGATGGCAACGGAGAGCTCGCCGGCGCCGGCCTCGATGGTGTTGCGGCCTCGGCCCGAGGTGATCGTGATCTCGGACTTTGCCGCGCCGGTCTTGATGCTGCTGCTGCCGCTTGCGTCCGTCCGATCCATCACGATGGTCGTTTCCCCGGCGCCGGTGGTAATCTCGTCGAGGCCTGACCCGATTCTCTTGACCTTGATCGACGTCTTGCCGTCGCTCCCGGCGACAAGGTTGATGCCGGTGCCGGTCGTGTCGATGTCGATGTTGGCCTTGCCGGTTCCTCCGACGATGGTGTTGTTGCCGCCTCCGGAAATCATGACGACGCTCGTGCTGCCGCTGCCTGCCGTGATCGTGTTGTTGCCATTGCCGTCGATGGTGACGGCATCGTTGCCGGCTCCCGCGACGATGACGTGATTGCCGGCCCGAGCAGCGACCAGATAGGTGTCGCCCGCCCTCGACTCGGTGAAGAAGGTCGTCGAGGATTCCCAGTTGAGCGTGATGTCGTTGTTGTCCTTGTCCTTGCCGACGACCTGGTCGTAGTTGGCGGGGTCGGGCAGGACAACCGTGTCGCTTCCACCCTTGCCGTGATAGACGTCGTTGTTGGCTGCGATCGAGGCCTTCTGCTCCTCGGTCAGGTTGTTGAAGTCGACCGTGTCGCCAGCGCTGGTGAACAGCGGCACCACGCCATTGCGCACCTCGAACAGGAAGATGCCTGCCCCGGCGTTGCCGAGGCTCTCGAGGTTCGCCATCGCTGCCGTGCCGGACTCGGTGATCTCCTTGAAGTTCTTGCCGTTGCCCGAGGAGTAGCCGGCGCGGGCCATGTTGCCGCCCATGCCGCCCGTGCCGCCGGAGGCGTCGCCGGTCAGCCAGTTGATCGACTCGTAGTAGAAGTAGATGTCGAAGTCGCCCGGCGTGTCCTTGCCGACCAGGCGGAGTTGGAAGGCGTTGGTCTTGTCGTTGTGCTGGCTGTAGTAGCCGACATCGTCCCAGGTCGCGGTGAAGGTCTTGTTGGCGACATCGAGGTCCCACCAGATGAGGTTGGTGCCCGGGCTCGGGTCCGTGGTGTTGCGGATGTCGACGTCGGCCCAGAACGGCGCGATGATCGGCACGCTGGTGTTGCCACTGATGGTGGTCGGGCTGAAGGAGGTGATGCCCGAGCTGAACGAGATGCTGCCGTTGTAGTTGAGGAACAGTCCCGTATAGGTCGCGCCGAAGAAGTTGAGCCCGGTGAGCCCGAAGACGGAGGTCAGGTCGATGGGTATCGACGGCGAATCGTCGTTGCGCGGCATCGATTCTTCGCCGAAGCCCGCGGAGCCGCCGAGACCGCCGATAAGAGATGCCATGAACGCCCCCGTTGTTCCCCAGGGAGCGTTCGCCGCAGTCGAGGTCAGGCCGGAAGTGTCTCACCGATGCCGGAGAACAAGCTTGCAGCCGTGCGCTTGCGACGCACCGAACGATCGACAGATGTACTCACACGCCCCACGCAATTAGAAGCCTGCGTCGCGAGTCCGTCAATGCACGGAAGGTTGACCCCTCGCCATGACATTGCCCCAATCGGGGCCTCGCGGCGACATCTTCGGGAAGCCGGGCTAGAGTTGCATGGGGCTCGTGAGCTTGCCGATGCAAGCCCAGGCCCGGGTGGACGAGGTGTCGATGATCACGCGAGCTCTGCTGTCGGTGTTTGCGCTGCTCGGTTTGGCGGCCTGCGTCACGTCGAAGGGCACGCTCGAGGGCTCGCGCGCCGAGACCGTCCGGGTCGATGGCAAGCTCTACGAGGTGCGCGTCGCGCCGGCCGAGACGGCCGGCGAGTACCGCCTGCTGCTGGTGCGTGGCACCGTCGTCGTCGATCCCGATCCCAGGCTCGAGAGCGAACGCAACTGGAACGTGGTCCAGCCCTTCATGGAGCGAACCTGCAAGGGGCCCTTCGTGGTGCTCGACCACCAGCTCGCCGACAAGGTCAACCTCTACGTCCGCTTCCGCTGCGGGACGTGATCGGCGAACGGCACTGCGCGAGAAGGCGCGACGAGGGAGAAGAGAGGCGTGACCCCGGGCGGGAACGACCGTGACCATGCTACGATGACCTGAGGCACGGGCACCGACTTGTCGATTTTCTCCAGATCCATCCCCTTCAGCGTCGGCATCCTGGTGATGACCGCGCTGGTCGTGGTGCCGCTGTCCTCGGCGCTGCTGTGGCTCGGCTGGCGCTCGGTCGACCTGCTCGAGCAGCGCAGCGTCGAGCACCGCATGTCGACCCTGGAAGCCGCCGTCTCCAACTTCCTGTCCGGCGGCCTGCGCTCCATCGTCTCGGTCGGCGCAACGCTCGCCGCCCAGCCGAGCTTCGCCGCGTCGGCCGGCGCGGCGGCCGACAACGACCGCCGCCGCCAGCTGGTCGAGCTGCTCGACCGCCATCCCGCCGTCGAGGCCGCCTTCGTCGGCTACGACGACGGCCGCTTCCTCTATGCCGGCCGGCTGTCGCTGCTGTCGGTCGCCCAGCGCCAGCAGTACGACGCCCCCGACGGCGAGGCGGTCATCGTCCGCAGCGTCGAGGGCGGGCCGGGCACGCGGCCGGAGACCTGGTGGTTCGTCCTGCCCGGCGGCGGCACCACGCCGCCGCGCGTGCATCCGACCAGCTTCGATCCGCGGCAGCGCCCCTGGTACATCGACGCGGCGAGCCGCGGGGCGCCGACGCTGACCGAGCCCTATCGCTTCGCCTGGGTCGACGACGTCGGCATCTCGGCGGGCATCCCGCTCCGGGGCGGGGTGCTGGGCTTCGACTTCTCACTCGACACGCTCGACGAGCTGATCACCCAGTACAAGATCACGCCCAACGCCATCGTCATGGCCTCGCCCGGCAGTCCCGAGGCGGTGATCGGGTCGGAGCCGTGCAAGCCCGCCGACCCCGGCTGCTTCGGCCAGGATGCGCTGGCCCGCCAGGCGCTGCGCCAGCTCATGGTCGAGGCGTCCGGCGCGGGCGATCATGCCGCGCGCGACGTCACGCTGGATGGCCGCGACTACCGGCTGCTGGTGCGCCCGATGCCGGCGCTGCTCGGCCGCACCTTCATGATCGGCGTCGCGGTGCCGGACGAGGAGCTTTTTGCCGCCTCCAAGGCGCTGGTTCAGCGCGCGGCGATGATCGCGGGCGGCACGCTTGCGCTCGCCGCCCTCGCGGTGCTCGGCGTGTCGCTGCTGATGTCGCGCGCGGTGAGACGCATCGCCCAGCGCACCGAGCGTATCCGCAATCTCGACTTCTCCGACCCCGAGCCGGTGGTGAGCAGCATCACCGAGCTGCGCCAGCTCTCCGATTCGGTCGAGAACATGCGCCGTGGCCTGCAGATCTTCGGCCGCTACGTCTCCAAGGACCTGGTGGCGCAGATCCTGCGCTCGCCCGAGGACGCCGGCGTCGGCGGCGAGCAGCGCGAGCTCACGGTGATGTTCACCGACGTCGAGGGCTTCTCCTTCATCAGCGAGAGCATCGACCCCAAGCTGCTGACCAGCCGCCTGTCGCGCTACTTCGATGTGCTGGGCACGGCGATCGCCAATCACCGCGGCATGATCGACAAGTACATCGGCGACGGCATCATGGCATTCTGGAACGCGCCGGCGCCCGATCCCGACCATGTCGTCAACGCCGTGCGCGCCGCGCTCGAGGCGGCCGAGGCCAGCCGCAAGCTCGAATCGAAGTGGCGCGACCGCGGCCGGCCGGGCTTCCGTACCCGCTTCGGCCTGCACACCGGCCCGGCGGTGGTCGGCAATGTCGGCGCGAAGGAGCGCATCAACTACACGCTGGTCGGCGCCGTCGCCAACCAGGCCTCCCGGCTCGAGGGCCTGAACAAGATCTACGGCACCGAGGTGCTGGCGAGCGGCGAGGTCCACGACAAGGCCAAGGGCCGCTTCGTGTGGCGCCACGTCGATCGCGTTGTGGCGGTCGGCACGTCGGGCGTGCTCGAGGTCTGGCAGCCGCTCGGCCCGGCGCCCGACGAGGGCCACGACGCCTTCCTCGAGGCCTGGGAGAAGGGCAAGGACTCCTATCGCGGCCGCCGCTTCGCCTATGCCGTCCGCCACTTCGAGCGTGCGCTCGCGCTCAAGCCGGGCGACGGGCCCTGCCAGGTGTTCGTCGAGCGCTGCCGCAGCTTCGCCGAGAACGGCGCGCCGGCGGACTGGGACGGGGTCTGGCATCCCGACCGGAAGTAGAGGGCCTCCGCGCCCATGCCGTCGACTGCCGGGTCTCCCCAGCTTCGCTGCTGCGGCGTGGACACAACTCCTGTTTCTCCCGCCGACGCGGCTGTCGAATTCACACATCATGTTGTCCTCCCTGCGCGAAGCGCGGGGAGGACAAGATGATGAGTGAATTCGACAGCGCTTACGCGGGCGGAGAGGACCCAATGAACGACCTCCCCACCCACCCGCCGGCTCGGAACCGCCCCTCGGGGGCGCCGTTGTCGGTCGAGACGCAAGGAGGCTTCATGACGCGATTGTTGATCTGCTTGGCCCTGGTTGCCGGCATCGCAGCGTGCTCCGTCGAGTCGCGGACGGTTCAGGCGCCGGTTCCGGCGACGGCGACGAAGTCGACCACCTACACATCGCCCTCGGGCTCGACGACGACCGTGACGACGCCCGCCACCGTCTATCCGGCACCGGCCCAGGCCTCGACGACCACGGTTACCGTGCGCTGACCTCGGCCCGCTCGCGAACGGGAGCGGTCACCCCAGAGGCGCTAACTTTGGCTCGTCCAACAAAGTCCTCATCCTGAGGAGGTCGCGTAGCGGCCGTCTCGAAGGATGGGCGACGCACGAGATCGCTGGAAATGCGGTGTCGCAGCACTCGATTTGTCGCCGACCAAAGGGCGAAGGTTACTTCGCCCGAATCGAGACGCGGCCCTCTGGGCCGCTCCTCAGGGTGGGTCCCATTGCAAGTTCGCGCCTATGAGCGGTCACCTCGGCCCACCGACCTGAGGGCAAAAGGTCTCTCGCGCCGCTCGGGATGACAGTCTAGGTGTCATGCCGAGAGTAGCGAGGGACCATTGCCATTGGCTCCGTGCGCCGCCGAGCGCATTGCGCCTGCGGCTCGTTTGGTTGCAGGTCCCGGCCGGGATACGATCGCTGGCCCTCGCTCGCGACGGCAAGGGCGGTAGCGGGGCGGGCATGGCTGAAACGAAGCTCTCTGCGGAGGGCGATACTGCAGGTTCTGAACCCGCTGGCGCATCACGCAGCGCCGTGGATCCGGCGCTGGCGCGCCACATCGAGACCTTGCGCCGCAATCTGCTCGACATCGGCACGCGCAACCGGCTGGTCAGTGCGCCGCTGCGCTCGACCCGGGCCAATGCGCTGGAGGTGATCGACGAGAAGGCCGATCGGGTGTTCGGCGCGCTGTGGCGCGACGGCGCGGTCTTCACCTTCGCCGCCAACGAGACGGCGCAACCGGCTGCCGCGGCGGACGGGCAGCGGCACGGCGAGGACGGCGCCTCCCCGGCGCCCGTCTACATCCCGGTCGACGAGCCGGGCGACGCCGGCATCGCGGCGCGCCACACCGACAATCGCCTGCAGACTCGCCTGCCGGCCGAGCCGCTGCAGAAGCGGCTGCTTGCCCTGCAGCGCGACAGCATCCTGTTCGAGGAGGAGCAGGGCGCCAACATCCTGTTCCTCGCCATCGGCTTCCTGGGATGGTTCGAGGCCGAAAGCTCCGACGTCGAGCGGCATGCTCCGCTGCTTCTGATTCCGGTGGTGTTGGAGCGGGATCGCGTCCGAAGCCGCTTCCGGCTGCGCCGGCGCGACGACGACCTCGAGCCCAATCTCTCCCTGCAGGCCAAGCTGAAGCAGGATTTCGGCCTGGACCTGCCGGGGCTGCCGGAGGGCGAGGACTGGCCACCGTCGGACTATTTCGCGCTGGTCGAGCAGGCGATCGCCACCCGGGCCCGCTGGCGCGTCGAGCCCGACGCCATGCTGCTGGGCTTCTTCTCGTTCTCCAAGTTCCTGATCTACCGCGACCTCGATCCGGCGGTGTGGCCGGCGGCGGCCGGCCTCGATCGCAACGCCATGGTGAACGGGCTGCTGTCGCAAGGCTTCGACGAGCCGCCCCTGCCGATCGGCGAGGACCAGAACCTCGATGCGCTCCTCGCGCCGGCCGATCTCGGCCATGTGCTCGACGCCGACTCCTCGCAGGCCGCCGTGGTCAAGATGGCGGCCGACGGCCGCAGCATGGTGGTCCAGGGCCCGCCCGGCACCGGCAAGTCGCAGACCATCGCCAACCTGATCGCCGCCGCGGCACGGCAGGGCAAGTCCATCCTGTTCGTCGCCGAGAAGATGGCCGCCCTGCAGGTCGTCCACGATCGTCTCCGCGCTTGCGGCCTCGATGCGCTGTGCCTCGAGCTGCACTCGAGCAAGGCGAACAAGAAAGCCGTCCTGGAGGAGCTCGGCCGGACCTTGGAGCTGGGCCGGGTGACCGACGGCGCCGCCGACATCGCCGCCGATCTCACGCACGCGCGCGATCGGCTGAACGCGCTGTCGGCGCTGCTGCACACGCCGCTCGACGGGTTGTCGGAGTCGCCGTTCCGGACGATCGCGGCGCTCGTGCAGGCGCGCGAGAGCGGCCTGCCACCGCCCGACTTTGCCCTGGATGTCGCAAGGATCAAGGGAGCCGGTCAGGCTGCCGACGCCGCGTCGGCCCTGCACGTGCTGGTGTCGCGCGTGGCCAGCGCAGGCCCATCGGCGCGTCATCCCTGGCGCGGCGCCACCCGCCGCCTGACCCCGGTCGAGCGCGACCGGCTTGCCGGCCAGCTGCACGAGCTGCGGACGAGGGCTGCCGGGTTGCGGGCCGCGATGGTGCACGGCGCCGCCCTGCTCGGGGGATTGAATGGCGATATCGCCGCCCGCGAGGCGGACCTGCTGCGCTGGCTCGATCATCTCGGGCGGATGCCCGGCGAGATGCGCGCGCTGGTCGAGCAGGAGGCGCTGCGCCTCGATCCGGCGAAGGCGCGGACGCTGCTGGATGCAGCCGACGCCGTCGCGCGAGCGCTGACGGAAGCATCGACCCATACATCGGAGGTCGGGCTGTCGCAGGACTGGTCCGCCGTCCGGGCGGCGATCGCCAGCCGCGGCAGGAGCTTCTTTCGCTTCCTGAGCGGCGAGTTCCGGCGCTCCGTCGCGCTGCTCGACTCGGTCTCGCTCACCGGCGCGACCAGGGTTCACGACGAGCGCCTGCGGCGGCTCGACGGGATCATGGCCTTGCAGCGCGCAACCCGGCAGCTGGCGGCGCACGAGGAGCATGGCCGGGCTGCCTTCGGTCGGCGCTGGCAGGGACAGCAGACCAGCACTGCCGACCTGCGGCTCGCCGTCGACTGGTATGCCGCGGGGCAGGGCCTGCCGGGCGCGACCGCTCAGCTCGACGGGACCATTCGCGCCGTCGCGGAGAGCGGCGCCGTGGCCGCGGCCGCCGCCGACGCAAGAGCCCGGCTGGAGTCGTTCGAGGAGATCTGGGGGGCCGTGACCTCGACGCTGGGCCTCGACAGGGCGGCGGCCCTCGACGACGCCGACTGTCCATCCGGCGCGACCGACGCGCGGCCCGGCGTCGACGCCATCGACCGGCGTGCCGCGCTCTGGATCGACGCGCTCGACCGGATCGAGGAATGGTTCGGCCTCGTCGAAGCCGAAGGCGCGGGCCGCGCGGCCGGTCTCGACCCCATCGTCGACCGGCTCGCAACGGGCGCACTCGATCCGGCGCGTGCCGCCGCCACCTGGCGCTACGCCCGCGCCGAGGCGATGTGGGACCACATGATCGCGCGCGCGCCCGACCTGGCGTCGCTGCGGGGCGACGAGCGCAGCCGCCTCGTGGCGCAATTCCGCGATCTCGAGCGCAAGCTGTTCGTCGCCACGGCCGCAGAGGTGGCCGCGCGGCACGCCGAGGGCATGCCGTCCGGCGCGCAAGGCGAGATGGGCTTCGTCCGCGGCCAGATCGCGCGCCGGCGTGGCCACGCCTCGATCCGCCGGCTCATGGAAAGCGCCGGCCGCGCCGTGCAGAGGATCAAGCCGGTGTTCCTCATGAGCCCGATCTCGGTCGCGCAATTCCTGCCGCCGGGCAGCGTCGCCTTCGACCTCGTGCTGATGGACGAGGCGAGCCAGATGCGGCCCGAGGATGCGATCGGCGCGATCGCGCGCGGCGGGAGCGTCGTGGTGGTCGGCGACAGCAAGCAGCTTCCGCCCACCAGCTTCTTCGATCGCACGCTGGGCGACGCCGCCGACGCGCCCGACGACGAGGACGCGGCGGAAGGCGCGGCGACGGTGGCGGCGGGCGCCATGGAGAGCATCCTGACGCTCTGCCAGGCGCGCGGCCTGCCGGCGCGCACGCTGCAATGGCACTACCGGTCGCGCCATCCGTCGCTGATCGAGGTCTCGAACCAGGCGTTCTACGAGAGCAAGCTCAAGTTTCCGCCCAGTCCCGAGCGCGCCGGTCGCGATGGACTGGTGTTCCGCCGGATCGCCGGCGTCTACGACCGCGGCAGGACGCGCACCAACGCCATCGAGGCGCGCGCCGTCGCCGATGCGGTGATCGCCCACGCCCGCGAGACGCCCGATCTTTCGCTCGGCGTCGCCACGCTGTCGGTGGCGCAGCGCGACGCCATCCTGGCCGAGCTCGAGCTCCTGCGCGCCGACCATCCCGATCGCGAGAGCTTCTTCGACCGCGGCCGGGCCGATCCGTTCTTCGTCAAGAACCTGGAGAACGTGCAGGGCGACGAGCGCGACGTGATCTTCGTCTCGATCTGCTACGCGCGCGATCCTGCGGGCTACATGGCGCAGGGATTCGGGCCGGTATCCGCGAACGGCGGCGAGCGCCGCCTGAACGTGCTGTTCACGCGGGCGCGGCGGCGCTGCGAGATCTTCGCCTCGATCGGTCATGGCGACATCGAGCTGCGCGGCGCCGGCGTGCCGGTCGGCCGGCGCGTGCTGCACGCCTACCTGAAGTTCGCCGAGACCGGGCAGACCGACGTGCCGGCGCCGACGGGGCGCGACGCCGACAGCGACTTCGAGATTGCCGTCGGCAACCGCATCCGCGCGGCCGGCTACGAGGTCGACTACCAGGTCGGCTCGGCGGGCTTTCGCATCGACATCGGGGTGCGCGATCCGGCCAGCGCCAACGCCTACCTGCTGGGCGTCGAGTGCGACGGCGCCACCTATCACAGCGCCCTGTGGGCGCGCGAGCGCGACCGGCTGCGCCAGCAGGTCCTCGAATCGAAAGGCTGGCGGCTGCATCGCATCTGGAGCACCGACTGGTTCAACCGGCCGGACGACGCGTTCGCCAAGGTGCTCGCCGCGATCGAGGCCGCCAAGGCGGCCCATGAATCGGACCTGGAGGCAGAGCGCGAGGCACGCCAGGCGCGTGAGACGGCGGTCCGCATCGAGCGCAAGCCCGTGCCGGCGGCCGAAGCCGCTTCGGTGCCGTATGTCGAAGCGGACGTCGCGAGGATCGCGGCCTACGACGAGGCGCACCTGGTGCCGGTGGGCGCATTGGCGCGCTACGTGACCGAGGTCGTGACGGTCGAGCAGCCGGTGCATGGCGACGAGGTGGCGCGGCGGGTCGCCCGGGCCTGGGGCGCCCAGCGGGTCGGCTCGCGCATCCGGGCCAGCGTCGACAAGGCGCTCGCCGCGGCGAAGGCCGACGGCAGGCTCGTGGGCGGGCCGTTCTGGGCCACGCCGGACGGGATCGTCCGCGTGCGCGACCGTGGCGCCGTCCAATCGACAACCCTGCGCCAGCCGGCCAACCTGCCGCCGGCGGAGATCGACCTCGCGATCCTGGGGGCGGTCGAGCGCAGCATCGCCATCAGCCCCGACGAGGCCGCCCGCGCGGTCGCCGAGGCCATGGGCTTCGGCGCCCTGAGCGCGCAACTCCGGACGATCATGCTCGAGCGCGTTCGTCACCTGGTGTCGACGTCCGCGCTCGGCGAGAAGGACGGTTTGCTGCGCGGGAAAGAGTGAACGCCGCCGCGCGGCCAAAGCCAGCCCCTGGGGGAAGGGGACATCTCCTCATGGGCGCCGACCTTTTCGGGCTTTCCTCCCCAGCGAGGCTGGGGAGGTGTCCCCGTGATCGGGGGCGGAGGGATCGAGAGCAACGCACGCCTTGCCAGAACGCTCATCATGGTGACGACACGGATCGGCGACTCATGCCGAGACCCTTGGCTCATGACCCCTCCGCCCCCTCCGGGGGGCACCTCCCCGCGCTTCGCGCAGGGAGGACGATATGATGCGTCAACTCGGCAGCGTGGGACGGGGGAGGGGTTCCAGATATGTCCACTCCGTAGCAGCCTTGCTGGGGAGGAAAGCCCGGAAAGGCCAACGCGTATGGGCGTCTCCCCTCATGTCTGCCGCCGGGGCGGCACCGGGCTGCCTACGCCGCCGCCTGTCCCGCCGTCTCGTCCTCGCGCAGGGACGACGCGGCGACCGCCGCCGCGCGCTGCTGCAGGAACAGCGCTGCAGCCTTCTCGCCCTCGGCGATCAGGCGGTCGATGTTGTGCGAGCTGCGATCGATCTTGCCCTCGTAGTCGAGCAGCTCCTGCAGCTCGAGCGGCATCTCGATGCAGGGGATGTGGTAGGGCTTGTCGGCGTCGCTTTGGAACGACTTGGGGATGCGCACCGGCGCCTTGATGTCGAAGCGCGCCAGGAACTCCGGGCGGAACGCGTCGTCCAGGATGAGGTCATTGATCATCTCGAGATGGCCGAGCTGCTGGAACAGCGAGATGTTGCCCTCGAGCTGGTTGCGCCGGTCGACGATGTCGCCCGGCTTGACCGGCACGGCGGCGCGCGCCGTGGGATTGATCTTGATCAGCCAGATCTCGTCCGGAACGTTGCGCTCGCCCATGGTGCGCGGCCGGATCAGCTCCTCGACCGGCGGATTGTCGGAGAACAGGCCGTCCCAATAGGCGTCGGCGCCGATCTGCACCGCCGGGAAGATGCTCGGCACGGCGCACGAGGCAAGCACGTGCTCGACCCTGATCGGCTCCTTGCTCGACGCGAACTTGGCGAGGGCGCCGCTGGTCACGTTGGCCGCGCCGAGGACCAGGACCGGCCGTTCCACCCGCGTTCCCCACGAAGCGATCTCGGCGAAGTCGATGTGGCTCTCGAGCAGGCCGCGGAAGTCGGAGAAACCCATGCGCTGGCCCGACGTCATGAACTGCATCACGGACTGCATGGCCGGAGAGGACGGGCTGAGCTGCAGCGTCGGCATCATGCCGGAATTCACCATGCGTACCGAGTCGACGATGAACTTGTTGATGGCGTGCTCGACCGGGCCCTGGGCGGTGTTCTCCTTCCAGAACGCCATCATGCGATCCCAAACCGGCCGTTCGCCCTTCATGAAGGAATACCACAGCAACGTGGCGCACACCGCGCCGCCCGAGGTGCCGCTGATGCCGACGACATCGAACGCCTCGCCGATCCTGGCCTGGCACAGCGTCTTCAGCGCGCCGGCGGTGAATGCGGTCTGGCTGCCGCCGCCCTGGCAGGCGAGCGCGATCTTGAGCTTGGCCATCAATCCGGTTCCTCAGTCGAAGCCGCGCGAAGCGCC
>LNFM01002524.1_pt1 | contig 38240 bp, 53 predicted proteins | sample 596031 | NCBI WGS metagenome assembly LNFM01 (sample SAMN04254537, study PRJNA301005) | activated carbon metagenome | isolation source: dual media filters at the Ann Arbor, Michigan drinking water treatment plant | place: USA: Ann Arbor | reverse complement strand
TCCTTAAATATAAGGCCTCAGCCAGAGGGTCTACTTATCAAGAAGTAAGCGAGAAATACAGCACTCAGATTTGTTCTGATTGTGGCTGCATTTCAAGCTCTTCTCCTAAGGGCATTAAAGGTTTAAAAGTAAGAGAATGGGTTTGTCTCCACTGTAATGCAAAACATAGTAGAGACATAAATGCAGCCAAAAACATTCTCCGTTTCGGGCATGAAACGCTAAAGAAGCAGGGCGGGGTAACTAACCTTGCTTCATTGGGAATCCTCCGCCTTTAGGCTGAGGAGGATGTCAACAGGGTTGAACTCATGATTAATCAGTGATAGGCTTGGGGTGCCATTTTACCGTACCAATCTTCGCCTGTTGATTGATATAGTTTTTATCATGAAACTAAGCCGATCCGTTCCAATATCTAATAAAAGAGAAACCGCTTTCTTTTATTTGACTCAATGAACTCAGATCGGTAGCGTAGTACGCTCCAGGCTTTTTCGGAGTATCCGTTCTCCATCCCCCGGTATCTGGAATCTCAAAAGTAGGGTCTAGAAATGTGTCTACTAGGGTTTTAAGTTTTTCACACTCTTTGATGAAGTTATGAGTATCGACCCCATCAACAAAAAGATCTCCTACAAATCCAGGATGTTTGGTCGAAGTAGAACCTTTAACTTTAATCTTTTTCTCGGCATAGGTCTTCTTCTTCGGTACCTTCATCCCTTCCGGTAAAGCAAAGTTAGTCCTAAGTTGACCAGTAAAAGAATTGATTTGCACTCCAGGAGTTTCCCCGTAAGATTTCCAGTCGGACTCTGATGCTTTGCGAGGTCCAGCTTCTTTTTCAAGCTCAGCTTTGGTCTTGACCTTTTCGCCAAGCTTAGGCAAAGGGTCGTTGTAGTTCATTTGAGTCAAAGATTGATAGTTCATTTAAACACTTTCTTATTCAAAAAAAGAGCCTCAAAATCGAGGCCCTTGCTTACTTACTTCTTCACAGGTGCGACTGGCCTGACCGCAGCCCCTGCACCCACGTAGTTCCAGGCGTCCCAGTTCACGCCCGTAGTCATACGCAGGTTGCGCCAAGCAGGGTGATTGCCGGGAACCGTAGCCTGAGCTTGGGCCTCCCGCAGCAGGCACTGCTGGAATGCATAGACGGCGTCCCCCATCGGGCTCTTGGGGTAGTTCTGCGTCACCAGAGCCGACATGACTTGAACGGTGCGCACATTGTCACCACCCGTACCCATGGCACGGTAGGTCAAAGGCTGAGCCTTGGTGTACACCGATGCCAGCTTGGCAGCAAGTTCTTCCGACACGGGCAGCAGACGCAGCGAAGCCATCTTCTCACCCATAGCCGTCAGCGTTCCGAGCGGCTGAGCACCGACGAGGATTGCAGCGTCAGCTTGGCCGGCGAGTAAAGCCTGAACCGCAACGTCAGCGCTCTTGGCTTCGGTCAGGTTCATCGGCAGAGCGCCCAGGTAAGAAATCACCTGAGCAGTCTTGAAGCTGCCGCCCGCTGCAACCACGCGCTTACCTGCGAGGTCAGAGACAGTTTTCAACTGCACTTCTTCGCCCGTACCGGGGATCCTCTTTCCGAAGAGCATCCTGGCACCCTCGACCTGCATCACGTCAGAGCGGGTAACGAAGTGAACCTGTTCCGGGAACAGCGGCACCAGCAGTTTGATACCGGACATGTCCTTGGTCCGCTTGTACAGATCCAGGATGTCCAGCTGCGACACTGCCAGGGCAACCTCATTGGCTTCCATGGAGTCCAAGTTGGCGGTAGAGCCTGCGGACTCGACGACGTTGATGCGGGCTTCGTTCTGGCAAACGACCGCCGCCTGGCTGGCGAACCGGAAATAGGAACCTGTCTTGGACCCGGTTGCAACCGGAATAGACACTCCTTGAGCCTTTACCGGCTGCACGCCGATCAAAGCCCACAAAGAAAACACCACGACAATGGCGAAGAGAAAATCTTTTCTGGACAACATGTTGACCTTTAAATAGGTTATGTGGGATAACAACTTAATTCGTGTAAAAGATATTAGATACCCCTACACATTTCTTATACCAAAAAATAGAGTGCTAATTGAAGATTATTTAGTCGCTCGCTTACAAGCTTTGATCGTGTCCTGTAAGACCTTGGTTTTAATAGAACAATCTGCTAGTGCTTTTTTCTGCTCAGCGTTTAATTCTAAGCTGTCTGAGAATACAGCTCCCTGTTTAAGTTCTGCGGGTTTCGAGCAGGCTTGCAGATAAGATACATCTAAATCTTTACTACAGTCTACCTGAGGTACGGGAACAGCAATAGGATTGTGGTGACAGGCTGCCAAGAATAGGCAAAGAACTAGGATTAGGATTTTCATGATTAACTCGCATTCAGGTTAGTAACATACTCTTCGGGAATAGGCGTACTTAAACACTCTAACCCCTTAGACCTAAGCTTAGACTCAGCAATGAGTTTTTCTTCCTCTAAAATCTTCGCACGAATCTGTGCTTTCTCCACCTCGTCCTTGGCTGAAGCTAGGCTGTCTTTTAAAGAGTTAAGCGTAGCTTCTCGGCCCGTGATAAGAAGTTGAAGGTCTGCAATCTGCTTATTTTTACGTGACAAGAGCTGGGTGTGAGTAGCTTTGAAAGATTCTAAGCTCTTCTTGGCGGTATCGAACTGAACTTTGGCATTCTCGGAAATCTGAGCCATTTCACTTCTAAGGTTAGCTTCCTTACGGAAATACTCTGCCGTAGCTAACTTACCAACCTGCTCAACTTGAGCTAACTTACTTTCAAGTTTCGTAACTTGACCGACGGTTAATTTATAACCTAAAAAGGTGCCTCCGAACAAGGCGATGATAATGCTAAGAACTAATGCTTGAATGCTGATCATTTTGATTAAGTGTTAAAGTTGGCTAAAAGAGAGGGTTTAAACCCCCTCTTCAAATTACTTACCCATGCCTGAGATGGCAGGGTCAAACCCCGGCGCTTTTGTAGCCGAGGTAGCAGGTGTTTCTTGCATGCCGGAAAGTAAGACGATCACGATCAGGCTGAGCCCCATGCAGACAAAGAACATTTTCTTCATGAAGATTTCTTTCCGTAAACAGGGACAGGTACCTTGGCCGGATTGGATGCGTAAATGTTGTCACTGCCCGGAAGCAAAACTTCCACCGGGGAGGGTAGTGCAGCAGGAGCTTCTTTAGGCGGGTGCTTTCCAGCCTGAACGTTCTTCAGGTGGATCAGTGCAGCCCGGCTCCTAGCACGACCATCCTCGATAGCCTTGTTGGCTTCGGATTCCATGATCTGCTTGGTAGCATCTTTCTCGCTGAGCTTGCCTGCCAGCTTGCTCATCCTGTCGTTGGCCTTAGTCATTTCCCAGATAGCCCTGGAGCGCTCTATGTCCTTGCTTTGGAGCACCAAGTTTTCCCGGAGATCCGCCAAAGCATCGTACCGGGCTTGACGAAGCTCTTCGTAGTTCTTCAGCTCCTCTAGGAAGCCAGCGGCCTGGTCTGGATATTGACGAACAAACTTCTCAACCTGCGTACGGTAGCTTTCAACTTCGTTGTTGAATTCCTTACATTCCGTGTCGAATTCGTTTGCCACCTTCAAGTCATCAGCGTAGAGCTGCATCTTGGTCTCGACAGGATTGCGCCTGGCTTCCCAACGGACCATCTTGAGAGCAAGGTTGGAAGTCATCATGCCGACGACGGGCGCCAGCTTCAGACCGATGTACGTCACGCCGAGGGCTAAGAAAAGACCTACGATGCCAGTGACGGCCATGAAAATGATTGGCGCAATCAGGACTGCAAAGGTAAGACCTACGCCCCAGGCCAGGACTTTGGCAAAGGTCTTTGACTTTGCACCGTCAGGCTCTTTGGGAAAAATGCTTGAGAGGTTCATAGTTTACTTTGAAGTTAGTTGGGACACGGTGTTGCTAGGTTTGAAAAAAGAAACACTAAGAGTATTAGTCTTAGTGTTTGCTTGAGAAGTGGTGCGACCGGGGGGACTCGAACCCCCACGCCTATCGGCGGCGGATTTTCCTACTACTCTAACTTTCGCTAGCCGACTTACGTCGTTGTAGTCTGGACTATATCATCTTCCACAGCTTTACCTGTTACGGAAGTTCCGTGCATAGTCTCTGAACCTTCCTCGTGAGATTTCTCTTTTAGAGGCTCGGCTGCTGATTGCCCAATTTCCCATAGTTTTATAACTTTCACGCCCGCCATTTCTAGCCACGCTGTAGTCATGGGAATTATAAGGGTTTTCCAGCAATTCTCGGAATTCTCATTTCCAGATTTCTCTAGAATGACTCGTTGTAAATCCAGATATTTATGGAGCTTCACATGTATACGTCTATCGAGCACCATTAAATTACTTACGTTGTTATTTTCAGGATTTTCATCCATATGGTGTATGACTTCGTTGGTACAAAGTTTTCTACCAAGTAACAACTCTGCAATTTTCCTGTGCTCATGACGAAACTGCTTATTCTCAAGAGTTGAACCGTGGGCTACGACATATTTATTCGTCGCTTTAGATTCACTTTTAATAGACTGCATTTGGTTATAGCAATCTATGCAAAGTTTTTGAGTTTTTCTCCATCCTGGGAAAGTATTTTTACAGGCTACGCATGTTAATTCAAACACATATCTTGGCCGATCTTTGGCCGAGGTAAGTAATCTTTTTAAATTGCAAGGCCTACACAAACGCCTCCCTATATCTCTTGGACTACTACATTCTTTACAAATTAAATTTATCATAAGCGTGTTGGTAAACACACCTATTATAACCTAATTTAGCAAAAGAAGTCAAGTCCGCTACGGCTACCTTTACGTCACGGTCGCATTAAAGAATAGATATCCTTCCTTACTTAATTCTTATACCAAAGAAACAGTTGTAAATTGACTTTCAGAATAAGGACATTTGAGGGTGGTACGGGATTGATGCAGGTAACTTATCTTCAGATGGGAGAGTAGCTTTCCAATCTACGCAACTTGAGGTGCGCGCTGTCGAACTACCTACGGCTATCAAACATCCAGCTAGTTCTCCGGAAATATGACGGAAATATCCATCGCTACAACTTGCAGCTAGTTTACCACCCCACTTGGCAAGCCTAGACACTTTAAAAGTTACGTTGGCATTTGTTATGTAAAACTTTCCTACTTCTAGTTCATTCATTTTGTTTAAAACAAAGCTAGTTGCAAGGGAGTTTCTTTGCTTGAAACTTTGCTAATGGTAGGTACAAACTCAGGACTGATATACTCCCTGACAAAATTAGCAGGGTGCCTATTGTCCGGATTGTTTATGCTTATTAGCTTACCTACCAACGGCCCGGAAACATGCCTATTAATACGATCTTCGCATGTCATAGCAGGGGTATGGTCATAGAAGCTCTTAACAAGCTTCTTAGCAAGAACTACCTCCCCACTTTCCGTAACATAAGCCCTACCTTCAACCAGCCTGTCCATTTACTTTACTTTCAAGTTCTTTGATACGATCATTGAGTGCAAGATAGCGCCTAGCTTCGACCAAAAACCAAGTTCCTTCAATCATCCCAGTGTAGTCATTAGCACGACGTAAAGCGTCTTGCGCCCAGTCTTCTGGGGTAAGTAAGTAGCTAGGGATGGGTTTGATTTCTGTAGTCATGGTAAATTCTCTAAAAGAAGCCAATTAGACTAGTCCAAATCTGAGCGCATACCCAGAAAAGGCCTAGACCGATTGAGCCGTAGATACCTAGTATAATCGCAAGCGTACTAAGTATCAAGCCTAAAATGAAAAAAGTACAATCGCAACTCCAGAACCTACCACTAGGATAGCTGCAGTGTTTACAAGGATTCCCTTTAAAGAATCCCACTTAGACTTAAACTGCCACGAATAGTTTTTCAATTCCAATACCTCAGGTAAGTGTTAATCATCCAGCTTTGAACTTTGTTGACATTCGGAGTATCGGGCAGAGTTGATGCTTCATATGCAACAGTCAATTGTTTTTCTAATTCTATAATCATAGAAGAAACTTGCTCTAAGGTGTAACCCCCGGTTCTTACAGATACTACAAGTTCTCTACTTTCCTTAGGCATAGGCAAAATTAGTTTGCCGGTTTCTAACAACTCTTTACCTTGAAGCCCAAGTCTTACTACGTGCCCAGCATACTTGGTATCAAATCCATACTTCTCTACAAGCTCAGGTCGGGTAACGTTTAGCTGCCCCCTAGTCCCAAGCATACGCTCATGCTGTTGACGCATGTAACCTTTGAATGGGTTATAGATTTGCTTAGACACAATATGGGGTGCCAGCTCTTGCAACATCTTACCTTCTGGCTTCATTTGCCTAATCATGTTCTCAGGAGCAAACAAAACTAAAAGTAAAGTAGGGTTACCTTTCAGAGCTAAATTTAAATACTTCTTTAACCCGTATGCAACGTAGTCTACGTCCCCAGCCTCAGACCTTACACCTTCCGGCTTAGTTCTATTTACTAACGTATCTTTTTCTACAAACCCTATAAATTCTTCAGGTTCCTCTAACATGATAGCCATAAGGTCTAGGTCTTCTAATCCGTCATCCACGCTCGTGCCGTGTAGAGTAGAGCCTACGATTGTTTCTAAAATTATCTTACTCATACTAGTTTCTTTCTTTAGCTAAAGTTTACTGGGAAAAGCATTATAGCTCCCCAGTAAACACACTGGGCGAGTTGCTTGGAATCTCACAAGAGATTCAGGTTGTACGTGCTGGCGGCGAGTTCAAAGTCTCGACCCTTGTACATTTCTTTCATACCCAGCATTACGGAGTATTCCCCGTTCATGTACACGAAGAAGCGCATTGCGACATTACGATTCTCCTCCAGGTAGTGAGCCCCGGAAGCAAACAGTACTGGCCTGTTTTTCTTCCATTCCTCAAACATCTCTTTGGAGATCAGCGTACCTTGCACCGGACCTGTGAAGATCTGATGCGGTGAAGCAAGTGGGTCAGACATATGCCTACTCCTAGAAGTAAGAAGAGAACGTTTGTTGAGCCACGGACCACACAGGTCCTTCGTAGACAACTTCTTTACCACTGTCTTTGACGACAATGACTCGGAAGTCCCCGGCACCTCGCGGATGACCTAACCGACCGAAGGATACCGTGTTACCGGCAGACTTCGGGTTGGGATGATCTTTTGGGAAAGTGATAAGGCCAAACACTTCCCACAGGTCTTGTTCGCAGGTGCTCACGGGATCGCTCCAAGAATGAGGAGGGCGGCAGCGCCCATGGTCAGCATGGCGCCGACGAAGAAGTTTTCATTCTCGTTGATGTTGTTGATCAACGACGAGACTGAGCGGGTGATGTTTTTGAACATTGTTGGATCCTTGGTTGATGGAATGCTGAAGAAGATATTTCTTCCTATACTATACTTATACCAAAAAATCAGTTGTAAATTGAACCGCCGAAGGAAGCGAAGCTTTTATTTCGGATCTTCACAACTAACGCCTCTACGTCCGCTTGGGAAACGCCGGCATGAACAACCTCAGTCTCCCCCCAACTAATACCTACGTCACCTTCACAGCCGATGGGGAGTTCTAGGAAGGGAAAAGCCTCCATGGGAAACTTATCCAACGTCTCGTACGCAAGGTTGATTACTTGAGCTGCTTTATCTATCGGACACTCGATTTCTACAGAGTCATAAACTGTACAAGTGCAGCTAGCGCCCAGCTTCTTAACTCTCTCACTAAGCTCTGCAAACGTGACTAAGCCAATAGTGCTAGTAGCTGATTGGATAATTACGTTCTGACCGTTACGCAAAGAAGCATTAAAAGCAGCCGTTGGCTTGAAGCAGGGGTATGTACCGTACTGACGCTTGCGCTGACCTAGCGGAGTAATACTGAACTGGTTAAAGAGTGCAAACTTATGCGCGTTCTCGATGTAGTTCTTGACCTTAGGAAATGCTTTGAAATACAGATCCACCATCTCCTGAGCTTTTTCTTTGCTCAGGTTTAATTGCATAGCAATACCAGCTACCGAACTACCGTAAAGCAAAGAGAAAGTAAGGATCTTCGCAAGTTGACGAAGCTCTTTGTATTCCCTAAACTTAGGATGCGTATTGTCTGACAACACCCCCATCATCTCGGCATACGGAATGTTCCGCATCGAACTGGCTGAGAAGGTGTGGAAATCCAAGCCGTCTGCAATAGCCTTAAGCATCGCAGGTTCTTTGGAAATATTAGCCAGTACTTTAACTTCTGCAGAAGAGAAGTCGAAGCTGATGAATACGTACCCTTCTCTGACCGTATAGCAGACTCGAATATTGTATCCGTGACGGGCACGGGGCAACTGAGTCAGGTTAGGATCACTGGCAGTAATACGAAACGAGCTAGTACCAAACTGGTTGTAGCTAGGGTGAATTCTCCCGTCTCTCTTTACGAAGTCCCGTACATACGTCTTGATGAAAGTATTGTGAGAGCTAGCGATATCTCTGCGGACAGCCATATCCGCTAACCACTGCATGGAAGGGTCCTTGGTGACATACTTGCCACCCAAAGGATCCAGCCCTGCTAGGGTAAGAATAGCCGCACCGTCAGTAGCAGGCTCCCCGCTCTTAGTTAGACCAGGAGGGGTAAATCCCTTTTCTCCGTAAAGAAACTCAGCAATCTTTGCACCAGAATTCAAGTCAACCTTCTTACCGATACTAGAGAGGATCTTCTCATCTAGTTCAGCAATCTGCTGGACCATCTTCTTACTAATCCACTCATTACGAGGGACTGAGTACATCATGCCCGCAATCTCTAAATCTATTAGAAATTCGTGAGCTGGAATTTCTAATAGACTGAAACTATTCAGTATTGGAGGAGCTTCGGTGAGAAATTCCCTACCAGACAAATCCATATCTCGGATAGGATTCTTCTCTATGATAGTCGGGAATTGCTTTCTTAGAAGCTCCGTCGTAGCTATGCAGTCAATACCTGCATAGATGTTTAATTTGTCGTAATCAAAGTCTTCATAGGACAGACGAACTTGCTCAACCGGTTCTGCAGCCTTTTCAGGCTCTGCCCTAGAGTCCTCTGCCAAGACTGTATCGAATATGTTTGTTTGTAGCATTATTTTTCATTGTTGTACTTTACTCGATATCGAGATCAGTAAGTTCGTCACTGTCTTCGTCTTCTTTCAAGCTAGATTTTTCTTTGTCTTTCTTCATTTTAGAAAGACTACCGAGCGCTTCTTCATAGCCGGCAAACCCCTGCTCAAGCAAGTGATCCCAGCACATAGTTTTCAGACCATAACAACCTTGAGTACCAGACTCGATGCTGTGCTGAAGAAGCAGAGTATCGAACTTAACACCCTCGACCCTTACGCCCTTACTCCAGTAAATTACTAAGATGTCATACTTAGCATTGTGACCTACCTTAGGTCTATTCTCGTCTAAGAGGATAGGTTCTACTAACCCCCAAGCCAAGTCAGGATTATAAGCCTTATTCTCTCTGTGATATAAAGGAATTACCCTGGCAACACTGAGCTTTGTAACAGGATCGGTCCAACCAAACTGGATAGTCAAAAGTTTAAGCAGCGGATCTAGCGGGTCAAGACTAGTTGTTTCCGTGTCAAAGCTAATCACTTGGCCTGCGGGTAGAGAAGCAATTTCCTTGCAGTATTCAGCTACGTCTTCGATAGACTTAGCTACCTTAATTCTCTTCTTGACCAGTTCAGCTACTGTATTAGCTAGCGTATCCTTATTCCAAACCAGTTCTCCGGTCGCAATCTTCAGAGCTTTAGCGAAGTCGTTCTGAACAATCTTGAAATAGTCTGGACCCCACATACCGCCGCCCCCACGAGCATTTTGACGAATGTAGGAAAGGACCTTTGGATGTAGAGTGATAACTACCGGGCCGTATTCGCTCATAGCTACTTCACCACGGTTTCCCGTATTGCTATGCTTAGCCAGGCCTAAAGCTTTAGTGGTAGCCGTGCCTAAGGAGATGATTACTTTAGGTTTAGACCTTACAAGTTCTTCATGCAGGTACGGAAAACATTTCTGAAGAACTGTCTGCGTTGGAGGTTTACCACCAGGAAAGTCTTCTTTGCCAGCAGCACACTTCAGTAAGCTTACCAGTCTATAAGTAACTCCTGGGCCTTCAAACCCAGCTTGTTTACAGAGAAATGTTAGGACTGCATTCTGAATTTTATCTTGTTGATCTGGAGTCCTATCAAACTTCCCCATGGGGTTTTTGTGGTCTTGGATGATAAGGATATCGACCGGGTCATGCATAAGCCTAACACCGGAAGTACCTTTGCACTTAAGCTTACAAATCTGATCGCAGTATTTCTCGTCAATTCTAGAGAAATCAGATTTGGAAACTATGGCAGCTACTACTGCAGAAGTCTTTTTCTCTTTAGCGTAAAGTTCTTCAATAGGTAATGTTGTTAGTTTGGCCAAGGTTTAACTCTTTACTTTCATAGGAATATATCCTAGGTCTAATATCATCGCCTAAAGCCAGGAGTGAATGTACGATGGGCGAGCCGTCTGAAGATTTTATAAAAGTTTTATTTTGATAAGGGTTATATTGTACCAGCTCTTCTGAGAAGTCTTCAGGCAGTGATAACTTTTGTGCGGAAAGAAACTGCCCATCTAAGAATTTTACTGATACCAATGTTCCTATTAGACCCGCATGGACATTCTTACGCTTTTCCAATATAACACGTTGCCTGCCAGCTTCCGATACTTTGAAATCAACGTCTTTAAGTATGAACCAAGAAGCGTGTCCGGTTACTTTTCCACTATCTTCTCCCTGACAAGACTTAATACTCCAGCAAGATTTAGTAAGGTTTCTATATACAAAAACCTTATCGTATATTTGAGTTTTAGATCTGGGGATATTTAACATAATTAAAAAAGCCCACCGAAGTGGGCTACTATCTTAGTTAAAGGTTAACTTACTTCAAGGCACCCGGGAATGCCTTGAACTTAAATACAACCTTAGCCGGGATATCAATCGGTGCCCCGGTCTTCGGATTATGACCCTTTCGAGCAGGTCGAGTCTGGATCTTCAGGCGACCAAAGCCCGGAAATACTGCTTGACCTTCAGTCTTCAGGTGAGTCTGCAACGACTCTGTAAACATCTCAAGAAGTTCGTTTCCTTGCTTCTTCGAAGTCTCAAGTTGATCAGCAATAATGCTAGCGAATTTAGAACGGTTACTCATGTTATTTTCCTTAAATTATTTAGAGTTTCTGCCAGGCCCCAGATTTTTAATCTTCGGCTGAAATGTGCAATTAAAAGCGGAGGGTAGCACTCCCCTATCATAGGCAAGACGCTCTGCTAGGAACTCGTTATCGGCAAACACAATGCCTAGCAAAGGGGCCCGTCCCCACGAATCTTTCCAATACGACGGATAAAAAGCAAACTTAAACTCTCCCCGACCGAAGAAGTTTCTGTACTGATTATGAGCAAACTGCTCAGCCTCTTTCTGAGCTTGCCGATCTTCATCTGACATAAATTCCTCTACTTCGGACGTTTTAACATTGGTAGATGAATCCGCAGTTACTTTACGGAGTCGGATCGGAGAGGTTCTGTTGTAGTTATTATTCACTGAAATTGACACAAAGTTGATTTGAAGTTTTTATTATATATCAACATTCTTAAAGAACGCAAGAACTATTTCACTTTTATCTTTCTATATTCTTCTTCTTCCTTCTGGTAGCCTACGATACTCTGCAGTGTTTCCGGTGCTTTCTTTAAATCCAAGGTTAACACAATTCTACGTGCTCCGCTTATACCCATACTAACTTTCTTGTCATCACTAATGTAGTAGGACTCTTCTTTGATAGACCTAAGGATTGCATTCTTAGACCAAGACCTCTGCTTACCCCTACTACCGTCTTCCGTAACTTCCTTATATACCGCAGGGAACCATATATGAACCTTGTCTCCATCACGATACACATGACCATCTGTAATTCTGGAATGCTCACGAGCCTGGATGGATGCTAGGTTAGAAAAGAATTCACTTAAGGTAGTATCCCCCGTTTGCTGCTTTTGCTCTGACCTACACATATCGATTAGAAAGGAGGTGAAGTCAAAATCAGGGTAGAACTGTTGAGCTAGACGCTCCCCGAAATATCCTGCCGATGACCACACTTTACTAATTCTATTCGAACATCCAGCAAGCACAAGTTGTTTGTCTAACTTTCTTATACCAAGAAGTACGGATTTCTTGTCTACCCGGTTATACTCTCTGAGCCAGTTAAAGAAGATACTGCTGAAATAATCACTGTTTTCCACCATGCGGATATAGTTATCCTGCAAAGAAACCTTCTCTTCTTCCGTCATCGGGGGGACCCGAAGCATTACGCAACGCTCTCTGGTAGCCGGGTCTGCGGGCAAGTCTTCGCCAGCCATCAGCAGCGTAGATCTGATCTGGATATACCGGACTGAGTTCTTCTTGTCTTTTTCCCCAACAACTCTAGAGGATCTGTCATACCATGACCGGATTCTAGAAAGGTGCGTATCCGATTCTTCGTCTGCCCGTAACTCATCGAGAAAAAGTGGGATAGAAGAATAGAAAGAGCCCAAGCGTTCAAAACCAACTCCAGTTCTGAGTTGTTGAATCGAAGTACTTGCCATCTTATCCGTTAGGCCAAAAAACTTTTGAATCCAGCCTGCAATAGTAGATTTACCTTTACCCCCCGTACCCCACAACATAAGAATACCGAATCCGCCATCTGTATCGTAGATATCATCAGAATACACATTAGCGTAAGCCCAGCCGAGGATTAGCAGAGCCATACCCGGATTCTTCAAAATCTTCGTGAGCCCTTCCAAGGTTTCACCTAATAACTTATCGGATTCTTCCCTAGACTTATCGATAACAAGTTCAGGGATTCCTTCAAGTTGTGAGCCCTCGCTGCTACCCTTCAGCTTAATTCCATTGGTCTTGCCTGAAATCCAGAACACACCGTTTTCATCAGGCTTGATTTCTGAGCCGCTATCAGTGACGAGGATATTTCTGAAAATCCAGCACTTCAGCTTGTTATACCTACCCGCTTGTTGAACCAGTCGAACCGTGACTTCTGGGTAGGAGTTATAGACCAGTCTCCACATAGAATCCAGGTCACTTTCCCGACCCATCCATTCAGCATCTGCTTTCTCGGCCATAAGTTTCTTGAATGCTTTCAAAGAAACCTTTGTTTCCGAGTCTAGTTCAAACACTTCGGTCTTAAACCCGTTTTGACGGTGAATAACAATCTCTCGGGTTCTGATACCAGTATCCTCGTGGATGATGATGTTTTTCAGCTCCAAGAAGAAGTCGCTCAGTCTAAAGTAATCAGGCTTACCGTCTTTATGAGTAACCCTGTAGTAGCAGTGCTTCATCTTGATGACGGAGCTGTCTTCCATCTGTACGATTTCGGAACTGCTCGGGTTCGGCTCTGGCACGAACGCACCTTCGATGATCGGCGGGGTGTAAGGTTCAATCTTATCTGCCGGCCCGACCAGGGACATGCCCTCCCCGAGGTTTAAAGGGGCATTAAGCGGTGTTTCCTGAGCGGGAGGTACCTGCGGAGCTAAGAGGCCATTTGGGCCCTTTAAAACGGCTTCCTCCCAAGGCATAACCGGCAGGCCGCGCTTCTCTGGAGGCTTCAGAGTTACAGTTACTTTATTCTTCAGAATCTCTCCGAAGTCAGCCCCGTTAGAGAGATGCTCGTCAATATCTTTTTCATCGGGCGGCAGGATATGCTGCAACGTTTTAAAGAACCGACGAAGTCCTTCAACCTTTTCCCGGTACTTATCCCCGGCATCATCTGGGTCGAAGATGGTCAGGATACCCTTACCCTGCCAGTTATCCTTAAGCCAATCTAATTGCTCACCAGAAATCTGCCCGATAATGGCCATCGTAGCATGACCACCAGCCTCATACACGGACAGAAGATCATTCTCACCTTCAACCAGCGCCATGCTAGTAGCATCGATGATATTATCTTGACCGTAGAACAAGTACCCGTTCAAGCTGTACTTTTTAGGCAACTGATACTGCAGTCGCTTAGTGGGATCCTTGAACGTGAAGTGACTGACTCGGCCTTTAACGAAGTGCGGATAGATAAAGCAATGCGCGGGCAGGAAGTCCTTTCCTGCTTTGTTTACCAGACCACTCTTCTCAATAACAGCCTCATCGATATTGAGACCGGTAAGATAGTCAATCAGCCCACCGTCAGAGTAACCGACCCGGAACTTAGTCAACGACTCCATCTTACGCTTACGGATCTCCATCTGATACCGAAGCGGAGACAGGCCGTTTAAGATGGGATAAGGCTTGTTACAACTGTCTATCATGCAGTTATGATAGTACTCAGCAGCTAGGTTAAAAACCTGCTGAATAGGGTTGTAGTCGTTGGGCAGCTTGAGGTTATATTCCTTAGCCAGCTCCTTGGCAGCCTCAACAGGCTTGAGCTTACTTTCCTTGACTTTCCAAGAAATTACGTCACCGTATTCCCCACACGAGAAGCACTTGTAGAATGCAGAGGAGTTATCCCCCTCTTCAAAATGAACGCGGAAGCAGCCGTGATGATTACAAAACGGACAAGCTTCTACGTCTTTACCACCATCAATGATCCAGTTCTTATCCCCCATCTGCTTGAACGTTACAGATAGGTCTTTTTCAAGAACGGTAAGTAAGTTTACTTGTTGTTTTACAATATCGAACATAAGTGAATTAGCCTAGGCTTAAAGCCTATAATTTATTTGCTGTTGGGAACGGCAATTATAGAAACTTTTCTAAACCTAAGCAATACAAATCTGTAGGCTTAGAAAAGTTCTAGTTGCGGGGGTGGGGGCGGAGGATCTTTTGGCTTGTCCTGCACAGCCCTTGCCGGTGCAAGTTTAAAAACATCGTAGCTATCATCGACACCATTTGTACGTATAGAAATATCACTTTTATTGTATGGGAAGATAGCATTCGAAGTTTTAAGAGAAGTTAGGGATAAGTAGTCCTTATACTGCTTATCTTTTAGATCCGCATATAAATCCCACTCCGTAAAATGTCTTTTAGAATCTACATAATCATCCATTAATAGCTTCTTTTCCAGCTCCAGCATATCTTTTAAGTTAAAAGAGCTATTAGATACTTGCCCAGCAGTTGTACTCCTACTTGAGATAGTCGCCGTCGTTGCAGTAGCTGTAAGATTAGTAGTATTGAAGTACGGGATGCTAGTAGTATTGAAGTACGGGATGCTAGTAGTATTGAAGTACGGGATGCTAGTAGTAGAGTTAAGTTGTGGAGATTCGATTAAACCCTCTACGTCTGACTCCAGCTCGGAAACGAACCTCTCAAACTGGGCGCTCATATAGTTAATAACATGTAAGTCTATTCCCTCTGGATACCAGGTATTTGAATACTGACTTAAATCAATTTGCCTTCTAGATGAAAAGTTTTTAAGGTTCTGAACGATACGACCCCTTCCCGGCACGGCAAATGTTCTATTAGACATAGACGGGTAATATCCCAGACTAAATACATAATAATCAAATTCTTGTGTTTTATCTAAGTGTATAACACCGTGTCCTTGTAGGTTATGTAGTCTGGTTAATAAATCTTTATTAAATAAAGGTACTCCTTCTATGATAGGTACACCTCCCCAGGAACCATCAATAGCGAATGTATATTTAAATGAATCATTTTCCATTATGAATCTTTATCCATTTTTTAGTAGACAATTCTAGAGGTTTAAGCTCTCCAGACTTGCATCCTAGATTATCGTATTCGCACCACTTGCAATAGTTGCCGCGAACATGTTTGAAATATCCCTTCTCGACTAGCATTTCTATTGCACCTTCCAAGCTCATTTCCAAGCCATTCTTAAGGTTGCCTTCAATCTCTGCTGCGGGACTATAGCTACCCATCTTCACATCACCTTCCCCGATGAAGTGGATACCTACTTGGATGCCCCGCATCTTTTGGATGCCGAAGTGCATCAAGACCTTATACCAGTCAAGCTGCTCTTCAAAAGGTTTGATAGGCCCCTGACCACCGCCCGTTTTATGGTCAATGATGACTGAGTCTGCACAATCCAGAATCAAGATTAAGTCAATAACACCCCGCAGCCAAACATCGTCTGAGAAAAACCCGGTAGGTTGGAAATCCCTCGTCACGCCCATGCGCAATTCCGTCAAGACTCTTTTGATAGGATTACGCCTATTGAAGTCATCTATGCGTTCTGCAAACTTGGTGATGTTATAGGTTAGAGGTTCTACCTTTTCAACCCACTTATCCGGGGTAATGATTTTACCGTCTACATAGTTCTTCTTAGTTGCTACGAATGCTTTTTCTACGGTTCTACCTAAAAGCACGTTCTCTAGAATCTCGTGAGCTGCTTTACCAACGTTTGCTGATAGAGGGTCGCTTTGAATCTGGTACTTTTCCGGTACCTTGAACTTGAGGATATACTTTAAATAGAACTGAAAAGGACACTTCTTTAAAGATTTATATTTAGAATTTGACCAAGGACCGAAACTGATAAGGTCCATAGGTACGCTTTCTATTTCACTATCTTTTTTCAGGATAGTGTCAATAAAAACTTTGCGCTCTTCGTCGGTAATCGTCAATACTGGTGTGGGAGCCTCCGGTGCAGTATTTGCTGTTTGAGTTGAAGACATTTAATGTTGATACTTAGGTTTTTTTATATTATTAGTACTCATGAAATCAGGTTCTGGCATCTCAAAGCTCTCGGCGCTACTAGATTTGATCAAAGAGCTTGAATCGGGTTTCTTGGTATTAGCCTTCTTAACTTCAGATAAGCCAAGACTTTCTCCCAGTACCTTTATAAGACTATCGACTTGGGTCTTTCTAGTTTCGTCAAAGAAGCCCGGAAGAGTATTTAGCAAAGGCTTAGTAGCTATCAGATAACAAAGCAAAAACTTTTCCGGCGGGATACCGCTTATGGCAAAAGAATGCTTATACATCCTGCTCATAGGAGTAGGGGTGACCATCTTCGCGGTGATATTGTTAGTATCTGCGCCACTGATAATGGCAGGAAACCCTATTACAAAACTATCTGGCAATTCGCTAAATGCATAGGCCAGAATCATCCCGCCACCAGATGCCAAAAACATCCGTACAGTTATAGCTCCTTTTTTAATGAGCATACCCTCCCTAGTCAAAGCTAGGTACTCACTTATAAAGTTATTTTCTTCTTGGCTTCTTTCCGGTTCCCCAGATCCCTTTGCGGAACCGTCCTCATTTTTATTATTAGAGTCGTTTTTTTCCATGAGGTCTAAATTGTAATGTACAAGATGCTAAAAAAAGCGGCAAAAGATGCCGCTTTTCTACTTACACAATATAGCCCTTAGCCATGTCGCTGACAGCAGCCTTTTCTTGCGTAACTGCAATCTCTGCAGTTTCCGAAGACGAGGAATCGCCAATAGCAATCGGAGCGTTTCCACTCAGTGCCAGAGCAGCCTGCTTCTTCTTCGCATTCTCGTAGAATACATCCAACATAGTCTTACGGTCAGTAGAGACGATAGTGAACAGCTCCTTCAGGAACGCCAGGTAAGGCTCAGGCGTCTTACGCAGCTTATCGTCCAGAACTTCGATCTTGAAGATCTCAACGTTCTTGGCAGTAGAACTGGTTGCACTCGTCAAACCGTATACACGGGTGTAGGTGTGGGAACTTGCCTTCTTCAGCAGACCTTCCAACTCCATTCCGACCTTGTAGTTGGACTTGGCGAAGTTGATAGTGAACACCTTAGACAGGTCGGAGCTGATAACAAGGGTCGTCTTCAGCTTGCTGCAGTCCGAGCCTTGACCTTCCACCCACTTACCGTGCTCACAAGAGCGGCATTCACCGAACACAGAGCCAAGCTTGGCGTCAGGGCTCCAGCAAAGCATCTTGTTGTTAGTTTGATCTGGGTCCCAGTACTGACGGCCGTCCCAAATACGAATAGGGATAAACTTCAGGGGTTGCTCGATTTTTTCTTCGCCAAGGACAAATTCGCCAATAGCGGTACCCTTAGGGATACTGCCGCGATCTGTGGTTCCTTGTACTAGGCGAAGAAAACTCGGCTTCCAGGCGACAGGATCATCACCGATACCATCAACGGTGGTACCCATTTCTTCGATGAGTTGAAGGGCGTTTGCCTTGATCTCTTCGGGGAGTTGATCGGCCAGTGACTTAAGAGTGTCTAGATTTTGCATTATATTTATAGTTGTTTTAAAAAATTAAAGTAACGTGATTTCAAGGTTTCGGTTTCAACTTCCAATAAGGGGTTTCAGGCCTGTTTATGGAACAAGATCCACCTGTTACTTGATAGTTTCCAGTTTGGATTATACTCTCAAGCTCCCCTAATGACAAGTCCCATGTGTTTTTAATTCTGTCGGGCAGGGTTCCCGACTTAACCTGAATAAGCTCTTCTTCAGTTAATGTAACCGCTCCAGTTTTTTCTAACATAGTCTTATACCACTTTTTTAGATGTTCTTGATTAATGAACCGTCTTCGTTCTTGAAGATACCTTCTGACATATTTGAGACTTGGAACACCAAGCGTCGACTGTTTATGTAACCGACCTCAATGTCAGGCTTACCCAGCAAAGCTTCATGTAAGAGATCTAACGCTGGAAGATCTTTATCACTTGAGGCTTCTGCTGCAAATGCGACTACCCCTCGTTTATAGAAAATGTTATGTTCTAGTTTTATCATTTCATCAGTTCAAGTTAAAGGTGTTACTAAAATAAGGGGGATTCCGTAGTAGATAATTGTAACTTAGAAAATTTTTATACGCGTATATGCATAAATATTTATTTATATGATACAATATAATATAAATCAAATGCCTAGGCATAATACCTACTCTTTCCGAATAAAAGACTCTTCAAAGTCTTTACGTAACGCTTTGCTTGAAAAAAGCAAGAGTGTTAATCTAGTGTGGAATTTTTGTAATCAAACACAGTTAGATGCACTTAGGCATGGTAAAGCCCCTTGGGAAGGGCCCTCTAACTACGATTTAATAAATTTGACGTCTGGTAGTTCCGAGGAACTAGTACTTAGTGCTAGTTCAATCCAGTCTATATGTAGTGAATATGCAACCAAACGTAGGATATCGAAGAAACGCAGTTTAAGATGGAGAGGTAAAAAATCTTTACCTTGGATTCCATTTAAAGCCAGCGCTATCAATGTTAACAGTGAAACAGGATATGTGCGCTGTATAGGGTTAGAATTTAAGTTCTGGAATTCCAGACCTATAGAGGGCGAAATTAAAACCGGTAGTATTGTTTGCGACAACCGTGGTAGATGGTATCTAAACCTTACATGTAAACTTCCGGACATCTTTGGCCCCTGTAAGCAAGATGAAGTTGGTATTGATTTAGGTCTTAAAGATGTACTTACCTTAAGTACGGGTAAGTCAGTTAAAGCTATTCAATACACTAGAAGATACGAAAATAAATTAGCCATTGCACAAAGAGCAAACAAGAAAAAACAAGTAAAGAATATCCACAAGAAAATTGCAAACTCCAGAAAAGACTTTAATCATAAACTTAGCACTGACATAACCTGTAAGTTTGGTTTGATTATTGTAGGAGATGTAAAATCAACAGACATTATTGCCAAACCCAATATGGCAAAATCTGTCTATGATGCCGGCTGGTTCCAGCTAAAGACCTTCCTTAAATATAAGGCCTCAGCCAGAGGGTCTACTTATCGTGAAGTAAGCGAAAAATACAGTACTCAGATTTGTTCTGAATGCGGCTCTATTTCAAGCTCTTCCCCAAAGGGCGTCAAAGGTTTAAAAGTAAGAGAATGGGTTTGTGTCCACTGTAATGCAAAACATAGCAGAGACGTAAATGCAGCAAAAAACATTCTCCGTTTCGGGCATGAAACGCTAAAGAAACAAAGTTTGAAAACTAACTTTGCTTCAAAAGGAATTTTCCGGCTTTAGTCGGAAGAGGATGTCAAAATTGGTGAATACTAACAATCGAAGATTATGGACTTAAGCTACTATTACGACTCTATCATGAAAGAACCTCTTCTAGAAAAAGAAGAGGAGCAAGATCTGTTTTTAGAGCTTCAAGACGAAGGTTTATCTGAAAAGCGTAAGACAGACATTAAGAGTAGAATTATAAGAGCAAACCTTAGATTTGTCTTTAAAGAAGCTAAGAGATACAGTAAAAGCGACCCTTCCATGTTCGGAGAACTTATCTCTGCCGGGAACGAAGGGCTACTAGTAGGGTTAGAAAAGTACAACCCGCAAAGTGGATACAGATTCCTTACCTACGCAGGGTGGTGGGTTAAGCAAAGGATTCTCAACCAGATGAGTTCTCAACGGCTTGTAGCCTTGCCAGTCTGGAGACAGCAATTGTCTTCAAGGATCCAAAAAGCAATGGAAGCAGATGAGGATATTACCTTCCCTCAGCTTCAAGCTCTATTCCCAGAAGTACCGGAAAAAGATCTAAAGGAACTATTTCAAACCAGGTTCCTAACCTTCTATATTGAAGATATTGGCGATGATCCCGCTTTTGAAATAAACCCTATAGAAACGCATGTCAATATCAAGCTTGACAATGAAAAAATACAGTTAGCAATCTCTACGCTCCCGCATGTGCAACGAAGCATCATAGAAATGAGTTTCGGAACTCTTGACGGGGAAGAGAAAAGACCTACTGATATTTGCAAAGAACTAAAAATTTCTAGGGACCAGTTCAAGCTCTTGAGAAAAGAAGCCTTGACTAAACTAAAAACTATTTTCGGCGATCAAAATCCGTTTGTATAATCAAATAACTCTCAACCGTACCCATAGGATACCAGCTTCATAGAGTATATAGATTTACTTCTTAGGGTTCACAGGAACCCGATTTACAGGAACCTTTGGCCAGTACTGCCAATTCCACAATTCCAAATTCATACTATTCAATCCCCTCAAACTTCGAGTGAATTGAAATCTTCAAACCCAGATTCAAAGCGCCGTCTGGGTGCGCTAAGACCTAGGAAGTCAAACTCTTCCAACTGCAAACGGTACTCAGCGGATTCTTCAATTTCCGCTTCTCCTTCGGATTGAGCAGGCAGCGCTCGGAAATATTCTTTTTGTTTCTTATCTGTTTGAACTGTCATCGGTAACCAATTGAGGAAACTGCCTGGGGCAGGGATAATACCGGATATCATGCGTAACCTTTCATAAAGTTTAGATACGCAACATTCTTATACCAAAAATTACACCGTTTTGGGAAAGCTAGAATTGGATCATTTCCAGATCATCGCCTCTTTTACCCAGGTAGGTAATACTTTTGAATTCCTAGAGATGAACTTATTGAATCGTTCATCTACCAAGAACGTAGCACCGTAGTCGTTATCCGCCCGGTTTACTCTGCCTATCTGTTGACCGAACACTACTAACGCTTGATAGTTGTACCAGGGGAAATCATTCTTTACTTTGTCCTCTACAAACTTAGAACCCGTCGAAGAATAAGGGACTCGGGTAACGATTTGAAACCTAGCCCTGTCGTTCTTAAAGTCAACGCCCTGTTGACATACGGGTGAGATAAATACCTTAGGCTCTTTGCACTCGTAGAACTCTTCTAGTTTCGTGATGAAGTCGCTTGGTTCGTGGCTCATAATCCTAGGGTCGTTTAGTGCGTTCTTTATCTGCTCTGCGGCTATATAACTGGGCGCGTGGATAAGTCCTTTAGCATCTTTGAAAATAAGCATGATCTTTTGAATCACGCCGATCAGGTCTGCAAAGTTATCATTCCAAGTAGCATGTGAAGTATTGACCTGGTATGCTGACTTTAAGTAGATGGGCCTATTTTCTTTTGGAAAACTGGAACCAATCCTAATAAAGTGAGCCTCGGAAGGTGCAATACCTAAGTTTCTGCAGAAAAGATCTTTGTTGTAGATGGTGCCAGACATCAGTAGAACTTTGTCCCCGTAGTCCAGCAACATGTTCTTAACTGCTCCGCCTACATAATGCGGGATAAACTCCAAAGTACACCCAGTTTGAATATTAGTCCCGGGCCTAAGAACCGGGTTATATTCTACGGAGAACCCTTTGTCGAAGTAATCCTTCATAGTCAAGGCTTCGACTTTCCTAAGGTATTCTTCCTTAGGCGAAACATAGGCTTTGTCTTGTGCCTTCAAAGCCCTGTCTCTGTCGCTCTCTGCAGGAACAAACTTAGGGTCCAGTAAGAACTTATTCCACTGGGTTAGTTCTTTAACGTTTTCAAGGTCAGCTTCTTTAACGGGGTGGCTTAGGTAGATTTTCTTAGTAATGAAGCCACGGATAGTATTTTCTATTTCGTGGGCTTCGTCTACAATTAGAATATCCCTCTTATCGAACTTCCCCCCAAAATTGGATTGAAAAATGAAAGAATGCAGATTATGAACTACTATGCCATTTTGCTGAGCGACTTGTATTGCGAGCACATAAGGACATTCTCTACTCTCTGTGCATACCTTATATACATCAACGTTATCCTTACAGGGGGCTTCGCCACAATTAGGACTCTGTTTGTCGGGTTGTTTTACTTTACCCTCACGGATAGCTTTAACTACAGAGGTGTATTGCCTGACTGGGGAATCGAAAGTACATGGATAGGCGTTCCTACCTTTCATCAGTACTATATCTTCTGAGAAGTCGTCGTAGTACTGATCCTGAAGGCTTTTACGGGGCGTAATAACGTGAGCGCCACCCCCGTCCACCGAAGAGACTTTAGCCTTAGCAAAGGCCGATTTAGCCAGCGTGACAGCTATTGCACTCTTACCTGAACCTACGGGCGCTTCTAGGATAATGATCCTAGTTCCAGACTGGAACACTTTATCGATCTCTCGGATAACAATCTCCTGACTTGACCTGGCAGAGTCAAGAGGGAAGTAGTCCATGATATCTGATTTACTTGGCGCGGTAGCGCTTGCAGCGGGGATGACGGGGGCGTTGTTATTATTTTCCATGTTTTTCCTAGGCCTGTTTCAGCCAAATATTTAACTACCTTTTAGGTCTTGAGTTTCAGTAAGGTAGGCAGTGCAGTGTTCTCTAATTCCTTTTCCGGCAAAGAAAAATCGATCAGCAGTTCTCTTTGAAGCTTTTTAACTTCTTCAGTCAAAGTGACAATATTCTTAGAGAGAATAATATTGTTTCCTTTGAGGAGGTTTACTTGGGCCTGCGTCTCGATAAACTCGTTTTTGAGCTTTACTTGATTGTTCTTAGAAATGCCGTCAGGCTCCCCGCTTCCAGTGTCTGGAAAGGGCTCTTTACGTTCAAAGAACGCGCCGTGCAACAGGCTATTGGTGATGTATAAAAGTCTCTCAATTTCAGAAGAGGACATTCTGTGGTGATTCAAAGGTAACATCATGATGTTCCGGTTTGGGAAGTCTTAAGAAAACGTAAAATTTAATTGAAGAATCAGGGCCTGAAATTATGGGGATACTGGGCAGGGCTAGAGTTCCACCGCTAACAATAGCCTGGTTAATAAATAGGGAAGTAGGAGCCGTACCTGCAGGGCTGGTACTTGTAGAATAGAAAGAATCTATAAATAGGTCAGAATGCCTGCCAAAATCGGTTCCTATAGTTGAAGCCGTATATTCTGATAAGGCATAGATCTTAGCAACTACTACATCTGACATATCTTCGCACAGGCCATGAACCTGTACGTCACAATACCCTGAAGGTTTAACCCCGAGTATACGGGACTTTCTAGGTATAGATATATCAGAGAGTATACCGTTGCCTAGGTATACGAGGGGACTAACAAAGAATCTCATACCCCCGTACTGCCAAACCCCGCAGCGCCTCGTTCAGTTTCAGGTAACTTCTCCACGACATTAAACTGAGCCTGACAGACTGGAAGAATAACCCCCTGTGCAATCCGGTCACCGACTTTAACGTGCAGAGTATTTTGCCAAGAAGGGAAGTCCATACTTAGTTTTACTTTAATCTCTCCTGTATAGTCAGAGTCAATAACTCCGACAGCGTTACTAAGCCTAACGTTGTCTTTAAAACCGTGGCCACTCCTAGAGAAGACCAGTAATACATGGTTATCAGGAATCTTCATAGAGACGCCTGTGCCAAATATTACTGGTCCACCGTAGGTAACCTGACCCTCTTGCAACGAATAGAAGTCAAACCCTGCAGAACCAAGTGTAGCGTAGGTCGGGACCTTTGCGTTTTCGTCCAGCTTAACAATGTCAACTTTCATGCCTTCTTATCCTTGGGCCAACCTGCTTCGGTAAATTCAGAAACTACGTTTGTGATTGCGGGCAAACTTCTATTAGATCCTGGATCTATTTCTGCTGGAAGGTACTTCTCAAATTCAGGGAGAGTTTCAGCCAAAGCTTTCCTGGTTGTACAGCCGTAAGCGATGGCTCTCAACTTTGTTTCTAAGGAGCTAAGTTTCTCAGTTTGCTCTTCTGCTTTCTTGACAAACTCACCTAGTTTTCTAGTGGTTTCAGGGGTAAAGTTATAGTTCCCATTACCTGCTGGACCGGGCCCCGGTGCCATTAAGGATCCGATCACCGTATAAAGGTTACGAAACTGGCTGCCTCTGTAAAAGTTAACGTAGTGACTTACTAGATAAGGCTCGTACAACTTATCTTCATATAAGTCCTGAACCTTCTTTGGCAGTATTTCTAAACAACCCTTAACAACCAAATTTCTAACCTCTTCTTGGAAGTCCACCTTTGGGACATCATTCATCGCGCTACGGATGAAAGCTTCTCTAATTGTATTTGTAAGTCTCATATTCTAGTTCTACGTTTAAATCAAAGTTTCACCGAAACGCCGGCGTTGTACATAATTGTTTCCAGGTCTAACTCGACAAGTTCGCAAAGAATGATGACGGAAGAAAAGATTTCTGCCAAAGCAGTTTCCGCAGGTTCCGTATCATCTTCTTCATCATCCGGTAGCAAAGACGTAGAAGACACGACCTCGTCTGTACCAGCCTCTTCTGGGACATCTGCTAAGAAATCAACTTCTTCTTCTAGGTCTGTAAATTTATCTTCTGCTAGAAACACGAAGTTACGAATCGCGTCTAAAGAACATAAAATTACGTCTTGTTGATAGTCCATCGGGAACTCTTCGCTGAAGGCAGTCAAAGATTCCACATCGAAGATACTAGGATCTACATCTAAGAGGTGAACCAAGCATCCTGCATGGAATAAGATTTTAGACAGCTCCGTACCGATCTCTTCCTTCTTAGCGTCTGTGTAATTCTTGTGCCTATGAAGCGCTGCAATCTTACAGATTTTGCTAAAAGAATCAACTCCTTTTACGATACCGTTTACGATCCAATCATCCTTATCCAGGAGTTTCTCAGGGGGCTGAGACAAGAGGATGTCTGTTGCTTTTACAATTACTGATTCCATAGTTGTCCATTCATTAGCCAAGAAGGCTAGGGTTATCTACGTTACTTATACCAATAATAAAAAGAAACCTGAAAGCTGGAAAGCTTAGAGGTTTCCTTCAGATCGCAGTAAGGTCTGCGCTTACTTGATCGATTCCAGGGCTGACTGAGCCGTGACGACGATTGCTTGCTTCGCCGCCTTTACAGACGAGATGATGTGATCTCCATACGCCAGTGCGCAAGCCATGGAAATCGTGTACGCCACGAGGATGATCACACTGCTGTGGTGCAGCGGGAAAGTCTTCGTTTTCATCTTTACCACCACTTTGCTTCGTTGGAGTCTTGACCCGTGATGAAGTCAGCCCAACGGTTGAGACAGTACCCCGCAATGACTACGAGAGCCACCAGCCCGATGACGGTCAGCACGATGATGCCCAGTATCAACTTGAACATTGCATTCTCTCCTTGTTTGCGTAAGAGGTGAATTTCCGTTTGTGAGATAACATTTTCTCTACGTAAGGGGTGTTGCAGCTTTCTTCGCAGATAACTCGTCCACCCCCGGGGCCTGCATTGTAGTACACCAATGCTCGGATATCTGACCTAGCCAACTTGTGGTACTCATATAGAATTTGAGTACCTTTGACCATGTTTGTCTTGACGTCATACAAGTTAGGAGTCTTGTGAACTCCAAAATTGATCTGCATCAATCCAACACTTGGGCCTACCGGGTGTTTGGCTTTGAAATCGAAGCGGGACTCTACGGCAACAACTGCAAGAATATCAATGGGCGTAGGGAACTTAGTCGGGTTACCTAGGGTATAGGCGTACTTGACTATTTCTCTTACCTCACTCAGCGGACGGTTGAACTGACGTGCCAGAGATTCAACTAACATGCCAGGACCTTCCCACTCTTTGACAAGTCCGTAGCTCGTATAGGATACCGATAACGGTAAACTTAAGCCTAAGACAAGTAGAAAGAGGCTGAAAATATTTTTCATATATATCTCCTTGTACTTATCTTATACCAAAAAAGACAAGCTTTGTTGAGGAGAAATGTGTTTGGTGCGACCGGGGGGACTCGAACCCCCAAGCCCTAAGGCGTCAGGACCTCTACCACTACGTCTTTCGTACCGCCGATTACTCGTTTGTGGTCTGGACTATATCATCATCTTCAACTTAATGGTCAGACGTTCAGCGTGTAGTCTCTGAGGGGTCAATTACGACTTCCCTGCTGATTACCCATTGTACATCTCTATAAATTTTCACTATGCATTAAAATAGGTAAACGCATAGTATTATAGAGCTTTAGGGACTCCCAGCATATAGCTAAATTCAATACTGTATTTCTACAATAAGGTTCAGGTTATAAATGAAAAATATAAGTAAACAAACACTAGAAGATTTATATGTAACTCAAAAGTTAAACCCCTATGAAATAGGAAAATTACTTAGTTGTGAACATAAGACTATTAGATCCTATCTCAAGTTACACGGTATACCTACTAGACCTGCAAGTGAATATAATTTTTTACCCCGTAAATCACATACGTCCCCTACTACTGAAGAGTTACTAACTGTCTCATCCATTGCTGCCCACACTGCTTATTTATGTGAAGGTTGGCATACAGATAAAACCGGTATGTTATCTTTTTGTAATCAAGATATGAATCTTATCAACTTATTCTCTGCTTGTGTGATTAGAACCTATAAGTATACTTCCCCAATACTTTTTCAAATAGCCTTTAATTTTGAGGATATTCAATCAAAAAGCAAGGTAGAGAACTATAAAGAACTACTTCACGGCAGAAAGATTTCGTATATAAACGATTCAACTAGAAAAAACCCAATTATACATGTCAAACTCGGGGGTAAAAATCTTGCAAGAGAATTTATCGCTAATGCTTATAAAATTCTAGAATTATCGGTCAAACCTGATGCGGTTACCAATTTCGCCACGGTCGCTTAATTTTTTAATTCTTATCGTCTTCTTTAATTTCTGTAATCTCCTTCAACTTGACTATCAGTTTAGAATAAGTACTTTGCCTAGACAGCCCCTGGCTCGGCATGCAATGAACTAGCTCCTTTACTCCGTATGGAAAAGCATTACCGTCGTCATCAAGTATAACATACTTTGTTATGTTATTAATCTTGCAAAAATGAAGGATACTACCGTATCTATCTTTTATATCTCTACCCGTGGTAGCTACGATTATTGCATTAAGAGCATCTGGCAAATTATCCCGTACTTCCTCCTCTGTCTTCCAGCAATATCGCCAGGAAGAGTGCAGAACTACTTGCACAGTGGGAAACTGAGATAAGATTTCTAAGAGCTTAGGCAGCCAGCGAAAAAGCCTATCACCCTTAGCCATACCTGTTACTAAATCAAAATACGGAGCATTTGTAGGATGCAAAGGGCCATCTATATCTAAGAATAGCGTAGGTTTGGACATTTATTTAACCCCGGATTACCTTCTATTGTTTGGCGCCAAGCTAGGGACTCGAACCCTAATCTGTTGGTTTTAGAAACCACTGCTCTACCTTTAAGCTAACCTGGCCGGAAACTATGTAGCTAAATGACCTTCACAAACATATCTTGAATCTGAGTCCCTATGAATCTCAGAGATTTCTCTAATCAAAGAGGCTCTAAGAACAATATCAGAAGATTTAGACATTAACAGATAAATGCCAGTTGAACTAGTTTGACCTTGTTCTAAAACTTTACCCGGCTGGATGTGAAAGGTTTCAAGTCTTAGTTCTGAACCAGTCTGGACAATGTACTCAGCTAAGCTCTTGGAGAATGTCAGCCTGTGGAGCTTAGTTTTATTTTTGTTAGTTATCCCGTAAATTCTAGAATCTAGCTTACAGGAACCGGTGTTACAAATCTAGGTCATAGTACTCGTTACTCCCTAGCTTCTTGAAAGATATCGGGGCGCAGGCTATTAACGGAAGTGTAGGTAGGCGTGGCTTCAGACGACAACGACATCTGGGCAGGAGCCTTGGCAGGGATAGGGTTCAAAACCTGTTCTGCAGGGATAGGCTTCTTAGCATAAAAAACATCGTAGTGCTTTTCATCTTCAGGAGCGAAGATCTCTTCTACGAACTTCATATCGAACTTGGTTCGGACGTATTCAAACCGACCCTTAGCTGCGCTCCAACGAGCTTGCGTAGAGTTACGGCAACGGCCTTCGTACCACTGACCGTCTACGAGGTCAGACTTTGAGATTGAGAATTGAGGATGCATGGTAATGTCACCTTTGAACTTGGAGATATCTGGGGTACCGTCTTGGGTTGAACGAGAGTCTTTGTTAAGGCTTGATGTATACATGTTTGAACTGAATTTTAAATGGTGCCCCCATCCGGAATCGAACCGAATTCTCAGGCTTACAAGACCCGTGCATCGCCACTTATGCTTTGGGGGCGTTAAATTTGTTTTAGCTAATTTGTTTTAGCTAATTTCTTGTACCAATTTACAATTGTTTCTTGAACTGAACAATAGGATCCAACCCATAGGTTTCTTTCATGAACTTCTTCAGATCCTCTTCCCACTTAGCCTTATCTTCGTCCTGACAATCCTTTTGATTAGTCAGTTCATCGAACTTTCGGGCCTTGTCCACTAGTTCCAAATATCCAGGATATTGAAAGGACGGAAACTGGTTTGGGAGAGGGTATTGATCTTTGAAGTGACCTGATACTGCGCTAACTAAACACATTTTATTTCTTTTCTTTTAACTTGGCTCCACAGGCTGGACTTGAACCAACGTCTTTTGTCTTAACAGGACAACGCTTTACCACTAAGCTACCGTGGAATTATTCTTTACTCACCCAAAATACTCTTAACTCTTTCCTTGTCTTCCATCAACTTCATCAAATGCTTGACGTAGTCCGAAAACCGTTTCTCAGAGTTACTAACTCCGATTATATACTCAGATCCGTCTTTTAGGAACAAAGTTCCAAGCAAAGTTTCTACTTCGCTTGAGTCATTGAAAGTGCCCTCAAAACAATTTGCATGGGAAGACACTGGGGAAACGGTCTTTTCCCAGTCAATACCTACTTCTTTGACTTTGATAAGCAGGGCTTCTTTTAAGAGTTTTTCTTCTTTCCAATCAAATCGAGCCTCCCAGCCTAGACGTGCCGGTACGGGGTTCATTGGATACTCCCAGCTACCGCCGTAATAGTTCCACTCACCGTCAGTCAGTTGACCTGACTCCAGCATGTATGCCCAAACGAATTTTAAGGATTCTTGTACCATGATTTGTTAAGTGGTCCGGACTGGGGGCTTCGATCCCGCCGACCTCGTGTTCCCAAAACACGCGCTCTACCAGACTGAGCTAAACCCGGATTAGTATTATAACCTATATTCTGAAGACTTGGCTAAAAAAAGCTACCGAAGCAGCTTTTTCGACTAGCCCGAAGGCTAGCCTAGTCTTACTTAGATGCGGTTCAGAACCGGCACGCCACCACGGGTGACGGGAGCCAGAGCCGGAACAGCCTTCTCTTCCGAGCCGCCGAACAAGTCGCCGCCCTTTCCGGCCAGCGCCATGAGGAGCATCGGATTCATACCACCAGCACCGCCACCCAGTCCACCGCTCATCATCATGAGCATCATGGGATCGATACCACCGTCACCCTTGCCGCCCAGGCCGTCCTTCATCAGGAGCAGCGGCAGCAGCGAAGCCATCGGGTTAGCCGCAGCAGGAGTGCCGTTAGCAGCCGGAGCAGCTTGGCTGGTCATCAGCAGAAAGGGGAGAATCTTCTCCAGCTTCTCATCTCCACCACCGAGCATCATCAGCGGCAGCAGGTTCGAAGCGAAGCTTGAAGCACCCGCAGCGCCGCCGGTCAGGCTCATCAGGTTACGAACCACCAGAACGCCATTGGTCCCGAAAATTGCGACCTTAGGCGGAACGTACTGCTTAACATGCCCCGTGTGGTCGATTACTCGGAAGGCGGCGTCGGTCTTCGAAACCACCCAACCAATGATACCGCTATCGCCACAGACCAGATCTCCTTGATTAACTTCTTCGAAGGTAGCCTGCGTAGCGAAAGCCGGCAGAGCCAGGCCCAGGCCATCGACCGGGTTGACGTTAAGGCTAGGATCACCTGCTTCGTTGAAGCTAACGGTATAGATACCATCTGCAGTTTGCAGACCCACACCGCCAGACACGACGTCCCACACTAAACCATTTACGCGACGAAAAATGCGCTTGAGAAACTTGGAGCTATTGATCATTTTAATTTAGCTAAATAAACAGACGAAAAAAATAGACGTGAACATTACTAGGTAGTTCAAGTCTATCGCCAAACGAATGCTTGGACTTTTGATGTAAAACAAACACCGCTCTTTCGAGAGGTCTAGGAGTTATGTCTGTTTACATTATCCTTATACCAGGTATTACAAAATTATTGAAACTAAAAAAAACCCAGCTCATGCTAGGTTCTTCAAGGCTACTTGGTAGCAGCCATTTGTTCGCGCAACAAAGCGGTGTCTTTGTCACGAGCTGCCAATCCTAAGGTCTGGCTTGTCCCAAAACAATCCCAGGCTTCACTGACAAACCCCGCAGCTACCGGCTTCCGGAAAATCCGCTCCCAATTACCGTATGTCTGGTTTCGAATTCCTTCCAAAGATTCCGCCATTGCATCATGGTTGATGTGTTTGGGGAATACGAAGATGGTCTCTTTACCGTCTTCGTCTTGCATCGTGATGAACTTCACAACCTGCTTTCCTTTCAAGCCAAGGCTAGGTGATTCTTGATGGCTTCGACGGCCCGAGTCTTTGCACCCGACACTTCGATCCAAGAGCCCTTGTACTGGTTGCGAAAGTGATCCTTGTCGGTCTGCCGACAGAAATCTTTGAGCAAAACCACGAGAGCATAATGTCCCCCGGCTTGCTTCAGTTCCTTGGCAACTTCGACTCGTACCTGAGGAACCTCTCGTTGGATCATCTCCCGCTGATCTTCTTTGGCACCAAACACCAAGACGCGAGGCTTGTGCTGGCTCGGCATATCTCCGGGTAGGGGATTGTGCTTCTTCAAGGCAGCCCTGCCGACCTGTTGGAAAGCGGTGATCTTGTCCAAAACCGACTGCTGTTCGTCTTTCAGCAGACTGTCGTTGAACTGATCGTCACCGGTCCAGAACTTCATTTGGCCGATGTAGACGCGATCCATCATGGCAATGATTCGCTTTTCCTGCTCCAGCAAGAAGATCCGCTGTTCCAGAGCGTGGTTGTTGAGCAGGGCTTGGATGTTTTCCATGCTCAACTCTTTCTTCTCGGAGACGATCTCTTGCACCACCGTTTCCGGAGTCATGGTCTTAGCCACGTTGATGGCGGGCACAGCGCGGGAGGGTACGGAGACGATGACGGGGGTGGCCACCTGCTCCGGGGCTTGCGCCAGCAGTTCGTGGACTCTTTTCCAGATCGAAACTGCGTTGGCACCAATCACGTTTCTCTGCCGGGCAACGGGCAGTTGAGCTACGGCTGCAGAGATGATGGCTTCTCGGCTCCAAGTGGGATGTAGCTTCTTGGCTGCATCGACTCCGCGCGCAATGAATCCCCATTCACTTTGCTCCCAGACCACCCGCTTCTCAGAAAACTTTTCCATTTTAAGTATCCCTCTCTTGGTTGATGGTTCACAGGCATATTACTATTCCTGTACTATACTTATACCAAAAAGAAGGCTAAAAAATGAGACTAAGCTAAGAAAAACCCAGCTATAAGCCGGGTTTTTTATCAGTCGCAATAGCCGGACAAATCGTCGTCCGTATTTTCATCGGTACCCATTATTTTCTTTCTTTGTTACGCTTGAATAAAAAACCAGACAAACCTCTTTCGAGATTTGCCTGGGAAAGACCCCATCTAGAGGTCGAGAGGAACCACATCAACACTTACCAGGAAACACAAACACAAACACGAGATACAAAGAGTCTAGCAGTGAACTAAGTGAGCTGGTCGAACAGCCCCAGGTTGGATATTCTGAAGTCTGGTATTCTGAAGTCAGATGTACAAATATTCTGAAATTCTGAAGTCTGAATTCGGATAGTCTGAGCTGAAGCTTTGACCTGAATCGGTCCCAATTAAATGTTGGTTGCTGTTAAGCAGCTTGATTTCGCTTAAGAGGCGAGTGCCCACCTAACGTAACGGTGGGCGACGGCACGTAAGATGCACCTTACTGAGGGATAGATTCCCTGCGGACCTTCCTGAACGCACCGTAAGACCAGCTCACTTAGTTCACTAACTCTTTGCTTTGGGACAGTGTTACGCCGGGGTCAGCGGCGGAACAGAAGACGGCGGGAAAGTGGGGCCGGAAACCACTTGTGGCGTCAGGTACGACTGGGGATCGTACTCTTGGGTGACGCCGAGACTGACATTGATGTCCACCGTCCAGTTGCGCTCTTGGATGGCCGTGTCAAGGCAGCGCAAGGACTTCTGCCAGAACCCGAGAGCCTGGGTGGCTTCGGACAACAAGAAGCTGTTCGTGGTAATGGACACCCGGTCCAGCCCGTTCGGATTGGCGCCCGGAATGGTTTGCCTTTCGATCCGGTTTTCCTTCAAGGCGTTGTTCGTCAGGAAGGTCAGCGTCTCGACCATCGCCTTGGCGTGCTTGCGCAACAGCAAGGCTTCGAACAACATGACTTCCTTGGTGGCGGAGCTGTGCTGCGTCAGAAAGTCAGTGCCGACAGTCGAGGGGATCGACAGGATGGTGCCGGCGTTTGCAGCTTGGACGTAGCCGTCGATGAGGGCAAGCCTCTTGGAGACATGGTGACGCTCACCCATGACTGCAAGGACCGGCTTGTAGGCGATGTCCGAGAGCGTCTTATCCAGCGCATCCATTTGCGGCACGTTCACGGACTTGACCTGTTGCGCCGGCAAAGACAGGCGGTCGAAGGTCAGTCGGGCCAGCTTAGCGTTCAGGTCTTTGCGCAGGGCCAGGAGTTCAGCGAGTTTCATTCGGAGTCCTTTGTGAAGGGTTGGAGACGAACGTTTGTCTACTTCTAGACAGACGGTACTGAATAGGAAGAGCACCCTACCGTGCGTACCTGCCGTGTAGGGTAACTCTGGTGGCAAACCGACGTACTATTGCTACTTGGGTTTTTTAACTAACCTACCCAAGGTAAAGCCTTGAGGAACAGCGTCACCTCGGGAGACTACTATATTCTTAAACCCATTGTTTGCGTATTTACCGCCTCTGTGTTTTTCACCGGCCTTTAAACCAGCTTCTCTACAGAAGTTAGGATTTAGTGTCAATTGTCTTTGATATAGCTCTCTTCCGTTCTGTCTCATTTTTTCAGCCCCTAAAGTTTCATGGCCTTTTCTACTATTTATAGCGCATTGAAGTCTTGAGGCTTGTCTGAGTTTATCCGATGTACGCTTTTCTGAACAGTTTTGCGCATATGGGATAAACCTACAATTTTTCCTACAATAGTCACCTATGTCCCCGACTCTTGCCAAATTGTAGCCGCCTTTATATACATCGCTCGCAACTATACTGGCTTCAGTCAATAAGGCCGCGTAGTCTAGAAGTGAAAGCTCTACTTTTAAATTGTACCTACTGGCGGATCTTTTTTTGTTATGAAATTTAAATCGCAGTAGTTTCTCGCCGCCTACCTTTTCTAGCAAGTTTTTTCTTTCTTCTTCTGAAAGAAGATCAATTTTTTCCCAAAACTCATTTGTATCAAATTGTCTCATTTTATTATTATTGTTATAATTTGGTAGGCTGGGCGGAGATTCGAACCCGCGATCAACGTCTTATGAGGACGCTGCTTTAGACCGCTAAGCTACCAGCCCATTTCAATCTACCCAAAAAACAGATACCAGCAAAGGCTATCTATCTTTTAGCAAAGATATTCTTCCTTGCTACTATTCTTATACCAAATTACAAGCCAGAAATTGAATTACTACTTGCGGATCAAGCACACCGATAACGTATACCGTTGCAAACTGGCTGCAAAGACGGACCAGCCTACGTATTCCGGGAGAAGAACTTGGGTTGTAACTGAGGAAATTCCAGCCCGCAAGGCAATAGCCGGGATACCGTTCTTCGTTTCAAATCCCAGAAGATCAACTTCGCCTAAGGCGAGGTCTATCCAGACGCAGGCAATGTCTTGGGACTCTTTGAAGATTATCGCGTGATTCACCGCCTTACCGGGGTCATTCTCTACGTTCAACTTAACTGGTTTGAACTGCTGCAAAACTTTGTTCATCGCAAACCGCCTTCCTTAAAGAGTTGTTCCCCGCCGCCGGAATAGAACATGATTTTCTTACATGCCGTGCATTGGTACCGAAAGGTGTCCAGATCTACGGTCAGGCGGGTTACAACGGTTTGCCACTCGTCGTATTCTTCCCCGTCGGGACTCTCAACCCAGACATCCTTTCGAGTTTCATGAGTACACATCGTCCTCACGTCTTTCTTCCGGAAAAAGCTTTTGCGCTGTCCATATTTGAATCCAGTCGCAAATAATGCAAATTGCCATGAAAGAATTCAGCACCGGGAAGTAGGTGACGATTTTCTCAGGTAACGTCATATCCTCACGCCCCTCGTCTATTACCCAACCCCAGGCTCCGGTGTAGGAGAGGGACAAGGAGAGTAAGTAGAGAATGGTGAGGGTTAGGAAAATTTCTAGTCCTGCCATGATTGTCTCCGGGATGAAGTTGTACTATCTCTTCCAGGGCTGACTGGGCGGAGGCATACCTGTGGAGAAGTGTCTGCGGGAGTTTTCTTCGTTTTGCCTGGATAAGGCCTGGGAAGGCATTTCGAGACGCCTTTCCCCGAAGGGGTAGTCAAGCACACTGGCTCGTTTCTTAACTTCGTGGCCTTGACAGTCAAGGTTTAAGTTGAGGCCACACTTGGGACATTTCATTTTAAACCTCGACAGGTCAAGGGTTGTTGGGTGGCCCGACCGGCAGAATTCGAATCTGCGACCTACTGCTTAGCATCCTACTCCATGTTACCATGGCCGATTTCTCGTTGTAGGCTGGACTATGTCTTCACCATTTCAGGTGACGTGCGTATAGTCTCTACGGAACCCGTTGCAGCGGTTTCCTCGGCGTTGTCCTTCTATTGCTAGGGTAGGATATTCGCCGATATGGCACGTTCCACTTTAAAGATTACTTAATCGAACCCCTGCAAATAAATCTGCAAGCAAAAGTTCTTCTCTTTAAAGGCTCCTGGTAAACCCCAAGGCAGTTGCTCTAATCCTGCTGAGCTACGGTCGGATTTGAAACTTAAACGGTAGTCCCGCCAATCACCATCTCAGCCAAGACGTGGCGAGGCAGATGTTGATGCTTGGCGATGAATTCTCCCTTTTGGCCAGCGCCCATGCCTTGGCACAGGTGGCGAAAAGGCTTCTCAACAATCATCGGGCGGCCCTGCAGCATCTGGTCGTCCGACTTCGGCCAAGTTGCCTTGATGGGCTTGAACTTGTCCTTCTTGCGGGGCTTCGGGAACTTCGGGCCTACGTTCATCAGAGCGACCCTGCGCAGGGTGTTGCGCTTCAGACGTTCGATGTCGAGTTCAGAAGCGTTGTTGCGCTGGGCTTTACGCTTTGCTTTTGCGAGTTTTTGGTTCATGAAAATCTTTTGAGAAAGGAAATGGATTTGGTAGCTCCTGGGAATTCTGAGATCCCGACCGTCGCCCTGTAAAAGCGCTGCTCTGCCTCTGAGCTAAGGAGCTATTTGTTCTTTATTCTTGACTTACCAGTCTTCTAAGTTCTTCCCGGCGCTGCATCAGGAGAATACCAAGTTGATTCTGGCCTTCACCATCGCAGACCCCCCAGAACTTATCGCCCCACCAGTTACCTTCGATGAGGACTGCATCCCCGGTTGCCAGGAGCATATTGCCAAGCTCAGACCCAGGCGTGAACTTGAGTCGCATAAGGTCCATCATCACCTGAACCTTGACGACATCCCAGTTCCTGCGGGTAATAGTAACCTTGCTGCCTAGCTTCTTGACTTCCGCGCAAGTACCTGTTGTGAAGGGTTCGCGTTTATCATCAGCGACTTTGGCAGCTTGGTAAGCATGTTCAGTACTTGGATAATCTCTGCCTTCATAGTGAATCGGGCACAGGTGGAAGTTTGACAACCACCTGTAGTTGAATCTGAAGTCGTTGATTTCCTTAACTCCGTCCATGCTTTTCCTTTACTTGATTTCGTCCAACAGCTTTTCGTAAGGCTTTCCGTTGACCCGATTCGAGATTATAACGTACCAGCGCTGATATTTCTGCATCCGGGCAAAATCTTTTTCAGTCAGGCCCTTGAGCCGGCGCAGATCAGAGTTGTGACGAAGGTCGGCCAGCTTGACGTGGCAGGCGTCGATGTTGGCAAGAACCTTCAGGAGTTGCTCTTTCTCCGTCTCACCGGGCAGCTTGGTCAGAGCCCGGATACCTGCAATGACCCTGGCCGTCATACCTTCTTCGCGCAGTCGCTGGAAGGTAATTTTGCCGTCCTCGATCAGATCGTGGCCTAAGGCAATGCAATCCATCTCCTCCTCATCGCTGTCAAGGTAGTGCATGACCTTAAAGCAATGAAGGATGTAAGGCTTGCCGCCACGGTCAAACTGACCAGCGTGACCGTTGACTGCCAAGGTAATCATCTTGGTCAGCATCTCGCCCGGCTTGGGCTTGACGTAGCCTGGGAGTCTTGTCATGCACTTCTGAAGAACGTCGTCGGGGACCTTGATGTCCGTCAACATCAGATGCGTCGGGCTCATCAGGGACCACAACATATCCGATCCCCAGGAAGTGATCAGGAACGGACTCTCTTGGATGACGACAGCAACGTCGTAGCATCCTGCACCGCTAGCCAAGGCCACCGTAGAGTCCGGCTTGGGTTTTACTACGTCACCAACTTTGAATTGCATAAAGACTTTCGTGTTTGATCTTAAAAGAGAGGGCATCTACCAAGCCCCTGTTACCGTTATAACCCCGAACAGAACCCTTCTTGGGTCTACGTAAGCTACTAATAACCCTTACTCAGTTCGGCTTTGTCGGCCTCTTGGTTGTCGGGAACGGCTAGCACCAAGTTCAGTCCAGGGGCTGTAACCCCTTTCGCCGCGTTTACAGACACGACCGAATATTTCTAGCCCGTCAGGGGTAAATACTCGCTGAACTTGGTTTGAACTTGGACTACATCAACCCGTGTTCAGCCCGACGCTTGACGGATTTTTCCAGGTCGTTCTGGTCAGTGTCCATGAGCATATCCGCCGGCCCGCCGGGAGTGCCGTGTTGATCGACAAGCCGTTGAATTTCTTCACTCAGCTCGTCCGCCATCCTTTGCAGGTTTTGAATGGCCTTGGCACGCCTACGTTCTTGCACCTTGTTGCGCAGATCGAGAGCGATGTTGAGGATGTTCAGTCCCGGCACAAAGGCTGCGACCAGGACCGTAAGGATAAACCCGGCGTAGAAGAGTCCTTTGCTTGTGTTGAGGGACGCCTCCTGTTCGATGACCTTAGATAGGTCACGAAAGTTATTGACAGCAAGCCCGAGGACAATCCCCGCCGGGACAATGTAGCCCCAAAAAATCAGATAGTTCATAGAAGTACCCCTTTGGTTGATGGTAGCAAAGTATATCCCTTGCTACTATACTTATACCAAATTACAAGGGTAAAAATGAACTTAGATTTAGCCCTAGTTTTTCTTCTTTGGCTCAACCCATTTTTTCTCAGGTTTATTGCTTAGACTCTTCTTTATGGCCTTAGCCTGACGACGTTCTACCATGACTTGTTTATGCCAGGAATCGTCATCGTCCATCAGAAGAATTTCAGCGTCGTCCTGAGAAATTGACATCCTCTTTCGTTTAAACACGTAAGATTCCTTTTGGAGCAAGGTTAGTTTCCAAACCTTGCTTCTTTAGCGTTTCATGCCCGAAACGGAGAATGTTTTTAGCTGCATTCATATCCCTGCTATGTTTTGCATTACAATGGACACAAACCCATTCTCTTACTTTTAAACCTTTGATGCCCTTTGGAGAAGAGCTGGAAATGCAGCCACAATCAGAACAAATCTGAGTGC
>LNFM01003245.1_pt1 | contig 38242 bp, 39 predicted proteins | sample 596031 | NCBI WGS metagenome assembly LNFM01 (sample SAMN04254537, study PRJNA301005) | activated carbon metagenome | isolation source: dual media filters at the Ann Arbor, Michigan drinking water treatment plant | place: USA: Ann Arbor | reverse complement strand
ACTCCACCATCCCGCTCTGCTTGTGCACGGCGGCGATGGCGTCCGGCTTGACGCCATGCGCGCCGCGGAACGGCGCGTCCAGCACCGCCACCATGTAGATCACGAGCCCGACGAACAGCGACAGCGACCCGCCGATGATCGCGTGGGTGCCGGAGCGCATGTCGAACATCCAGATCAGGATCACGTTCATCACCGCCCCGCACAGCACCACGAACCACATGATCTTGGGAATCGCCGAGCCGCCGGCGGAGATCCGCAGCCGCCGGCTTTCCACGAAATTGTCGAGCGTGCGCAGCGTCTGCGCGTGTTTCAGGCTTTCGCTCACCGAGTTCGGCTCGAACTGCCCGAGCCTGTTGTGAAAGGCGTTCATGATCGCGATCTCGGCGGGCGAGGCGTCGCCGCGCGCCTGGAAATCCCAGCCGCGCGCGATCACCTCGTCGGTATAGGTGTGCAGCATGGCGAGCAGCGGGGTGCGCGCCTGTTCGGGATATTGCTGGATGTCGCGGATGAGCTTGATCAGGCCAGCGGCCTCGCGGTCCACCGCGTCCTCCGCCCGGTTGTGGTTCTCGAACACCGCGATCGACAGCAGCGCCAGCAGCACGCCGAAATACAGCGCGAAGGCATTCAGCAGGAAGCCGAGCACGGTGTTGATGTCGCGCTCGCCCCGGAACAGGCGCGCCACCGAGGGCTGCAGCAGATAGGAGCCGAGCAGCGTCGGCACCACGAAGGCGGCGCAGACGATCAGCAGGCCTGCGGCCGGAGGAAGCTGATGCAGCCATTCGAGCATGTCGGGAATCCGCCAAACGGGACGCGCTGCGGCCCACACACGCCGCCTGCGCCGTTCTAGTCAGATTCCCGTGCGATGGGAAGAAGCGCGCACAAGACGCGGCAGAAGGCAGGCTCTTGGCGTAACCCGCCGCGTGAAGCCTCATACACCGCGGCGGATGACGCTTCGCTCATCCGCCCTACGCGCTGTCGCGCTCGCGGCCTGCTCGGGAACGGCCGGCCTAGACCGCGGTTCCCACCAGCTTGCCGATGCCGGCGGTGAGCGCCATCGCAAACGCGCCCCAGAAGGTCACGCGCGCGGTCGCACGCAGGACATTGGCGCCGCCCGCCCGCGCGCCGATGGCGCCCAGCAAAGCCAGAAACACCAGCGACGCCGCCGACACCGCCACCACAAGAAGGTTTGTCGGCATGATCAGCACCATGAGCAGCGGCATCGCTGCGCCGACCGCGAAGGTCGCAGCCGACGTCAGGGCCGCCTCGATCGGGCGCGCGGTTGTGATCTCGGAAATACCGAGTTCATCGCGCGCATGCGCGCCGAGCGCATCCTTGGCCGTCAACTGGTCGGCCACCTGCAAGGCCAGTCCGCGCTCGAGGCCGCGCGCGACATAGATGTCGGCCAGCTCCTGGCGTTCGAAGTCCGGCTGGTCGCGCAGTTCGGCGCGTTCCCGCGCGAGATCGGCCTGTTCGGTGTCCGACTGCGAACTGACCGACACATATTCGCCGGCCGCCATCGACATCGCGCCGGCTACAAGCCCGGCGATACCGGCGAGCAGGACATCTGCGTGCGAGGTCGCCGCCGCCGCCACGCCCACGATCAGGCTGGCGGTCGAAACGATCCCGTCATTGGCGCCCAGCACGGCCGCGCGCAGCCAGCCGATGCGGGAGACCAGATGGCTTTCCGGATGCTGCTTGAGACGGCTCATTCGCGATGTCCTTGGCTATGGGCGGCCTATGATACCCCATCCAAGCGTAGCGCGGACGAACCGTTGCGCAATCCGGAATAACCCGTAGGGCGGGTTAGCCGACATGTCAGCCGAAGCGTTGAGAGCGGAGGCGGACGGCGCAATCCGCCACTTGAAGCCCCATACATTGGCGGATTACGCTTCGCTATCTGCTCAGGGGCTTTCATTATGACGAATAGTCTCGCAGCCATTCGCGACCGCATTCATAGAAAATCCGAAAATTACTTCACTTTCTCTTATCGAAGTCGCGGCCCAGACAAATGGCGCATGTTTTACGGAGCGACCGATGCGCTACTAGATGCCAGCATGGCTGCATCAGCATTTGATAAAGCGGTAAGAGCCAATTCAGCCATCGATCTCCTTGTATGTTATGGTTTTTTGCAAGCCCTCTATATTCAACAAGATGCTGTTTGGACGCTCTCCCGCGCTCTCGGGCTAGATTGGCGACCAAACAATGACTCTAGAATCAAGGAAATTCGCGATCTGCGAAATCGTTTGACGGGTCATCCTGCGCTGGCGGGAGAAAATGAGAAGCCTCCTCGGCTATCATCCGCGATCATCGCCTACCATGATGTCAAACCGGATAGCTTTAGCGGCCATATTTATTTTGATGGCCGCATCGAACAAGCGCACGTTAACGTGCCTTCAGTCCTAAAGGCCAACGAAGAGCGACTCGCAATTCAACTGCTAGCTGTTGAGGCAGAGATGGATAACAGAGAACGTCAATTTCGTTCCGAACAGGCAAAGAAGCCCTTTGGCAATCTATTTGGAACTGATTTTGACTATCTCATTCAGAGATTGCGCCCCGAATTAGACAACGAAGGACGTGTCGTTCAGGCGACAACACATGCCGCGATGATTCGGGATCGCGTGAACTTGCTTAAACAAGAATTGACCAGTCGAAGCCTTGACGCCGAATACTTGTCTTATGAGCTTTCCGTTGCCTTGGACGGGCTTGACCTTATCGAGAGAATGATTGCGGAAAGCGATCGTTCCTCGAAAAGTCAGAATGAGATTGATATCGTTTGTGATGGCTTCGTCACCAACATGGACAAACTAAGAAACCTTGTGGCCGAACTCGATAAAAAACTAAGCTCTTCTGTTTAAGCAACAGTGCGTAGGGCGGGTTAGCCGAAGGCGTAACCCGCCACTCGCGATCTCACTCAACCAGCCCGCAAACTCACCCCGTCTTCAGTTTGCGCGCCTTGCGCAGATCCGCGTTGATCCGCGTCTGCCATCCCTCTCCGGTCTTGCGGTAGGCGGCGAGCACATCGGCGTCGAGCCGCAGTTTCACGGCCTGTTTCGGATTGTCCAGCGGCGGACGGCCGCGACGAACGACCTTGCTGCCTTTCCGAATTTCGGCGCGGTCGAAGAACGCGTCGGTCAGCGCCGGCGCGTCATCGGGATCAACCCATGCGGAGCCAGATTTTTTCTTCCTTTGCATGACATCAAGCGTAGCCCGGTTGGAGCAAAGCGCAATCCGGGTTTGGCGGGTCATCACGGTTTGCACGCCGCATTTCGCTTCGCTTTATGCGGGCTACACCCTCTCCCCCTGTCATGCAAATCGCTTGTGATTACTGGATCGCCCGCCTGCGCGGGCGATGACAGCTACAGGCGCCGAAAACAATTCGATCCCATTCCTCTTGACTTAATTCGCACTTATATACTTGACAAAAGTAGTAAGTTATTGATTTATAAGTAAAATCAGTTGCTTAGCGGCGATTAAGAGGTATCAGGCGATGGCGATGGTTATTCCCCTCCGGCCCGGTCTGCCTTCGCTTCCTTCTGGGCGGCCCTGTGCGCCTTCTTGTTCCGATGAACGGGCTCTTGAGGCTGTTGTGCGGACCCTTCGTGAGTCTGGTCATTTTTGGAATCGGGCTGATTGGGTAGTGCATTCACTAGCTCAAGATATCGTGCGAGCGGTTTGTCTTTCCGATGGTGGGGAACGGCACCGTTGATGGCATGAGCCAGAGCCATAAAGCGATCATGCGCGCGCGCCATATCCTGAATGCTGATGCCTTTGCCTTCGATGTCCCTGGCTTGAACGATCTGAAAATGAATAGCGTCTGCGCTTAACTCTTTCGGCTCTCCATCTTCCACAACGTCGGTTTCTTTCAGGGTTGTGTGGACGACAGTAGGCACCGGCTCGCCGTGCGCGATTGTGTTGCGGAATGTGCTGTAGCTACGCGCCTTGTTGACGGCCTTGATAATGAAATCTTTGTCCGATTGAGGGACTTCATCGGCGTGCTCTATGGCCGCTTCCAGCATATCTAGCCGAATACCGAACCCTCTTGTTCCAAAGTAAATTCCGCGCGCCATTCCATCTTTGAGCCTCGTGATGTACCAAAACCAGTGATATAGTGATCGTTCAATGTCAGCCCACGCCGACATTGTACGTCCATAGACGTAGGCGAATTCATCTTCCGCCTGATTCATCATCTCGACGTTCACATTCACTTTCAGTTTGCGCGACATGGCAAAGACCTCGAAAAGCCTCGAAGGCACAAAGCAACTGATGGGCGCGCTGGTGCGCATGAAACCGAAGCCGCACGAAGAAATGAAGATCAGTGCGCAGCCGCGCAAGACAAAGGCGCGCAAGAAAAAAGCGAAGCCCGGCAACTGACCGGACTTCGCGACTCACTCACTCAACGACGCCGTCGTGCGACTGAAGGGCATCTCCGCGCACGACTAAACCACCGCTTGGCAACAGGGTTTGTGAGGCCCTGCTTACGCGAAATCGAAAGCCAACTGTCCCGGCCATGATCGCCAGTGCTCACGCACGCATTCAAGGCGACCAAAACGCATCCGGGTATACGCTGATACGTGAACAGCTTTCGGCGGTGACATTCTTGCCATGTCACACTCCTGTCCGTGCGGAGTAGAGTCCGCGCCCCAGCCTGCATCAGCAAGCCGCGCTGCACTGGGCCCGACTGAGTCGGAGGACAGGAATCGCCAGCGGTGGCCGGATCATACTTTGATTCGGCCACCGCAGTTCTCGTGAGAGCTAATCGCTTTGTTGTGGATGGCGCTTCCGCCAAGCGAGAAAACGCTTGGCGACGTGCTTCCTGAAAGTGGGTTTAGTGAGTCGGCCGGTACGTCAGGCGCTTGCCCTCAATACCCTGTAGGGCCTTCGCCGTCCGTTCCCCATCGGAAACCCCGAGGCCGGAGCGGTTGTTGTAGCGGAATTCAAATTCCTTCAGATAACGCTGAAGATGCTGCTCACCGCAAAAGCGGTAGGTGCCGCGCATCCCGCGCTTGAAAACGCCAAAGAAGTTCTCAACGTTGTTTGTCGTGTAGCCGTTCTTGTTCACGTATTCGCGGCCAGCGTGAATCACGGTCTGATGGTCAGCAAACTGACCGCCGACGAACTTGTAGATGCCAGCCTCATCGCTAACCAACGTGGCCTTACGCAGAACGTTGGTGAAAACGATGTTGCAAACCTTATCGACATTCATGCCCTGCACATGGAAGGCGCGGGCTTGGCCCTTGTCATCGACCAGACCCAAAACGCTCTGCTTGTGCTTGTGGCCTTTCTTGTAGCCCTTGGCGCGCTTGGACGTGTTGCCGTAGTAGGTTTCATCGACCTGCACAGCACCGCTGTTGCCACCCATAGGGCCGGGCTTCATGTCGGTCATGGCTTCGCGCAGGCGATGCATCATGAACCAAGCGGTCTTGTAGGTGACGCCAATCGTGCGGTGAATCTCGTGAGCGGAAACACCATTCTTGCCAGAGTTCATCATGTGAGCGGCCATCCACCACTTGGTCAGAGGCACCTTGGAGCGCTCAAACACGGTGCCAACGGTCACGGTGAACTGGCCAGCGCATTCGTTGCAGTAGAACAGGCCGGGACGGCCGGACTTGCCCTCCAGCTTGGCAATGCGTTCCTGATGGGAGTTGCCGCAGTGAGGGCAGATAGGACCATCGGGCCAGCGCACCGCCTCAAGGGCTTCGCGGGCCTTGGCTTCGTCCTGAAAGATGGGGTTCTGGAATACGGCGGTCATGGGTAACTCCCTATGACCTGAATCCTAGTGAATGGCCGAACTTTTGTCAAGTATATAAGTGCGACTTCCCGTCCCGTTCGACGAGGGGCGTCAACCGGTGACGCCGTTTGACGGAGCGGGATGCGGCGCCCTGCGCGCGCGGCCTCGTCAGCCACGCTCCCGGGTGGCCCCGGGGCTCCGCCCTACGGGCACTACGACCCGTGCGCGAGGAGCTCGCTGGAGCGGTGCAGGCGCAAATGCCCGCATACGTAAGCGCGGCCCGGGGTTAGGGGATCAAGGCCCAGCGCCTCCCCTCAGAACGCCGCGGCGGAGCGCCGCGAGGCGAGCGCGCTGCGTCAATGCGCGCGCCGCGTCGCAAGGCGCGGAACTGGCTGACGCGCCTCGCGGCGCTCCGCCACCCCTCGGCGTTCGGGCCGGGGGACAGACCAGGCAAAACCCGGGCGCGGACGCGCCGCGGGACGAAAAAACATGGCCGGCGTTCAGGTTAACGCGGCGGAGACCTTGTTTATGGCAGGCTTTCGGGCAGAGTGCGGCGCGGCATGTGCAGGTAGCGTAGGCGTGGACGTATGACGGCGTTGTTCGGAATTCCGCCAGAGATGCTGGTGCTGCCGCTGATGTATGCGGCCATCGGCTTCCTGTTCGCCGCCCTGCTCGCGCTCGCGCTGTCGCCGGCCGTGCATCGCCGCGCCGAGCGCCTCACCCGGCGCAATCTGGCCGAGAAGGTTCCCGCCTCCGTTCTGGAACTGCGCGCCGCCAAGGACGCCATCCGCGCCGAGCACGCCATGGCCGCGCGCGAACTCGAACTCGGCCTCGACAAGTTGCGCGAGAAGCACGCCGCGCAGAGCGGCGAGCTCGGCCGCAAGACCGAGGCGCTGCATCGCCTGCAGATCGCCTTCGCGGAAAAAACCGCCGCGCTCGCCGCCCTGCAAGGGCAGGCCGCCGGACGGGATCTCGCCGGAGACGATCTGCGCGGAGAGCTCAGCCTCGCGCGGTTCGAGGCCAATGCCAGCCGCGCGGCGTTGCAGGAGGCCGAACAGGCGATCCGCGCCCTGCAGGGCGACATCGCCGAACTCACCGCGGCGGTGGAAAGCCGTTCGCGCCTGATCGACCGCCAGCAGCACGACATCATGGCGCTCACCGCGCAGATCGACCGGATCAGCAACGAGCCGCCGGTGCTGGCGCCGGTGCTCGCGCAGGCGGCGATGACAAAGCCAATCACACAGCAATATGAAATGCGTCAGGACATGCGCAGCGACCTGCGCGCGCCGCTTTCGCCCGCAGCGCCTGCGATCGCAGCCGCCGCCAAGACCGCGCCGTCCGCCCCGAACGCGCCCGGCATCGTCTCGTTCCAGGCGCGGCTGGCCGCCATCCGCGACGACAAGCCGTTGCGCGACGTGCGCGCGGCGGCCGCGGCCAAGCCGGCCGTGACGATCGAGCCCGCGCCGCCGATCGCGCTCGCGCAGCCGGCGCCGGCCAAACCGGTCGCGACGCAAAAGCCCGCACCGCAGCCGCGTCCGGCCGCCGTTTCCGCCGAACCGGTCCGTCTCGCCACCGACATCCGCTACGACGAGCCGCTCTCCACCGCCGACCTGCTGGAGCTCGGCAAGGCGATGCTGCGGCAATCCGCGGCCGACGGCCCGCCGCACAAGACGCACTGAGCGCGCGTCTGCGCGGCGGACGCGATCAGTTGACCGCGAAGCAATAGAGCAGCCCGTCGCCGCCGGTGGAGCGCAGATCGGCCTGCGCGCAGCCGCCGCCCGGCCCGCGCGAGGGATGCGACGAGTTCCATGACCGCGACGGTTCGTCGTCGCGCAGCCCAACGCGGTCGTGATGGCCGACCATGGCGGCCCCCTCGCCGCTCTTGGTCCAGTTCCCGCAGGTGCGGTCCTCGCTGCCAGCGAACGCCGTGCCGTCCGGCTGCGAGCCGGTCAGGATGTCATGACGGTTCGGCTGGTCACCGCGGCCGCTGATCACCTCGCCTTTCTCGTCGAGCGCGGTCTGCTTGGTCAGATTGTTGGTGCCGTGCAGATCGGCCACGTCCTTGGCGATCACAACGCCCTTGGCGTTCTGCCAGGGCCCCTTGCCGATGCGGTCGCGCGCATTCACCGCGCCCGCGCCCTGGGTTGAAAGATAGGCCCGCCAGGTCTTGCCGCCCGCGCCGGCCGCCTGCGCCAGCGCCTGGCAATGCTTGTCGGCGCCGTCCAGCCCGCCGAGATCGGCGCCCTTTCCGGGTCCGGCGCTGGTGATGAAGAAGCTCATGGCATTCTGCTGGGCTTGCGCCGCGCCGACGGGAACCAGGCAGCCCAAGGCTGCCAGTGCGAGGCCCGCGATCCGGGTTCCGGTTGTCATGGTGTTTCCTCCGGTTGGTTGACTTCAGGCAGACCAACACCGCACAGGGACTATTCATCCGCCCGTTCGGAGGGCTGGCCTTCAACCGGACGAATCAGGCAGATGAACCTGTCGTCCCTGTAACATCGTCGTAGCGCCCCACCCGCATGCCAAAATATCCCTTCCGCGTCGGACGCGCCCGCACCGGGCTCGGCCTGTTCGCCACCGAGCCGATCAAGAAGCGCGCCTTCATCGTCGAATATAAAGGCCCGCGGATGAGCAACGAGAAGGCGGACAAGCTCGAAGCGCGCGGCTCGAAATACATGTACCAGATCAACAGCAAGTGGACGATCGACGGCTCCAGCCGCAAGAATATCGCGCGCTATGCCAACCATTCCTGCCGCCCGAATGCCGAATCCGACACGGTGCGGGGCCGGGTGATCATCCGCGCCATCAAGAACATCAAGCCGGGCGACGAGATCGTCTACGATTACGGCGACGATTATTTCAAATACGTGATCACCCCGAGCCGCTGCAAATGCGACAAGTGCCGGGGCAAGCGTGCCGCCGCCCAGCGCGAGGCGCGGCTGAAGGCCAAGCGGCGGGCGACGCGCGCGAAAAATGCCGCCCGCAAGGCCCGCGCCGCCCGCAAGAAGCGGCGCTGACCCACCTTCCCTTCGGCAGGCCGAATAGATAGAACGCCCCCGGGGGACCTCTCTCACACTGCCTCTCCGCATCATCCGAGGCCGCGCGGCGGACCACGCGCAGCCGCATCGATTTCCGCGCCGTGCCGCATCCCTGGCTGTCGCATCTACGCAATGACATTGCGGGCGGACTCGTGTCCGCCGCGGTCGCCATCCCGCTGGCGATGGGCTTCGGCATGTTCGCCTTCATCGCGCTCGGCGACGAATATTTCGCCGACGGCGCGCGCGCGGGACTGATCTCGGCGCTGGTTGCCGGCATCGCGCTGGTCCTGATGGGCGACCGAACGGCGAACATGTATGCGCCGCGCGTCACCACCACCTTTTTTCTCGGCGCCCTGCTCTATCAGCTGATCCATTCGGACGCGGAATTCATCCGCTCCGGAAGTTTCTCGCTCACGCTGCTGGTGTTCTTCTCGATCATCCTGCTGGGGGGCGTGTTCCAGTTCCTGTTCGGACTGACAAAATTCGGAACCCTGATCCGCTACACGCCGCATCCGGTGATGGCCGGTTTCCAGAACATGGCGGCCTTGCTTCTGTTTCTGGTGCAACTGGGGAATGTCTGCGGCTTCGACACGAATATCGCGTTCACCGCCTTGCCGGCGCATCTCAGCGAGATCAGGCCGCTCAGCCTACTGGTCGCCGCCGTGACCTTCCTTACCATGTGGCAGGCGCGCGCGTTCCTCCCCAAGGTGCCGCCATTGCTCACGGCGCTGATCGTCGGCACGGCACTCTATTACGCGCTGATCGCACTTGGGCTGCGGCCCTATCTCGGACCGGTCATCGGCACATCGAGCGCCCCGATCACGCCGATGCCGGTCAGCAATCTCACCGATCTGACCCATAGCGGCAAATTCTCGGAGATCGTCCCGACCATCCTGACCGGCGCGGTCGCCCTGGCCATCATTGCCTCCATCGACGCCCTGCTGTGCGCCAAGCTGGTCACCCCGCCCGGCGGCGAGAAAATCGACGGCAACCGCCTGCTGATGCGGCTGGGAATCGGGAATGCGCTGTCGGCGTGTTTCGGCGGCATCACCAATGGCCTCAATATCGGCGCCAGCTTGGTGAACCGGTCCATCGGCGCGCGCACGCCGATGTCGGTGCTGGTCAACATCGCAGTACTTCTGCTCGCGATCCTGGCGCTGTTCCCGATCGTGACGCACATGCCGCGCGCCGTGCTATCGGCCGCCATCATGGTCGTCGCCGTCCAGCATTTCGACGCCTGGACGCTCCAGCTGGTCAGGCGCGCCGTCAGCGGCGCCACGCGCAATCGCGGCCTGATCGTCCTGGAATTGCTGGTGGTGATCATCGTCGCGGTCCTGTCGATCGCCGTGAACATCGTGGCCGCTGTCTTCCTGGGGGTGATCATCGCGGTGCTGCTGTTCGTCCTGCGCATGAGCCGCTCCAACATCCGGCGGCAATATCGCTGCGATGCCATCCGCTCGCGCAAGGCGCGCAGCCGCGACGAAGCCGCGTTCCTGGAACGGCGGGGCGGCACGACCCTGGTCATGGAATTGCAGGGGCCGCTGTTTTTCGGAAGCGCCGAAAAACTCTCGAACGAGATCGATGCGGCGCTGCAACGGGAAACACGCTGCCTCGTCCTCGACCTGCGGCGGGTGACGGAGATCGATTCCACGGCGGCGCGCATTATTCTCGACATCCAGGCCGCGCTCGACAAGCGGCAGCAGACCCTCTCCCTCGCGATCGCCAGAAACAGCGACAGCGCCCATCAACTCGGGGAATTCGGCATACTTGACGGAGACAGTCTGGGGCAGACCTTTGAAGATGTGGACCGCGCCATCGAGCGTGCGGAAGACGACCTGCTCAGGATGGAGTTCCAGGGCCACATCCCGGACCAGGAAATTCCGCTTGACGATGTCGCGATCTTTGCCAATTTCGACGGCGGCGAAATCGCCGCCATCTCGCAATACATGTCCCGCCGCGAGCATGGCGCCGGCAGCACGATCTTCCGGCAGGGCGATCCGGGACGGGAGCTGTTCATGATCACACGGGGAACCGCCAGCGCCTATCTCGAGCAGGACCATGGCGGCCATATTCGTCTGGTCACCTTCGCGCCGGGAACGATTTTCGGCGAGCTCGCTATTCTGGATGGCGCGCCGCGTTCGGCGACCATCGTCGCCGATACCCGCCTTGTGTCCTATATCCTGAGCGCGGATGCATTCGTGGCACTGTCGCAGGCGCACCCGCCCATCGCCATCAAGCTGCTGGCGAGCCTCGGGCGCGAACTGAGCGCGCGACTGCGGCAAGCCAACCGGACGATCCATCAGCTCGAGAGCTGAACGGCCGTCACTGCGACATGTATCTAACTGCCGCCGACGTGGCCGCGCCGCCCAGCACGCATGGCAGGCCCATGGCCACCTGCCCCGTGACGGCCGCCGCGACACAGCCAAGTCCGATCGCGCCCTCCCCGATTTTGCCCCATGTGGCCATCTCGCGTTTGGAGCCGGGGCCATAGCGCTTGAGGTTTTCCAGCGAGCCCAGCGCTTCCTTGCGAAGGCGCGCGGTATCGGCGATGTCGGCGGAGTCGATCACGTCTTTCAGGATCGGCGCCGTTGCCTTGTCCTGATGCCGGGACACGCGCTTGAGCATGGCGAGCAATGTATCATCGCGTGACGCGTTGCGGGCGAGCGTGAACTTCGCCATCGCGCCCAGCATCAGCTTTTCGACATTGTCCTTTTCCGTGGACCACGGCAGCATCGCCACGATCCGCAGGACCGGGCCGTAGCCGCCGGTGGCAAAATAATATCCCCAGAAGGTATCGAGCAATTCAGGGCTCACATCGAGCGCCCAGTTTTTCGTTCTTTCATGCGGGTTGTCGCGTGAGAAGTGACGCCGCAATTTATCCAGCGTGGTCGGGTCTTTATCCGGCGCCAGATCGAACAGACTGGGCAGCGCACCGGTCACATATTTTTCAATCATGGCCTTGCGCGACGGCAGCAGATCGGCAAATTCCTGCAGCAGGATCTTCCAGTCAGGCAATCCCGAATAGGCCACCGCGCGAACGATCAGCCACTGGTCCTCGCCCGGCAGCGGCAGCATTTTTTCCAGCAGGGGCGCAGCCTTGTCCGGGTTGGCGCCGAGCACACCGGCGATGAAGCCGACATAGACGCCCGCCGTTTCGGGATCGCGCAAGGCGCCGGCCTGCGAGAGCGCCCTCACGGCCGCCGGCAAGGCACCGGGGTCGGGTTTGGCGCGATAGGTATTGATCCAGGCAAGAATGACTTCCGGCGTAGACAGCACATTGCCGCGGGTCGGCGCCGCCTGCGCCGGCCCTGCGCCCAGCCACAGCGTCCCGGCCGCAAACAAAACCTTCAGCACGCGCATGATCCCCTCCCGCACACCATAAGCGGTATCAGAGGAGCAGAAGGCCGGGACCTTTTCGTGTCGGGGACGCGGCAAATATCACGCGTCAAGCCGCGATTTCGCCGCAAGCGTTACCGCGCAGTTGCGTGAATTTCCCAAGGCTATCCGGCCGGCGCGACCGCATATTGCTCGTCGGTGACGTGTTCGAGCCAGTCGACATGCTTGCCGTCCTGCGCCTCCTGCACGGCGACATGCACCATCGCGGCCTTGGGCGATGCGCCATGCCAATGCTTCTCGCCGGGCGGAATCCACACCACGTCACCGGCCCGGATCACACGCACCGGCCCGCCCCAGGTCTGCACATGCCCAAGTCCCGACAAGACATACAGCGTCTGCCCCAGCGGATGGGTATGCCACGCCGTCCGCGCGCCGGGCTCGAAGGTCACACGCGCCGACCGGACGCGCGCCGGCGCCGGCGCTTCGATGATCGGATCCTGCCAGACCGTGCCGCAGAAGGCATCCGCCCCCATGCGCCGTGAAGGCCGGGAGCCGCACGCAAGAATATCCATTGCCAAACCCTTGTTCTGTGTCGTCGACCGGAAGCGTCGTGTCGGCCGCGAATTTGGCGCTCATTCGGGAATTGAATCAAGCCGTTGACAACATGAAAGGCACCGGTCGCACGACCGGCATACGAAACGAAATCGAGTTCCACCTACTCTCCGTCGGACAAACGATAGGCCGATCCGGTCGTGGACATCACATCCGCCGCGTTGCGATCCCATGCGAGAAACGGCGAAAGTTCCGGGTTGTTCGTGGCAATCACGGGATTGTCGCTGGTCTCGTTTCTGCTGTCGGCGGCATCACTGTCGACAAAAACATGTCTTCCCGAATTATAGATCACATTTTCCGTGATGTCGCGGTTGCTCCACGGATATTGGGCGACGGCGGGCGAGATCAGACTGCACCACATGGCAAATCCGGCAATCAGACGGCACGCGAACACGGGCATGGCGGCCTCCATTTTTCGCACTATGCGGAGAGGCTTCTCACCAATTCGCTTCCGGCGGCGGCGGCATTCGCGTCGATCCAGCCGCGAATTCGCTTCGATATTGTGCCAGAGTAATTCGGCAATGCCCGCATCAAATAAAAAAAGCCCGGCGAAATACCGGGCTTTCTTTAATTCAAGTTGTGTCGGGATAGATCGCCGATCACGCCTGCTGGATCGCGGACAATATCCACTGACCGCCCGGCGACCGCAGGAAGGTCCACAATTCGGTCGCTTCCTGCTTTTGATCGGACCCTTCGACGATTTTTCCGCTGGCGCGGTCGATGGTCTTGTCGACCAGCGAATAGCGCATGGCGACAGTGGCATACTCATTCGCACCTTCGCGCCAAGCTTCCGCCAGATCACCCTGCTCGAGCTTCACGTCGCTCACCTGATTGCTCACGCCCTGGCTGGTAGTCTCAGCGAGCTCTTCGGCGAAATAGCTCAGCATTTCGGGGGTCGCGAGCGTGCGCAGTTTGCCGAGATCCTCGGCGGAATACGCAGCCTGAACCTCGCCAAGCAACCGCTCGAAGCTGTTGAAGTCCGCTTCGTTGATCGCAACCTCGCCCATGGCAGCGCCCATGACCGGCGCGCCGCCACCGGACATATTGTTGCGGGCATGGGCGTTCGAGCCGTGCCCGGTCATGTCGCGCAGTGACGGACCGCCCGCGGTTGCATAGGCGCCGGCGTTGCGGCGCTGCCACCAGTTCCAGATCAGCCGCGCCACAATAACGATGAGCGCAATCTGCAGGATCAGACCGAGCATGGAGGCAAAACCTGCGCCCAAGCCGCCGAACAGTCCGTTTCCGAACAACATGCCGAGCAGACCGGCGCCGAGGAAGCCGGCAACCATGCCGCCGAGAAAACCGGGACGGCCGAACATCCCGCCCGGCTGCTGCGCCGTTGACGGCGCGCCAGCCGTTGCGGGGCGCTGCTGTTGCGGCTGGGTCATGCTGCGCTCCACCGGAGCCGCCTGGCGCGGCGCCGTCTGGGTCACCGGAGGGGCAGAAAAGGTGCGCGAACCGCGGCTGCCGAAGCTCTTGCCGCCGCCGACGCGCGCTTCGGCGTCACCCGCCAGCAGCACCAAGGCCGCCAGCACGGCGACAGCCGCCATCAGCCCACGAACGCGGTTCCAGATCATAAATTTCCTCCCGGCTTATGCACTTCGGCAATTACCATTTGTATATAAGCGAGGTCGGAACCAACAAGAAGGCCGCCCCTTGAGCCGTCCTGCGGCATCCTGCCGCTGTGAATGTGGCGCCCGCCGAAGCTGTGATTTAGGATGTCATTGGAAAGGGCCGCGACTCGACGGCCAAGGATTTTCGGAAAAAGAGATCAACTATGTCCCGTCTGTCTCGCCGCCTCGGCCGCAACTCCATCCGCGCTCTGTCCGGCGCCCTGCTCGGGGTGTTTTTCTGGTTCGGCTCCGGAGTCAAGGGCAACGATACCGGCGGCATCATCCCATGGACCCCCGGGGTTGAGGATTACGCCCTTGCGATGGTGTCCAATCACTGCGGACGCTACGGCAAATATGGCGTGATCACCTCGGTCCACCCTTGGCCCGGTGATTATATCGGCTTTGCGTGCCGGCGCGGCGGACGCAGCGGCCCCATGTATAATTGACCGACCCAAAAACACAGGCCGCAACTCGCGCCGCAAAATGGCCCAAGTTCCCCCGGGAACGTGATTGTGTATGAGCAGTTGGCTCCTCGCAAACAGAGGAGTCACCTCATGCGAAAAATCCTGATCGCCATGTCCGCCGCGGTCGCCCTTTGCGCCGCCAGCATTGCCGCACCCTCGCCTGCTCAGGCGCATGCCTGGTGGGTGGTTCCGGCCATCGTCGGCGGCGTGCTGGTGGGTGGCGCTGCCATCGCCTCGGCGTCAAGCCCGTATCGCTACGGCTACGCGCCGACCTATTCGTATCGCGGCAATGTCGCGGTTCAGCCCCGGTGCCGCATCGTGCGCGAGCGTGTCCCGGGCGGATGGCAGCGCTATGAAGTCTGCCGGTAAATGCCCATTACGCTCAGATGCCGGGCTGACAATTCCAGCCCGGCATTTCTATGACGCCATCGTTTCCTTCACCGTCGCAACCAGTTGCTTGAGGGTAAACGGCTTCGCCAGAAACGCGAATTGCCCGCCGGGGGGAAGATTCTTCTGGAAGGCTTCTTCCGCATAACCGGACACGAAGATCATCTTGAGATCCGGATTTTTAAGCCGCATTTCCTTGAGCAGGGTCGGTCCGTCCATTTCCGGCATAACCACGTCCGACACCACAAGATCGACCTCGCCGTTGCGGCGCTCCAGAACCTCAAGCGCCTCCACGCCGTTGCCGGCTTCCAGCACGGTATAACCGCGCGATGTCAGTCCGCGGGCATTGAGCGCGCGCAATCCTTCCTCATCCTCGACCAGCAGGATGGTGCCGCGTCCGGTGAGGTCGGGATTGGCCGCCTGCGCGAGGCTGTCGGCGGCGGCCAGCGCACCGGCAATGGCCGGAGATTCCACCCGCTCCAGCTCCTCGCCGCCCACATGCCGCGGCAGGAAGATGCGGAAGGTCGTGCCCTTGCCCGGTTCGGATTCCGGATAGATGAAGCCGCCGGTCTGCTTGATGATGCCGTAGACCGTCGACAGGCCAAGTCCGGTGCCCTTGTTCACCTCCTTGGTGGTGAAGAACGGCTCGAAGATTTTTTCGAGAATCTCCGGCGGCATCCCGGTGCCGGTGTCGGTCACTTCCACCAGCACATGATCGGAGGCCGGCAAGCCGGTATAGCCGAACCGCGCCGCATCCGCGCCGGCGACGTTACGCGTACGCACGGTGAGGTTCCCGCCTTCCGGCATGGCGTCGCGCGCATTGACCGCAAGATTGATGATCACCTGCTCGAATTGCGAGAGATCCGCCTTCACCGGCCAGAGATCGCGGCCATGCACGACGTCGAGCTTGACCTTCTCGCCGATCAGGCGGCGCATCAGGATGGTCAGATCCGAAAGGGCCTCGCCGAGATCCAGAACCTGCGGCCGCAGGGTCTGACGGCGCGAGAACGCCAGCAACTGGCGGACCAGCGACGCCGCGCGGTTGGCGTTCTGCTTGATCTGCATGATGTCCTGGAAAGACGGGTCGGTCGGCTTGTGCGCGTTGAGCAGGAAGTCGGTCGCCATCATGATGGCCGACAGCACGTTGTTGAAGTCATGAGCAATACCGCCGGCCAGCTGGCCGACCGTTTCCATTTTCTGCTGCTGCTTGATCTGGTTTTCCAGCGTGCGGCGTTCGGTCGTCTCCAGCGCATAGACGATGGCGGACTCAGTTTCGCTTTCGTCGTCTTCAATGGCGGTGACAAAGAAGGAAGCCGCCCGGTCGCCATTGCCGGCCATGACCGCTTCGACCGGCGCAATATCGCCCTGCCCGTCCGCCGCTTTCAGGATCGCGGCTTCCAGCGCCGGCCGGTCGCGATCGGTCAGCACCGACAGGATATTGCGGATGTCGCCTGAGGGTTCGTCCTTCAGCAGCCCATGGAACAGACGCGCGAACAAGGCATTCGAGCGCGCGATGCGGCCATGCCTGTCGACCGTCGCAATCGCCATCGGCGTATTGTTGAAGAAACGCATGAAGCGCACTTCCGCCGCGCGCTGCGGATCGGAGCCGTCGGCGCGCGCGCGATTGAGGACAAGCGTCCGGGACGGACCGGCAATGCCGTCGGCGCCGAACGCCACCTTGTGAAACAGCCGGACCGGCACCGAGCGTCCGCTGCGAGTCTTGAAATCGAGGTCGAACACCTCCGTCTTCACATCGCCGGGCGCAGCCGACAGCGTCGTGAGCAACGATGCGCCCTCGCCCGACACGATATCCGAGAGCTTGAGGCCCCCCGATCCGACCTGGGCGAGATCGTGATCCAGCCATGCGGCCAGCGTCGCATTAAGGTAGACGATGTCTCCCTTGGCATCGACCGAGAAAAAGCCGGCCGGCGCGTGATCGAGATAATCGATCGCGTGCTGCAATTCCTGAAAAACGTTTTCCTGGCGCTCGCGGTCCCGGGTGACGTCGGCAATATTCCAGACCGTCGATCGCGAGGCGCGCTTGCCTTCGCCCAGCGGACGAACCCGCATCCGCAGCCAGCGCGCGGGGCCGCCCTGCGGGTCGGCGATGCGCACCTCTTCCTGCAGGCGGCGGCCTTCGCGCGACGCCTTCAGCAGGCGGTAGACCGCTTCCGAGACATCCGGGTCGCCGATAAAGACCCGTTCGACCGGGCGCACATCCTTGGCGTCGACCGCGTCGATCAGCTGGAGATAGGGCGCATTGGCATAGACCACCCGGCCGCTCGGATCGGTGACAACCAGCCCGTCGAACGCGCCGTCGACCAGGCTCTTGATCATGGGGTTTTCGGCATCCTTGCCGGCAAACCGCAGAAGGCCCGACGCCAGCGCGAACAGGGAAAAGACCCCGATGGTGGCCAGCGCCGCCAGCAGGAAAAGAATGTAAAGCCCGGCATCGGCCCGGCCGACGTAAAGCAGGCCAGCCGCCGCTCCGACCAGCGCGATCGCGACCAGGAGGACAAGACCTATGCTGCCGCCGCGTCCGCTGCGATCAACCGCGCCGCGCCCCTGATCCTCGCCGGTATCCGTCGTGGTCATACGTCCCTTTGCCTCAAGGCCGCGGTGATCCGCAAGGGGCCATCATGCCCGCCCCCGCCCGCCGCGCCGGAGATTCATGACATATCCGATCACCTCGGCGACCGCCCGATAATGCTCAGCCGGGATTTCCCCGTCGATCTCGACCGTGGCGTGCAGGGCGCGGGCGAGCGGCGGATTTTCCACGATCGGCACGGAATGGGCGGTGGCCACCTCCCTGATCTTGAGCGCCAGAGCGTCCACGCCCTTGGCGACGCAGACCGGCGCGTTGTCGCCCCGCTCGTATTTCAGCGCGATGGCATAGTGGGTCGGGTTGGTGATGACCACCGAGGCTTCCGGGACCGCCGCCATCATGCGCTTGCGCGAGCGCGTCTCGCGGATGCGCCGGATGCGCGCCTTGACCATCGGATCGCCTTCCGCCTGTTTGTATTCCTCCTTGATTTCCCGCAGCGACATTTTCTGCTTTTCGTACCATTGGCGGTACTGGAAGAAGAAATCGGCGGCGGCGATGACGGCAAGAATCGCGACCACAAATCCGAGCAGCTTGAGCGCCAGCACCGAGGTCAGCGGCAAAATGGCGGCCGGATCGGTGGCGACCATGGTTTCCAGGCGGTCGCGCTCCGGCCAGAGCAGCATGGTCATGACCGTTCCCAGCAGCGCGATCTTGAGCAGGCCTTTGGCGAAATTCACCAGAGCGATTTTCGAGAACAGCCGCTTCATTCCGGCAGCCGGCGAAATCTTGCTCAGCTTCGGCTTCATGCTTTCCGTCGACCAGACCAGCCGGTGCTGAATCATGTTGCCGGCGATCGCCGCCAGCGCGAGCAGCAGAAACGGAATGGCCAGAAGCGCGAGGACTTCGACACCAGCCTTGGTGGCAAAATGCATGATCCCCCGCCCGTCGGTGGGGATGCGGTGCGCATTGGCCAGAATTCCGGCAAGGGTGGTTTTCAGGCCGCCGCCCATGGGGCCGGAAAACATCATCAGCAACAAGGTCGCGCCGGCGATCACAAACCAGGTCGAGACTTCCTGACTTTTCGCGACGTCGCCGCGCTCAAGCGCTTCCTCCAACCGTTTTTGGGTTGGGTCTTCCGATTTCTCGTTGTCGTCTTGCCCCTCGGCCATTGCGCGCTCCGGTTACGAATAAGGAGCCAGCTGGCGCAAGACACCCCCGAGAAACTCAAGAAACGTGCCCATCATGACACTGACGACCAGAAGCAGCACCAGGAAGCCGAGCAGAATGGATAACGGCATGCCGACAAAGAACACCTGCATTTGCGGCATCAGACGGGACAGGATGCCAAGGCCGAGATTGAACAGCAATCCGAAGACAAGGAATGGCGCCGACAGCTGGATACCGACCTTGAAGGCGGCGGCGACCGTTTTTGTCACCAGCGATGCGACGTCGCCGGCAAGAAAGGTGGAGCCGGGCGCGAACAGCCGGTAGCTGTCGTTGAGCGCCGCGATCACGAGATGATGCAGATCGGTGGCGAAGACCAGCGTGACGCCCAGCAGGGTGAGAAAATTGCCGACAATGACGCTTTGCTGCCCCTGGGTCGGGTCCACGGCGGTGACAAAGCCGAGACCCATTTGCTGCGCGATCACCGATCCCGCCACCTGCAGCGCCGAAATGGTCAGTCGTGCCGTCATTCCCAGTACCGCGCCGATCAGCAATTCCTGGCCCAGCATGATCAAGACCGGCCCGAATTCGCGCAAATCCAGGGTATAGGCGCTGCGGTGCAGCGGCAGAAAGATCGCAGCCAGCACCAGCGCGATCGTCAGGCGCACCCGAACGGGGACGGTCAGCTCGCCGATTCCCGGCAACAGCATCACCATCGTTCCGATGCGGGCAAAGACCAGCATGAAGGCCGCAGCCAGCGACGGAAGGACGGTGACGTCGACGGTCATGCCTCGTGCGGTCTTCAGCCGCCAGTGATGCGGCTGGCCAGTCGCAGCATATGCGCCTGCATGGCATCGGCCATGAAAGGCAGCGCCACCAGCATCGCGACAAACATGGCGAGAATTTTCGGGACGAAGACCAGCGTCATTTCCTGAATCTGGGTCAGCGCCTGCAACAGCGAAATGGCGACGCCGACGAACAGCCCCACCAGCATCAGCGGACTCGACACAAGAACGATTGTGATGATCGCATCGCGCGCGACATCCAGAACTTCAGGTCCAGTCATTAACGTTTATCCTCTCGTCCGCGAATGCCGTCAGATTGGCATCCGCATGATTTCCTCATAGGCCTGGATCACCTTGTCGCGCACCGAGACCAAAGTCTCGATCGCGGTTTCCGATTCCGCCACCGCCGTCACCACATCCACAACATTGGCCTTGCCGTTCACGGCGGCCTGCGATTGGGCATCGGCGGTGCGGCCTGCCTGCGCGACCGCGCTGACGGCATCCTTGACCATGGCGCCGAAACTGTCCGTGCCGCCGAGACCCGTGGCGGCCTTGGTCAGACCCGACGCGATCCCGGCGCCGGGATCGGTGAGTTTCGCAAGGGACGCATATGCATTCGCGGCGCCTATTGGTGATGTCATGATTCTCTCCGTCAGGCCTTGAGGATTTCAAGCGTGCGCTGGATCATCCGCCGCGTTGCGCTGATGACATTGACGTTGGCTTCGTATGACCTTTGCGCTTCGCGCATGTCGGTCATTTCCACCAGCGAATTGACGTTAGGAAATTTCACGTTGCCTGCGGCATCCGCCGAAGGGTGTCCGGGCATGTGCTTGGTGGTGAAACCCGTCGGATCGTTGCGGATTCGTCCCAGCCCGACCGTGCGCGCGTCGAGCGCGCGATCGACCTCGCTGGTGAAGGTCGGAATTTTCCGGCGATAGGGATCGCCCCCCGCCGTCAACGCGGTCGAATCGGCGTTCGCGATATTCTCCGCGATGATACGCATCCGCCCCGACTGCGCTTTCAGTCCGGAGGCCGCGATCGCGATCGACTTGATGAAATCCATGATATCCTCCGTCAGCGTTTGCCGAGCGCGGTTTTCACCAGGCCGAGACCTTTTGCGTAGAGCGTGGAGGCCTGCTGGTAATCCATCTGGTTGGACGCCACCTTGAGCATCTCATCTTCCAGCGTGACCGCGTTGCCGGCCGGCCTGGTCTCGAATCCACCGGGACGCTCCGGCCGGAACTTCTCCGGCGCGAATCCCATGCCCGCGATATGCCCGGGGTCCGTGCGGGTCAGCCCGACGGCCATGGCGACCGGCGCCGGCTTGTCGAAGCTTGGCTGGACAAGGTCGCGCGGCCGGAACTGGGGCGTGTCAGCATTGGCCACGTTCTCAGCCAGCAGACGCTGGCGTTCCTGATGCCATTGCATTTTCGTGCGCAGCATCGAGAAGATCGGCAGTTCGGAAATGGCCATGACACCCCCTCAGCCCTGAGCGACGCGCGGCCCGTCCGCGCCCGGCAATCTTTGCCGGGCGTATGGTTAATGCGAGGTAAAGATTGCGATCCTCTCCCTGCCTTGAAACCGCCGCCAAATACCAATTTACCAAGCACACGAGAAAATGCCGCGGCACGTAAAATAATGCGGGCCTCGCGCTTTAAGAGTTTGTTAATATCTACGGCAGCAAATATTGCTGAAGGCTTAACAGATCGGGCGATTCACGGCTCGGACAGCCCGATTGCGAGCGAGGAGCCTGTTCGATCCAATGTTGGAAAGCCTTTTTGGCGCGGAGACGCCCCTCGCAGTGCGCTTTTTCATCGCGTTCATCGTCGTTTTTGCCTTGATCGGTGTGACAGCGTGGCTGGTGCGCCGTTTCGGCTCTGGTGCGCTCGGTTCCCAGAGTTCGCGCGGTCGCGCGCCCAGGCTGGCGGTGATCGAGGCCGGCGCCGTTGATGGCCGCCGCAAGCTGGTCCTGATCCGCCGCGACAATATTGAACACCTCATCATGATCGGCGGTCCCACCGACATCGTGGTCGAGCAGAATATCGTGCGCGGGCAGACTGCCGGCCGCGAAGTCGCTTCTGCACGCGGAACCGGTGCCGGCGAATCCCTCCCACGCGCCGTGCCACTCGGTGACGAAACCACATGGCCACTGCAACCAGAGGTTGCTCAACGCCCCGCGCGCGCAACGCGTCCGGTCCCGGCCGTCGAAGACACCATGCAATGGTCAATGCCGCCCGAGCCGCAGGTTGCGGCTCCCAAGCGGCAACGGCCCTCAGACACGCTCGCCGGCCTGGCCGCCGAATTGTCGGTCCGCCCGGGCACCCATGTAGAGCCCGACATCGCCTCCGCCCGCCCGGCGCCGAAAATCGAGCCGCGGGTCGAACACCGGGCCGAGCCCCGAATCGAACCCAAGATCGAATCCAGGTCAGAGCCGAAACTCGATGTCCGCGCGCCGCAGCCTGCAGCCGCACCAGCTGACACGTCCGACCAGAACCTCGCCGACATGGCGCATCGCCTGGAGGCCGCCTTGCGGCGTCCAGGCGCCCCGTTGGCGTCCACTACAGCCCCGACGGCCAAGCCCGCCACTGAAAAGCCGGCAGCGCCTGCAAAGCCCGACAACGTGTTCGGCAGTCTTGAAGAAGAGATGGCCAGCTTGCTTGGCCGTCCTCCAGGGAAAACGTGACGGCCAAGATTGCCGCGAGCTGCGTTCGTCTGGTGACGGTGGCGGCGGCGATCCTGGCAGTAACAGAACCGGTTTCCGCGCAAGATATCAGCATCAATTTCGGCCAGGGCGCCGGCTTGACCGAGCGCGTCATTCAGTTGATCGCGCTTTTGACGGTGCTCACGCTGGCGCCGTCGATCCTGATCATGATGACGTCGTTCACGCGCATCGTGGTCGTATTGTCGCTGCTGCGAACGGCGCTCGGCACAGCAACCGCCCCGCCGAACGCCGTGATCGTGTCGCTGGCATTGTTCCTCACCGCCTTCGTGATGGGGCCGGCTTTCCAGAACGCCTATGACGTCGGCATCCGGCCGCTGATGAACAACGAGATCTCGGTCGAACAGGCGTTCCAGCGTTCGTCCGAACCCTTCAAGACCTTCATGCTCAAGAATGTGCGCGAGAAGGACCTGAAGCTGTTCATCGACCTGTCGCGCGAGCCGCCGCCGGCCACCCCGCAGGACTTGTCGCTGCGCATCCTGATTCCGGCCTTCATGATTTCCGAACTCAAGCGCGCGTTCGAGATCGGCTTCCTGCTGTTCCTTCCCTTCCTGATCATCGATCTGGTGGTGGCGTCAGTGCTGATGTCGATGGGCATGATGATGCTGCCGCCGGTGGTTGTGTCCCTGCCCTTCAAGCTGATCTTTTTCGTGCTGGTGGACGGCTGGACGCTGGTGGCAGGATCGCTGGTGCAGAGTTACGGGACCTAGCAACCACCACGCTCCAAGCACCGGCGAACAATCTCTCCGACCACTGAAGGCGTGTTCCGGCTACCAGCTGGCGGCGCGTTGCTTGGGTACTGATCCGGTCGACCTGACATCGGCCCGCTGCGGCTGCGGCTGCGGCGATTTTTTGCTCTGCGTCTGCGGCAGGGGTTCGGAGGGAGCGACCGCCCCGATTTCGGGAAAGCGCGACCGCATCTCGCGGAGAAAATTCTCCAGCGTGTCGAACGCGACCAGCTTGGCGATATCGCGGAACTCCGCCGCCTTCACCCCCTGAGGCGAGGTCGCGATGTCGAAGGCCCGCCGGTCGGGACCGTCCAGCATCTTGGCGCCATAGCGCTCACGCAAACGGGAGATTCCGATTACGTCATCGCCGAGCGCATAGCCGATAGCGGCCCGCAGGATATCCGCGCGCTCCGGATCGGTCATCGGTTCGAAGTCTTTCCAACTGTCGCCATGCAGCAACTCGATCTGCTCGGCCGCCTCAGGAAAGCGCTTGGCCGCCCACAGAATATCGGCGCGCAGCCTCACCGCCTCGCGGCGGTCGATATTGCTGACGACGTCGAGCGCCACGTCGTAGCGCCCCAGATCCGACAACGCACGCGCTTCCAGCAGCAGCCGCAGATGGCGCAATTCGGTCGACAATTCGGACATGCGCGTGGTTCTGAGGATGTGCTGGGCCCTGTCCGGCTTACGGTCCATCAGGTAGATCACCGCCAGCCTGGTCGCGACCTGAGCGCGCGCGGCGCCCTGCAGGCGGTGGTCGATCTGATGCTGCAGCAATTCCGCCGCCTGCGACAACAGATCCACGGACACCAGACGGTCCGCGAGCCTGCGGATCATCTCGTCACCGCGCCGGCCGATCGGCGTCAATTCGCGAAAATCGTAGAACATGCTCAGCGCATCGATCGCAGGCAGCGTGTCGCCCTTGCCCGCCAGATACAGCGAGTCGAATGTGATGGCGGCCTCGTCGTGAATCCGCCGCGTCATGTCGGAGTTCGGATGGGCGCGCAAGGCGGTGCGCATGACATGGAAGGAGTCGCGATAGCGATGTTCCTCGGTATACAGGCGCGCGAGCTTATACAGGGCTTCGATTTCTGTTTCGTCGCCGCGCCACAGGGCGGTCAGTGTCTCGAGCTCGTTGATCATTTCGGTGCGCTTCAGGTCGCCCAGATCATAGCGCAACGTGAGTTCCCGCAATTGTCCCTGTGCCGCCGATGGCCGGTCCGGAGAATCCGCCGCGAGCCGGTAATGTCTGAGCGCTTCCTCCGTCTTGCCGAGCCCTTGCGCCAGTCGGCCGTTCAACACGGAAATGGCCGGTCGCATCTGGATCGGCAATCCGATGGTTTCGAACTCTTCGATCTGGGTCGAGGCGGTCTGGAAATCGTTCACTTCGATCGTGGAGCGCAGGGCCTCCTTCAGGGCCAGCCGCTGCAATTCGATCGGAAGCGTCGCGATGGCGGCCTCCACATTCTTGAACCCCCGGCGTGCTTCCGCCCATTTTCCCTGACGCGCGTAGGCGAACGAACGCCAGAGCGGCGCGTCATGATGATCGCCGACCACCGGGTTGGCGAGATCCTTGAGCGCCGCCTCCGGGCGGTTCAGCATGATATTGGCCACCGCGCGCAGCACCAGCGCCGCGCCATCTTCCGCCGTCGAGCGGTCGTCGGCCATGGCCACATCGAGAACGGCTTTGCCCTCGACGAACATCTCGCGCGACAGATAGAAGCGGGCGAGATCGAGGCGCGGGCCGGACCGCCGATCCTCCGCCGCGTCGGCGGCGGCCGCCACCAGCTTGTATTGCCGCTCGGTGAAGTTCGACTGCCGGTCAAAGCCCCACAACTGGGAATCGAACACCATCGGCCGATAAGCCGCCGCGTTCTTGCTGCTCGGCATGACGCCTGACAGGGTCAATCCGCTCGGGCGGCTCACAATGATCTTGTCGGCGGACAATTCCAGCAGCACGTCGTCGGCGATCGGCTGCAGCGCGACGCCATGCGTCGACGCCAGCGCCCGGAATTCAACGAAGTCCTGCGGCTTCAGAAAACCGCGGGCCGGGCCAAGCCCGGTGACCACCAGCATCGTGTCGCCGATCTCCGGGTCGTGAATCTGGTGGGCCTCACGCGGCCGATCGAATGGGACGGTCACGCTCGGTTTGCGGGTGCCGTTGATGTTGCGGGCAATGCCGAGCGGCCGGGTCTCCTCGACCACGGAGTCACCGATCGTGACGGTCCAGGTCGCTCCATCCATCGCCGCGCTCACAAGACGCGGGCGCTCCAGCAGCACGCGTACAACCTGCCCGTCCTGCGACGTGGTGGCTTCGGTGGCGCGGATCGTCCCGCTGGTATCGGCATTCAGAGCCGCGAGGTCGATCTTGTCCTTGCTGTCGAACACCAGCCAGAGCGTGCCCGCGCGGCGGAAGATCGCGGCCGGCGTCGGCTTGGCAAACGGAAACGCAAGACGCACATTGTCGCCCTGACGGCCCAGTTCCGCGACAAGGGCGGCCTGCGGGTCGCGCGACGCCCGGTCTTCCTTCGTGGTTTCGGTCTTGGTCGCAGTCTTGATATCGGCTTTTGTCTCAACCTTGGCTTCGGCAGGTGCCGACATCGGCGCCTTGATGTCAGCAGCAATGGCAGGTGACGGATCGCGCCTAGGTGCGGCCGGCTCGGCCTTGTCAATCTTCGCATCCTGCTGAAGCGCCGGCTGGCTCGCCGGCGTCGGTGCAACAGCCGCTTTGACTTGCGCGGCGGGTGCCGGTTCCGTCCGCGCCGGTGCGCCTGACATCTTCTCCGCACCGGGCTTCACCGCATCGGCGGCGGGACGCGGCGCTTGCACAGGAGCTGCTGCCGGAACCTGCGCCGCGGCGGGCGCACGGTTGGCCGGAATCGTCTGTGGTGCCTCTACCCCGCCCGGCGGGACGTTCGCCGAGGCCGCCGCTGGCGGCGGCACCGGAATTGTTGCCTCGGCGGCTTCGGAGGCGCCAATATCGACGACGTAGTTGTTGTCTTCGCGAAAACTGCGGATGTCGGTCTTGCCGTTCAGCGCGAAACGGACAGAAACCGATTCTCCCAGATCGACCGCTTCAATCGATTTCACCGAGGACGGCAGTCTGGTTCGTGCATCAGTCAGTTCGAACTTCAAAGGTGCCGAGAAAGTCAGCGTCAGATTGTCCTCGCCGCGATCGCTGGAGATCGGGATCACGTCGGGCAGTTCGAAGACATAGCGAATGAAGGTCGGCTGGATCGCAACGCGCACGCGCGCCGGTTTAGCGGTCTTTTTTATGACCTGCCGCTGCGCGCGCAGGGTCTTCTCGGCTTCGCGCGCCCGGCGAGCCAGATCCTCGATCACCTCTTTGGGCAAGCCGGGCGGCAGGCCGGTCCAACTTTCCGGCAGCAGGTCGATGAAGACCCGCTCACCTGCGGCCATCGAATTGACGTTCACCTTGCGATTGAGGGCCAGCCGGATGCCAAGACCATCGGGATCGCGGCGCGCAGCCGCCACATACGTAGGCGCCTCGGTGGAAATCCGTTCCGCTGACATCTCGACCGGCTGCTTGAAGCCGATCACGACAATAGCTCCCGCCTGCCGGACGTCGGCTTCCACTTCTTCGGAGAGATGCAAAATGATGCGCGCATAACCGCCGGTGGTTTCGACCCGCACCTCACCCTTGACCGGCGCCTGGGCCAGTGCACGATTGTCGAAACCGAAGGTGACGCACGCGGCCAGCCAGAGAGACGACAGCGCGCATAGCGAAGTGCGCGCCAACGATGCCGCGCTCATTCTGTCCGTTGGTTCTGTTTGGAGCATTCTTTTCTGGAAAGCCGCCATACCCGTTCACGCCAAGCATTCAATATAAAGTCATTTAGCGCACAGGCTTGAGCCTAGGCGGCGGCGTTTAAACTAGCGTTAACCGTCCGTTTATCGCGGGCTAGCTACCGTTCGGGCGGCCTTCAATCTTTGGTAATTCCGCGGCGGCCGGGATCGCCTTTTCCGCGCCTGAGCCACGGTTTGCGAGTTCAACCGTCAGCCGCTCGGCCGATTCCGGGGCCATTTGCGCCATGATGTCGGACATCCGGCGCGGATTGATTAGATTGGCCACTTCGGTCGCCAGCTTGATGTCCAGTCGGTCGAATATCCGGGCGGCGTCCTTGGCCTTCATGTTTTCGTACATGGTCACCAGGCTTTTCAGCCGGGCACCGTCGGCCTCTTCCTTCTTCTGGGTCGCGGCCACGATCCGGGCTTCGACATCCTTTAATTCGGTGACGCGCGACTCGATCCGCTTTTCAGCGGCCTGCAACAGCGTTTCCCGCACGTCGAGCTCGCGCGAACGCTGTTCAAGCTCGGACCGTCGCTCGGTCAGACGCTCGAGAATGGCGCGTTCGGCCGCCGAGAGCGGCTTGGGATCGAGTTGGATCGGGATTCCGTCCGGCTCCTTCTTGGGCTCAACCGGCTTGGGCTTCTTGTCGGCGACCGCCTCCGCGCCCGCTTCCTTCGGCGCCGGCGTGGGCGCCTTGGTCGCGCCGGTGGTGACGACAGAACCGGTGACATCCGGAAAGAACATTTCCTGCGCCCATGACTTCTTGACCGGCTCCTGTGCGGCGACGGTGGCCGGCGCATTCTTGTTGAGAGCGACCTGACGGGACTCGTAGATCATCCGGTCCGACTTCGAGAGGTTCCCGGCTCCCAGCGTGTAACCGCCTTGAGTAAAAATGCCGACCACCTTCAGGGTGAACAAGGCCGCGGCCGCCACCAGAACGATGGGGATCAGACGAAACTCTCGCAGCAGGCGATTCATGCCGCCCGACCATTGACGCGCATACGGGCGCGTTCCGCAAAGGCCTGCGCCGCTTCAGCGATCGACCGTGCATCAGCTTTCTTGACTACCGGTTCGGGCTGGGATTCCGGTTCGTCGTCGGTCTCCGCCGTTGAAAGGAGTTGCTTCGCATAGGCGATCTTGCGCAACCGGCCGAGCACCTCCTCGCCGGATTTCACATGTTCGGCCATTGTGCTGGAATAGAAATCGGCGTCCCGCAGCCGCGAGCCAAGAATATCCTCGGCCTCACGCACCGTCAGCTTGAGGCCGGCAATGGCGCGCTCCGCGCTTTCCGTCGCCATCATGAGTTCGGAAATCGTCATCCGCATCGATCGCTCGTCGGACTTCAACTGCGTGATCTGTTTGTTGAGGCGTGCGCAATACATGATCGTGAGCAGCAGCAAGACCGCCACCAGACTCTCGATCGTCAGGCCGAATAGGTTGCTCACGGTGCCTCCACCCTGTGTCTGGATTCTTCCGCGTTCTCGAACATAGCCAGGGTCATCTTCGGCTTGCGCAGCGGCTTGGAGACCCGCACGGATACCCGGTCTCCCACGCGCCCCATGCGCCCTTCGGTGAGCGTGACGTCCCCGCAGCGCACCGAGACAAGCGCATCCGGCTTGATCTCCAGCGGCAGGGTATCGCCCACCTGAAGCTGCATCATCTGGCGCAATGGCAGCTTGGCCTCGAACAGGACCGCGTCCACCGCCATTTCCGCATGGCCGATTTCCGTCGCCAAATGGCCTTCCCAGATCGGATCGCGACCGAATTTTTCACCCATGAACATCTGCAGCAGCACGCCGCGGATCGGTTCGATGGTGGCATAAGGCAGCAGCAATTCAGCGGTGCCTCCGCGGTCTTCCATGTCGATGCGCAGACGCACCAGGATGGCGGCGTTGGCCGGACGGGTGATGGCCGCGAAGCGCGGATTGGTTTCCAGCCGATCGATATTGAACTTCACCGGCGACAGCGGCTTGAAGGCGAGTTCGGCATCGGCCAGCACGACTTCCAGCATGCGCTTGACCAGATTGGCCTCGATGGTGGTGTAAGGGCGGCCCTCGACGCGGATCGCGCCGGAGCCGCGGCGGCCGCCAAGCAGCACGTCGATGATTGAATAGATCAGGCTGGAATTGACGGTAATCAGCCCGAAATTCTCCCACTCCTCCGCCTTGAACACGGCCAGGATGGCGGGCAGCGGAATCGAGTTCAGATAATCGCCGAAGCGCACCGAGGTGATGCGGTCGAGCGAGACCTCGACGGTATCGGAGGTGAAATTGCGCAGCGAGGTCGTCAGCAACCGAACCAGCCGGTCGAAGACGATTTCCAGCATCGGCAGACGTTCGTAGGAGACCATCGCCGAATCGATGATCGCCCGGATGCCGGAATTGTCGGCCAGTGCCACGTCGGCCAGGCTGAAGCCCAGCAGGCCGTCGATTTCTTCCTGCGTCAGGATCCGTTCAGTGCCGGCCTTGGCGCTCTGCATGAACTGGTTTTCATCGAGCAGCGCGTCGGCCGCCGCAGTATCTGCGCCGGCCTCCACGTCAGGCGCGGCACCGGGCGCATTGCCCTCGGCCTCCAGCGCCTGCCCCCATTCGGCGGCGAGTGCGTCTTCGTTGATCTTGTCGTTCGCCACCGGTCGCCCCTCGCCCGTTATTGGACCACGATTTCCTTGAACAGGATCGCGTTGACACGGTTCGGCGCGATCGAAGCATTGACCCGGCGCGTCAGCTCTTCCTTAAGCCGGTATAGCCCGGCAGAGCCGTCGAGATCGGTCGGGCGCAATTCGCGCAGATAGGTCTGAAAGGCGTCCATGACGCGCGGCAGCATCGGCTGCACCTGCTGCGCCATGACCTGGTCCGGCAGTTCGAGCACGACTTTCACTTTAAGATATTGCGTGCGCTCGGAGCCGGTATTGGAGAGGTTGACCAGTGTATCCGGCAAGTCGAGGAAGACCGGCGGCTTCATCGGCGCGGCGGTCGCGGCATTGCCTCCACTCTTCTTGCCGAAGAACATCATGTAGGACGCAGCCCCGCCACCAAGCACCAGCAAGGCGGTCGCACCCATGATCATGAACTTCAGCGGCAGTCTCTTGAGCAGCGACGGCGGTTTCGGGGCGGCTTCGGCCTGGTCGTCGTCGGCTTCAACTTCGGCCTCAGCCTCTTTCTTCTTTTTCGGTGCCATAAAATCTCGACCCCTCGACCAGTTTCTGTCGGCGTGACCGGCATTTGAGAGGCACCGAAAGGTGTCTGTCGGAAACGCGGCCCGTTGCGCCCAATTGTTGCGACGTTAGAGCCGCGATGGTTAACGAAACCTTTCTACAGGCCCGAAAGCGGAAAAATTTGCCGGGTTGGTGGGGCCAAACTTGCCGAAACGGCGGCCCCGCCGACGGCCAAAAATAACACAAGCTGCTGATTTTACATGAAAATCATCGTTGGCACGGAGCCTGCAAGACTTTGTTTGCCATCTTGCTTGGGAGAGCCGGTGGCAGGAACGCGGCCCGCCACCTCGGGAGGGTGACCGGCGCGATCAGGGGAGCTGAGCGATGGAGAACGCACTTCTCATCGGACTGTCGCGCCAGATGAGTCTGAGGCGCGAACTGGATGTGGTCGCCAACAACGTGGCCAACATCAACACGACCGGCTTCAAATCCGACACCGTCGTATTCGAAGAACACCTGATGCCGGTGGCCAGACACGACCACTTCACCGGCCGCGACCGCCGTCTGAGCTACGTGCAGGACCGTTCGACCTGGCACGACATGGGCCAGGGGCCGATCAAGCAGACCAACAATCCACTCGACGTCTCGGTCGACGGCAATGCGTTCCTGGTGGTCGATACCCCCCGCGGCGAACGCTATACCCGCAACGGCTCGTTTCAGATCAATCCGCAGGGCGAACTGGTCACCAGCGAAGGCTATCGCGTGCTCGGCGATGGCGGCCCGGTGCAATTCCAGAACAACGATCGCGACATCACTATCGCGCGTGACGGCACGGTGTCGGTGCCGGAGGGAGCGCGCGGACGGCTGCGACTCGTCACGTTCGCGAATGCCCAGCTTCTGCAGAAAGACGGTTCATCCACATTCGCCGCACCCGCCAATGCGCAGCCTCAGGCCGCCGAGCTGGTTCATGTCATTCAGGGCACGGTCGAACAGTCCAACGTGCGCGGCGTGGTCGAGATGACACGGATGGTCGAGGTCACCCGCAGCTACACCCAGATCGCCACGCTGTTGCAGCAGCAGGGCGATCTCCGCAGATCCGCGATCGAGCGGCTCGCCGAAGTACCGGCCTGACGCAGGGCGATTGAGGAGCAACGACGATGAGAGCGCTTCACACCGCAGCGACCGGAATGATGGCCCAGGAACTTAACGTTCAGGTCATCTCCAACAACATCGCGAATATGCGGACCACCGGCTACAAGCGCCAGCGGGCCGAATTCCAGGATCTGCTTTATGAGCAGGTCCGCCGCGTCGGCACCCAGGCCTCGGCGCAAGGAACCATGGTCCCGGCCGGCGTCGAGATCGGCTCCGGTGTCAAGACCGTCGGCACTCCCCGCATCATGACGCAAGGCGCACTGACTCAGTCCGGCAAAGAATATGACGTCGCGGTGCGCGGCGAAGGCTTTTACCAGATTCAGCTTCCGGACGGCCGCACCGCCTATACCCGCGACGGATCGTTCGAACTCGACGCGCAGGGCCGGCTGGTCACCGCGCAGGGAAACCTCGTGCAACCCGGCATCACGGTGCCACAAAATGGTTCCGGCTTTACCATCAACGCGCAAGGCCAGGTGTTCATAACGCCGGTCGGAACGACCACCCCGACACAGATCGGGCAGATCGAGCTTGCAGTCTTCATCAACAAGGCGGGCCTGCAAGGCATCGGCGACAATCTCTATCTCGAAACGCCCGCATCCGGGGCACCACAGACCGGACAGCCGAACACGCTCGGCTATGGCAGCCTGCTGCAGGGCTCGCTCGAACAAGCCAATGTCGAGGCGGTCAGTGAAATTTCCGATCTGATCGCGGCGCAACGCGCCTACGAGATGAATGCGAAGGTCATCTCTGCCACCGATCAGATGTTGCAATCCACCACCGGCATGATGCGCTGAGGAGCAAGAACCATGATCCGTATCGTCATCGCCGCCGCCATTCTGGCGCTCGCCACCGCCGCCTCAGCCCAGCAGAGCGGATCGCCCGCTGCGCCCTCGCTTCGCAGCGACATTCTCGTCTCGTCCGATATCGTTCGCATCGGCGATCTGGTGGACAATTCCGGCGCCAGCGCGTCGATTGCGGTGTTCCGCGCGCCGGATCTGGGGGGCACCGGCAACGTGGCGGTGAATCGCGTGATCGAAGCCCTGCGCGCCCACAACGTGATTGCTGTCGACACCCGCGGGCTCACCGAGATCACCGTCACCCGCGCCAGCCGCGCCATCGGCATGAAGGAAATCGAGGCGCGTATCGCCCAGACCATCGCAACACGCTACGGCCTGCGGAATCAGGCCAATCTAAGCGTAACCTTCGACCGGGACTTTCGCACGATTCATATCGATCCGAACGTGTCGGCGGAATTTGCCGTCTCGCGGATGTCGTTCGAGCCGCGTAGCGGACGTTTTGACGTCGTCCTCGACATCCCTGGCAATGCCGCGGCTGGCCGGGTGCCGATGCGTTTCACCGGCATAGCCATGGAGACCCAGGAAACCGTCATCCTTGCACGTCCGATCACGCGCGGCGATGTCCTGCGCGAGTCCGACATTGTTATCGAACGCCGCCCCAAGACGGAGATAGCCAGCGATACTCTGCGGGACCCGCAGGCCATCATCGGACTGGCCGCACGCCAGGCTTTGCGCGCCGGGCAGACCGTTCGCCGCACCGATCTGACCAAGCCCGAACTGGTGCACCGCAATGAGCCGGTGATCCTGGTGTTTGAAGCGCCGGGTCTCAATCTCACGCTGCGCGGCAAGGCGGTCGATTCCGGCAGCGAAGGCGACACCGTGAATGTCGTCAATCTGCAATCCAAGCGCACCCTGCAAGGCGTGGTGACCGGACCGAACCAGGTCACTGTCCTCTCGTCCGTGCCGCGTGCCACCACCAATGTTGCCGCCATATCCCAGTCCAGCGCGCCCGCGCGCCCTTGAAAGCCGAGTGAGGTTTCATGTCGTACCGAGCAAAATTTTCGCCGCTCCTGCGTTCCGCCGCATGCGGCCTGGCGATGACCTCGCTGATGTCGGGTTGCGCGGCGCTCGACCGGCTCAAACTGATCGGCGAACAGCCGCCGCTCTCGGCGATCGAGAATCCGACCGCCGCGCCGGGCTACAAGCCGGTGCAGATGCCGATGCCGATGGCGCAACCGGCTTCTTACAATCCCAACTCGTTGTGGCGAAACGGCTCGCGCGCCTTCTTCAAGGATCAGCGCGCCCACCAGGTCGGCGACATACTCACCGTCAAGGTGAAGATCACCGACAAGGCCACCGTCGAGAACGAGACCAGCCGCAGCCGCAAGAATTCCGAAGATTCCGGCGTCGACAATTTCTTCGGCAAGACCAAGTTGCCGATCTTCAGCTCGGTCAACGTGCCCGGCAAGATTCTGACGGCGGATTCGACCGCCTCAAGCGACGGCAAGGGCTCGATCGACCGCAAGGATGAGATCACTACCAACGTCGCCGGCGTCGTGACCCAGGTCCTGCCAAACGGCAATCTTGTGCTCGAAGGCAAACAGGAAGTGCGGGTCAATTTCGAAGTACGCGAATTGATCGTTGCCGGCATCGTGCGGCCGGAGGACATCGAAAGCGACAACACGATCGATTCCACCAAGATCGCGCAGGCGCGCATCGCTTATGGCGGCCGCGGCCAGATCACCGATGTGCAGCAGCCACGCTATGGCCAGCAGGTGCTCGACGTGCTGTTGCCGTTTTGATGTCCGCCCCTGCTCCTTCTCCAGAAGGATGCAAGAGCTCCCACGTCGCTCCTGAGCAAATGGAACGACGACACGACGCGGCCTCCGGCAGGCTCCCCGCCGGAGGCCGTGTTCTTTTGTGCGGAGCACGACGTGGGCGGCTCGACGGCCTACTCAGCCAATGGCCGATCCCGATCGCAATCAGTCGTCGCGATAAACGCGCTCGCGTCGTTCGTGCCGTTCTTGGGCCTCGACCGAAAGCGTGGCAATCGGGCGGGCTTCCAGACGCTTCAGGGAAATCGGCTCTCCGGTTTCCTCGCAATAGCCGTAGGTGCCTTCATCGATGCGCTGGATCGCGGCATCGATCTTGGCGATCAGCTTGCGCTGGCGGTCGCGGGCCCGCAACTCAATGGCGCGGTCGGTCTCTGAACTGGCGCGATCGGCGAGATCGGGGTGGTTCTGGTTCTCGTCCTGGAGGTGCTGCAGCGTTTCCTTGGCTTCCTTCAGGATTTCGTCCTTCCAGGCCAGCAGCTTGGCGCGGAAATACTCCCGCTGCTTCTCGTTCATGAACGGCTCCTTATCGGACGGCCGGTAAGTTTTGGTCTTGTCCGAAGGCATTCCGCACTCCCGTCTTCTTGTCTTTAGCCGGTAGAGTCGCCCCTATGAGGGGCAGGCTTATAGCCGGGGAGTCGGAGGTCGACAACAGCGATTTATGCCCTGTAAGGGCTCGCATGTCACACTTAAGTCATTGAAATCACTTATTTTCGGAAGGCAGCGTTACAGCCGGTCGGCGGCTCATTTTGGCGATTTCGACCTCCACCCTGAGGTCGATTTCCGCCAGCACCTGATCGAGCCCGATCTCGCCGGTCGTTTCCTTCAATTCCGCGGACAGGGAGCGCAAGCGGCCGAGCGCTGCCGCATCGAACTGGCCGCTCAGCAATCCGAGCTTGAGCTCATCGAGCGCGTCAAGTGCCCGGCGGCCCCGGGTCACGGCGCGCCGCCGCCGTTCCGTCGCGTCTTCGACACCCTGCAGGGCAACCAGCGCATCGATGCCGCCAAGACCGCGTACGCCGCTCACCGAATTTTGCAGCCGCACCCCCTCGCCGTCATCCAGACGGAAGGTTCCGGAGCCCGCGCGACGGGTCGCCTGGCCTTCTCTGGCCAAAGCGGTTGCATTCGGTCCGGTGATGCGCATGCGCAGACAGTCGGGCTTTATGGTTAATCGAACGTTAACGACCCGGCAAAAGCTGCCGGTACGCGGCAATGACTGCAGGATAAACGAACCCGGGACATCCCGCACCGGATTCAAAAGATCAGCATTCACAAGCAATTAATGTTGCTGCCGACATTGGCATGGCATTCGCATCAGTTCATTCGGCACGATCTCTTGTGGGAGCTTGGGATCGCGCCGTGAGAAGGCGGGGAGCCTGAAGATGCAAAGAGTTCGATTTTTGATGCGAGCAACAGCGATCGCAGCTTTTGCGATCCTGGTCCACGCATGGCCGGCACAGGCAACCTCGCGCATCAAGGACCTCGCCAATATCGAAGGCGTCCGCCAGAACCAACTGATCGGATACGGCCTTGTCGTCGGCCTCAACGGCACCGGCGACACCCTCAACAACATCCCCTTCACCAAGCAGTCGCTGCAGGCGATGCTGGAACGCCTCGGCGTCAACATCCGCGGCGCTCAGATTCGCACCGGCAACGTCGCCGCTGTGATGGTCACCGCCAACCTGCCTGCTTTCGGCACCCAGGGCACCCGCATCGACGTGACGGTATCGGCACTGGGCGATTCCAAAAGCCTCCAGGGTGGCACCCTGCTGGTCACCCCCCTCCTGGGCGCCGACGGCAATGTCTATTCGGTGGCGCAGGGCTCGGTCACGATCGGCGGTTTCGAAGCCCAGGGCGAGGCTGCCAAGATCACCCGTGGCGTGCCGACGGTCGGCCGCATCGCCAATGGCGGCATCATCGAACGCGAAATCGACTTCCAGCTCAACCGGCTGAATCAAGTGCGTCTGGCCTTGCGCAATGCGGATTTCACCACCGCGAAGCGGATCGCCGCCGCAATCAACGACTATATCGGCCATGCGACCGCCGAACCGCTCGACGCCTCCACCGTACAGCTCACCCTGCCGGGCAAGACCGACACCAACATGGTGGCGCTCCTCACCGAGATCGAACAATTGCAGGTCGAGCCCGATCTGGCCGCCAAGATCATTATCGACGAACGTTCCGGCATCATCGTGATGGGCCGCGATGTACGGGTCTCCACGGTTGCGGTCGCGCAAGGCAATCTGACGGTGACTATCTCGGAATCCCCGCAGGTCAGCCAGCCAGCGCCCTTCTCTGAAGGCCGCACCCGCGTGGTGCCGCGCACCCGGGTCGGCGCGACGGAAGACGGCAGCAAGCTGGCGCTGGTCAAGGAAGGCGTGTCGCTGCAGCAACTGGTGGACGGGCTCAACGCACTGGGGATCGGCCCGCGCGACCTGATCACCATCCTGCAGGCGATCAAGGCCGCCGGCGCGATGCAAGCCGATATCGAGGTGATGTGATGGCTTCCGCGGTCCCCGGCCCCAGCACCAGTGCGGCGCAAGCTTACGCAATGTCGTCCGGCCGCATCCCCGCCAATCTCACGGCGGGCAAATCCAGCATGGCGCGTCAGGCGGCACAGGACTTTGAGGCCGTCTTCCTCAATTCGATGTTCAGCCAGATGTTCACCAGCATGGACGGCGAAGGCCCGTTCGGCGGCGGACAGGCCGTCGGCGTCTGGCGGTCGTTTCTCACCGACGAGTACGCCAAATCCTTCGCCAAGAAGGGCGGCATCGGCATCGCCGATCACGTTTACCGGGCGCTGATGGAACAACAGGAAGTGGCGCCGCATGTGGCAGCCGGCGCGGGAACGAAGTGATGACAGCACCAGCCCAGCCAACCGATGCCGGCGCCCTGATATCCCAGCTCACCACCGTGATGGCGGCGATCATCAGGATCGTGGAGGAAGAGACCGAACTGGTTCGCGCCGGAAAGCTGACCGACGCCGCCAAGCTCGAGCCGGCCAAGACAGCGCTGGCGCAGAAATATGTCGCCGATGCCAGCCTGCTGAAGAACAGCAAGCCCCTGCTCGGCAAGGTCGCCCCCGATCAGCTCGATCATCTGCGCAGGCGGCATGACGAATTTCATGCGCTGCTGCAGATCAACCTCACAGTGCTGGCGACCGCTCATGCCGTCTCCGAAGGCATCATGCGCGGGGTCTCGACCGAAATGGCGCGCAAATCCGCACCGCAGACCTACGGCGCTTCGGGCCAGCATTCCGGTCCCAAGCCCGGCGCCTCGCAGCCGCTTGCGGTGAGCCGCGTCCTGTGAAGACGACCTCTTTACCCTGTTCGCTAACAGAGAGTTAAAGTCCCTGTTGTAGTCTGCCTGTGTCCCGATCGGTTTCCACGCAAGCGCGTGCCGGAGGCGGACATGATAGACTCCAGTCTCACCATCAAACCGCGCGATACGGTTTCGCGGACGGGCGTCGGCCGCACCGGCCTCGTCCGCACGGACCTGGCGCCCTCGCAGAGCGTGAGCGCCGTCAGGCCGGCCGTCGAAACCCATATTCCTGTTGTGGAAGGCGCCGGCCGCGAGCCGGTGATCAATCCCGAAGCCCAGGCCCTGCTCAGCCGCGAGCAGGAGGAACGCTCGCGCCGGGCGGCACGCCAGGCGGCGGATGACGCGCTGCTGCGCCAGCGCGCCTATGGCTGCGGATCGCCGGCGCAAAATCCCGCACGCGATATGCACGATCATACGCAGGATCCGCACGCCGACATCGAGGCGTGATTTAACAGCCGCTTTCCGGCGTCGTTAACATCGCCCTAAAGGGCATGTCGATGCCCCTTTTTTATCGAGCGATTCAAACGCATTGCAAGCCGTCAATCGAATACGACGCAACGCGCATACCTGCGCTTAAGCATCCTTTTTTACCCGGCCTTACGCGAGCCCATGCGATCAAGACGCCGATCCACACGGATCGAGAAAAGCATCGTTCAAACCAGAAAGGTTTCGTACAATGGCGTCGAATATCACTCTCTCGGCTGGCGTTCGTCAGAATCTTCTCTCCCTGCAGAACACCGCCACCATGATGGGCACGACCCAGAACCGCCTTGCCACCGGCAAGAAGGTCAACTCGGCCCTCGACAACCCGACCAACTTCTTCACCTCCGCTTCGCTCCAGGGCCGCGCCTCCGACATGGGCGCGCTGCTCGACGCGATGTCGAACGGCATCAAGACCCTGGAAGCGGCGGATAACGGTTTGTCGTCGATCACCAAGACTGTCGAGTCGATGCAGTCCACGCTGCGCCAGGCCCGCCAGGACAAGTCGTTCAAGTCCGACTCCTACACGATCAATCTCGGCACTCCGGCGGATACGCAGGAACTGGATTTCTCGGGCGG
>LNFM01002522.1_pt1 | contig 38247 bp, 31 predicted proteins | sample 596031 | NCBI WGS metagenome assembly LNFM01 (sample SAMN04254537, study PRJNA301005) | activated carbon metagenome | isolation source: dual media filters at the Ann Arbor, Michigan drinking water treatment plant | place: USA: Ann Arbor | reverse complement strand
CGACGTAGATGTGCGGCTCCTCGCGCTTGATCAGCGTGCCGCCAAAGGCGATGAGGTAGGCCACCCAGATCATCGTCAGCCACAGGTCGGCGTACCACTCCGGCTCGGCGTATTCCTTGCCCTGCGTGACGCCGAGCACGTAGCCGAGTGCGGCGATTACGATGAAGAACTGGTAGCCCCAGAAGATGAACCAGGCGAGGTCGGGCCCGCCGAACAGCTGCGCGCGGCAGGTGCGCTGGACGACGTAGAGCGAGGTGCACATCAGCGCATTGCCGCCGAAGGCGAAGATCACCGCGGAAGTGTGCACTGGGCGCAGCCGGCCGAAGCTGGTCCATTCGATGTCGAGGTTGAGCAGCGGGAAGGCAAGCTGGGATGCGATGACCACGCCGACCAGAAAGCCCACGCAGCCCCAGAACAGGGTGGCGATGGCGAAGGCACGGATGGCGTCGTCGACATAGCGCGGGGTTGGCCGGCGGATCGCCTCGGTCTCGGGGCGATGCGCAACGACGGCGCCTTCCATGGGCATGCGCAGGAACTCCTCGGCGGATCGATCTGTCAGCTGGTCTGCCCGAGGCGCGCGATGCGGGTGTTGATCTGGATCAAGATGCGCATCGCGACGTGGAGGCAGCCTCCGGTGGAGCGGAGGACACGGCGGATGGACATCGAGGCGAATGCGGAACCGCGCCGGGGCTTATCCCCGCGCATGCCGGCCGGCCGTGCCTGGCTCTGGCTCGCCGCCGGCTGGCGCGACCTGATGGCGGCGCCGATGCCGGGCGTCGTCATCGGTGGCGGCGTCACGCTCGCGGGGTGGGCGCTGGTGGTCCTGATGATCCAGGCAGGGATGGGCTGGGCGATCCTGCCGGCGACGGCCGGCTTCTTCCTCGTCGCCCCGGTTCTCGCGGCGGGCATCTACGAGGCGAGCCGCCTGCGCGAGGTGGGGGAGGCGGTGACGCTGCGCGACGCGCTGCGTGGTGGCTATCTGCGCAACGCGCCGCAGCTCGGCCTGCTCGGCGTCGCGCTGCTGCTGCTGCATCTGTTCTGGATCCGGGTGGCGGGGCTGCTCTTCGCCCTGTTCTTCTCCGGCGGCTTCACCCCGCCTCTGGCCGACCTGCCCATGGCGCTGCTGACCTCCGAAAGGCTCCTGCCCTTTCTTGTGGCGGGGTCCGCGATCGGCGCGGGCTTCGCCGCGCTGGCCTTCGCGATTTCCGCCGTGTCGATCCCGATGCTGGTGGACCGGCCCGAGATGTCGGCGGGCGACGCCATGGTGCGCTCACTGCGCGCGGTGCTGGCGCAGCCGCGCGCGATGGCGTTCTGGGCGGCGCTGATCGTGGTGCTGCTCGGGCTGGCGCTGATGCCGTTCTTCCTCGGCCTTGCACTGGTGCTGCCGCTGGTCGGCCATGCGACCTGGCACGCCTATCGCGACCTGCGGCCCTGAGATGCGCGTGAGCATGGGGCAAAAGCGGAGCGTCGCCTACGACGACGCGAGGCGCACTGCCATGGCGGCGAGCACCGCGGCGTTGACGCCGAAGAGCGCGACGCTCGCGACGGCCAAGGCGGGGCCGTGGCGCCGGCCGAACAGCCGCCCCGCCATGGCGACACCGACGAGGGCGGGCATGGTCCCCAGAACGAAGGCTGCCATCGCGAGCGCTCCGCCGAGTGCGCTGCCGGCGGCGGCGGCGCCGGCCAGGGCCGCGTAGAGCAGACCGCAGGGAAGGGCCGACAGCGCGATCCCCAGCAGCACGCCGCGCGCGCCGGATGGGGCCGTCAGTAGCCCATTCAGCGTTTGGGCCACCCACGGCGCGAAACGCAGGGCGGGGATATGGGGTAGCCAGGCGGCAACGCGGCGCGACGCCTGCGCCAGCATGAGACCGGACGCCACCAGGAGCAGGCCCGCCAGAACGTAGCGTGGCGCACTGGCCTGCGCCAAGGCGCCGGCGAAGCCACCCGCGAGGGCGCCAAGCGCGGAATAACCAATGCCGCGGCCAAGATGGTAGGGCAGCAAGGCCGCGCCGGCGAGCCGTGTGACCAGTCCGCCTGCGGCAACGCTATCGGCCTTCGAGGTCATCTGAGCGAAGATGAAGGGCGCGCACATGCCCGCACAATGCGTGGCGCCGCCCGCCAGTCCGGCGAGGAACATGGCCGCCATCAGCGCCGCAAGGCCGCTGTGGCCGAGCGCGGTGAGATCGCCCAGGCAGGTTTCGAGCATCGACGGGATCAGAGGTCCATTCCAAGTTTAGGTCCCATGGCTGCCGAGGCTGTACGGCTGGGGACCGATCGCGATGATCGCGGCTGCGCCCTGTCGAGGCCTTGATCCATGTCATGCTTGGCGAGTTTCGTTGTGGCGGGGGCCATGAACCGCTAACAAGGCGCCCAAAGGTCCATTCCATGAAAATCATGACAGAGGCGCCGATCCGGGCTGATCGGCCAGGCGCCGAGCCCTTCGCCATTCCGCACACTTGCATCGGCTGCGAGGGACGCTTCGTGGGCATCTGCGCCCCATTGTCCAAAGGTGTGCTCGCGGCGGTTTCCCAGGCCGGGGAGATCAGGGCGTTCAAGCCGCGCGACGCCCTTTTCGTCCAAGGCGACAAGGCGCGCCATGTCTACATCCTGCATGAGGGGACCGCGCGCCTGACCCACCTGCTGCACGACGGCAGGCAAGCGGCCGTCGGGCTTCGCTTCGGCGGCGATGTCGTGGGCTTCACCGTGTCCGACGAGCATCAGCTTGGCGCGGAAGCGCTCACGCCCTTGAAGGCGTGCCGTATTTCCCGCGGCGAGTTCGAGGCCCTGCTGCGCCAGCAGCCTGAGCTGGAGCGCCATTTCATCGATACCTGCGCGCGCGAGCTGGCGATGACGCAGGATCACCTCGTGTCTCTCGCCCGCTTCACGGCGGAGGAACGCGTCGCCGCCTTCCTGATCGGCGTGGCCGAGGCGCAGGAATGCCGCGGCCATGGCAGCCAGGTCCTCGCCATCCCGGCGACGCGTGCGGATCTGGGCGAATTGCTCGGTCTGACTCTGGAGACGGTCAGCCGCACCATGGGCGCCTTCGCCAGGCGTGGCTGGCTGCGGGCGCTCGGCCAAAACAGTGTGGAACTACTCGATCGGGCGGCGCTGTCGGCACTGGCGCTGGGGAAGGCGGCGAAGTCCGCCACGGCGCAATAGATTGGACGCGCGAAGCTCGACATCAGTTCAGCGCGGGGGGCCGATCACAATTCTGACGCCGATAGGAGCTTGGAATCCGTTTGCCACCGCTTCAACGCGCATATGCTCGCTGCAGCAGGCCGCGGCGTCCGCTCCGTCAGACGGAGACGGTTCGAATCCCGGCGCACTCCCTCCGCCAGTTCCCATATGAGCCGTGCTCTCCGCCTGACCGGGCGCCGTGCTGAGTGGCAGGTTTCCTGGGGTTGCCGCGGCAGAACTGTTGACTGGCCCCGCGCGGAAACGGCCCAAAATCGCTCTCCGGGGGCCAATTCTCTCCGGACCTCCTGACTTGGTCGATTTAGTACGGAACTCAAAAAACTATGTAGAAGGCCCGTTTCAGCGCGGTCGACACTTTCTGTGGTTCGAACCCCACTTGTCCCCAAAGCCGTACTTTGAAGCCGAACGCTACGTCTAACTCGCGCCTAGCCAGAGCCTGGGTCGGGCGCTCGGTCTCACACTGGCGATGAACCTGAGCGACTTGGGCGGTCACAGCACGCACGGACCACGTCCGACCGATGCACGGCCTCCCTTAGCGGATGCCCCGATCGCTATCAGCGACGCAGTGGGAGCATGACGCTTGCGCCTGCATGGTACAGTACTGCGGGCCACAACATCATCCCGTGAAGGTCTGCGCTGATGGCGGACACCATCAATACGATCGCAACCGCGGGCTGAAACAGAAGCATTGCGCGCTGCGCGGCGGGCGTCGGCACACCCATACTCGGCCAGCACGCCAGCCCGAAGCACACTAGGCCGACGCCACCCAACCGACCGATCGCCGTTCCGCCGCCGTCAAGCCCGACGCCGAGAAGCAGCGTCGTAAAGACCCCTGGCGCCACCAGCAATGCCAACCCGGTCAGAACCTCGACAGCAGATGCTGCGCGGAAGCTCCACCTACGCACACGACTGCTCAGGGGCCGCTGCCCTGCTGCATGCGCTGCACGAAGTCCTCGAAGTCGCCGATAAGCCCACCGACCACGGGCACGTTCCTCGCGGCCAGCAGGCGCTGCAGGTCCTGAAGCGCCTGCGGCGTGACCGTGCTGGCGCCGAGGTCGATCGTGATCTTCACGATCCGCCCGGTGAAAGCGAAGGGCACCTGGTAGTCGCTGTCATCGACCGGCGTACCGGTATCCAGGCCGACATCGAAGGTCTCGTCCAAGGTCAGCGCGACCGGAATGGTGCGCGGCATCGAGCGCGTCGCGACCGCCTGGCCATCGACCGACAGCACGCCCGTGCCGCCGCGCCCGAAGGGCAGGGGGAAGCGGTCGGCGGTGGAGGGCTGCCAGTCGAAGACGATGGTGTGGCGCCCGGGCGTGAGTGCGGGCCCCTGCCAGCGCCCGCGCGCGATGTCGATGAAGTTGTAGGTGAAGGTCGGCCGACCCTCGACCAGATACAGGCCGTAGCCGCCGAAGCGCCCGCCATGGGTTACGAGCACGCCATTGGCGCCGCCCTGCGGCACCTCGACCTCGGCGGTGACGCGCCAGGCACGGTTGAGGATGTTCGGCGCGCTCGCATCCTGCAATGAGGTGATCGGCGCGGTGTAGACGAACTGCGTCCGGCCCGCCGCGGGGCCGGGCCGCGGCGTCAGGAAGCGGTCCAGGGCCGAGGCATCGAGCGGCAGGACCCGGTTCCAGGCCGCCTCGGCCAGGAACAGCGCCTGCATGTTGCGCAGCCGCTCGGGGTGCTCGCTTGCAACGCTGCGGAACTGGGTCGGGTCGTCGGCCAGGTTGTAGAGCTCCCACTGGAAGCCGCCGAGCACGTCGGTCGGTCGCGGCGCCATGCCGTTCCAGGGCGGTGCGACGGGTGTCGTGTTGGCGAACCACCCATCGTGATAGATGCCGCGGTTGCCCATCATCTCGAAGTACTGTGTGCGGCGGCGCGTAGGCGCATTCGCGTTGGCCCGGTCGAAGGTATAGGCCATGCTGACGCCGTCGAAGGGCTGCTGCGTGATGCCGTTGATCGTCCGCGCCGCGGGAATGCCGGCGGCTTCCAGGACGGTCGGGATCACGTCGATCACGTGGTGGAACTGCGTGCGGATGCCGCCGCGATCGGTGATGCGCCGCGGCCAATGCATCACCATGCCGTTGCGCGTGCCGCCGAAGTGGCTCGCGATCTGCTTCGTCCAGCGGAAGGGCGTGTCGAAGGCCCATGCCCAGCCCACCGCGACATGCGGATAGGTCCGGTCGCTGCCCCAAACGTCCATCAGCGGCAACTGGCGCGCCACTGGGATTTCGACGCTGTTGAAGAAACTGGCCTCGTTTGGCGAACCGTTGAGCTGGCCCTCGGCGCTCGCGCCGTTGTCACCCGTGATGAAGATGATGAGCGTGTTGTCGAGCTGGCCGAGATCCTCGATCGCCTGCACAACGCGGCCGATCTCGTGGTCGGTGTAGGCCATGTAGGCGGCGTAGACCTCGGCCTGCCGGGCGAACAGCCGCCGCTCATCGGCCGAGAGGTCGGCCCATTGGCGCAGGTCGTCGGGCCAGGGCGGCAGTTGCGCATTGGCCGGGATCACACCCAGGCGCTTCTGGTTCTCGAAGATGCGTTCGCGGATGACGTTCCAGCCCTCGTCGAACTGGCCGCGGAAGCGGGCGATCCATTCGGGCGTCGGGTGATGCGGCGCGTGCGTCGCGCCCGGCGCGTAGTGGATGAACCACGGCCGCTGCGGCGACACGGTGTTCATCGACCGGATGTGCCCGATGGCGTCGTCGGCCATCGCGGTGATCATGTTCCAGCCAGGAATGCCGTCGAAGGGTTGGATCGGCGTGGTGTTGCGATAGAGGTTGCCCGGCTGCCACTGGCTGGTGTCGCCGCCGGCGAAGCCGAAGAAATAGTCATAGCCCTGCCGCACCGGCCAATTGGCGAACGGCCCCATCGGATTGGCTTCCGCGGGCGGGATGTTGTGATTCTTGCCGAACCAGGCCGTGAAGTAGCCGTTCATCTGCAGGGTGGCCGCGCCATGCGCGGTCTCCGGCGGGATGGTGGCGTTGTAGCCATCGAAGCCGGTGGCAATTTCCGACACCACGCCATACCCGGCCGCATGGTGGTAGCGCCCGGTCAGCAGCGCCGCGCGGGTGGGCGAGCACAGCGACGTGGTGTGGAACATGGTGTAGCGCAGGCCGCCCTGCGCCAGGCGGTCGAGCGTGGGGGTCGGGATCACCCCGCCGAAGGCCGAGTTCGACGCGAAGCCCGCGTCATCGAGCAGGATCAGCAGGACATTGGGGGCGCCCTCCGGCGGCATGACCTGCGGCGCCCAGGCCGGCGTGCTGTCGATGGCGTTGGGCATGATTGCGCCGGTGAAGGGCGGCGTGGGCACAGGCAGGACGCGGGTGTTCGGGAACTCCACCGCATTCGGCGCGCCTTGTGTGCCGCGCAACTGCTGAGCCGAGGCCGATGGTACGGCCCATCCAACTACGCATGTCAATATCACCAAGTCACGCGTACAAAGGGCTATCCGAGATATACCGGAAACCTTGAAAAGAAGCTTCGATTCGGACAGCTAACGCTGCCCTCGTCGCTTCACGCTAACATTTCGGGCTGCGGGCGCATCATGAATGCCTATCCATATTAGGCAATTCGCATGACCGATAGAATTTCATATGATGAACTTCAGTCCATGCTGCGCTTTGTTTCTAGACATTGATCCGCATCAACACCACCGTGGCGGCGCGTTGGCATGGGTGCTCGAAACGTCCCGGGTCCGAATGACCATCACACGAACGGAAGCCAACCATGAATCGCCGCCCGCTCCTGCTGCTGCCATTTCTCGCCGCCTGCCAATCGGTCGAGGTCGAGCGAACGACCACGCTTGTCGGAGTCATTGAAACGGTCGATCCGCAGGCCCGCGAAGTTCTGCTCCGCGGCCAGGCCGGTGCGCAGACCGGCAAGCTGGTGACGCTGGTGGCCGGACGCGGCGTCCAGCGCCTCAACGAGATCAAGTCGGGCGACCGCGTGACGGTGCGCTACTTTCAGGCGCTGGCCGCGCAAGCGGTGCCAGCCGGGGCGCCCGGAAGCCAGCCTTTCGCCGGCGTCGCGATTGCGCGCGAGGCGTCCCGCCCCGGCGGCGAGATAACCCGCGTGCGCGCCGGCCGCGTCACCATCACGGATGTCGACCGCCTGGGCGGCACGGTCAGTTTCGTGGGGCCGGGCGGCCTGACGCGCACGGTCACGGCTGAGAACCTCCAGACACGGGCGTTCATCCTGGGGCTCCGCGTCGGCGAGCAGGTCGACATGGTCTACGAGGAGGCCTTGGCGATCTCGATCGAGCCGATGCGATAGCGCTGGGTCGCGTCACGGCCTTCAGGGCAGACCTCGGCAAGGAGGAGCGACCTTTGCAGACCCCGAAGGCATCCGTTGCCGGCTTCCGCCGGGCATTCCGCGAACCCGAAGACCTCTCCGGCGCCCTGGTCGGCGCGGCCTTCGAGTTCCTGCCCGCGCCAGGACGGCCCTTCGAAGCCGAGTTGCGGGTCCTGAAGCTTGGCACTCTGTTGCTCCAGGTCGCGAACCAAAGCCCACATGCATCGCGCGGCGCCATGGCCTTCGGCATGTCGGTTATGATCCTGCCGCTGCGCTACGCCGAAGGGCCCGCACGGATCAACGGCGCCTCTGTCGATCGATCCGCCGCCTTCCTGGCGCCTGGCGGCGTCGAGTTCCATGGCCAATGCACCACGGATGTGGCCTGGGCTGCCCTGGCGGCGCCGCCCGGCGAGTTGGAGGCGCTCGCCGAAGTGGCGCCGCCGCCGCTGCGCGGACCGGGCGCCGTCGGTGTCCTTGCGCTGCCCGATGGCCCGCAGCAGCGGCTCGCGGCCGCCATCGCCGCCGCGGCACGGATGGCCGACAGCCAGCCGGAGGCGCTGTCTCTGCCGGGCTGCGCGGACGGGCTCGCGCTGTCGCTGCAGGAGCTGCTGGGCGAGACGCTGACAGCCGACTGCCGGCTCCTTTCCATCCCGCGCGCGACGCGTGAGGCGCATCGGGTCGTGCGCGCCGCGGAGGCCTTCCTGGCCGCCTGTCCGGACCAGCCGATCTACCGCGAGCAGCTCTGCGAGGCGCTCGGTGTGTCCCTGCGCAAGCTGCACGACGCCTTTGTCGCGATTACCGGAATGAGCCCGCACGCCTTCCTCAAGACCCGCCGCCTGCTGCAGGCGCGGCGCGCCCTGCGCGGCGCCGGCCATACGCCGGCGCGGGTCAAGACGGTCGCCCTGTCGCACGGCTTCTGGCATTTCGGGCATTTCGCCAGGGATTATCGCGCCCAGTTCGCGGAGAGCCCGTCCAGCACTGGCACTGCGCGGACCGGGCGTCGCATGGTCCCTGCGGCCTCTGTGGCGGGCACAGGGCTGAGGGCTTCGCCGCGGTCGTATTTGCCCAATTTGGATACGCGTTGACGCTATGCGCGGCCACAGCCGGCGCGCATGGTGATCGGGGACCAAGCGAGAGTATGCAAAGCCGCGGCATCGCGGCAGGCGGAGAGAAGCCCGTGAGAATTCATCGTGGCCTGACGCGCGCTGTTCTGGTTCCGGCCCTTGCGCTGCTGGCGTCGTTGTCGTTGGCCGAAGCGCAACAGATCCGCGGAACGCCTGGCGCGCCGGACGCGCTGATGACGCCGAACCCGTTCAGCCTGCCAGCGCCGACGCCGCCCTTCACCGGCGCGATCATGCCCAATGCCGGCGACAGCCAGGCCGCTTGGCCGCCGCAGACCATGCCGCCCGAGGGCGCGCCCAACGTCCTGGTGATCCTGACCGACGATGTCGGCTTCTCCGCGCCTTCCACCTTCGGCGGCGTCATCCCAACCCCGTCCCTTGAGCGCGTTGCCGCGGCCGGGTTGCGCTATACGCAGTTCCACACCACGGCGCTGTGTTCGCCCACACGCGCCGCGCTGCTCACCGGGCGCAACCACCACGCGGCCGGCTTCGGGAATATCTCCGAGTTGGCCACCGGCTTTCCCGGCTACAATTCCATCATTCCGCCGGAGACGGCGCATGTCGCGGCAACCCTGCGGCAGACCGGCTACGCCACGGCTTGGTTCGGTAAGAACCACAACGTGCCGACCTGGGCCGCCACCCCCGCGGGCCCCTTCACGCAATGGCCGACCGGGCAGGGCTACGACTACTTCTTTGGCTTCGTGGGTGGCGACACAAGCCAGTGGCAGCCGGGTAACCTGTACCGCAACACCACGCCGATCCACCCCTATGTCGGCGCGGCGCAGGGCTGGAACCTGACCACCGCGATGGCGGACGATGCCATCAACCACATCCGGCTCATCACCTCGGTCGAGCCGAACCGGCCCTGGTTCATCCACTACGCTCCAGGCGGGACGCATGCGCCGCACCACCCGACGCGCGAATGGGCGGAACGCTTCCGCGGCCAGTTTCACGGCGGCTGGGAGGTGATGCAGCGGCGCATCTTCGAGAACCAGCAGCGCCTCGGCGTCATTCCCGCCAATGCGCGGATGGCGCCGCTGCCCGACTTCATCCCGCGCTGGGACAGCCTGACCGACAACCAGCGCCGGCTGTTCGCCCGGCAGATGGAGATCTACGCCGCCTACCTCGCGTATACCGACCATGAGATCGGGCGCGTACTCCAGGCGGTGGAGGATGCCGGGCAGACCGACAACACCCTGATCATCTACATCAGCGGCGACAACGGCAGCAGCGCCGAAGGTGGTCTAGAAGGCACCATGAACGAGGTCGCCTGGTTCAACGGCGTGGTCCTGAACGCCGACCAGATGATGCCCTTCATCGACGCCTGGGGCACCGACCAGACCTACAACCACATGGCGGCCGGCTGGACCTTCGCACTGGGCACGCCGTATCGCTGGACCAAGCAGATCGCCTCGCACCTGGGGGGCACGCGCAACGGCATGGCGGTGTCCTGGCCGCGTCGCATCACCGACCGCGGCGGCATCCGCCACCAGTTCCACCACGTGATCGACGTGGTACCGACCATCCTGGAGGCGGCCGGCATCGCCGCACCCAGCATCGTCAACGGCATCGCGCAGCGCCCGATCGAGGGCGTGAGCATGGCCTACACCTTCGACGCGGCGAACCGCGACGCGCCGTCGCGCCGACGGACGCAGTACTTCGAGATCCTGGGCAACCGCGCCATCTACCACGAGGGCTGGATGGCCAGCACGACGCCGCCCGCTCCGCCCTGGGACACACAGACGCCGAAGCCGGCCGACGTGATGAACGGCTACGCCTGGGAACTGTATAACCTGGTCGATGATCCGACTCAGATGAACGACCTGGCGGCGCGCGAACCCGCCCGGTTGCGCCTGATGCAGGAGATCTTCCTGATGGAGGCAGCCCACTACCAGGTGCTGCCGCTCGACAACTCCACGCTCACGCGGATGATCGCTGCGCGTCCGGGCCCCGCGGCAGGCCGGCAGCAATTCGCCTATACGGGCCCGGTCTCCGCCATCCAGGGCAATGCGGCGCCGAGCCTGCTGAACCGTTCCTACCGCATCACCGCCGAGATCGAGGTTCCCGCCGGCGGGGCCAATGGCGTACTGGTGACACAGGGCGGCCGCTTTGCCGGCTACGGCTTCTACCTGCAGCAGGGCCGCCCGGTGTTCACCTGGAACTTCCTCAACCTGCAGCGGCATCGCTGGGAAGGGCCGGCCGCGCTGCCGCCCGGCCGCCACACGCTGGTCTTCGACTGGCAGATGCAGCCGCAGGGCCTGCCCTTCGGCCGCGGCGGCACCGGCACGCTGACCGTCAACGGCACGCAGGTGGCGCAGCAGGCGCTGCCGCATACGCTGCCTTTCACGGTCGCCTGGGACGAGACCTTCGATGTCGGTCTCGACACCGGCACCGGGGTGGATGACCGCGACTACGCCTCGCCCAACCCCTTCACCGGGCGGATCGCGCGGCTGACCATCGACCTGGGCGACAGCACGATCACGCCGCAAGCGCTGCGCCTGCTCGAGGAGGAGATGGCGCGGCGTGCGCGCGCGCCGGCGCCGGCACCGGCGTCCGCGCCGGCCACGCCGCCGGCACGGCGCAACTAGGACACTTGCCGGGTGCCAAATCGCCGCGCCCGGCCGACCCCACGCAACCTGGGCCAGCAATGACCGCTCTGCGCTTCGCTGTCACCCTCGGAACCCTGGCGCTCATGACCGCCGGTTCCGCAGCGGCGCAATCCACACCGGGCGGCGAGGTCCGCCCGAACGCCACGCAGGAGGCGATGGCCGAACTGGCGCGCGCGGCGCAGAACCCGGTCGCTGACCTGATCAGCCTGCCCTTCCAGAACAACACCAACTTCAACTACGGGCCGAATGGGCACATCCAGAACGTGCTCAACATCCAGCCCGTCGTGCCGATCCGGCTGAACGAGGACTGGAACCTCGTCACCCGCACCATCCTGCCCGTGATCTCGCAGCCGGGGCTCGCACCCGGTGAGGGCACGACCTTCGGTCTCGGTGCGACGCAGTTGAACCTTTTCCTCTCGCCCAACCGTTCGGGCCGCGTGATCTGGGGCGCCGGCGCCGTGGTGCAGGCCCCCACCACGACCGACCGGGCGCTGGGCAGCACGGTCTGGGGCGCGGGGCCGACCTTCGTCGCGCTCACCATGCAGGGGCCGTGGGTGATTGGCGGGCTGGTCAACAACATTTGGTCGTTCGGCGGCGATCCGCGCAACCGCTACAACGTCCTCACGGCCCAGCCCTTCATCAACTACAACTTCCCGCACTCGCCCGGCACCTACCTGTCCTTCTCGCCGATCATCACGGCGAACTGGGATGCGAAAAGCGGCGATGTCTGGACCGTGCCGCTGGGCTTGGCTGTCGGGCAGGTCCTGCCGATTGGCACGCAGCCCGTGAACATCCAGCTCGGCGCCTACTACAACGTCGTGCGCCCGGACATCGGCCCCGAATGGCAGGTGCGCTTCCAGCTCGCCTTCCTGTTCCCGAAATGACGCGACACGCCGATGCGCCGGCGTGCATCACGCCGCGCGCGACGTCGGCAGCAGCTGAAAGTCCGCAACCATGACAACACGTCGCAACCTGGCCATCACCGCCGCGGCAGCAGCGGCCCTCGCGAGTGCCGCCGGTACCGCCGGCGCACAGACGGCGCAGGCCCCGGCCGACGCCTCCGGCAATGCCGACTTCCTGTTCGTGCAGACTGCGCGGCGCATGAGCTTCGATCGCGCGGCCAACCGGCTGACCCTGCACGATGTCAGCCCGGTCACGCTGTTCTTCTCCGACCGCCCGGACCGCATCGCCGGCAACATGCGCACCGCGGCCTTCGTGCCGTTCTGGAGCCAGGGCCGCGACAGCTTCCTGTCCGACGCGCCCAACGCCGACCTGTCGATCCTCGAGGGCGGCGAGCTCCGCCAAGTCGTGGTCGTGCTGCGCGACCCGGTGCTGCAGGCCGGCAACCTTGCCTACACGATCCAAGTCCTGTCTGGCACGATGCCCGAGGCCGGCAACGAGGTCTCGTTGTTCATCGACATCATCGGCATGCCGCGCACGCCGTTCTCCTTCGCCGGTGCCGCTCGTCGCGGCTATCGCCGCGCCTGGATGCGCTGAGGTGCGGCAGCGACCCAAAGAAGAAAGACGGAACATGACCAACATCTCCGCCCGGAGCCTTGCGGCAGCGACCGCGCTGGTCGCCATGGGTGCCGCCTCCGGCGCCACGGCACAGGACACCGGCCTGCGCCCGGGCTGGAGCTTCGAGATCGCGCCCTATGTCTGGCTGCCATCGGTCAGTGCGAACCTGCGCTACAACGTGCCGTCCAACTTTGGCGGGACAGCGGACGTCAAGGCCAATGCCGACGACTACTTCGCGAACCTGAACGGTGCCCTGGCCCTCGCCGGGACGGTCCGCTACGACCGTTTCTCGCTGATAACTGACATCATGTATGTCAGCGCCAGTGCGGGATCGAGCCGCGTCCAAGCCGTGAACCTCCTGGATGTCGGGCGCGACCCGATCTCCAGCACGGTGGACGCCAGCGGCAACTCGACCCTCAAGACAACGCTCTGGACGCTCGCCGGCGGCTATACTGTCGCGACCGGCAGCTGGGGCAATGTCGATGTGCTGGCGGGCTTCCGCTACCTCGGCATCGATTCCACCACCGACTACAACGCGGCGGTCACGCTGGTCGGGCCACGCGGCAATGCCGGGCCGACCTTCGGCGGCGCGGGGCGCCTGTCCGGCACCGACAACATCTGGAACGGCATTGTCGGCGTGCGCGGGCGCATCAACATCGCGGAGTCGGGATTCTTCGTTCCCTACTACCTCGACCTCGGCGCGGGCGATTCGAACTTCACCTGGCAGACCTTCGCGGGCATCGGCTACCAGAACGGCTGGGCCGGCGTGCAGCTCGGCTGGCGCTACATGTCCTACGACCAGGGCGGCAATTCCCTTGTGCAGGACATGACCATGAGCGGCGCGTATCTCGCGGTGAACTTCAGCTTCTAGTGGCGGATCCGCGCTGGCGGCATTGCCGTGACCCGGTCGCCCGGTAGGGCCGGCGGAGCCAAGCCGACTCCGCGACGGCACGGGACTGGCGCCACCGACGTCGCTCGGGCTGGGCGCGCAACCCACCCGCATGGTGTCATGCCGCGATGACAATCGCAGGAGCCGCTCCTCGTGTCGCTTGAAGGTAGCACCGGGCCCGCCGCCACGTCGCGCGTCGTGCTGGCTGGCCTGGGTCTCGTTGGCGCCATCGTGCTGCCCTTCCTTCTGTGGGCGTTGCTGTCCGGCAGCGCGCCCGTCGCCGCGACCGAGCGTGCGCGCACCGGCTTCGTCGGCACCACCACCTGCGCCGGCTGCCACGCTGCCGAGACGACCGCCTGGCGCGAGAGCGATCACGCCCGCGCGATGGCCGCGGCGATGCCCGCCACTGTGTTCGGGGATTTCTCCGGCGTCACCGTCACCGATGGCCGCCACACCGCCACCTTCCTGCGCGACGGCGAGCGCTTCATCATCCGCACCGACGGCCCTGGCGGCGCGGTGGCGGATTTCCTGGTCAGCGAGACCTTCGGCGCCGACCCGCTGCAGCAATACCTGGTGCTGTTCCCCAATGGCCGCCGCCAGCCATTGCCCTGGGCGTGGGACAGCCGCCCGGCGGCCGAGGGCGGCCAACGCTGGTTCCACCTGATGGCCGGGGAACCCCTGCGGGCCGGCGATCCGCTGCACTGGACCGGCCGAGACCAGACCTGGAACTTCATGTGCGCCTCCTGCCATTCGACCGGGCTCGCGCGCGGCTACGACGCGGCCACCGACCGCTACGACACCTCCTGGACCGAGATCAGCGTCGGTTGCGAATCCTGCCACGGGCCCGGGGCGGCGCATGTCGCCTGGGCGCAGTCCGGCGCGCGCACCGATGTCGCGCATCGTGGCCTGTCGGTTGCGCTGCGTGACGCCTCGGGTGGCGCCTGGCGCTTCGCGGCGGACGACCCGCGCGGCATCGCCCGCTGGGACGGCCCGCCGCGCCAAGCCACCACCGCGCAGGTCGAGACCTGTGCCCCCTGCCATTCCCGCGCGCGGCCGATCGTGGCCGACCCAGTGCCCGGCGGGCGCTTCCTCGATACCCACGCGCCGCTTATGCTTGAGCGCGGCGAATACCACGCCAACGGGCAGATTCAGGGCGAGGTCTTCGAGTGGGGATCCTTCGCGCTAAGCCGCATGCAGCGCGCGGGCGTGGTCTGCGCCGACTGCCACGACCCGCACAGCGGGCGCCTGCGCGCCGAAGGCAATGTCGTCTGCGCGCAATGCCACCTGCCGGCGCGCTTCGACACGGTCGAGCACCATCACCACGCGCCGGGAACGCCGGGCGCGCAGTGCGCCTCCTGCCACATGCCGGCGGTCACCTACATGGGCGTGGACCGCCGCCGCGACCACGCCTTCAGCCTGCCGCGCCCGGATGTCGCGGCGCAGATCGGCGCGCCGGATGCCTGCACGTCCTGCCACACCGCGCAGCCGCAGGCCTGGGCGGCGCGCCAGATCGCGACCTGGTTCGGCCCGCGCCGACGGGATGATCCGCACTGGGCGCTCGCCATCCATGCGGGGCGGGAAGGCCGGCGCGGCGCGGATGCAGCGCTCGCGGCCATCGCTACCGACCGTGCGCATCCCGCCATCCTGCGCGCCACCGCGATCTCGCTGCTGCCCATGCCGCCATCCCAGGCGAGCGCGGGGGCGATCGGCGCCACGCTGCTCGACCCCGACCCGCTGGTGCGCGCCACGGCGTTGCGCAGCCTGGAGGGGCTGCACCCGCGCAACCGCCTCCATGCCGTCCGCTTCCTGGCCGACGATGTCCGCCTGGTGCGCATCGAAGCCGCGCGGGCCCTCGCCCCCGTGCCGACTGAGGCAATCCCCGAAGCCGCCCGTCCCGCCTTCGCCCGCGCCTGGGGCGAGTTGATCGCGAGCGAACGCGTCGCCGCCGAACGCCCGGAGGCACATGTGAGCATCGCCGGCCTGCTCGCCGCGCGCGGCGATGCGTCCGGTGCCGAGGCGGCTTACCGCGATGCCCTAAGCCGCGACCCCGCGCATCTGCCGGCTCTGGTGAACCTTGCTGATTTCGAGGCACGCCGCGGTCATTACGATGCCGCCGAAACCGCGCTCCGCCGCGCCATCGCGGCGCATCCCCGTGAAGCCGAACCGCACTACGCGCTGGCCCTGGCCCTCGCGCGGCGCGGGCGCATGGCGGAGGCGATCGCGCCGATCACCGAGGCCGCGGCCCTCAATCCGGCCGAGCCGCGCTACGCCTATGTGCGCGCCATCGCGTTGAACGACCTCGGTCTGCGCGACGAAGCGGCGCGGGCGCTGCGCGAGACGCTGGCGCGCCACCCCCAGCATCGCGACAGCCTGGTCGCTCTCGCCACCATGGAGCGCGACCGCGCCAATTTCTCCGACGCGGAGCGCCTCGCCGCCGCAGCGGTGGCGCTCAATCCGGCCGACCGCGAGGCGGCGGCGCTGCTCGCGCAATTGCGCGGGCTGCGCCAGCGCCTGCCGGGCCTGCGCTGAAGGTCAGCGAGAAGCAGGCCGCGCCCGTGCGGCCGCCGCGGCCGGGACGGGGTTCTCGCCCGCCGCCGCCGCGACCCCGCGGAACCGCCTCAGCAAGACCTACGCCCGCGAGGGCATCGAGATCAGCGTCTCGACCATCGCCGACTGGGTCGGCGCCTGCACCGCCACACTGACGCCGCTGATGGCGCTGATCGACATGCACGTGCTCGCCGCGGCGATGTATTCGCTCATCGCCACCGCCAAGCTGAACGACGTCGATCCCCGCGCCTGGCTCGCCGACGTTCTGGCCAGCATCGCCGATCACCTGGCCTCCCGCCTGCACGAGCTGCTGCCCTGGAACTGGAAGGCAGCCAAGGCCAGTCCCGCCGCCGAGGCCGCCTGACGGTGGCCGCGCCAGGCGTCGTCTTCACCATCACCCGCGCATTCGCCACCTCCCGCAGCCAGCGCCCCACCGCCAGGTTCGCCGCCGCCCCGTCCACCACGACGCCCTCCGCCGCCATCCGGCTCGCCAGCGGTATCCAGAAGCTGCCGCGCAGGCAGCGGATGAAGCGCTCGACCTTGCCCTTGCTCTGCGCCCGGTAGGGCCGGCACAGCCGCGGCTGGAAGCCGCAGTGACCGGCGACGTCGAGGAAGCCGGGATGGAAGCGGTGCTGGACCCGGCCATAGCGATCCCGCTCCAGCACCACGGTGCGCATGTTGTCGTAGAGCACCTCCTGCGGCACGCCGCCGAAGGCCAGGAAGGCGTGCTCGTGGCAGGCCAGCAGCGTCTCCAGCCGCTCGTCGCCGACGAACTCGACATAGGCCGCCCGGCTCCAGCCCAGCGTGGCCACGAACACCGACAGCCGATCCGCACCGCGTCGGATCACCGCCCAGTCCACCTGCATCTGCTCGCCGGGCGCTGTCTCGAAGCGCACCACCTGCTCCGGTTCGGCAGCTGGCCGCAGCCGGGCGAGATGCTCCTTGAGGATGCTGTAGCCGCCCGCGTAGCCGCGCTCGCGCAACTCTCGCAGCAGCACCGTCGCCTCGAGCCGCTGCGGCGCCGCCGACGCGATCCGATCGGCGATGTAGCCCTCGAACGGCGCCAGCTTGCCCGGCCGCGGTGGCCGCGCCCGATACCGCGCCACCTCCGCGTCGCGCAGGTAGCGCCGCACCGTGTTCCGCGAGACGCCCACCTCGCGCGCGATCTCGCGCACGCCCTTGCCGTGCTTGGCCAACACTCGGATCTCCAACGCCAGCTCTCCCCCAACCATCCAGGCCCCCGCCATCACGACGAGGCACCCCAAGCCTGGGTCAGCTTTCATCCGGCGACCGGGTCAGTTTCACTCCGGCGGCTACAACCCTTCACCGTGCCACCCGCCTCGTCGCCGGCGAAGGCGAAAGTCCAAGGCGGCGTAGCGACCTGAACAACCGGGTGGAGTTCGAGCAGGCTCTCATGGACGGAGCCCAACTCCTCAGTCCCCCCATCGCGGCAATTCACTCGCTGCAGGCTGCCCTTGTCCTCGAAGAAGGCCAGCGCGTGGATCGCCGACCCGAGACGGTCCTTGCCCTTCCCGCTGTGTATCGCAGCGTCGGCGCGATCCACCCGATCAACAGGCTGGACCCGATACTCGTAGCCGCTCACGTCGTCGATGTGCTTCGCGCCAGCCGGCGCAAGGACGCGCAGGGCGGCCCAAACGTCCTTGCAGCTCGTCAATCTAATGATCGTACCTGCGGCTTTCTTGGTCGCCTGGACGCACGCTTTCACGTCCACGCGCAGTTCCTTAACCTCTAACGGCGCGGCGGGCTGCGCCGTGTGGTGCTGCCGCAATCCTGGCGCGACATCCTGCCGCCCTCGATCGTGCATGTGCTGTCGATGGTGCAGGAGACCTCGCGGTCTCGCGGATCCTCTTCGTCGAGACCGCCTTCGTCGCCAAGATGCTCACCCAGCGCGGCTTCGCCACGATGATCGCCCACGGCACCGCTCTGGTTTCGCATGTCTGCGTGTCCTGGGCGCGGGTGACGCAGCCGGTCCCTACAGCCCCGACGCCTTGAGGGCGGCGCGCAGCGCGACCGCATCGGCCGCGTCCACCGGCGGCTGCGGCGGGCGGACCGTCGCGTCGGGGATGATGCCGATCTCGCGCAGGCACCATTTGAGTCGCGCCGTCGCGCGTGCGCCGGGCGGGGCGCCATAGATCGCCTCGGCCAGAGGTTCCAGGCGTTCGTGCAGCGCGCGCGCCGCCGGCAAGTCGTTGGCGCGAACAGCGGCGTCGAGCGCCACGATTTCATCCGGCATCAGGTCGGCCAGCGACACGAGCGAACCGTCGCTGCCATGCACCATGCAGGCGAGCAGGTGCTCGTCGCCGCTGGCGCAGACCGCGACATCAGGGCGCAGCGCACGCACCTGCCGGCGCAGCGCGTCGTAGCCATCGACCTCCCAGCCGCCTTCCTTGATGCCGACCACGGTCTCGATCTTCAGCAGTTCCGCCAGCGTCTCGGGCGTGAATCCCATGCGTCCGGCGGCGTGATGTGCCTGGAACAGGAAGATCGGCATGCCCGGCACCGCATTGGCGATGATGCGATGGTGCAGCACGGCCATGGCGGCGGTGTGCGCCAGCGCGAAGGCATTCGGCAGGAAGACCATGATGGCGTCGGCGCCGCCGGCCTGCGCGTCGCGCGCTTCCTCCGCCGCGTCCAGGCTGGATTCGGCATTCACGCCGGCAACGACCAGGCGCGACGCATCGACGGTGGCGCGCGTCACCTCCAGCGCATGCGCCTTCTCGGCGCGGTTGATGACGTAGTTCTCCCCGGCATGGCCGTTGATCAGCACGCCGCGGATGCCCGGGCGCATCACGCAATGCGCGGTGTGCGCCGCATAGGCCTCCCAGTCCGGCGAAAAATCTGCGCGCATCGGCAGCACCGTGCTGGGATAGATTCCGTGGAACCTCATGCGGCGTTGCTCCGTGCGTCCAGAAGCCGGTCGATCGGGAAAAGCGGCAGCTCGGGTGCCTGGCCAAGCACGGCCTGCGCCAGGATCTTTCCCATGAACGGCCCGCTCGTGTAGCCCGAATGGACGCTGCCGATGATCCAGGCGCCGTCGATCCCCGGCACGGGGCCGATGGCGGGCAGCGCCTCCGCCGTCTCGGCTTCCAGGCCCAGCCAGGACCGCACCACGCGCGCCTGGCGCAGTGCGGGCACGGTATGCGCGGCGAGGCGCATATTGCCGAGGAAGTTCTCCGGCCGCACCGCGATGCCGCCCCGCGCGCGATCCCCGATGCCCTGCCAGCCGCCGCCGATCAGCACCGTGCCGTTGGCATATTGCTTCAGGCTGAGCAGCCCCGACGCCACGCCGAGCACCGTGCGCATCAACGGTGGCATGCGTTCAGTCACCACAAGCTGGTTGACCAGCACCTTGATGGGCAGCGTCACGCCGAGCCATCCGGCCATGTCCTCCAGCCAGACGCCGCCTGCCAGCACCAGCCGCGCCGCGCGCAGGGCACCGGCCGTCGTGTCCAGCGTGAAGCGCCCATCCACGCCACGCACCGGCGTGTTCTCCATCAGCGTCACGCCCGCCTCCAGAAGCGCGGGCCGGAAGGCGCGGCCGGTCAGGTAGGCGGAGGTGAACCCATCGATCGGGCAATGCCCCGCGAGCTTCACGCCGTCGGCAAGGCCGGGCTCGATCGCCTGCGCAGCGCGGCCATCGATCAGTTCGATCGGCGCGCCCGCGGCACGTCGGATGCGCGCGCGTTCCTCAAGGATGGCGGCCTCGCCATCGGTGAAGGCGACGGACAGCCCGGGGCATGCGGTGGCGAGCACATCGCCGCCGGCGCACCAGCGCGGCATGGTCAGCCACATCTCATGCGCGCGCAAAGCGTAAGGAATCAGCGCTGCGCGCGTCATCTGCATGGTCAGCGTGCCGGCATTCACGCCGGAGGCCTCGCGGCAGATCTCGCCGCGATCCAGAAGCACGACGCGCATTCCGCCGCGCGCGAGGAACAGCGCGGTGGAACACCCCATCACCCCGGCGCCGACCACCGCCACGTCGAAGGGTGCCGTCATATCGGCGCGGCCGCGGGCACGGGAATGTCGGCATAGTCGAAATCGCCGAGGATGGAGTCCATCGGCACCGGGCGCAGCGGGATTCGCCCGGTGACGAAGCCGACATCCGCCACCGGCACGCCACGCGCGGCGGCGAGCAACGCGCCCGCCGCCTCCCCGCACATGCGCCCCTGGCAGGGCCCCATGCCGCAGCGGGTGAAGTGCTTGAGCTGGTTGATGGTGGCGGCGCCCCCGGCCGCCGCGGCGTCGATGGCGGCGCGGTCCACGCCTTCGCACCGGCAGACGACCGTCTCCGGCGGGATCGCCGCGACCAGCGCCGGCCGGAGCGCCATCATCCGCGCCAGGGCCGCGCCGGCACGGCGCGCGCGGGCGAGGCCGCCATCAGCGCCAGCGGCGCTCGCGATGCCGAGGTCATGCAGCGCCGTGCGTGCCGCCATGCGTCCTGTCGCTGGCGCCGCCGCGGCGCCGCGCACCCCCGCGCCATCGCCGGCGGCATAGAGCAGCGGCACCGTCGTTCGCTGCAGCGCATCGAGCATCGGCACCCAGCCGCCATCCTGCGGCCGGTGTTCGTGCCGCGCGCGATAGGTGCGGCTCGCCTCGGTGGCAGGGACCAGGCCGTGGCCGATGCACAGCGCATCGGCGTCGAACACGCGCGCTCCGACGCGCACGCGCGCCAGAACGCCATCGCCCTCGGCGGCGGTGATATGCGCGTTGGCCAGCACGGGAACGTGCGCAGCCAGCAATTTCGCCCGCCACGCCATGCCGCGCGCCAGCAGGTCCGGCCGCGCGGCCAGCGCCGGCAGTGCGCGCAGCCATTCGCCGCGCGTCGCGGCGTCCACTACCGCCGCCACCTGCCCGCCGCCCGCCAGCACCTTCGCCGCCACGGCGTAGAGCAGCGGCCCCACGCCCGCGACCACCACGCGCCGGCCGGGAAGCACGCCCTGCGCCGTCAGCAGGATGGTCGCCGCCGCCAGGCCGATCACGCCGGGCAGCGTCCAGCCCGGGAAGGGGATGATGCGTTCATGCGTGCCCGTGCACAGCACCAGTGCGCGCGCAGTCACGGCGAAAGGCGCGCCATCCGCGCCGAGCGCGGAGAGCGTGAACGGGACCGCATCGCTGCCCTGCGGCACCAGGGGTCCCCCGCCGAGGCCCCAGACGCGGCAGCCCGTGCGGACGTCCGCGCCGCTCGCCGCCAGCGCGGCGCGCAGCGCATCGCCGGCGCGGCGGTCGGCATCGGCGGGGGCAGCGAAGCCCGGCGGCAGCGCGCGATAAACCTGCCCACCGGGCAGCGGTGATTCCTCCAGCAGCACCGTCCGTGCGCCATGCGATGCCGCCTCGGTCGCGGCCGCCATGCCCGCCGGGCCGCCGCCCAGCACCGCGACATCGTGCATCATGCCGGCGTCACCACCTGGCCCGCGGCGACGGGCGTCAGGCAGGCCTGGACCACGCGGCCATCCACGCGCAGCAGGCATTGCTGGCACACGCCCATCATGCACACGGCAGTGCGCGGTCGGGCGGGGTCCTCGCTTTCGCCGAAGCGCCACAGCCGCGCGGCGATCAACGCGGCCGCCAGGCTCTCGCCAGGATGGGCCACGACCGGCCGCCCGCCCACGGTGATGATGACGGCCGTGGGGCGCGTGAACGCGGCAATGCGTTGATCCATGCTTCGAGGATAAGCGCGGCGACGACGCACGCAACTGTCATCAGGGCTTGACGCCGCCGCGCTTCGCCCGGAACCATGGATGCAATCAACAATCGGGGCATCGCGCTTGGCGTTCCTTTCCATCGCAGGACTGACCGTGAGCTACGGCGGCAAGGCCGATGTGCTGCGCGACGTCTCGCTGGAGGTGGAACGCGGCGAGGTGGTCGGGCTGATCGGCCCGTCGGGGTCGGGGAAGTCGACCATCCTTCGCACGCTGGTCGGGCTGATGAAGCCGCGCGCGGGGCGCGTCAGCGTGGACGGCGCCGCGGTGGACTATTCCAGCCGCGGCAGCCTGCGGGTCGCGCGCGACCGCTTCGCCATCGTCTTCCAGCAATACAACCTGTTCCAGAACATGACGGCGCTGCGCAACGTGGCGATCGCGCCCACGCTGGTGAAGAAGCGCGACCGCGCGCAGGTGGAGAACGAGGCCCGCACGCTGCTCGCCCGCGTCGGGCTGGCGGAGAAGGTGAACGCCTATCCGGACGAGCTCTCCGGCGGGCAGCAGCAGCGCGTGGCGATCGCCCGTGCGCTGGCGCTGAAGCCCGACATCCTGCTGCTGGACGAGGTGACCGCGGCGCTTGACCCCGAACTGGTGGGCGAGGTGCTGGACACCATCCGCGCCCTGCAGCGCGACGGCATGACCATGCTGATCGTGAGCCACGAGATGGGATTCATCCGCGAAGTCGCGTCGCGCGTCGCCTTCCTCGACCAGGGCAGCGTGGTCGAGGTCGGCCCGCCCGCCGACATGTTCGACGCACCGAAAAGCCCGCGCCTGCGCGACTTCACATCCCGCATCTTGCGCCACTGACGGCGCGCCACCTGCCAGGAGAATGAGCATGACCGACCGCCGGGCCATCTTCGTGGGCGGCGCCGCTGCCGCAGCGGCCGCCGCCACGCTGTTGACTCCCAAGGAGGCCGCGGCACGCCCGCTGGAGGACGTGCTGCGCGGCGGTGAATTGCGCGTGGGCGTCAACCCGACCTTGCCGCCGCGCGCGCTGTTCAACGACCGCAACGTGATCGACGGCTTCGAGCCCGAGGTCGCCGCCGCCATCGCGCAGAAGATGGGCGTGCGCCTGGTGCTGCAGGCGGTGGGCTCGCCGGAGCGCATCCCGATGGTGGCGTCAGGTCGCATCGACTTCGTGATGGGCGCCATGAGCCGCACCAGCGAGCGCGCCAAGGTGATCGACTACACCGTGCCGGTGCATTCCGAGAACTACGGCATCGTCTCCGTCGCCGGTCGCGGCCTGACCACGATCGAATCGCTGAACAAGCCCGAGGTCACGCTGGCGCAGGTGCGCGGCACCACCGCCATTCCCTATATCGCGCGCGCCATGCCGAACGCGCAGGTGCTGCTTCTGGACAACTACCCGGACCGCAACCGCGCCATCGCGCAGGGGCGTGCGCACGCCTCCTTCGATGGCATCGATTCGGTACGCTTCGCGCTGCGCCCCTTCCGCCAGGTGCAGTGGGAGGTCACGGCCGTGCCGTCCTTCGGCGTGACCTATTCCGGGCTGGGTGTGGCGAAGAACAACGATTCGCTGCGGCTGTGGCTCAACATCGCGCTGTACGAGCTGCACACCGACGGCACCATCGAACGCGCCTGGGAGAAGTGGTTCGACGGCCCGATGTTCACCAAGGTGCCAGCCAGCCCGTTCTTCTGACGGCCGCGTGAACTACAGCCTCATCTATTCGCAGGTCACGCCGCATATCCCATACCTTCTGGGCGGTGCGGTGCTAACGCTGCAACTCGCGGTGATCTCCTTCATCGCGGGCTGGGCGATCGGGCTGGTGAACGCATCCGTGCTGCATTTCGGCCCGCGCCCGGCGCGCGCCGCGGTGCAGGCCTACGTCACCTTCTTCATCAACACGCCGCTGCTGGTGCAGATTTTCTTCATCTTTTTTGTGCTGCCGGATGCCGGCATCCTGCTGTCACCCTATGCCGCCGTCGCCATCGGCATGTCACTGAACGCCGGGGCGTACCTCACGGAAATCCAGCGCGCCGGGTTCCAGTCGCTGCGGCGCGAGGAGATCGATGCCGCCACCGCGATGGGGTTCTCCGTGCCGCAGATGGTCTGGTACGTGATCCTGCCGCATATCGCCAAGGCGCTGTATCCGCCGCTGTCCAACCAGTTCATCATCCAGGTGATGACCACCTCGATCGCCTCCATCTTCGCGGTCGAGGAACTAACGGGCCGCGCCTACAACGTGAACTCCCTGACCTTCCGCTCGCTGGAGGTGTTCTCGATCACGGCCGTCATCTACGTGGCCCTTACGCTGGTCTGCTCGCTCGCGCTCGCGCTGCTCGGGCGCTGGCTGTTCCGCGTCAAGGCGCGCATCCTCTGATGTGGGAACAACTGGTCGAGGATGCGCCGCGCTTCTTCGGCCCCTGGAACCTGCTGTTCCTGGGCGAGGCGCTGGTCAACACGCTGCTGCTTTCCTACCTCGGCGCCGCGATCGGCTTCGCCATCGGCTTCGGCCTCGCGATCGGGCGACACCCGCGGCTGTACGGCGTGCTGCCGCTGCGCATCGCCGCCACCGCCTATGTCGAGATCTTCCGCCGCATCCCCTTCCTGGTGAAGCTGATGTGCGTGTTCTTCGCCTTCCAGCTCTCGGGCGCGCAGGTATCGCTGTTCACCATCGCGCTGGTCACCGTGGTGCTCTCGGCAGCCGCCTTCGCCGCGGAGATCGCGCGGGCGGGGATCGAATCCGTGCCCGCGCCGCAATGGGACGCGGCGGAGGCGATGAACTTCTCCCGCTGGCGCGTGCTCACGCGCGTGGTGGCGCCGCAATCCTGGCGCGTCGCGCTGCCGCCGCTGTTCGGCTATGCGGTGGGCTTCATCAAATCCACCTCGATCGCCTCGCAGATCGGCGTGATGGAACTGACCTACGCGGCCAAGATCCTGAACACGCGCGGCTTCTCGGCGCTGCTGTGCTTCGGCACCATCCTGGTCATCTACTTCCTGATCTGCTGGCCCACCAAGCGCCTCGGCGAGAGGCTCGAAGCGCGGCTGGGCCACCGCGCCAGGACCTGAGGAGCATCATCGCCATGCCGTTCGTCGCCCCCGGTACGCATCTTCTGCAAGGTGCCATCGACTGCCATGTTCATTGCGCGCCGCATCTGTCCGGCCGCTCGGTGAATGTGTTCGGCGCGGTTCGCCAGGCCGCGGCCGCAGGGATGCGTGCCATCGGCATCATGTGCAATTTCCAGAACACCTCCGGCTTCGCGGCGCTGGCCAATGACGAGCTCGGCGACCTCGGCATCGAGGCCTTCGGCGGCCTCATCATGCAGCCGACCGCCGGCGGCGTGACGCTGGAGGCCGCGCGCACCGCCATCGGCTATGGCTATGGCCGGGGCACGGGCGCGCGCTTCGTCAGCCTGCCGACCCACCACACCCGCCATGTCGCGACGCGCGAGGGTCGCAGCCCTGCCTTCCTCGAGACCACCTTCTCGGTGCCCGAGAACGGCCAGGTGCCCGATCCGGTTCCCGCCATCATGGACCTGTGCGCCGCGAAGGACGTGGTGTTCGACTGCGGCCACGTCTCCGGCCGCGAGGCCGTGGCATTGACCGAGGAAGCCAAGCGCCGCGGCGTGACGCGCATCCGCACCCACTGCGCGCGCTACGCGCCGGACGAGATCGCCGCGATCGTGGCGGCAGGCGGCTACGCCGAATTCTCCTTCTTCGTGCTGACCCACGCGACCCAGGTCGGCCTGACGCATGTCGATGAGGAGAAGCACAAGATCGCGTCCAACAGCGTCATCCAGGACTTCACGCCGCGGCTGCGCGCCGCCGGCGATCGCGCCATCGTGTCGTCGGATGCCGGTGTCTACCTGCTGCCGCCGCCGGTCGAGGCGTTCCGCGAATACCTCATGCTGATCGAGAGCGAAGGGTTCTCGGAAGCCGAGATCCGTCGGATGTCGGCCACCAATCCGGCTGCGTTGTTCGGCGTCGGACAATCGGCGTAGGCGTCGCGGCCGCCGGATGCCCGGAACAGCGCGTCAGTTCAGGAGACTGTCGCACAATACCTTTGGCATGGCCCTGTCGGGCTGGATGGCAGGGATTCGCGCCCGCGCCTTCCCGCCCCGACGCAAAGCCTACCGCTGGTTCGTCGCGCCGCGCGATGGCGGCGCGTTCGAGGCGATCAGGCGCGCCTGAGCCAAGCGCGCATTTGACCCGGACGGTCTGAGGCTCATACGCTTCCTGCAAAGCTGCGTAAGCAAAGAACAGGAAACGCCATGAACCGTCGTACCCTTTTGCAGGGCGCCGCTGCCGGCGCCTTCGGAACTGCGGCGCCCGCCGTCGCACAGCCGGCCCGCACGGCGACGCTGCGCTTCGTGCCGCAGGCCAACCTCACCGCGCTGGATCCCATCTGGACGAGCGCGATCGTCACCCAGATGCATGGCTACCATGTGTATGACACGCTGTTTGCCGTGGACGGCAACCAGCGGCCACACCCGCAGATGGCCGAGGGCCACAGCGTCAGCGCGGATGGGCGCGTCTGGACCATCCGCCTGCGCGAGAGCCTGCGTTTCCACGACGGCGAGCCGGTCCGCGCGCGCGACTGCGCCGCGAGCCTGGAGCGCTGGTCGAAGCGCGATGCCTTCGGGCAGATCCTGGCCGCCGTAGTCGATGCCTGGGTCGCCACCGACGACCGCACGCTCGAGATCCGCCTGAAGCGGCCGTTCCCCCTGCTGCTCGATGCGCTGGCCAAGCCGGACGCGAATGTCCCGTTCATCTTTCCCGAGCGTCTGGCGCGCACCGATGCCAGCACGCAGATCGCCGAGGTCGTGGGCTCCGGGCCCTATCGCTTCCTGCGCGACGAGTTCGTGTCCGGCAGCCGCGTCGTCTACGCCAAGCACGACGCGTATGTGCCGCGACAGGAGGCGTCGGACTGGGCCTCGGGCGGCAAGGTCGCGCATTTCCCGCGCATCGAGTGGCAAATCCTGCCTGACCCCGCGACCGCCTCCGCGGCCTTGCAGAACGGGGAGGTCGACTGGCTGGAGCAGCCGCTGTCGGACCTGATCCCGACCCTGCAGCGCAACCGCAACATTGCGATCGACATCCTGAACCCGGCCGGCCTGCTCTCGATCATGCGGCTCAACCACCTGCAGGCGCCGTTCAACAACGTGAAGGTGCGCCAGGCGGTGGCGCTGTCGGTCGACCAGCCGGAATACATGCAGGCGACCCTTGGCGGCGATCGCTCGGTCTGGCGGGAATGCCGCAGCCTGTTTCCCTGCGGCACGCCGCTTGGCGTCGAGGATCTGTCGGAGTTCAACCGGCCGCCGCGCAGCCTCGATCGCGCGCGGGCCGCGCTGCAGGCCTCGGGCTACAATGGCGAGAAGGTCGTCATCATCAATCCGACGGACTTCCCGCTGATTGGCCCGCATGGCCAGGTCACGGCCGACCGGCTGCGGCGCATCGGCATGAATGTCGAACTGGCCGACACCGACTGGGGCACGGTGGTCCAGCGCCGCGTGCGTCGCGAGCCGGTCGAGCAGGGCGGGTGGAGCATCTTCCACACCTACGGCTCCTCGCTGGCCTACCTCAATCCGGGCGTGTCCTCCCTGGTGAAGGGGCCGGGCGCGAATGGCTGGTTCGGCTGGTACACGAGCCCGCGGGCCGAGGAACTGGTGCAGGCGTGGCTGGGCGCGGCAGAGCCGGAGCGGCAGCGCAGCCTGGCGAACGAGATCAACAAGCTCGCGCAGGATGACGTCGCGACGATCCCGCTCGGCCAGTTCTTCATCCGCACGGCGCATCGACGCAGCATCACGGGGCTGGCCAAGGGAAGCATGCCGTATCCATGGGGCGTGCGGCCGGCGTGACCGGCATCGGGTGATCCTTCGTGGTGACGCGGGTCTGCCATGCCGATGGCGCTGCCTGGCGGCATAATTCGGCAGATCCAGGGCGAAGCAGGCGCTGACGCGGGGGCGCGGCGTCGGTCGGGAGGCTTCGCATGCAGGGCGGGCCTTCACGGTGGAGACGGTCCTAACGCGCTCGCACCCGCGTCGGTGGGTCCCGGTTGCCGGCGCAGCTCGGGTCCTCTCTCTCACCACCTGTCCGCCTCACTGGCGTAGCGCGGCGAGGCGAGCGTTTCGCCGCGGCGGATCCTGATGGGGCGACGCCTCGACCGCCGCCGAATTCGACGCGCGGAGAGCGAAGGGTCTGCCAACCTTGATCGCCAGCGGATGGTGTCCCCAAGCTTGGGGGTCGAATCCGCAGCTTGCATTTTGACCTGTGCCGCCGAAATCGCGTATTGCGATGTTCTAGGCGTGCTCCATCGCAGCGAATCGCCGATCGGCCTCCACGGTTCCCTGCGGCACCCAGGTGCCGCCAAACCTCGCATTCCTGGACGTCCATGGACGACAAAGACCACGTCTTCGCCCGCTTCAAGGATGACAAGCCCGCTGCCACCGATCGGCGGGAGACGCTGAGCATCCCGCGCAGGGGCGGCGCCACGGGCAGCAGGGCTGTCGAGGTCGTGCACCTGCGGTCGAATGGCGCAGCGACGGGCAAGGGTCAGGCTCGGCGCCCGGCGTCCACCGATCGCGCCGCGACGTGGGAGACCGGCTTTCCCGCCAGGCCGCCAGTACGGCTGCCGGCCGTGGTCGATGCAGCAGCGCCCGCGGCGGCAGAGCCGATCACGCATGTGATGCCGATGTGGGAACCGACAGCGGTCGATGCCGAGGCAGCGACGGCGGTTCGCCGCGAAGCGCCGCCGGCGGCCGCCGTGCCCGCCATCGCGGCAAGCCATCCGCGGGGCCGCACGGCAGCGAGGCGCGTCGCCGATCCGTTCGACGCCTCCGATGACAGCGCGAACTGCATGCGCTGCGGCTATGCCGTCGAGGCTGCGCGGGAGAAGCGTGGCCTGCTGACGTGCTCGGCGTGCGGCTGAGACACAACGCGTTCGAACAGCTTCGCCTGGGCGGGTAAGGTGCCCGCAAGGGCCGTCGGCTGGACTGCATGGCGTGAGCCCTCGCGAACGGCATGCCCGCCAGCCGAGTCCGCGCATCTCATGGCCCGGCGCCTGCATCGAGACCGCGACGCGCAACGCCTCCCGCAGCCAACTGGTCGAGATCGCAGGCACGTCACTGCACGACGCCGTGGACTGCCGACCGGCCCGCCGCCTTGCGATCCATGACGGCCGCGAAAGGCCGCCGGCCCGGCAGGCTCGCCCGCGCGGATCAGCGGCGGTCCGTCGCCTCGGTGCCGTAGCCACGGCCGTACCGGCGTTCCAGCCTTCGCTGCACCACGTCCCACAGCGTGGTCATCAGCAGGTAATACAGCGCCGCGACGGTGAACAGCTCCAGCACCAGGAAGCGTTCCTGGATCAGCAGCTGAGTCCGCCGCAGCAGTTCATCGACGCTGATCACGCTGGCGATGGAGGTGGTCTTGAGCAACCCGTTCACGGAATTGCCGAGCGGCGGGATGATGACGCGCAACGCCTGCGGCCAGGTGACCAGCCGGAACACCGTGATGCGATGCAGGCCGAGCGCGCGCGCCGCCTCCTGCTGCCCCTTCGCGACCGACATGATGCCCGCGCGGACGATCTCCGACAGGTAGGCGCCTTCGTTCAGCGAGATGCCGATGAGGGCGGCCTCCCACACATCGAAGCGCAGCCCGAGCAGCGGCAGGCCGGTATAGATCAGCAACAGCTGGATCAGCAGCGGCGTGCCGCGGAACAGCCAGCAGTAGAAGGCCGCGAAGCTCGACAGCCACCGGTTCCCGGACAGGCGCATCAGCGCCAGCCCGATGCCGATGACCAGGCCGCAGGCCAACGACGCTGCCGTCAGCGCGACCGACAGGATCGCGCCTTCCAGCAGGTAGGTGTTCAGCAGCGAATCGAAGAAGCCGTCCCAGCGCCAGATCTGCATGGGTCAGGAGCCTCGGTCGCGGCGCGTCAGGACGGCCCCACCACCTCGAACGGCCCGTCATAGGCGGTCACGCCGAACCGATCGAGCAGCGCCTGGAACGACCCGTCCGCCTTCATCGCGGTCAGCGCGACGGCCACCGCCTCGGCCAGCGGCTTCGAGCGGAAGCCGAAATTGATCGGCGTGCCGTAGAGGCCGGCGATGGCCCGGGTGAACTCGCCGCGATCCTGGTATTCCTTCGCCGTGCTGTCGATCGAGATCGCCGCGTCGAGCTGCCCGGCGCGCAGCGCCTGGAAGGAGACGGCGAAATTGTCGAAGGCGCGGATGGTCAGCGGCGCCAGGCCCTTGGCGCGCAGGTCGTTCGACATGTCGGTGGTGCGGCGGAACTCGAAGCCGCCCTGCTCGACGCCGACGCGCAGCCCCGCCAGATCATCGACCTTGGTGATGTTGCGCGGATTGCCGCGCGGGACCGAGACGCTGATCGCCTGCTGCTCGTAGCGCACCAGCCACATCAGGCGCTGGCGTTCCTCGGTATAGAACATGCCGGTGTTAATCATGTCCCACCGACGGGCCGCGAGGCCCGGGATCATGGCGGCGAATTCCACGCGCACATGCTCGACCTGCAGGCAAAGCCGCCGCGCGATCTCGGCGCCCAGTTCGACGCGCATGCCGCGCAGCGCGCCGGTGCTGTCGACGAACTGCATCGGCGGCAGGGTGGGGTTGGTGGACAGGGTCAGCGTGCCGGCCTTGACCAACTCGGTATTCGGCACGGTCTGGGTGCAGGCCGGTGCCTGGGCAAGGGCCGGGGTCGCCAGCAGCGAGGCGCCGGTGGCGAGGAAAATGCGGCGGTCCATGATGTGTAGGCTCCCTATTCCGCCGCTTGTGCGGCGACACTCGTCAGACCGATGTCCTGCAAGACCTGCGCCAGCGCCGGCATGTCCTGCGCCGGCAGCGGCAGGCGCGGCGGGCGCGGTGCGCCCATGTCCATGCCGATCAGGCGGAAGGCGGCCTTGGTGCCGGAGACGTAGCGCGGCCCGCCCACCCAGGGCAGCAGCGGCGCCAGCCGGCGGTAAAGCGCCAGCGCCTTGTCCCGGTCGGCCTCGAAGGCCGCGGCGTCGAACATCTCGGCGCTCAGGCGCGGCGCGACATTGCTGCACACCGCGACCCAGCCGATGGCACCGAGCCAGGCGCTCTCGTAGCCCAGCACGCCGGCAAACACCTCCATCCGGTCGCCGCAGAGCGCGATGATGTCGCGCACCCGCGTCACCTCCAGCGTGCTTTCCTTGACGTAGCGGCAGTTCGGGATGCGCGAGAGCTCCGCCAGGATCGGCGGCGTCAGGTCCACGTTCGCCGTCGCCGGGTTGTTGTAGACCATGATGGGGATGCCGATGGCGCGCGCGATCGCGTCGTAGTGGTGCTGCAACTCCTGCTCGGTGGGCACGGAGTAGAAGGGCGGGATCACCATCACGCCGTCGGCGCCCTGCGCCTCCGCTTCCTTCGAGAGTGCGACGGCCTCGCGCGTGTCCTCGGTGCCGGTGCCCACCAGCACGGGCACGCGGCCGGCCGCGGCCTTCACCACGCAATCCACGATGGCCGCGCGTTCCTCGCGCGAGACCGACAGGAACTCGCCGGTGCTGCCGAGCGGGATGAGCCCGCGCACACCCTCGGTGATCTGGTATTCGACCAGCCGGCGCAGCGCCGCCAGGTCCACCGCCGACCCATCCGCCGTGAAGGGCGTGATGAGGACCGTATAGGTTCCGCGGAAGGGCTCGCCCGCCATCTTGTCCACCATGCGCTGTCGCTAGATCATGGGAGGAGAATGCAAGACACGCACCAGCGCAAGCCATGCGGCTGACCGGTGGCGGGGCACGCCCGCTCGGCCCGCCGATCGCCTTCACCTTCGAGGATGAATCCGGCCTGCGGCGAATTGAGGCGCTGGCGGGCGAGACGCTCGGCGCCGCGCTCTCGGCAGCAGGGGTGCTGGCGTTGCGCCACACCGCGTCGGGCGCGCCGCGCGGGCTGCATTGCGGCATGGGCGCCTGCTGGGACTGCCTGGTGACGGTGGACGGACGCGCCAACCAGCGCGCCTGCATGACCAAGGCGCGCGATGGGATGCGCGTCAGCGGCGCGGTGCCGTCCGCGCCGGTCCCGCTCGCGGCAGCATCGACGGTGGAGGAGGCGAGGACGCCGGATGTGCTGGTCGTTGGCGCCGGTCCGGCCGGGCTGTCCGCAGCAATCGCGGCGGCCGAGGCCGGCGCCTCCGTCCTGCTGCTGGACGAGCGTGCCGAACCCGGCGGCCAGTACCTGAAGGGCACGCCGGCGCACAGCATCGCGCGACCCGACCGCCAGTTCCGCGCCGGCGACGCCCTGCGCGCCCGTGCCGTCGCGGCCGGCGTCGAGGTCCTGGCGGATGCGATCGCCTGGGGCGCCTTCCCGCCGGGCGAGGTGCATGGCGCCATCGAGGCGGCCACGGACCCGGCCCATGCCGCGGAGGTCGCGGTGCGGCACGGTGAACACGCGCTGCTCATCCGCCCGCGCCGGCTTGTCCTGGCGCCTGGCGCGCATGAGCGGCCGGTCGCCATCCCCGGCTGGACGCTGCCGGGCGTGATGACCACGGGGGCCATGCAAACCCTGGCGCGCGCGGGTCGGGTCTCGCCTGCCGGGCGCGTGGTGATCGCGGGGAACGGGCCGCTGAACCTGCAACTCGCCGTGGAGCTTCTCGCGGGTGGGGCCGAAGTCGCCGCCGTTGTCGAGACCGCGTCCCGCCCGGGACCGGCCGTCTGGCGCCAGGCACTGCGGATGGGGATGCTGGCGCCGGACCTGGCCTGGGACGGCACCCTCTATCTGCTGGCCCTGCGGCGCGCGGGGGTGGAGGTGATCTGGGGCGCCACCCTGCTGGGCTGCGAGGGGGAGGGCGCCTTCGCCGCCCTGCGGATCGCCACGGTCGCCGGGGAGCGCCGCATCGCCGCCGGCGCCTGCGCGCTGAACCATGGCTTCCAGGCCGAGACGGGGCTGGCCCGTGCCCTCGGCGCCGCGCATCGCGTCGGTGCGACCGGCGCGCTGGAGACGGTGACGGACGCGGAGGGGCGCACCAGCCTGCCCGCCGTCTTCGCGGTCGGGGATGGGGCGGCACTTGGCGGCGCGCGGGTCGCGCTGGCGCGCGGCCGGATGGCGGGACAGGCGGTCGCCAGCGACCTGGGGCGCATGGTGCCGGGCCGGGCGGATCGCCGAGCGCTGGACCGGGCGCTGGGTTTCCAGCGCGATCTCTGGCGCGTCTTCGCCGCCCCGTCGCTGGCGCCGCCACCGGACGACACCATCGCCTGCCGCTGCGAGGAGGTGACGGCGGGCGCGCTGCGCGGGCATGGCAGCGCCATTGCCGCCAAGCGCGCCACCCGCGCCGGGATGGGCCGCTGCGGCGGGCGCTTTTGCGCTGCCACGCTGCACGCGATCCTCGGCGCGGCGGCGGATGAGGCCGGGTTTGCCGCGCCGCGCGCGCCCGTCCGCCCGGTGCCGGCCGCCGCCTTGATGCGGGAGGCGCCGTCCCAGGGCCATCACCACGGCATTCCCGACCCGCCCATGCCCGGTTGGAGCACCGCGCCCCGCGCGCCCGCGCCCGCGGATTGCGACGTGCTGGTCATCGGCGGCGGCGTCGTGGGCCTGTCCTGCGCGCTGCACCTGGCGCGCAATGGCGTGGGCGTGACGGTGGCGGATCGCGGCGAGCCCGGCCTCGGCGCCAGCACCACCAATGCCGGGTCGCTGCACATCCAGCTGCTGGCCTATGATTTCGATGGGACGGGCGACCCCGGGCCGCTGGCCTCCGCGCTGGCGCTCGGGCCGGCCTCGGTGGCGCTGTGGCGGGAGATCGCGCGCGAGGCCGGCGAGGATCTCGGCATCCGCACCGAGGGCGGGCTGATCCTGGCCGACGACGCGGACACCTTCGAATGGCTGCGCCGCAAGACCGAATTCGAGAGCGCGCGCGGCATCGAGGCCGGCATGATCGGGGCGGAGGATGTCGCGCGGATCGCGCCGGCGCTGGATCGCCGCTTCCTGGGCGCGGCCTGGTGCCCGCAGGAAGGGCAGATGGACCCGCTGCGCGGCACCGCGGCGCTGCTGCGCCTGGCCCGCGCGGCGGGCGCGCATGTGGCGGCGGGGCTGGACGTGACGGCGATTGAGCCGACGGGCGCCGGCTTCCGGATCACGACAGCCAGCGGGGTCTTCAACGCCGGGCGCGTGGTGAACGCCGCCGGTCCGCATGCCATGCGGGTCGCGGCGCTGGCCGGCCTGCGGCTGCCGATGCGGCTGATCGTCCAGCAGGTCGTCGTCACGGAAGCCGGGCCGCCGCTGCTGCGCCCCCTCGTGCAATGGGCGCGGCGGCATCTCTCGCTGAAGCAGGGGGATGGGGGGCATCTGCTGATCGGCGGCGGCTGGCCCGGGCGGCTGGGCGCAGACGGCGCGGCGCGGCTGCTGCGCTGGTCGATGGAGGGCAACCTGCACATTGCGGGTGCAGCGCTGCCGGCGCTGGCGGGGCTGCACGTCCTGCGCGCCTGGTCGGCGCCGAACATCCTGCTCGACCGCGGGCCGATCGTGAGCACGACGCCGGGCATGCCGGGGCTGGTCCATGCGGTGACGAGCAATGGCTGGACCCTCGGGCCGATCGTCGGGCGCATGGCGGCGGAGGTCGCGATGGGGCGCGAGGGCACGCCGGCCGCCTTCGCGCTGGCGTGACGGCGGGCGCCTTCCGCGCCCGCGGCATTGACAGAGTCGCCGGTCGCTGACGACCTTCCGCGCATATGAAGGAGCGCGGCAGCACGGTGACTGAAACGACCCAAGACGCAGAGGCCGCCATCGCCCTGCTGCGCGACCTGATTGCCCTGACGCGGCATGGCGAGGCCGCGGTGCAGGACCGGCTCGCCGAGGGCTTCCGCGCCGCCGGCTGCACCGTGGAGCGCCTGCGCTACCGCCCCGCCGAGGTCCCTCTGCGCGAGGAATTCGCCAGCGAATCCGCCATCGCGTCGGACGAACGCGAGGCGGTGATCGCGCGCCTGCACGGCACCGGTGGCGGCCGCAGCCTGATCCTGTTCGCGCATCCCGATGGCGAGGCCTTCGGCGACGACCATGGCTGGACCCGGGACCCCTTCGCGGGAACCATCGCGGAGGGGCGGCTGTATGGCTGGGGCGTGGCCGATGACCTGGCCGGCGTCGCGATCATGGTGGAGGCGGTGCGGCGCGCCGCCGCCGAAGGCCCGCTGCGCGGCGACGTCATCCTGGCGAGCACGCCCAGCAAGCGCCACGCGCGCGGGGTGCACGCCGTCATGCATCATGGTCACCGCGCGGATGCGGCGGTGTATCTCCATCCTGCGGAATCCGGCGTCGGCATGCGGGAGGTGAAGACGCTGGCGAGCGGCCAGGCGATCTTCCGCGTGACCTTGGCCGGCCGCCTGCCGGACACGCAGGAACCCGGCCACGCCGCCTTCGCCCATACCGCGGTCAACCCGATCGAACGCATGATCCCGGTCATGGCGGCGCTGAACGCGCTGGATGCGCGGCGCGGCGAGCGCGTGCGCCATCCTGCGCTGGAGGCGGCGATCGGGCGTTCCACCAACCTGCTGATCTCGCGCATCGAGGGCGGCACCAAGGCGGGGCGCGTTCCGGTGGAGTGCTCGATCCTGGTCGCGCTGTCCTTTCCGCCGGGCGAGCGCCTGGCCGACGTGCAGGCCGAGGTGGCGGCGGCCGTGGCGGAAGCGGCCGCGACGGATCCCTGGCTGCGCGAGCATCCGCCGCGGCTCGACTGGATCTCCGGCGTGACGGGGGCTGCGGTGGCGGAGAGCGATCCGCTGTGGATCGAGACGTCGCGTGCCGTGCAGGACGTCACGGGCGAGCCGCCCTACGTCAATCCGCTGCACACCTCCTCGGACATCCGCAACCCGATGGTGCAGCACGGCATTCCCTGCGTCGGGCTCGGGCCGCTGTGCGGCGACCTCACGCATAATGGCAGCCGCGACGAATGGGTGGACGCCGCCGACTACGTGCGGGCGGTCGAGGTGGGCGCGCGGCTGATCCGCAACTGGTGCGGCTAGGGCGCATCCCGATCATGATCGGGTGAGGGTGCGCGCGAGAACCAGGGGCTCGAGTCCTGTGCGTGCGTCAGGGCGAATGGCAGCGGCTCCAGGGCCGTCCATGAGGTCCGGGCGCCCGCGGCCGGGCGGCCCTCGGCGCAGCGGCGGCGTCCGCGCGGCGAGCGGGAACGGCGCGCGGGCGAGTCGCCGGGGCCGACGCCTGGCGTTCACGCTGCGCGCTGGCGTCCTTCTTGCTTTCGGGCATCATCACGAGGGCTGCCGGATCGTGACGGCATCGCCCGGAACCGGAGATTCGCTTGATGATCCCTCGCCGTCGCCTTCTCGCGGCCGTCCCGGCCGCCATGGCCGCTCCGGGCATCGCTGCCGCGCAGGGCGCCTGGCCGCAGCGCCAGATCCGGCTGGTGGTGCCCTATCCGCCGGGGGGTGCGAGCGACATCGCAGGCCGCCTGCAGGCGCAGGTGCTGCAGGAGGGCCTCGGCGTTCCCGTCGTTGTGGACAATCGCGGCGGAGCCGGCGGCACGCTCGGCACTGCCCATGTCGCGCAGAGCGCCCCTGACGGCTACACCGTCATGATGGCAAGCCCGTCCTCGCACCTGGGCGCGCCGCTGTTGTTCCGCACGCCGGGCTACGAGGGCGTGGATGATTTCACCGCGATCGCGACCTTCTCGATCGGCACCGCGCTGGTCGGCGTCAATCCGCGCCTGCCGGTCCAGAACATCCAGGAGCTGATCGCCTACGCGCGGGCGCGGCCGGGGCAGCTCAACTTCGGGTCAGCGGGCGCTGGCGGGGCGAACCACATGCTGGGCGTGCTGTTCATGCAGCGCACGAGGGTGGAACTCACGCATGTGCCCTATCGCGGCGCGGCGCCGGCGCTGGCGGACCTGATCGCGGGGAACATCCAGGTCGTGTTCGACAGCTTCTCGGGCATCATCCCCGCGGTGCGCGGCGGGCAGGTTCGGGCGCTTGCGGTGACGAGCGCGGCACGCTGGCCGCTGGCGCCGGACCTGCCCACCGTGCAGGAGCAGGGCGTGCCGGACTACGACCTGCCGAGCTTCGCGGCCGTGATGGGACCGCGCGGCATCCCGGAGCCCATCGTGGCGCGCATGAACGCGGTGATCAACGATGGGCTGCGGAACCCGATGCTGGTGGAACGCCTCGCCGCCAACGGGAACATCCCCTACCCGACCACGCCGGCGGCGTTCGCCGCCTTGATGCGCGCGCAGCGCACTGTCTGGCGGGACCTGGTGCGGACGACGGGGCTGCAGCCGGAATAGGCATCGCGCCCGAGCTGTCGCATGCAGGTCATTGGCAATGGGTGCGGCGCTGGCCGGCGGCGGCGCTGGTGGTGGTGGCGGCGGGGGAGTGGTCAGCTCCGCAGCCCTGGCGCCTCGTGCCCGGTGCGCGCGACGTATTCGCTGTAGCCGCCATCGTATTGATGGATGCCCTCCGGCGTGATTTCCAGCACGCGGTTCGACAGTGCCGCCAGGAAATGCCGGTCGTGCGAGACGAAGAGCATGGTGCCCTCGTAGGACGCCAGGGCGGCGATCAGCATTTCCTTCGTCGCCATGTCCAGGTGGTTGGTTGGTTCGTCGAGCACCAGGAAGTTCGGCGGGTCGTAGAGCATCTGCGCCATGACCAGCCGCGCCTTCTCGCCGCCCGAGAGCACGCGGCAGCGCTTCTCCACATCGTCGCCGGGAAAGCCGAAGCAGCCGGCCAGCGCGCGCAGCGAGCCCTGGCCGGCGCGGGGGAAGGCGTGTTCCAGCGCCTCGAACACGGTGTGGTCGCCGTCGATGAGTTCCATCGCGTGCTGCGCGAAATAGCCCATCTTCACGCTGGCGCCGAGCGACACGGTGCCGTCATCCGGTGCCGTCGCACCCGCCACCAGCTTCAGCAGGGTGGACTTGCCCGCGCCGTTCATGCCCAGCACGCAGCAGCGTTCGCGCCGGCGCACCAGCAGGTCGAAGGCGTCATAGATCACGCGTTGGCCATAGCGCTTGTGGACGCGGCGCAGGTTCACCACGTCGTCGCCCGAGCGTGGCGCGGGCAGGAAATCGAAGGCCACGGTCTGGCGGCGGCGCGGCGGTTCGACGCGGTCGATCTTGTCGAGCTTCTTGACGCGCGACTGCACCTGGGCCGCGTGGGAGGCGCGCGCCTTGAAGCGCTCGATGAACTTGATCTCCTTGGCCAGCATCGCCTGCTGGCGTTCGAACTGCGCCTGCTGCTGCTTCTCCATCAGCGCGCGTTGCTGTTCGTAGAAGGCGTAGTCGCCGGCATAGGTGGTCAGGCTGCCGCCATCGATCTCGATGATGCGGTTCACGACGCGGTTCATGAATTCCCGGTCGTGCGAGGTCATCAGCAGCGCGCCGTCGTAGCCGGCGAGGAATTGTTCCAGCCAGATCAGGCTTTCGA
>LNFM01003285.1_pt1 | contig 38252 bp, 41 predicted proteins | sample 596031 | NCBI WGS metagenome assembly LNFM01 (sample SAMN04254537, study PRJNA301005) | activated carbon metagenome | isolation source: dual media filters at the Ann Arbor, Michigan drinking water treatment plant | place: USA: Ann Arbor | reverse complement strand
CCCATGCCTCTCCTCGAAAATATCCGCCCCGAGCCCAATCCGCCGCTGACCATCGAACGTGTGGAGACCGCGCGCGCCATGTATGTCGAAGGCTTCACCGTCGCGCGCATCTGTTCGCATTGCCTGATGTCGCTCGGCACCCTGTATGCCTGCCTCGACGGCACACCGTTCGGGCCCGACGGTCCGCGCTTTGAGCCGATCCCGCGCCGGCGCAATGTGCTGGGCCAGCGCACGCGGCCCTTGCGCGCCGATCCCGCCTCGCTGCGCAACCGGCTGATCCGCACCGCCGAGCGCCAGGTGCGCGAGATCGAATTGAGGCTGTCGCTGCCCGACCGCCCGGCGCCGGAGCGCGAACGCGACATCCGCATGCTGGGCATGACCGTGAAAAGCCTGCGCGAGCTGTCGCGGCTGGAGGCCGCGGCGTTTGCGCCGGGTGAGGATGCGCCCGGCCGCACGCCCGACTTCGTGCCGGGGCAGGACACCTTTCCGCAGGAATTCGCCGAATTGCGGCGCAAGCTGTTGGAAAAACTCGATGCCGTCATGGCCGAGCGGGAGGCCGAGGAGACCGGACGCGGCGAGAGCCAGGCCTGACGCGGATTCCGCCTCGCTCGGTCCGGGCTATTGCTTCGTGTGCGGCGTCGCCGCCTGTTGCACGGCCTGCGCGCTCTTGCGCGAGAACATCGCGGCTTCCTTCAGGCGATAGAAGCGCACCAGCTCCTGCGCGGTCGCGGGCTTCAGCCGCTCAAAGCTCGCCAGCGTCTGTTCGAGATCGGCGGCCGAGAGCCCGGCCTCGCCCGCGCGCAGCAACAGGATCGCGCGCGCGCTCGCCCAGGACAGGGCGTTTCCGCCTGTTCCTGCGCCATGGCGCGCTCGACCGCGCCGATCTCCAGATCGCAGAGCAGCGCCAGCGCCACCACGCTTTCCTCGTAGCGCCTGGCGCGCGCAAAGCCTTCGACATCGGCGTCGCGCAGCCGCCCGGATTCGTGCAACGCCTCGACCAGAGCCTGCGCCACCGCATAGCGGGACGAGTCCTCGCGGGTCTCGTTCTGGATGCGGTGGGTGGCGTCGGTCACCGCCTCGCCCACGTCGGCGCTCTTGTCGGGATGGGCGGCGCAGAGCTTTGCGCGCGCCTGTTCGGAGGCTTTGGACAGAAGCTTGAGAAAGAGCGGGCGCGGAATGTCGGCGCGGGTGCCGAGCCGCACGATCAGGTCCTGGTCGCCGTTGATCCTGTCGGCCAGCGTGGCATAGCCCTCGCCGGAAAATTGCGCGCCGGCATTGCTGGCCAGTCCCGCCAGCACCGGGCGCTCGCCGCGCGCGATCAGCACGTCGGTGACGCGGGCGGGCAGGCTCTTGCGGCGCGCGATGGCGAGCAGATGCTGCTGGCTCTTGGTGCAGGCGAGTTCGGTCAGCGTGTTCTCGTCGAGCCGCGGCGAATGGGCGAGAACCGGCCAGGCGGTGTTGGGCGGCGCGTTCGGGATCGGCGCCAGCCGCGAGGCGAGCAGCACCCTGGCCGCGGTCTCGATCTCGAGCGCGAGCAGGGCGATGACGTCGTCGAACACCTCCACCTCGGCGTCGGAATATTGCGGCGCCTGGCCGACAAACAGGTCGGTGACATGCCGCAGAATCTCGGCCCGGCGCGCAAAGGAGCCATGCGCGATCGCGGCTTGCACGTCCTGCATGAAGGCAATCGGCGGGGGCATCGGCATTCTGCCGTCGGCGGGGGTTAACGGGAATTAGGACCCTAGCGGGGACTCGTTTAGTAATTTCTAACCTCCAGAACCTTTCTCGCAGTCCCGCTTGTGCCCGCCGCCATGGCCCCCAAACCCCCGTCCTCCGACAAGACCCGCCCCGGCAAGCCCCCGGCCAAAGGCGCGCCGAAGGCCGGCCCCGGCAAGACGGTGGCGGAGATCCGCCCGCTCAAACACGCCGAGATCCGCGGCATCGTGGTCGGCATCATGCTGGCGATGTTTCTGGGCGCGCTCGACCAGACCATCGTGGCCACCGCCTTGCCCACCATCGGCCGCGCCTTCCGCGACGTGGAGAACCTGTCCTGGGTGGTGACGGCGTATCTGCTGACCGCCACCGCCTCGACCCCGCTCTACGGCAAACTGTCCGACATCTATGGCCGCCGCGCGGTGATGCTGGCGGGGATCGCGATCTTCATCATCGGGTCGGTCGCCTGCGCGCTCGCCACCAGCATGACCGCGCTGATCCTCGCGCGCGGGTTGCAGGGACTGGGGGGCGGGGGGCTGATGTCGCTGACCCAGACCATCATCGCCGACATCGTCTCGCCGAAGGAACGCGGGCGCTATCAGGGCTATATCGGCGCGGTCTTCGCCTCGTCCTCGATCGGCGGGCCGGTGCTCGGCGGATTCCTCACCGAGCACCTGCACTGGTCGCTGATCTTCTGGATCAACGTGCCGCTCGGCATCGCCGCTTTGCTGATGACCAACAACGTGCTCAAGCGCGTGCCGTTTCATCCGCGCAAGCATGCGCTCGATCTTATCGGCGCGGCGCTGATGATGGCGGCGGCGATCGCGCTGTTGCTGGCGCTGACCTGGGGCGGCACGCGCTTTGCCTGGCTGTCGGCGCCGATCGGATTGCTGCTGCTGGCCTCGGCGATCCTGTGGGCGCTGTTTGGCTGGCGCCTGATGCGGGCGAAGGAGCCGTTCCTGCCGCTCGCGGTGCTGGCCAATCCGGTGGTGCGCTGCGCGACGCTCGCCGGCACCTGCGCGATGGGCACGCTGGTCGGCATGACGATCTTCGTGCCGCTTTATTTCGAGGTGGTGGTGCATCTCTCCGCCAGCCAGTCCGGACTGGCGCTGATTCCGCTGATGGGCGCGACGGTGGTGGCGTCCACGCTGACCGGCCGCGCCATGGTGCATGTCGAGAACTACAAGATCATGGCGATCGCCGGCGTGGTGCTCGCCATGGCCGGGCTCGGCGCGCTGGCGGTCTGGCCGCAATTGCCGGTGCCGCTGGTGATCGCGCTCCTGACGCTGACCGGCTTTGGCATCGGCTGCGTGTTCCCGATCTCCACCGTCAGCATGCAGAACGCGGTGTCGCGGCATCTGATGGGGGTTGCGACCGGCGCGATGAACTTCTTCCGCTCGCTCGGCGCGGCGCTGGTGGTGGCCTTGCTCGGCGCCATCGTGCTGGGCGGCATCGGCGGCGCCACCGGCGTGTCGGTGGAGATGCTGGCGCGCACCGCATCCGACACCGATCTGGCGCAGGCCTTCCGCTTCGTGTTCCTGGCCGCCATGCTGGTGCTGGCCTTCGGGCTCGCCTTCCTGATCAGCATGGAACAGAAGCCGCTGCACGGACCGGCCGCCACGCAGACTCCGCAGCCGGAGGCGGCGGCGACGCCGGTGCAGACCCTGCCGCCGGAACCCGAGAGCAGGCGCAAGCCGGACAAGTCCGCCGGCCGGAAAAAGTGACGCGGCATTCCCGCGCGCCATCGGGATCGGGGCGCTGGGCAAAAAAGCGGCAGGCGCGCAACAGCCTCAACAGAATCTTAACTTCTGTAACTACTATGGGTTGACGGCTCGCGACTATGGCCCTTCCGGAGCGAACGGCGCCTCTCTGATGCAATTCGTGTTGCCCACGCATTTCCAGGCGCGGCTCAAGCTTTATGAGCTGGACGAGGACGCCTGCCGGCAGCTGGCGCGGTTGTGGCCGGTGATCGAACCCAGCATCGCCCGCGCGGTCGAGGACTTCATCGCGGCCGAAAAGCAGATGCCGACCGTGGCGGCGGTGTTCCTGAAGCACGAGGACCTGATCCGCAAATTGCAGCTCAGCCATCTCGGACTGCTGTTGTCCGGGACGCTCAACCAGCGTTATGCGGAATCCTGCCAGCACGTGTCCGAACAGCAGCACAATATCGGGCTGACGCCGCGCACCCAGATGATCGCCAGCAACATGGTGCAGCGCGCGGCCTTCGCGGCGCTCGGCCGGCGGTTCCGGTTTTCGCCGCGCCGGATCGTGGCGGGCGGGCAGGTGGTGTCGCAGGCGCTGGCCTTCGACATCGCGACCACGCTCACGCTGTATCAGGATGCCGCGCTGCTGTCTTCGCAGGCGCGCGGCCAGCAGGTCGACCAGGCGATCGCCGATTTCCGTGCCACCATCAACGATACCATCGGCGCGGTGAAAAGCGTGTCGGAGGCGCTCAGCCGCGGCTCGTCCGGCATGCGGATGACGGCCGAGGAAACCTCCCGCCGCATGAAATCGACCGCGGAAGCGTCCACGGCCACCACCTCGATGGTGGAGCAGACCGCGGCCGCGACCGAGCAATTGTCGCAATCGATCGACGAGATCGGCGTGCAGAGCGCCGGCAGTCTGCAACTCGCCTCCAGTGCGGCGCGCGACGCCGAAGTCTCGCTGCAGAATCTCGCCAGCCTGTCGAGCGCGGTGGAGCAGATCCAGTCGGTCGCCGGCATGATTTCCGACATCGCCGGCCAGACCAATCTGCTCGCGCTCAACGCCACCATCGAGGCCGCCCGCGCGGGCGACGCCGGCAAGGGTTTTGCGGTGGTGGCGGGCGAGGTCAAGGCGCTCGCCAACCAGACCGAGAAGGCGACCGATACCATCTCGCGCCAGATCGCGGCGATCCAATCTGCGACCCGCGAATTGTCCATCCAGCTCGGATCGGTGGCCGGCGCGGTCAAGAACATCGCCACGGTCGCCGCCAAGATCGAGAGCGCGGTGCAGGAACAGACCGCGGCCACGCGCGACATTGCAGGCTCCGTTCACTCGGCAGCGAAATATACCGTGCAGGCGACCGAAGATGTGCGCGCGGTCGAGGGCATCACGGCGCGTTCGCTGGACACCGTGCAGGAGGTGGTGACCCTGAGCGAGACGCTGTCGTCGCGCGCCGCCGATCTGGAACAGAAAGTTGCGCGCTTCTTCGCGAGCGTGCGCGCGGCGTGAAGCGCGCAAGACGAGCCGTCCCAGGTTTCCGATTGCAAATGTGAAGATATGAAGGCCTCGCACGCTCGCGCGGCGAGGCTTTCACATGCTGCGAGTTCAAGACGGTTATTCGGCTGCAATGCAGCCGGTTACGCCGCCGCCTGGTAGTTGACCGCCGTTTCCGCCAGTTTGGTGAGCGACTGGTCGGTCTTTTCCTCTTCCGCCAAATTCTGCTTCAGGAGTCTGGCGGCATCGTCCAGACCCATCTGTTCCGCCCAGGCGATCAGCGTGCCGTAGCGGGAAATCTCGTAATGCTCGACCGCCTGTGCACCGGCCAGCAGACCCGCGTCCAGCGCGTCCGAGTCCTTGAAGTCCTTCATGACTTCCTGGCCTTCCTCGATCAGACCGAGGATGGCCGGGCAGGTCTTGCCCTTGGCGGGCTTGTCGATCAGTTCGAACACGTCCTCGAGACGGCCGACCTGCGCCTCCGTTTCGGTCGCGTGCTTTTCGAATGCGGCGCGCAGATCGTCGGAATTCGCGGCCTTGGCAAGCTTTGGCAGGGCCGTGAGAATCTTCTTCTCGGCGAAGTAGATGTCTTTCAGGGTTTCGTGAAACAGATCTTCGAGGGTTTTCTCTTTCGCAGCCATGGTGGCATCTCCTGGTTGAAACTTCACGCTCAATGGCTTTCCGGGCTTTTCGTTCCGGACCGTCGCGGGTTTGACAGCACGCCGGCGCGGCGAGCGGCGTATCAGTCCTGGAGCTCGGGCGGTCCGCCGCGCGGGCCGCCGTGTCCGGCCTGATCGCCGCCGGGAAAGCGGTTTTCCTGCCCGCCGGCCTGCCGACCGGCCCAATTTCCGGGTCCATGCTGGTTGGTACCAGGTGTCCGCTCATTCGGTTTTTCGGCCGGCTTCGTCATCGCTCACCTCCACGCCCGGAGCGAACAAAACCCCGGTCTAAGAACCGGGGTCTTGTCCTGGCATCCAGCTTAGCGATTCTGGTCGCTCTGCCGCTGGCCGCCGCCCTGCTGGCCACCTTGCTGACCGCCCTGGCCGGGCTTCTGGGTCTGCTGGTCGTCGCGCTGGCCGCCTTGCTGGTCACCCTGCTGACCGCCTTGCTGGTTCTGCTGATTGTTCTGGTTCGGATTGGTCATTGCTTTACTCCTCACGGGGACCGTTCCCCGATGAATAACTTTGCGGTGAGGATATTCGTTCCGTGGAACAAAGGAGCTTTTGCCATGTCGAAAGACACATTGCAGCGCAGCGCATAGAAAACGGCACCCTCCGGGTCTGTGGTGCGTTACGTCACGGGCGTTCACAAGGTCAGGATAGATGCCAAGAAAACTGATCAGCTTTCATGCCGAGGACAAACGGACGCTGGACGAACTAGCGGACGATCTTTCATCCACGTTTCAAGAACTGATGGATGAAGCCGTGCGGGATCTGCTGAAAAAACACGGGCGGCCGACCGGTCTGAGAGAAGCCTTCAAGGCGAGTGCCGAGCCCTCGAAAATCGTTCGGTTCCGCAGGCGCAAGTAGTGCCGGCGTGCGGTTGGGAGACTTCGTGCGGCCATTGCACGCAAAGGGGCTCCGGTTCCCCCGGAGCCCCTTTCGATTGAATCGCAGTTTAGTATTTGAACTGCTTCATCGCCTTCAGCTGGTCCTTGCTGGCATTCAGGACGGCGCGGTCGGGATACCATTCCCTGTTGTCGGCGCTGGAGGCGCCGGTGGTGCTTTTTCCGGCCTCGTTGGAAAATTTCAGCTTGTCCATCGAGACCATGACATCGTGTTCGCCCATGCCGAGGAATCCGCCGACTCCCAGCACCGCACCGGCCACACGGCCGGAAGAATCGATAATGAGCTCATTGATCTCGCCGAGCTTTTCATTCTGCTGGTTGTAGACATCGACGCCGATCAGCTTGGACGCGCGCCACTGGCCGCCGGCGGGAACCGGAGCGGCGGTCGCCGCCGCGGACGGCGCGGACGTGCTGGGTGTCGCGGGCTGCTGCTGGGCAAGAGCCGCGGTTGCGGCGAGGGTGCAGGCAACAAGTGTGCCGAGAATAATGCGCATGGAATCCTCCTTGGTTCTGAAGCTTGTTCAACTACGCGAAACCCTCAAACGTTCCATGCGAGTCCAGTCACTGGTCACGAACCATCGCGCCGGTTCGGCGTTGGTGAGAACGACACGCCGGGTGACAACCGGCCGCAATGGGGATGATGGACGCGGCTGATTTTGCCGGTTTCTGGCCGCGGCACCAACGCATCGGTACGCGTAACATCTGACCTGTTCCCGGCGTGTCGTCTAGCGTTTGAATCAAAAGGCCCGCCAATTGGCAGGCCTTTTTCAGCCGGCGCTAGCGCGCCAGCAGGATCAGCAGAAGCAGCAGCGGAATCGGAATCCCCAGCAGCCACAGCAGAATGATGCCCATTGTCGCCTCCCTTAGTTGGCCTGTTGAAGTCTGCGGCGCGATCCGACGACGCCCCGCCATGTGCCGTCGCGCAGCTGTCCACCTTCGATGGCGGCCGCGCTGGCCGAAAACGCTCCGAGCAGCATCGCCAGCGTCAGCCACAGAGCGGACGCCATGGTGAATTTGCGCGCCTCCTCGGCGGCTTCCTTCGCGGCGGCGATCACGTCGTTGACGCGCTTCTCGGCATCGGCTTGCGGCAGGCCGGTGCGCGCCGACACCATCTGCACGAGATAGGCGCGGTCATTGGCGGAAATGTCGCCGCCACTGGTCAGTCCGCGCGTGAAGATGACGGAGACTTCGCGCCGCACCGCAGCAGGGTCGGTCTGCGCCTGCGGCGTCGTGCCGGTCGTGGCCGGCCGCAGCAATGTGTCGATGAAATAATCGTTCGGCGTTGCGCTCGCGGTCTGGGCTGCGGCCTGCGTTCCGCCCTGCACCAGGCCGGCCGTCGCGCCGCCGAGCAAAATGGTGGTCGCTGCACCCAGAACCGCCACGCCGAGAACCGTGGCAAAACCCCATGCCAAAAAGCCGTGGGCCGTGTCGCGGAACAGGACTTCCTCGCTATGGGCACCGGTCCATTTGGTCCGCAGGCGTCCGGCGATATATCCGCCAACCGTGGAGGAGAGCATCGCCGTCACAACGAGAAAGATGCCGGCCGAAATCTTGAAGGTGGTGGCCGAGATACCGCGTCCCGACCACGGAGAGACGGCGGCGAAACCCATCGCGGTTCCAAACACCAGCAGTACGATCGTCAGCGATGCGGCGGCAACGCCTCCCGCAAGAACGGCGCCCCATGACACCGCGCTCTGGCTGGCGTCTTCGGTACCGGCAACATAGGTCGTGGACATGTGATTCCTCCGGCTGAACTGCCGAAACAAGCGTCACTGTCTGATTTGGTTCCTTGTCGTTTTAAAAATTGGGCAGAGCCAACGAATCCGTTTGGTCTACTGCGCCGGCCCGGCGGAGAACAAACGCGGTTAGGGATCCTGCATCATGGTTCAGGCGGCTGAAATCTTTCCGTAGGAGGCGTTGGCCATTACGCCGCCGTGATGGCGGGCTCCATTGTGATGGTGTCGTGGTTTTTTGCGGTCGAAAAAAATACCCTCTCAAACTCGTGCGCGGGGACGGGACGGCTGAAATGGTATCCTTGGCCCTCGTCGCACCCCATCCGTGCCAGCATGTCGGCGGTTGCTGAGTTCTCAATGCCTTCGGCCGTGATCGACAGGCCGAGCTGCTTGCCAAGCCTGATCGTGGAATCAACGATCGCGGCATCGTTCGGATCGGTCAAAAGATCGCGCACGAAGGAGCGGTCGATTTTCAGCCGGTCGAGCTGGAATTTCTTCAGATAGGCGAGGCTGGCATAGCCGGTGCCGAAATCGTCGAAGGCGACATGGACTCCAAGTCTCTGGATGTCGCGGAAAATCTTACGCGCCGTCTCGTCGTCTGCCAGCAGGATATCCTCGGTCACTTCCAGTTCGAGCAGCGCGGGAGGCAGGCCGGTGTCCTCAAGAACCTGTGCGACGGTTGCGGGCAGATCCCCCGCCTGCATTTGCGACGGCGACAGGTTGACGCCGATGCGGATGCCACGCCCCATTTGCTCCCACAGGCGGGCTTGCCGGCAGGCTGTCTGCAACACCCAGCGCGCCACCTGGTCCGACATCGAGGACGCATTCACGACTGGAATGAACTCCCCCGGCGGAACCAGACCGCGTTCCGGATGCTGCCAGCGGATCAGCGCCTCCGCGCCCGCAAGCGCGCCGCTTCCGAGATGGATCTGCGGCTGATAGAACAGCACGAATTCGTTTCGCTCGAGCGCCCGCCGCAACTCCGCCTCCAGCACCACGCGCGCTTCGAGCTCGGCACGAAATGCCTGGTCGAAGAACACGGTGCAGCCGCGCCCGGTGGATTTTGCCCGATGAAGAGCAAGGTCGGCATTGGCCTGGAGCTCTCCGACGGTCGCGCAATTATCCGGGTAAATGGCGATGCCCACACTGCATCTCACGCGCAGCCTGCGTCCACCGACGGACAAGGGTATTTCGCCGAATGCGCCGAAGATGCGGCCTGACATATCTTTTGCTTTGTTCTCTATGTCGGAGCCGGAAATGACGACGGCGAACTCGTCGCCGCCGACTCTGGCAACCAGACCGGAGCCGTTGACCAGACCCTTCAGGCCTTCGGCGACGGCCCACAGAACCTGATCGCCCCACGCGTGCCCCAAGGTGTCGTTGATTTCCTTGAACCTGTCGATGCCGATGATCATCAGCGCAATTCCGGATTCTGAGGCGGTTTCGCCCAGCCTGGTGTCCAGATACGTGCGCAGCGTATTGCGATTGGCGAGGCCGGTCAGGCTGTCATAGGCCGCCAGATAGCGGATTTTTCCCTCCTCGCGCTTGCGGACGGAAATATCGCGCAGCACCGCGCCATACTGGAATCCGTCGGTCCCCGGCCATCCGGAGAAGCAGGCCTCGAGTGGAAATATCTCGCCGTTCCTCCGCTTTCCCGTGAGTTCCATGATTTGTCCGGCTGGAGCCTGCAGCGCTTCGCGGGAGAGGGCCAGCAGGGAGAAGGGCGCGCCCGTCGTGGTGCCGTCCTCGGCGCAACACAGGCTGTCGAACGGGCGGCCGATGATGTCATCCGGCTGGTAGCCGAAAATCGATTCCGCCGCCGGATTCCAGAGCGTGATCAAGCCGTTCCGGTCGGCGCAGACGAGGCCATCACCCAGTGACATCGTAATACGGTGAAATCTGCGTTCGGCTATCCTCGCCAGCAATCCGCGAATGTCGATCTCGTCGAGCGCGATCGCGGCAAGATAGATGGCAATCGCGGCATGCCAGGCGGCCGTGTTGAGGGCCACTGGATAAATCGCCTGCAAGGCGATAGCCATGGCTTCGGCCGCAACCGCCATGCCGACCAGCACCATGAGACGATAGCCGGCGGACAGACGCCGCCAGAGCATCATCATCACCAACGCAATGACGACAACCCCGGCCGCCGTCAGAAGATGTGTCGACGTGCGCAGCGCACGGTCCTGCAGGATCGATTCGGCTGCGAGGACCTGCAGCATCGGTCCTGTGATGATCCCGTTGGGGACGTTGAACCGGTCGCCCAGTTCAACGGCGGTGCCGCCGATGATGATCTTCTTTCCCTTGAGAAGATCGGCGCTCACGTCGCCGTTGAGAATGTCCACATAGGAGTATCTTGGCACGGACTCGCGCTGGATGCTGAAGTCGACGATGAAACTTTTTTCGTCGGGCTGGTATTTACCGCCCAGAAGCGCCGCGACGGAAGGGTAGAAGGTCCCATCCATGGTTTCGCCGTATGAGTAACGGCGTACGATGCCATCCCGCCCGGCCACCACGTTGACCGTGGCGGCCCATGAATCCTCGATGAATTTCGGCAGCGGGCGATTCACGAACAGGGTGGATTCGCCGTTCCGGTTATGCGTCACCTGTTTGAACGTTGGAAGAATCACAGACCCGCTGGCGCCTTGCAGCGCCTTCAGGAAGGCGTCGTCGTCGGCGGCGGCCGATGGCGCGCTGAAGTCCACGTCGAATACGATGTCGCTCGCGCCCGCGCCATCAAGCTTTTTGATGATCTCGGCATGCAGCCGCCGCGGCCAGGGCCAGACACCAATCTGCTCGATGGATCGGGAATCGATCGCCACGAGCACAACATCGCCCGTGGCCTGCCGCGGGGTGAATTCAAAGCGCTTGTCCACCAGCGCATTGTGGAGCGCGTCGTGCGCGCCCGTGAGCAGGGTGACTGCCAGAGCGCACAGCACAAACAAGTGTATCCGGTAGTGTTTCACCCTTGCCCCACACCGCTTTGACTGACGCTATCCTGCCAGCGCGCCGGCCGTCCCTCAGCCGGCGCGGTCAGCCGCCCCCCACGGGATCAGTTCTTGCCTTTACCCTTGCCATTGCCATTGTTGCTTTGGGCTGCGGCAGCGTTTGCAAGTCCGAAAGCATTGCCATTGCCATTTCCGCCGGCATTGCTGTTGCCGCTGCTATTGCCGTTTCCTTGGACGCTCCCTTGTGCGCTCCCCGGCGTGTTGCCGTTGCCATTGCCTTGGCCATAGGTTTTGCTGGCGCCATTGCCGGGCGTAAGGCTGTCGGAGTTCCAGACAGTTTTTTCGGAGCCTTTGTTCGATGCGGACTGCAAGACTGTCGCAGCGCGCGCCAAACCGTTGGTGGCTTTCTGGAAGTCCATCTTCACATCGCCGATGGTCGACGTGATGCGCATGGCATTGCCGCGGCCGCCGACGCGAGGTTCGGCCGACGCCTTGCGCTCGCCGGCCTGGTTGGCGATCGCAGCACGGCTGGTGTCACCCAGCGCGCGAACGCGCTGACCATTGGGTTCCCTGTTCGGCGCGGACAGGCCGGCTTTCGGAACGGGCACGCGAGTCACCGAAGATTCCCGCGGCGTTCCTTGCTGGACCGGATTCAATGCGCCGGCACCGCTCAATGACAGGCCGCCATTGCCTTGCGACGAGACTCGCGCCGCCTGGCCGGGAAGCACGAGCGCAAATTGTCCCGACTTGAAATCCGCCACCTCGACTTTGCCGCGGAGCACGTCGACACTGGAACCGGACGGGCCGACCGTGACCCGGAACTGGGTGCCTTTCACCACGGCGGCGAGATAGGGCGTTTCGACTTCGAAATGTTTGACGTTGCGTTCTTCCACCTCGAGGAGAATGGAACCTGCCTGCTGGATGATGGTTGTCGGCAGTCCGTCTTTCTTCTCGAGAGGAACGCCGATCACGGAATTGGGTGCGATCAGGATGGTTTCTTCGCCGCGAACCAGAAGCACGCGCCCGTTCCGGCCGGTCCTGATATTGTCGCCGGGCTTCAGCGTCGCCTGTTCGGTGAGCGAGACCTGCTGTACTCCGGTGGTCGAAACCCAGACATCTCCGCTGGACTTGCGGACCTGCCAAGTGCTGTCCGCGACCGCCGCAGATCCCGTGCAGAAAATAAGAGCCGCCCCGAACAACGCGGTACGAAGTGCTTTTACATGGCTCAGCATGACGAAACTCCTGACTCAGCGCAAAAACGAGACAAATCTGCGCATACAACTACTAATTGAAATCAATTATACGACGCCAATTCTGTACAATTCTTTGGGGGAGGCGGCGCATTCCCCGGGCTTGCCGTTAAGCTGCCGTTAACCACAACAGAGCAGCGTAAATCCAAGGAGGCCGTTTGCCTCCGTCCAGGAGGGGACATCTTCTTCCTGGCGCAGCGGGGCTTCGGGTGGCGGATACACGACTTCGACGGATCAGCGCTCGGGCGTGCCGGATTGCTTTATGCGCCGGCGCAGCCGGCTGGTGGCTGCTTGCGCCGGCGCCGCTCGCAGCCCGGGAGCCGCAGGTGGATCCCCGGCAGAACGAGAAGGCGTTCGACGCCTATATGACGCAGCAAAGACGCCGCGCCGCGCCGGTCATACCGCAGGCCCGGTCGCCCGAATCCGCCGCACGCGATCGGCGGCCGCTGTTCAAGCTCGTGGCCATCTCCATCGCGGGAGCCACGGCGCTGCCTTCGGACGCGCTCACCGCGACCTATCGGCCCTATATCGGCCGCACCGTATCGCAGGCCGATCTCGCGGACATCACCACAAAGATCAGCGATCTCTATCGTGACGCCGGCTATTCCCTGACTCGCGCGCTGATTCCGCCACAGGACATCAAGGGCGGGCGCGTCCGGATAAAAGTGGTCGAGGGCAAGATCTCCGAGGTTGTCCTGAAAGGCGATGGCGCCGAGCATTTCGGAATCCGGCCTCTGCTGGACGCCGTGACGGCGGAGCGTCCCGCGCGACTGTCGACGCTCGAGCGTCAGTTGCTGCTGGCGAGCGACATTCCCGGCATCCGCATCGCCGATACCGCCCTGGAGGAAATCGTCACCGCCACCGGGAATTTCCGCCTGATCGTTCATGTTGAAACCTGGCGCATCTACACCACCCTCGGGCTGGACAATCGCGGCACGCCTCCGATCGGTCCGCTACAAGGATATCTGGCGTCGGCCGTCAACTCAGTGTTCAAGGCCGGCGATACGCTCGCCGTCAATCTGTCGACGATCCCCGACTCGACGCAGGAAAACGGGTACAGCCGGCTTCTGTATGAGATGCCGACAGGCATCAATGGCGCTCGACTGGCAGCGTCGATCTCCTATGGCGAGGTCTGGCCCAACGACGAAACGCGGCAATGGAACAGCCATACCGCCACCACGAACTTTGCGCTGAAGGGGAGCATCGTCGCATTGCGCACCCGCGAATCGTCCCTGTGGCTGTCTCTTGGTGTCGGCCTCAGCAATGTCATCGAAGAAAACACCTTCGGGACTAAATATCACGATCATGTCCGCACGCTCGCGCTGAGCGGAGACTATCAACTGCAGGACCGGTTTGACGGGTTCAACTACCTCAACGTGGCCGTGAGTCACGGCATGGATATTCTGGATGCGTCGCAAAAAAACGATCCGCTGCTGTCACGCGACGACGGCTCCGGCAGTTTCTGGAAGCTCAATTATGCCTATACGCGCTATCAAAAACTGTCGGACGCCTGGTCACTAAATTTTTCGACCATCGGACAGGTGGCTTCCACGGCATTGCTGTCATCCGAGGAGTTCTATCTTGGCGGCGTCATGTTCGGCCGCGGTTACAACAGCGGCGAACTCAGCGGCGACAGCGGCCTGGCCGCCTCGCTCGAATTGCGCTTCGACCAGGTCATGCAGCACGACATCCTCAAGGGTTATCAGCTCTATGGATTCCTGGATGGCGGGCGGGTTTGGGATTTCGGCGACGACGCCACCTCCCTGAGCTCGGCGGGCGGGGGGATCCGCATCTATCTGCCGGAAAAGCTCCAGGTCGGCGTCGAAGTCGCCGTGCCGCTCACGTACCGCTCGTCAGCCGATCCGGACCGGGACCTGCGGGTGTTTTTCTCGGTCGCGAAATCGTTCAAGCTGTGCCCGGAAAAAGCCTGGATGCGTTGCTCGCCGATATAGGGCCTAGCTCTTGCCTTCCAGCGCGCGCCGCAGACTGCGGATGATGACGCCGCGCGCGCGATCGTCGGCGGCCTTCTCGATCCGCTCGTTGATGTCGAGGATGAGTTCCGACATCTCGTTGTGCCAGTCGAGCCGGACCACCGATTCCGGCGTCAGCCGCCGCCGCTGTGTCACGTCCAAGGCGGTCGGCGCGGCGGTCGACAGATCGTAGATGTCGTCCAGAACCGGACGGAACACCTGAGCCGCGGGAATTGTCCGCTCGGCGATGCGCTCGGCCAGCCCCGCCAGAGCGGGGTCCTCGCCGTGAACCAGAAAGACGCCGCGGCGGATCGGCCGTCGCGCCGCAATCCAGCGCGCGATTTCCGGGCCGTCGGCGTGCCCGGAATAATCGTCGAGACGGCGGATGCGGGCCGCGACCTTGATCTCCTCGCCCTGGATGCGCACCGCCTTGATGCCGTCATCGAGAAAACGTCCGAGCGTGCCTCGCGCCTGGAATCCCACCAGCAGGACAGTGCCCTCGCTGCTCCAGAGCCAGCGCTTGAGATGATGGCGGATGCGGCCCGCATCGCACATGCCGCTGCCGGCGATGACGATGTGAAAACCCGAGAGTTTCCCGATCGCCTTGCTTTCGTCAACCGTCTCCGTGAAACGCAGGTAATTCGAATTGAACAGGCGCTCGAGACCAGCGCCATTCTCAAGACTGGCCGCATGCTGGCGGAATACCTCGGTGGCGCGAATGGCCAGCGGCGAATCGAGAAAAATCGGCGCCTTCGGAATGTCGCCGCGCTCCATCAGGTCAATCAGATCGATCATCAGTTCCTGGGTTCGCTCGACGGCAAAGGAAGGGATCAGCATGGCGCCGCCGGCGGCAGCCGCGTCGCGCACTTCGGCGGCGAGATGCGCGCGCCGGATGTCAGGCGTGACTGCGGGACGGTCGGTGTCGCCATAAGTGGATTCGGAGATGACGTAATCAAAATGGGCGGGTGCCTCCGGCTCGGGTTGCAGCAGTTTGGCGTCGGGACCGATGTCGCCGGAGACGAGAATCCGCAACGCATGTCCGGCGCCTTCGTTTTCAAATTCGAGTTCGATCGACGCCGAGCCGAGAAGATGTCCGGCATTCCAGTATCGCGCGCGAACCCCGCGCATCGGGGTGCACCACGTCTCGTAGTCGACGGGTTGAAAGGCGTTCAGCGATGCAATGGCATCCGCCTGCGTATAGATCGGGGTGACCTCGGCTCGCCCGCGCGCCCGGTTGCGGCGATTGAGCGTGACCACTTCGGATTCCTGGATGCTGCCCGCGTCGGGAAGAAGATAGGAGCACAGGTCGATGGTGCCGCGGGTGGCATGGATTTTCCCGCGAAAGCCCTGCTTGACCAGTTTCGGGATCAGGCCGCTGTGATCGATATGGGCATGGGTGAGGAGCACGGCGCCGATGTCGGCCGGCCGGAACGGGAAGTCGCTGTAGTTGAGCGCCTTCAGCGTCTTGGAGCCCTGGAACATGCCGCAATCGACCAGCAGGCGGCCATGGCTGTGCTCGAACAGAAAGCAGGATCCCGTGACCGTGCGCGCCGCGCCGCAAAACCGGACCGTCATTGTCATGTGGTGACTCCCGCCGCATGACCCGACATCTCGCAGCGCAGGGCGTCCGCAAGGATGCCGTCGAGCGGGATGGCGTTGGTCGGATGCAGGACGCTGTGGGTCGAGCGGACGGACCGGATGCCGGCGGCGGTGAATGCCGGCATCAGGTCCATCGCAAACAAGGCATGCGTCACGATCACATCGACGGACCGCACGCCGGCGGAGCGAAGCGCCCTGGCGCAGGCGATCAGGGTGCCGCCCGAAGAGACGATATCATCGATCAACAAGGCAGGGCGGCCGGCCAGCATTGATGGCTCCGCGAAGGTGATGTCGACCGAACGGTCGCCATGGCGCTGCTTGTCGGCCACCGCCGAGGAAAACCCGAGTTCGGCTGCGAGATGGTTCACCCAGATCCGGGATTCCGAATCCGGTCCCACCACGATCGTGTCCGGATCGAGACCGGGCGTTCGCAGGGCCGCAGCTATGGCTGGCACCGCCGACAGGTCGTCGGCGTCCGCGCCGGGGAAAACGCTGCGGATATCGCGGGTCCGGTGCAGATGCGCGTCGACGGTGACGATTCGGTCGAACGCATGGGCGAGAATCCGGCCAATCACGCGCTGGCTGATCGCTTCGCCGGGCTGAAACGCCGTGTCCTGTCGCATGTAGCAGAGATAGGGCGCGACCAGGATGAGCCGCCGCGCGCCGTTGCGGCGCAGGGCTTCGGCTGCGAACAGGATGGCCACCAGCTTGTCGTTCGGCCGGTCGAGCGGCGCATATAGAATTGTCACCGGTTCGGCCGCTGCGACGGTTACCCGCAACTCTCCGTCAGGAAAGGCGTGGATGGCGATGTCATGCGTGACGATACCGAGCGCGTCGCCCAGCCGCCTGGCATCGCGTGTCGCCGACGGCAAGGCATGGATGACGGCGGCGCTCACAGTTCGGTCTCGCCGCGCCGCTGCCCGTCAATCAGATATCCGGCATTGCTCTTCGCCGCCGCCGCCACCAGACCATGCTCGGAATGATCGAGAGAATAGATGCGATAGAGCGGCTCGCCTTTCTCGACGCGATCCCCGATTTTCTTGAAGATCCTGATTCCTGCGCCCTTGTCGATCGGCGCGCCAGCTGTTCGCGCGAGACGATTCAGCCGCAGGCAGTCGATGGCGGACACAACGCCGTCGCCGGGTGCCGGCACGTCGATGGTGAGCGTGCCGAGATCCGTCCGGCAGACCGATGGTCCCTGCGCATCGATGATCTTCTGCATCTGCTTGAGGGCGGCACCGCTGTCGAGCAAGTGACGGGCACGCGCATAGCCGGTGCCGCCGCGCAGTTCCGGATCGTATTCGAGGAGATGCGCCGCGAGCCGCAGCGACTTTTCGCGCAGATCGGGCGGCGCCGACGGATCGTTGGAGAGCACCGCCATGACGTCCTGCGCCTCCAGCACCGGACCGATCCCGGAGCCGATCGGCTGGCGACCGTCGGTGGTGATCACCTCGATGGAAATGCCGAAATGATCGCCGACGAATTCGAACAGCTTGCGAAGCCGCATCGCTTCGTTGGCGTTGGTCAGCTTGGCCGCAGGCCCCACCGGCAGATCGATCAGCAGGTGCGTCGATCCCGCCGCCAGTTTCTTGGACAGGATCGACGCCACCATCTGCTCGCGCGTATCCAGGCTGAGCGCGCGTTCGACGGAAATGAGAATGTCGTCGGCCGGAGCCAGGTTCACATGCCCGCCCCAGACCAGACAGCCGTGGCAAGCGCTGACGACTTCCTTCATCTCCTCGACCCCGAGATCGACGCGGGCCAGCACTTCCATCGTGTCCGCGGTGCCGGCCGGGGAGGTGATCGCGCGTGAGGACGTTTTCGGAATCGTCAGGCCATGCGCCGCCACGATCGGCACCACGACCATCGATGTGCGGTTGCCGGGAATTCCGCCGATGCAATGTTTGTCGACGACGATCGGCTTGTTCCATTTCAACTGCGTTCCTGCTTGCGCCATGGCCTGCGCCAGCGCCAGCAATTCGTCACTGGTCGTGAAGCTGGCGAAACTGATCAGGAAGGCCGCGATCTCCATGTCGGAATAGCGGAAATGCGTGAGGTCGTTGACGATCTCGGCGATCTCGGAGGCCGCCAGCGTGCGGCCCTGAATCTTGCCGCGTACCGCATCCAGGCTGTTCGGCGGCATGGACGGCGTCACGGTCACCAGGCTGCCGACGGGTTCGGCAAAGCGGCGGAAGGCCGGGTCGGACAGGCCGATATCTTCAGGTCCGACCAGTGCGTCGTCATCGGTGATCAGCAGCGTTGCCAGCAGAACTCTGGAATTGCGCCGCAGCTCGACGCGGCTGAATCCGCGGAACACTTCGGGTCGCAATGCCTTTGACCGGCGCGAGATCACCGCAACGTTCTCGCGCCCGGTGTCGAGATTGACCCGGCGGATCTTCAGCTGCGGACGCGACGAATTACCGGTATTCATGCTAACAGCTCATTTGCAGACAACCATAATATCTGTACCCGGAGCGCCATTGACAAAGATCATCACCTTGACCGCGAATCCTGCCATCGATGTTTCAACCACAGTAGGCAAGATTGCGCCCTTCACCAAGCTGCGCTGCGGGCCGGCGCGCCACCATCCGGGAGGCGGCGGGATCAACGTTGCCCGTGTGGTCAAAAGGCTCGGCGGCGAGGTTTCAGCAATTTATCCCGCGGGCGGAACGGCGGGTGGACGGCTCCGCCACCTGATCGAGCAGGAAGGCGTTCATAGTCTGACCGTAAGCACCCGGGACGAGACTCGCGAAGATTTCACGGTGCTCGAGGAATCGACCGGCCATCAATACCGGTTCGTGTTGCCGGGTGCGGCGCTGAACGAGCCGGAAATGCGTGCCTGCCTTGAGCAGGTCGCAGGCATCGATCCCGCGCCGGCCTTCATGGTTGCCAGCGGCAGCGTGCCGCCCGGAATGCCGGAGGATTTCTTCGCGCGCGCAGCCGACATCGCAAAGCAGCGGGGCGCCAAGGTGATCGCGGACACATCGGGACCGCCGCTCAAGGCCGTGCTGGCGCGGCGGATTTTCATGATCAAGCCGAATCTTAGCGAGTTTCTGGAACTGACCGGCGCGATGCCGACTGACGATGTCTCGCTGGTGCAGGCCGGCCGCCGTTTCATCCATGACGGTTTCGTCGACATGATCGCGCTCACGCGCGGCCCGCATGGCGCTCTGCTGATCAGCCGCGATCAGGCCTGGCGCGCGGACGGACTGTCGATCAAGCCCGTCAGCGTCGTGGGAGCAGGCGACAGCTTTACCGGCGCCATGGTGTGGTGTCTCTCCAGAGGCGAAACTCCAGATGTCGCGCTCCGATACGCCGTCGCGGCAGGGTCGGCCGCGTTGCTCAGCCCCGGCACCGAATTATGCCGGCCGGAAGATGTGAAAAGGCTAGAGTCACAGGTGACCGTGCGCGAGATCATTCTGCCGGCCGATGGAAGCCGCGGCTCGACGTAACGACGAGGCTTAGTCTCCGCTCTGGTGAGGCTGCCGATTTTTATGGGCCATCAGTCGCCAGAATACGCATTTTATTGCGGATGTTCGCAAAATATCGACCGCCAACCGTCATGCGCGACGGCCGGGATTGACCGGAATCAATGCTGGCGCCGAAAAAAGAAATCAAATTTAAACAGGGTGCCGGTCAAATTTGGCGAGGTGAATAATCTTTTGATCAGGCCATGTGCGCGCTGCCGGAACCGTTGCATCGGCTTGCAGGTTCACATTCACCGGACCCTTTCTGCCAGATTCCGACGGGCGGACAGGAGTCCATGGGAAAGGACATCAGGATGGCGCGTGCCTATCAGCGGAAACCCAGCGCCCTGATCGTAGGGCAGGCCGTCGTGCAGCGCGATTTTGTCGACCTGCTGCTGGAGGATTGCGGGCTCACGGTCATCGATTGTGCCGACGCCATTTCCGCGCTGCAGGCGATGTCGGCCATCGGCGAGGACGTACAGCTTGTCTTCACCGCCGGTCCGCGCGACAGCGTCCGCGACAGCGTGAATCTCGCGCGCGTGCTTGAGCGGCGCTGGCCGCATGTGCATGTCGTGGCGCTGCCCGACACGACTTCGGGCCAGACTATGCCGGTCTTGCCACGCGGTGAGGACAGGGCGGATGACATGCGCCGCCGCGAGCGGCTGCATTAGCCCCGCGAGCCCGGCGCCGGCCACTTGGCGGGCGCCCGGCGGGCTGAAAAAAGTCCCCGATTCGAGGCGAAAGACCAATCGCGCCCTATCTATCTGCAGGACAAGGGCGCATGCTGCATCATGGAAAACATTCAGACGCAAAACTACGTCACCTACGCGATCATTGCGGTGGTAGCGGTCGGCCTGTTCGGACTGATGCTGGCGATCTCGCTCATTTGATCCGTGATCGGCTCGCCGAGATCCGCACATTGCCCCTCACGATACCGACAGGAGAGCGCGCCATGAGCGACACGGCACAAAAAACGCCTCAGCGGCGCCTTGATGCCTTGCCGACCGCCGGATTTGGCCTGCAGGTCGACGGCAAGACCAAGTCGATCCATGACACATCGGAAGCGGCCATGGTGGCGGGCCTCGATCTCAAGCGGAGATTTCCGGCGATCCAGGTGATCGTGTTCGACGCTGTCGAGGGAACGCGGACGGCGGTGGAATTGCCGGAGGCCAATCCGTCCTGACTGAGCATGGCGTCGCTCAAGGCTGCCGCTCGCATGCAGTCAATAAACGGTGAGCATGGAGACAGAATCGGTCTACAAGCAGGCGTTGCTCATGCAACGGCAAACCGGAGCTCGACATGGCCAAGAAGGCAAAGAAGGCGAAGAAGAAGATGAAGTCCGCCACGGCGACCAAGAAGGTCGCCAAGAAGGCGTCCAAGCGCAAGTAGATTGCCTGTATCTGATCGAGCAGCGTTTGCTTGATTGAACTGAAGGCCTCCCGGACCATGTTCGGGGGCCTTTTGAACATATGCGGATGCGTCGTTACCGTTTGGCCGGTTCGGTCGCGGCAGGCGCATCCCCGGTCGGGACAGCAGACGTGTTTGCCGGATTCTCCAGGCCTTCGACCGGCGTTTCGAATTCGAACCACTTGCGCGCCATCACCTTTTGCTGGAGGTCGTCGTCGATGTAGGGCGCGATCAGGGTTTTGAAGGCGTGAGCATTGGTCTGGTATTCGTAGCGGCAGTGCTTCGCCCGGATTTCCGGCAACCCGCCGACGCTGACCGCATCCGCGAACAGGATCGGATCGGCGCCATAGGCCATGCACAGCCGGTTGAAGTAACGCTGGCTGGGCAGGGAATGCGGGTCAGCGACCCTCTGCATTTTCGTGGCTTGCATCTCCCGCTCGCCGGCGCTCATCTGCCGCTCCATTGAATCGATATCGCCGAGAAACGAGGTGCCCAGAATGAGCCGGCGGGCGTCGGGTTTGGAGAATTGCAGCAGCAGATAGCTCGCAAAATAGTCGGCAGCGTCTTCCTCTCGGCCGAAGAAGGGAATGTCGAGATCCTCCAGCACCGCGTGTCCAGTCTCGTGCAGGAACACGTCGACCACAAGCGCGATCATCGAATCCCTGACAGTCAGACCCCATTTCTGCGCCTTGGGCGCCTGGCTGCGGAGGTATTCGATATATTCGTAACAGACCTTGATTGCGCTGTTCCAGAAGGTGGCGTTGGCGACGCCATCGCAGCCTTCGAGTTTCAATGTGATGCGGATAGGTAGGCGGAGCGGGGACAGGAATTCCTGAAAATTTTCGAGAACACGCTTCTCTTTCATTGCCTCGTAAAGCGGACGATGCGCGGGGTTTTTGGGTTCGACATATTCGTAGTCGAACATGTTGGTCTTCAACCCGGCGGGAAGCTTCTGCGCGGCGAGCGAAATCGGCAGGAGCAGCGCCACGGCAGCGATGCAGGCGCGCGCGGCGGTCGGGACGGTCATTGCCATGGCGCGCCTCGGCTCTCGGCCGGCGTTGTCATTTCAGTATTGTTCAACACACTGTCCCTCTCGCGGATGGACGCCAAGCCCGGCCGCGAGGGGGATTTTGTCACCGACTGACCTTCCGGCGCGAGCGCGCCGGGATCATCCGGCCATTATCATTTGTTGCCCGGAGGAGTCTCCGGCCGTGCGCCCGGAGGGGTTTCCGGCCGCGCGCCCGGAGGAGTCTCCGGCCGTGCACCCGGAGGATTTTCCGGCCGTGCACCGGGGGGATTTTCCGGGCGAGCGCCAGGCGGGTTCTCCGGCCGTGCACCGGGGGGATTTTCCGGACGCGCTCCCGGCGGATTTTCGGGTCGTGTTTGCGCGGAAACCGGGACGGCGCTCGTGAGGACGAGCAGTCCCAGTGCCGCAGCAAGACAGGCTTTCTTGGACATCTGTATTGTCCTCCAATGCGCGTTCACATGAACGGCGATACATGTTGCATAACCAACTCTCAATGAATGAAAGATGACATGCAATCAGAACAATATAATCCATCAAGGCATGGCGTTATTGATCTAAATCACATGGAAGGAGAGGAAAATGCGCCGAAATAACCAGAGAGCAGCATTCGGCGGCTTCCAGAACCGACATTGATCATGCGATTCTATATTATTGCAGGCATTCTGCTGCTGGCCGTCAGTGCCCCGATCGCGCAGGAAGTTGCGTTGGATAATGCTGAACCTTTCGGACGTGCCGCGTATCTGGCGCCTGAGGGAATGCTGTGGAACAAGTGGCGCCAGGTGCAAGCCGACATCGACCGCGACGCGCCGCTGGTTGCTGTCTGCCGCAATCGCTTGATGCAATGTTCGTCGGACGCGGCTTTGCGGTTCGCCGCGATCGCCGATCAATCCGCGCAGTTGTCCGGGCGTGAGCGGCTCGCAGGCGTCAATCGCGCGGTCAATGGCGCCATCGTATTCGCCAACGATATCTCTGTGTTCGGGCGCGCCGATTACTGGGCGCCGCCACTGGAAAGCCTGGCCGCCGGGCGCGGTGATTGCGAGGAATTCGCGATCGCGAAATATGCCATCCTGCGGGATACGGAATGGCCGGCGGACGATCTGCGGCTTGTCATCGTGCGCGACGACAAGCACCGTGCCCCTCACATGCTGGCGGCGGCGCGGCATGAGGGACGCTGGTTTATCCTCGACAATAGCGGCGACGATCTTGCCGAAGACCGGGCGCTGCCGCACCTCTTGCCGGTCTTCATTCTCGACCGGCGCGGCGTGCTGCAGATCGGGCCGCCATCGCCGCCGGGCGGTTTCCGACTGGGATCGGAAACCGGGTGCAGAGAGCAAGCCGGCTAAGAATATGGGTCAGGTCTCCGGCAGCGGGATGAATTCGGTTTCGCCGGGCACTGGCGCGAAGCGTCCGCTAGCCCAATCCTGCTTGGCCAGTTCGATTCGCTCCTTGCGAGACGACACGAAATTCCACCAGATGTAGCGCGGACCTTCCAGCGCGGTGCCGCCGAGCAACATCATCCGCGTTTTCGTCTTCGCGCGAACCGTAATTTTGTCGCCCGGGCGGAAGATGAGCAGGCGCGGGCCCTCGAACACGTCGCCGGCGATTTCAACCTCGCCCTCCACGACATAGATGGCGCGCTCTTCGGTGTCGGGATCGAGCGGCGCCTGCGCGCCCGGTTCCAGCAGCACCTCGGCATAGAGCCAGTCCGACACCATGCCGACCGGCGAGGTCTTGCCGAAGGCCGTGCCGGCAATGACGCGGGCGGTGAGCCCGCCATCGACGATCTGCGGCAGGTCCCCGGCCGCAAAGTGCTGGAACGAGGGATCGATCTCCTCATGCGTGGCGGGCAGCGCGATCCAGCTCTGGATGCCGTACATCTTGGTCTGCGGATTGCGCGCGTCGCCCGGCGTGCGCTCGGAATGCGCGATGCCGCGTCCGGCGGTCATCAGGTTCATCTCGCCGGGCACGATCTCCAGCGCGTTGCCCTCGGAGTCCCGATGCATAATTCTGCCATCGAACAGATAGGTTACAGTGGCCAGCCCGATATGCGGATGCGGGCGCACATCCATGCCCTGGCCGTCCATGAACTGCACCGGCCCCATCTGGTCGAAGAAGATGAAGGGCCCGACCATCTGCCGCCTGCCGTGCGGTAACGCGCGCCGCACCTGAAAGCCGTCGCCGAGGTCGCGCACGCGCGGCACGATGACCAGATCGAGCGCGTTGCAGGAGCGCGGGTCGCCGAGAACGGGATCGGAGGCGGGATGCCAGGACATGGGGGACTCCGGGTCAGGTTTTCAGGGCCGGCCCATCCAGATAGGCGATACGCGGGCGGGCCGGAAGGGCGCCGGGCGGCGCCCTCATCCGGCACATGAAGGGATTCATGTTTTGATTCAAAGGGGGCCGCGCAAGCGATTCAAATGACTCGGTGATTGATCGCCGGGCGCTGCCATGGGCCATATCCCCGGGTCAGGCTCATGAATCGCATCAGTTCGACGGAGACGACGGCCTTCCGCGTTGATATGTGACTGTTGCTGCAACTAAATTGATGCCCGCAAGCAGGGGAATGGGAATGGCGGTCGGTGCGAGGGTGAGTCACGCGGTTCCGACTGCTGCCATTCGGGGTCCGGTTCTCACGTTCACGGGCGATCCCTTCAAGGAGGGGCTGGACCACACGATGGTCTACGAGACCGACGCGATCGTCGCGTTCGGCGATGGCGTGATCACCCATTTCGGCCCGGCCGGGGATGTTGCGGACAAGCTGCCGGCGGGGCTGGCGGTCAGGAACTATGGTCCCGACGCCCTGATCTCGGCCGGCTTTCTCGACAGCCATGTACATTTTCCGCAAACGCCGATGATTGCCGCCTTCGGCGCGCAGCTTCTCGACTGGCTCAACACCTACACCTATCCGACCGAACGCAGATATGCCGACAAGGCATTTGCAAGCGCGGTGGCCAGGGTCTTTCTGCAGGAATGCCTGCGCAACGGAATCACGACGAGCTGCGTCTACTGCACGGTCTTTCCGCAATCGGTGGATGCGCTGTTCGAGGAGGCCGAGAGGCTCGGCATGCGGATGGCGGCGGGCAAGGTCCTGATGAACCGCAACGCGCCCGATTATCTGCTCGACACCACCAAGGCGGGCTACGACGACTCGAAAGCCCTCATCAGGAAATGGCACGGCAAGAACCGGCTGATGTACGCCATCACCCCGCGTTTCGCGGTCACCAGCACGCCGGACCAGCTCGAATCCGCCGGTGCGCTGTGGAGCGAGCATCCCGACTGCTACATGCAGACCCACGTCTCGGAAAACAAAGCCGAGATCGCGTGGGTGAAGGAGCTGTTTCCCGGCCGCAAGGGCTATCTCGACGTCTACGACCATCACAAGCTCTGCCGGCCACGGGCGGTCTTCGGTCACGGCGTTCATCTGACCGACGGCGAAATGGGCTGCCTGCATACGACGGGTTCGGCGATCTCGCATTGCCCCACGTCGAACTTCTTCCTGGGCAGTGGCTGTTTCAACCTGGCCCGTGCGAAGCAAAAAGATCGGCCGGTGCGGGTTGGGCTTGGCACCGATGTGGGGGCGGGGACGTCCTTCTCGATCCTGTCCACGCTCAGCGAGGCCTACAAGGCGGCGCAGCTCAACACTTACGCCCTGACGGCCGGCCATGCCTATTACCTGGCGACGCGCGGCACCGCCAACGCCATGTATATCGATGACAAGGTCGGCAGCATCGCGCCGGGCATGGAGGCCGATATCGTGGTGCTCGACATGAAGTCGACTCCAATCATCGACTACCGGATGCAATTCGCCAGGGATATCCACGAGGCCCTTTTTATCCAGATGACGCTCGGGGACGACCGGGCGGTGCAGGCGACCTACATCGCCGGCCACTTGCGATACAGCAATGAGAAGCGCTAGCGCGCGCGGCCCGCGGTCAGGTTCCGTTAACGACTCATGTGCCGCATGAGGCGATTCAGGGATTGAGTCAGGACATGGCGCTTAGGTGATTCAGGTGAATCGCTTTTCCGCCGTCAGCGCGTCCATGCCATCCGCCGGATGCGGGGGTCGCCGGCAAAGGCGTCCCGCCCGAATTCGAGCGTCTGGCGCGGCAATTCGCAGCTCGCGCGCACGCCCTGCGCGTCAAAATGCAGGCGCCAGCTCTGGCGCGCGGTGACGGCTGGCCCGGCGAATGCGCGGCAGGCCAGCAGGGCGACGTTCTGCCGGTGCTGCGAATCGCGCACCGACGCATAGAGCAGCGCCTCCACATTCTCCGCCCGGGCCTTGTCGGCCAGCGTCTGGCAGGGGCCGTAGTCGAGAGGGTCCATCCACAGCCTGCTCCTGCGGGCGAGCGGCGGCGCGGTGAGGTCGAGCGCGCGCGGCGTCGCATACTCCGCCGCGAAGACGGTGTATTCGCCCGGATTGCGAGGGAACGGCGTGGACGGAGAGTCGGCAAAGAACAGCAGGCGATGAAAGGCCAGTTCGGCCATGGCGGTGCCGGGATGCGCGCTGGCATAGAACACGCCCGGTGTCATGCCGGCGCGGCGGAAGCGCGAACCGCGCGGATAGGGCGCATCATAGCGGAACGGGGTGGACAGGAGATAATCCAGATGGCCGCAATCCGGCGGCACCGGCGGTTTGCCGGCCTCGATCGCACGTTCGAGCAGATCCTGCTCGACGATGTTGTCGGTCAGCTTCATGGTGGAGATGCGATGCTGCGCCTCCACCGCGCGCCAGCAGCGCCCGCCGGTCTTTCGGGCCAGTGCGCCGGGCCGGTCAGACAAGCGCGCGGCGGGCATCGAGATAGGCGATGGTGGTGGTCAGCCCGGTGACAGACTGGATCAGCGCGAGCGGGGTATCCCGCAACGCCGTGTTCTGTCCTGTGAGCCAGGCGGCCGCGACCGTCTCGTCGCCGTCGACAATCGCGTCGAGCGATCGGAACAGGCGCACGAACAGCAGCGCCAGTTCATACGGCTTCTGGCTCGTGTCGAGCACATAATCGCCCTTCCTCATGCGCGAGATCGTGGGCTCCGATACGCCGATGATTCTGGCGAGCGCATTGCTGCGGATGCCGAGCCGTTCGGCGGCGCGCAGGGTCGCCCGGGTGACGACGGCGGCCGGATCCGGGATGGCGCGGGCGGCGGGGCGACGGTTTTTCATGAGAAAGAATATAGCAATAAAATTTCAAAGGAAAAGAGGGGCGGGTCGTCCGCCCGGCGGGGCACCGCAAGCCGCGGCCCTGCGGTCAGATTGCGTTAAGGATTGCTCACCTGCCGCTTGAGGCGATTCAGGGATTGAGTCAGCAGAGGGCGCTCAAGCGGGCCGGGCGACTCAGGTTTTCGCCGCAAGGATTGACGGGATGCGTCGATTTTGCGCGGCGGCCGTCATCATTCCGCAGGATTTCGGTGCCTAGACTGCGTCATGACCGATCCCGCGCCGCCCTCCGCCGACGACCTCGAACGCCTTGCCGGGCTGTGGTTCTGCGCGGCGCCGGCGCTCAGCCCGGCGCAATTGTCCGAGATCGAGGCCTGGCAGCAGGAAAACCGGACGCCTTCGCCGCTGCCCGCAACCGTGCCGGCCTCCGCCGCGCGTTGATACCCGCCGGCGGCTAGGCCAGCCAGAGCGCCGAGCCGAGCCCGCAGATCACCGCGGCCCCCAGCGCATAGACGGCATATTCGAACTGAAACACGGGACGTGGCCGCGACATGGGCGCCTCCAGGCACTCCCGGATGATGCGGGAATGAGCGTCACCGTCACAGCTATGGGCGCCCGCCACAACGCAATTCGGCCGTCACGGGGCGTGGCGGCGAAGATGCCGCAGCGCAGGCGGCCGCGGCCGGGCGGGGCATTTGACCTAACGCAAGGCGCGCTTCTGCAATCCGGCCGAGATAGGTCAGGTTTCTCGATGGAGGCTGCCATGCCCAATGCCACGCCCAAGTCGGACAATGAATTGCCAAGCTATCCTGCGGTGGAAATGGTCATCAATGCGATCGCCGACTGGATCAACCGGTATCGCAGGTCTGCCGGCTCCGGCGGCGATCTCCGGCACTGCGATCCGGCCGAGGTGACGCGGATGGCGGCGGATCTGGGCGTGACGACGGACCAGCTGCGCGACCTGGCGAAGAAGGGCCCCGGGTCCGCCGATCTGTTGCAGAAAATGCTGGTGGCGCTGGATGTCGATGCCAAGGCGATCGTCAATACCGATCCGCTGGTGATGCGCGACCTGCAGCGCCTGTGCGTCATGTGCGGCAACAAGAAGCGCTGCGAGCATGACCTGGCGGCGGGACGCGCGCCCGGGCATTTCCACGAATTCTGCCCCAACGCCTACACGCTCGACGCCCTGCTGGACGAGAAGCGCGCGGCGTCCTGAGGCGAAAACTGGACATAAGAACCGCCAGCCGCAGTCAGGATCGGTCTGGCTGAAGCCGCAGCATGGGCACCATAGCAAAAAACTTGCGCCGGCTGACAGCGGCCCAGCCGAAGCGAGGATTACTGCTTCGGCATATCCATGCCCTTATGCGGATCGTCCCCCTGAATCCCGCCGTGCATCATGCCGCCACGCATCATCGCCATATTCCGGCAGCAGGGACACATTCCCATGCCGGATTGCTGCTGTGGCTGCGCGGGTTTGTCGGCCATCGGATCGTCCGCGGCCGGCCTCATGCACATCATGCCGCTCTGGGCTTCGGTTGAGGACTGGGCCTGCTGGCCCATGCCGCCGCACATTGCCGCGGCGGGGGAGAGACTCAGGACCAGAGCAAGTGCCGACAAGGACAGAGTTGCGCGCATCGGGAATCCTCCTGGGAAGGCGTCAGTCTACAGGCAGCCATACCAATCCAGCCTCACATTGGCGTTAACACCGCCACCACGAGCCAGTCTCAATACGCAGTCCTGACCGGCCGGCGATCAGCCCGGAAGCCCGACAAACTCGCGCAGCGTCCTCACCGTCGCTTCCGCGTCCTTGGCCTCTTCGGTGGTGAGTACGGTGGTCTCGCCCGAACGCCGGTGCAGGACGCTGTGATAGATCGGTGCGCCGGACATGCCGTCGACGTCGGACTTTACCGCGATGTCGTCGATATCGGACAACGCGAATGCGACCGGCTTCTTGGCCCAGAGCAGGATCTTGTGCTGCAGCGTGGCTGTGCCGGCCTGCTTGTCGAGCGTCAGCGTGACGGAGCCGTTCTTCAGCACGAGTTTTTGCGGGGTGGTTTCGATACTGGTCATGCAGGTCTCTCCCAAAAAAACCTGACTTCCGGCTGGCATTCTAGCAGAACGGGCAAAGCTGTCCTGCGGCGGCGCCGCGTCCATTCAACGCAGCAGGCCCGTCACCCCGCGTGTGATCGCGATCGGCAGGCGCGCAAAGTCCGGCGGCACGAAACGCGCGCGCTTTTGTCCCGTGCCGTGTTTACGGATCGAGCCGATCTAGCGCCTTGCGCCCGGGGTCGTCATCCCGGCCCCGACCCGCGCCGGTGGTGCCGGCGGGCGCCAGCAATTCCGTCGCGGCGAGGTCCTGCTTGCGCGCCGCGTGCCGGCGCAGCATCTGGCGGATGTCGGAATCGATCTCCGCATGCAGCCGGGCAGTGCGCTGGCGCGTCCAGCTATGCGTGGTCGCGGCCATTCCCGCGATCGCGGCGGCAACCAGCAGCACGGGTGCGGCGACAGGCATGGCGAGCAAGGAACGCAATATCCCGTCGGGATGTTCCCGCTGAATCCTACGTAAAATGCAGCCTGGGCCGACATCGACGGACAGGAAAATAATCCTTGACAGCGTGACGCTGCTCCGCTAGGGTTTCCGCATACTCCACACTTGCGCCGGTGACGCCGCGGCTGAGACAGCCGCAGCCGCCGGCGTTTTGCTGCAGAAAGGCCAGCACCGATGGCGTCGCCGCGCAAATATATTCCGGTGGAATTGCAGCCGGAATTGCAGATCGAATTCGAGGAGGGCATCACGCCGCTGGAAGTTCTGGGCGCGCGGGCGGGCATGTCGCACGATACGTTCGCGAAGCGCGCGCGCGAACTCGGCTGGGCGGCAAAGTATCGGAATGCGTGGGGGCGCCGGATGCGGCCCGGCAACAAGACGGAACCGGTTCCGTCCAATTCCCGCAGGCCTGCCGTTGCGGTGACAGCCACAAGCCCGTCCCCTCCGTCCGATGCGGAACTGGCGGACAAGGCCGCGCTCGCCCAGCGTCTTCGCCGCAATGTGGACCGCGAACTGACGGCCGTCGAGCAGATGCGGAAGACGATCGATCCTGCCGATTTTGCGAAATTCGAAATGGTCGGGCGCTTGCTGACCGGGCTGCTCCGCACGTGGCAGGACGCCGTTCAGCTCGAACAGGCAACACGTCCGCAACCTCCCGCCAAGAGCGACGATGACTTTCCACGCGATCATGCCGAGCTTCGACGATCACTTCTTCAGCATCTGGACGCAATTCTCTCCGAACGAGAAGGCGCAGTATCTGGCGAGACTGAATCCGCGTGAACTCCACACGCTGATCCACGCATGGGACCTGCTTGCGCACCGGTATCAAAAGGCGCCGCTCGCCGCTCCGTCCGGACAGGACTGGTCGACCTGGTTGCTGATCGGCGGTCGCGGGTCCGGCAAGACCCGCGCCGGCGCGCAATGGGTGACGGCGCAGGCTTTGGGCATCGAACCTTTTGCGGATTGCAAGCACGGGTTTATCGCCCTTGTCGGGGAAACCGAACACGATGCGCGCGAGGTGATGATCGAGGGCATCTCCGGACTGCTGAAGGTGAATCCGCATTGGGACACGCCAAGCTGGGTGGTCTCGCGCAGACGCTTTGAATGGCCGAACGGCGCGGTGGCGCAGGCCTTTTCCGCCGAGGACCCGGACTCGCTGCGCGGGCCGCAATTCCACGCGGCCTGGCTGGACGAACTCGCCAAGTGGCGTCATGCCGAAGCAACCTTCGACATGCTGCAATTCGGACTGCGCCTTGGCGAGCGGCCGCGGCAGGTGATCACCACCACGCCGCGGCCGATCCCGCTTCTGAAACGGCTGATCGCCGACCCGGCGAGCGCGGTGACCCGCGCGAGCACGCACGCCAACGCGGCGTTCCTCGCGCCGGCCTTTGTCGACACCGTGCTGAAACGCTATCGGGGCACGCGGCTGGGGCGGCAGGAGATTCTGGGCGAGATCGTCGAGGACCGCCCCGACGCGCTGTGGTCGCGCGCCATGATCGAAGGGAGCAGAGTGGATGCCGCGCCGCCGTTGCAGAGAATCGTGGTGGCGGTCGATCCGCCGGCGTCCTCGGCCAAAGGGGCGGATGCCTGCGGGCTGGTCGCGGCCGGGCGGGCGGAGAACGGCATTATCTATGTGATCGCCGACGAGAGCGCGGGCGGGCTGTCGCCCGCCTTGTGGGCTTCGAAGGCGATCGCGCTGTGGCATCGCTTGCGTGCCGACGCGCTGGTGGTCGAGGTCAACCAGGGCGGCGAGATGGTGCGCGCGATCATCGCCGAGCAGGACCGCGCCGTGCCGGTGATCGCGGTGCATGCGAAGCGGGGAAAATGGCTGCGCGCCGAGCCGGTGGCGGCGCTCTACGAGCAGGGCCGGGTGAAGCACGCGGGCGCCTTTCCCGAACTGGAAGACGAGATGTGCGATTTCGGGCTTGATGGTTTGTCATCGGGCCGCTCGCCCGACCGGCTGGATGCGATGGTCTGGGCGGTGGTGCATCTGGGGTTCGGCGGGAGCGGGCCGCGGATCAGGGTTCTGTGAAGTATGCAGCATACCCATTTTCTGTAGTAAGCATTTGAAATATAAAGTATTTATAAAAATATCGCCTTATGAACCCTTATGAACCCTCATAGGTTGATATCCGACCAAATGTATGTATAGTCATTGTATCTACAGCAGACCGGGATGGTCTGGGAGGATGTAGAAATGAACGCCAGATTTACCCAATGGGGCAACAGCCTAGCTGTCCGCATTCCGAAAGATATTGCCCGACAGCTTCATGCGTTCGATGGAAAACCAGCAGATTTAGAGGTTAGGGGTGGCTCTTTGGTTGTCACTCCACTCGAGGTTGTGCCAGTTTATGATATTAATGAGCTTATAGCTGGCATTACTCCAGAGAACCTCCATGCAGAAATCGACGCAGGCGGTCCAATCGGAAACGAGTTCTCGTAAGGCCCCGGCGTGCCCCGAGAGGGGTGATTTCATATGGCTGGACTTCTTCCCCCAGATGGGAAGAGAGCAAGATCGACGGCGGTGCGCCATCGTCTTGTCTCCGCTTGCCTATAATTTGAAAACCAGCCTTTGCGTAGTTTGCCCCACCACTAACCAAAGCAAGGGGTACCCTTTCGAGGTTCAGTTGCCAGACGGGTTTCCTGTGAGCGGTGTCATTTTATCGGACCAGATAAAATGCCTCGACTGGAAAGCTCGCAGTTGGAAATTCATTTGCACGGGTGACCAAGCAATTACCAATGATGTGCTTGCCAAGATTAAAGCGCTAATTGGGACGCCCTAAACCGATTCCCATGTATTGTCGATCAATGATGGACATTTGAGTCCGTAACACGGTTGCGGGCGTTATTTCCTTTAAAGTAAAGAGTTTGTCTATGTCGAACACCACCCGCCGCGGATTCGTCGCCGGCGCTTCGCTCGCCGGCGCCGCCGCGCTCACCCCCGCCCACGCGCAAACGCCAGGACGCGACATGCATAACGGAATGACGTCGGAGGACGTGCGCAAATTGCTCGACCTGACGCCCAACGCCACCTGCGGCTATGTGCGCGTGACCTATGTGGCGAAGAACGAGATCGCGGCGGGCGGCATGGCGCCGCCCTTCGCCGACAGGCGCCCGGCGGGGTCGGGGCTTTACTTCATGGTGACGCCGGACGAGCCGGTGAAGCTGCACCGCATCAGGAACGACCAGTTCTATCACTACTACATGGGCGATCCGCTCGAGGTGGTGCTGCTGCGCGGGGAGGGCGAGCGCATCGTGATGGGGCCGGACCTGCGCGCCGGCCAGCATGTGCAGTTCCTGATTCCCGGCAACACCTTTCACACCGCGCGCGTGATCGGCACGCGAAAGTGGTTTCTCGGCGGCTCGACCGAATGGCCGGGCGTGTTGCCGGAGGATGTAGAACTCGGCAAGGCCGAGGAGCTGGCGGCAGGATTTCCGAAGATCGCCGGGCAGATCCGGACCTTCCCGCTGCCGGCGAAATAGCCGCGATTTTTGGCCGGAACCTGGCCGCAGGTTTTGCATTGTCCCGGTGGAGATAACGCGGACCTGAGGAGGCCAACATGCCGGTCATTCTTTGGCTGCTGGGCGTGCCGCTCAGCCTGATCATCGTGCTGGCTTTGCTCGGCGTGTTCTGACGCCGCGCCGCAAGCCAATCGGAAGAGGGCCCGCCGCAAGGCGGGCTTTTTTCGTTCGTGGATGACAAACGCTTTGTGAGCAGGCCGGAGGCCGCGAATCTTCGGCGGACACGATAACAGGAAAATAATCCCAATTATCTAGTTGACACCACAAACCAATGATGTAGTGTCTGACCATCGTTTTGAGGATTGATGGTCATGAACGCCTTTGCCGCCCCGCATTTCAGCAACGAAACCGCCGCCCGCGAACTGATCGAAAAGACCCGCTGGCCTGATGGCCCGGTCTGCCCGCATTGCGGCTCGCGGGCCTCTACCGTTGCGCCGAACCCGAATGCCGCATGGATTTCAGCGTCACGGTCGGCACGGTCATGGAGCGGTCCAAGATCCCGCTGCACAAATGGATGATGGGCTTCTATCTCATGTGCGCCAGCAAGAAGGGCATCAGCGCGCATCAGCTTCATCGCGCCCTAGGCATCACCTACCAGTCTGCTTGGTTCATGTGCCATCGTATCCGCGAGGCCATGCGCGACGGCGGCTTGGCTGGTCCGCTGGGCGGCTCTGGCAAGGTGGTGGAAGCCGACGAAACCTATTTCGGCCCTATCGCCAAGGACAAGATTCGCACCAAGACGACCAGCGGTCGCCCGTACACCAAGGGCGGGCGCACTGGCCCGTCGAACAAGCGTGCAATCGTTGCACTGGTTGAGCGTGGCGGCAATCTCCGCTCGTTCCATGTCGCGGTCGCCGACAAATCGAGCGTGCAGGCCATCGTTGCCGAGAACGTCGCCCGCGAGTCGCACCTGTTCACCGACGAAAGCAAACTCTATCACGGCGCGGACCATCATTTCGCCTCGCATGAAACCGTGAAGCACAGCGCGAAGGAATATGTTCGCGGCGCCGTTCATACGAACACGATTGAGGGCGCGTTCTCGATCTTCAAGCGCGGCATGAAAGGTGTCTACCAGCATTGCGCCGAGAAACATCTGCACCGCTATCTGGCCGAATTTGACTTCCGCTATAACCATCGCGTCGGCTTGGGCCACAGCGACATTGACCGCACCTATGCCGCGATCCGCGGCACCACTGGCAAGCGGTTGACCTATAAGCAACCTCACTAAAGAGGTTTTCAAACATCAGGCGGGGCGCTTTAAGCGGTGGCGAAAGCGAAAAAAGCGCCTGTAAATCGCCAATTCTGCTAAAATGAATGCGCCGGGGTGCTTCCAACATCCCGGCGCAAACTTAACCGCCGATGCGGGGCGGTGCGATCATCGCGCCTCTCATATTGGAGCGACCGCGATTTGCGTCAAGCCCTGTGCGGCCATCGAGGATTGCTCCGATGGTCAACATATTCGATGCGATTACCTCTCCGCTCAAGGCTGCTAGTGAGTCTGCGGAGAAATTGCTGGAGTTGGGCAGCGTCATCAAGCACGGGAATGAAATCCGGGAGATGCACCAACTTATCGTCGTAGGGCTTAAAGCCGCGCGCGACGCTGAGGTTGAGAAGCTGACGATGCAAGATGAGATAGACCGCCTTAAACGCGAGGTGGCTGATCTTAAAGCAAACAAGGCAAAGCTTGAGCGATACGAACTGAAGAGGTTGCCACCGGGAGTTTTCGTAATGGCGCTTAAAGAAAACGTGCAACCACCCGAACCCGCGCATTACGCATGTGAGAATTGCTTCGGAAGCGGAGTGGTAAGGCGTTTGCACGGCACTGAACCACGCAACGGGGTTCAAAAGCTTACATGCAATGGATGCGGGGCGGAGATTGAGACCGGACAATACACACCTCCAAAACCAGCGCGGCTAAACACCAGATACAATCCTTTCCAAAGACGTTAGCAACGCACGGGGCATGCACTAACCCACCAAACCTCAACCCTTATTTTTCAAGGGTTTCTTGCGTTCTGCCTGTTGCTTTGCCGCGCGCTTTTTCGGAACATCTTTGAGCGGCTTGGGCGGGGTGTTTACCGCGGCTTTGAGCGCGGCCGTGAAGCGCCGTTGTGCTTCCTTCTCGCTGTATTGATCGGCGTCATTCTTGCTCATAGCCGGCCCCTTTAGCCCCATGGATTTTGATGGCAAAGAATAGCACGAAAAAGAAGCAACCGCGCGATACCTGGCCGGACCACAACAGGTTCACTAGTAAACATTTCCGCCCCTACACCACTGCAATAGGTCAAGCCTCACTCGCCTGGAACGATCTGCATGAATCGCTCGGGGTCTTCTTTGCAGAAATCGTTTTTCAAGGATCTCTTCGCGCCAACGCGATTTGGCAGTCGCTGAATTCCGATAGAGCCAAAAGGGTTATGTTCGCCGCAGGCATCGATTCAATGCCGATGGCAGAAATAGAACCCAGACTCAAAACAGAAATCATCTGGTTGCTCAATCAAATCAACGCCCTTGAAGAAACCCGCAATAACGTCATTCACGCTCCAATTCTCGATCACGAGCATCCAATTTGGAGAGATGTAGCGCCTCACAAGAAAGGGGTCGCATCCTATGACTTCTACGGAAATGTGCGGGCCTCAAAACTGAGTGAGAAAGACTTACTCAAGGAATACAGGCACTTTCGCGATGTCGCGATAGGTCTGCGGCGATATGCCGAGTATCTCAATTTTTGGGACAGCACGAAGCCATGGCCAGAAAGACCGAGACCGCCAAATCGCGGGCAGAAAAAGCAGCGCCAAGGTCGGCGCCGCCAACAGCCTCGTAAATAGCGGCCTCACCCTTCGCAATCATCCCATCTGTAATTTCAATTTCCTCAGTGGCTTCCGGCCTGTCACGCCCGAGCATACTAGATTTTGTCATTTGTGGTGTCATCCCTATAATTGGGAAAATAATCCTTGACAGCGTGCGTCTGCTCCGATAGGGTTTGCGCATCCTCCACATCTGCGCCCCGGGGCGCCACGCTTCAGACGCGCTTTGCGCAGGCCGCGCCGTTTCCTGGGCCGCCGCGGGATGCGCGCCTTGCGAAAGGGGACACCCATGTTCGAACGGCTGACACGGTATTTTCGCGCGCCCGAGCAAAAGGCCTCGCGCGCGGCGGCTCTGGTGGCGCTGCAGAGCGCCGGCCGCGCGCGCTGGACGCCGCGCGACTATGTAGCGCTCGCCCGCGAAGGCTACATGAAGAACGCGATCGTGCACCGCGCGGTGCGGCTGGTGGCGGAGAATGTGGCGTCGGTCACATGGCTTCTCTTCGAGGGCGAGGCCGAGCGCGACACGCACCCGCTGCTCGATCTGCTGGCGCGGCCCAACCCGCGCCAGGACGGCGCGGCGTTTGTCGAGAGCGTGACCGCGCATCTGCTGCTTGCCGGCAACGCCTATATCGAGCATGTCGCGCTCGACGGCGCGGTGCGCGAGCTGCATGCGCTGCGGCCCGACCGCATGCGGCTTGTGCCGGGCAGCGACGGCTGGCCCGAGGCCTACGACTACAGCGTCGGCGGACGCACCTTGCGCTTCGCGCAAGATGCGCCGCTGCCGCCGATCCTGCACCTGACGCAATTCCATCCGCTCGACGATCATTACGGCCTGGCGGCGGCGGAGCCGGCGGCCATCGCCATCAACACCCATAATACGGCCGCAAGCTGGAACAAGGCCCTGCTCGACAATGCGGCGCGGCCTTCCGGCGCGCTGGTCTATGCCGGGCCGGACGCCGCGCGGCTCACCGACAGCCAGTTCGAGCGGCTGAAGAGCGAGCTCGACGGCAATTACCAGGGCGCGCGCAACGCCGGGCGGCCGATGCTGCTGGAGGGCGGGCTGGACTGGAAGCCGATGTCGCTGTCGCCGAAGGACATGGATTTTCTCGACGCCAAGCACAATGCCGCGCGCGAGATCGCGCTTTGCTTCGGCGTGCCGCCGATGCTGCTCGGCATTCCCGGCGACAACACCTATGCCAATTACCAGGAGGCGAACCGCGCGCTGTTTCGCGCGACCGTGCTGCCGCTGGCCGCGCGGCTCGGCGCCGCGCTGGCGCAATGGTTGTCGCCGGCCTTCGGCGCGGTGCGGCTCGCGGTCGACACCGACCGCATCGAGGCCTTGTCCTTCGACCGCGCCGCCTTGTGGGAGCGCGTCAGCACAGCAACGTTCCTGACCGTGAACGAGAAGCGCGCGGCGGTGGGATACGCGCCGGTCGAGGGCGGGGACGTCTTTTAAGTTGTCGCCCCGCAAAGGAAAAAGATGTGAGGCGCATTGCGTCTCGCAGGCAGAGATCACGCGACATGACCGACCTGCACGACGCCTGGCTGGCGAAACATCGCGCGCGCTGGCTGCGCCCGAATGCGCATCTTTACATGCGCCCCGACGCGCATCGTTTTGCACGGCCCGATGCGCAGCGCTTTCTGCGCCCGGACTGGAAACGCTATGGGCAGCCGGGATTCGATCCGCCGTTCGTTCACGCGCTGCTGGAAGGCAAGGCCAATTTCAACCCCGGCCAGCCGCGCGTGCCGGCCGGCAATCCCGATGGCGGACAATGGACGCGCGGCGAAGTAGGCAATGGCGGAACGGCCGATGGGGCAGGCGGAAATGATCAGGAGGGTCCGGAGGCGCGCGCACCGCTTCGAATCGTCATCCATCCGCGGGACGGCGTTCAGGACAGCGGACCGACCTGGGACGGGCCGACATTCGATTTCTCACCGCGCGATCTGCTGCCGTTCGATTTCTCGTTTTTCGAGCCGCCTCCCGAAATCCCCGAACGGCGGCCGCCGAGCACACGTCTCCGCAACCGCGTGGTCAAGAAGGTTGCCGGCTGGGCCGCACGGGCCGTTCTGCGGGCGCCGCTCGGCCCGGTCGGCGTCGTCGTCACCATCGCCGAAGCGGCGATGTGGCTGCACGAATCCTATCCCTATATCCAAGCCTATCTGGACCCGCCGAAATCATTCGACGAACTGCAGAAGGCTGTGGCCGTCCGCAAGAAGGGATATGATGTCCATCACATCGTGGAGCAGGCCGCCGGAGACACGCTGGGTTTTCCCCGGCAGATGATCGACGGACCCGACAATCTTGTGCGCATTCCGACCTTGAAGCATTGGCAGATCACGGGGTGGTACATGACGC
>LNFM01003848.1_pt1 | contig 38253 bp, 34 predicted proteins | sample 596031 | NCBI WGS metagenome assembly LNFM01 (sample SAMN04254537, study PRJNA301005) | activated carbon metagenome | isolation source: dual media filters at the Ann Arbor, Michigan drinking water treatment plant | place: USA: Ann Arbor | reverse complement strand
GCCGCCAGGACCTGGTGCCCGGCCAGCCCTTGACCGCCGGCGTGAGCATCACCGACGCCTGCATCGGCTGGCACGACACCGAGCCGCTGCTGCGCGGCCTGGCGCAGGCCGTGCGAGAGCGCCGCACCGCGCGGAGCCCCGCGTGAGCCCGCCGCCCGTGAATCCGGCCGGGCGCAGGCCGTGGAAGATCCCCGAGTCGGTGCTGGTGGTGATCCACACGCTGGCCGGCGAGGTGTTGCTGATCGAGCGCGCCGACAAGCCCGGCTTCTGGCAGAGCGTGACCGGCTCGCTCGACGCGCCCGACGAACCGCTGGCCGGCACCGCGCGCCGCGAAGTGGCCGAAGAGACCGGCATCACCACCGGCGAGCTGCTCGACTGGCAGCTCGACAACGTCTACGAGATCTACCCGGTGTGGCGCCACCGCTATGCGCCGGGCGTCACGCACAACACCGAACACGTGTTCGGCCTGACCTTGCAGGGCCGGGTGCCCGTCACCCTGAGCCCCAGGGAGCACCTGCAGCACGTCTGGCTGCCCTGGCGCGACGCGGCCGACCGCTGCTTCTCGCCCAGCAACGCCGAGGCGATCCTGCAGCTGCCCCGGTTCCTGCCGGGCCTGTCGTCTGCCGAGACGAGGCCATGAGCAGATTCCAGCCCCGGCAGTCCTCGCTGCTGCCGCCGCAGACCGACATGGCCGCCTTGCGCGTGGCCACCTACAACATCCACAAGGGCGTGCGAGGCTTCGGTCCGAACAAGCGGCTGGAGATCCACAACCTGGGCTTGGCCATCGAAGCGCTGGACGCCGACTTCGTGTTCCTGCAGGAGGTGCGGCTGTTCCACACCCGGGAGGCGCAGCAGTTCCAGCGCACGCACTTCGGCTGGCCGATGCAGGGCCAGGCCCGCTTCCTGGCGCCCGAAGGCTACGAGGTGGCCTACCGCACCAATGCCGTGACCCGCCACGGCGAGCATGGCAACGCCCTGCTGTCGCGCTGGCCCATCGGCGACATCGGCCACCACGACGTCAGCGACCACCGCTTCGAGCAGCGCGGCCTGCTGCATGTGCCCACGCAGTGGAACGGCCTGCGCGTGCACACGGTGGTCGTGCACCTGGGCCTGGTGCACAGCAGCCGCGTGCGGCAGGTGCAGCGGCTGGCCGACTTCATCACCGAACAGGTGCCGCGCGACGAGCTGCTGATCGTCGCGGGCGACTTCAACGACTGGGGCGAGAAGCTCGACCCGGCGATGGCCGCCATGGGGCTGCACCGCGCCTGCGCGCCGGGCGGGGCCACGCCGCCGATGACCTTTCCCTCGCTGATGCCCGTCTTCGCACTCGATCGCTTCTACCTGCGCGGCCTGCGGTGCCGCTCGACCATGGTGCCGCGCGGCATGACCTGGGCTCGCATGAGCGACCACCTGCCGCTGGTGGCCGAGCTCGAACCGGAATGACGGGTCCGTCGTGAGCAAGCTCGACGAAGCGGTCCAGTGGGCCCGGGGCGGTGTGTCGGCGCCGCAGTTCCTGGGCGGCAACCAGGTCGGCCTGCTGCAGGGCGGCGACGCCTTGTTCCCGGCCATGTGCCAGGCCATCGCCGCGGCCGAGCGCGAGGTCTGGTTCGCGACCTACATCTTCAACGACGACGTGGCCGGCAAGATGGTGGCCGAGGCCCTGCACGCGGCGGCCGCGCGCGGCGTCGCCGTGCACGTGGTGCTCGACGGCTTCGGCTCGATGAGCACGCTGCCGCTGATCCGCCAGTGGTTTGCCGGCAGCGGCGTGCGGCTCGAGATCTTCCGGCCGCTGTACCGCTGGTACAGCTGGCTGCAGCCGGGCCAGCTGCGCCGGCTGCACCAGAAGCTGTGCGCGGTCGACCAGGCGGTGGCCTACGTCGGCGGCATCAACGTCATCGACGACCGCCACGACCTCAACCATGGCTGGACCGAACAACCACGGCTCGACTTCGCCGTCGAGGTGCGCGGCCCGCTGGTCGCCTCGGTGCACGCGGCCACGCGCGCCATGTGGGCGCGGGCCAACCTGGGCAACGCCTGGCGTGACGAGGTGCGCTCACTGGCGCGCAGCGCGACGCCCGTCGACCAGACCGTGAGGCTGCTGCGCCGGCTGCGCATCAAGCCGACGACAGGGGAGGGTGCCGGAGACACGGCGCCGATGCGTGCCGCCTTCGTGGTGCGTGACAACCTGCGGCAGCGCCGTTCCATCGAGCGCAGCTACGTCGAGGCGATCAGGGCGGCGCACACGCGCGTCGACATCGCCGTGCCGTACTTCTATCCCGGCCGCGCCTTCCGCCGCAGCCTGCGCCAGGCCGCCCGGCGCGGCGTGCAGGTCCGGCTGCTGCTGCAGGGCAAGGTCGACTACCGCATCGCGGCGCTGGCGGCGCGCGCGCTCTACGACGAGCTGCGCAAGCACGGCGTGCGCATCTACGAATACACACCGGCCTTCCTGCACGCCAAGGTGGCGGTGGTCGACGACGACTGGGCCACCGTGGGCAGTTCCAACATCGACCCGCTGTCGCTGCTGCTGAACCTGGAGGCCAACGTCGTGGTGCTCGACACCGGCTTCGCCGCCAGCGTGGCCCGGGCCCTCGACCAGGCCTTCGCGGCGTCGACCGAGGTCGTCACACCACCCGAGCGGCGCGGCTGGCGGGGCCTGCTGCACCGCGGGCTGGTGGCGTGGCTGGCGACGGTCTACTTGCGGGTGGCGGGGATCACCGGGAGGTACTAGGCCCACCCCCGTAGCGGCTTCGCCGCTCCCCCTCAAGGGGGCAACGCCTTGGACCGGCGGAGCCGGATCCTCGGCGTTCGCTTGATGGGGCGCTCGACGCCTTTGGCGTCTTGCTAACAGGGTCAGAGGTCCAGACGGGACGGGTCTGTGGCCAGCGGCTCGGGGCCGAAGCGGTTGGGGCCGGGGGTGCCGCGGCGGAAGCCGTTGTCGAACAGGGCCCACAGCCAGCCGACCACGGGCACCAGCACCAGCAGGACCCACCAGCCGGACTTGTCGCGGTCGTGCCAGCGTTTGGCCGAGACGGCGATGGCGGGCCACAGGAGCAGGACGTTGATCAGATGGTCGGCGTCGGCGCGCGGCACGCGGGCGATGCCCAGCAGGGCGTGGCCCAGCGTGCCCAGGCCGAACAGGGCCAGCACGCCGTAGAGCCAGAAGGTGCGCCGTGCGATGCGCCCGCGCGGGTCGAGGAAGATGCGCCAGGGCGGCATCGGCTCGTCGTCGATGGGCCAGGTGTCGCGGTAGGCAGGGTGGGCGGGCAAGACCATGGCGGCAGTATCGCCCGGCCGGCCGACGTTAACCTTGCGGGTCGCGAGATCCCCACCCATGCCCCTGCCTTCGCGCCTGACCGGCGCACGACGCCCACCGCGGGCCGCTGCACCATGGCCGACGACCTGATCGTGCTCGGCCCGCAGGGCCTGTACTGCCCGCCGGGCGACTTGCACATCGACCCCTGGCGGCCGGTGCCTCGCGCCGTGATCACGCACGCCCATGCGGACCACGCGCGGCGCGGTCACGAGGCCTACCTGTGCGCCTCGCCTGGCGCCGGCGTGCTGCGCGCCCGGCTGGGCGACATCACGCTGCAGGACCTGCCCTACGGCGAGGCGATCGTCGTCAACGGCGTGCGCGTGAGCCTGCACCCGGCCGGCCACGTGCTGGGCTCGGCGCAGGTCCGCGTCGAACACGGCGGGCGCGTGTGGGTGGCCTCGGGCGACTACTTCGTCAGCGGCCACGCCGGCGACGCCAACACCACCTGCGAGCCCTTCGAGCCGGTGCGCTGCGACTGCTTCATCACCGAAAGCACCTTCGGCCTGCCCATCTACCGGTGGCGGCCGCAGGTCGAGGTGATGGCCGACATCGACGCCTGGTGGCGCGGCAATGCCGAGGCCGGCCGCGCCAGCCTGCTCATGGCCTACAGCTTCGGCAAGGCGCAGCGCCTGCTTGCAGGGGTGGACGCCTCGATCGGCCCCATCGTCGTGCACGGCGCGGTGCAGCCGCTGAACGAGGCCTACCGCGAAGCCGGTGTGGCCCTGCCACCCACGCTGCGGCTGGAAGAGGTGAAGGACAAGGCCGTGCTGCAGCGCGCCCTGGTGATCGCCCCGCCGGCCGTGCACGGCAGTGCCTGGGCGCGCAAGCTGGGCGACTTCGGTGACGCCTTCGCCAGCGGCTGGATGCTGCTGCGCGGCGCGCGCCGCCGGCAGGGCGTCGACCGCGGCTTCGTGCTCAGCGACCACGCCGACTGGCCGGGCCTGCAGCGTGCCATCGCGGCCACCGGCGCCGGCCGCATCATCGTCACGCACGGCCAGGAGGCGGTGATGGTGCGCTGGCTGCAGCAGCAGGGCCTGCAGGCCGGCAGCTTCCGCACCGAATTCGGGCGCGACGACGACGAGGCGGTGCCGGCCGTCGCCACCGAGGGTCCGTCCGCAGTGGTTCCGGCCGGCGACTGAGGCGGCTTACGCGGCAGCGCGGCCATCCATTCCACCGCTTCCGGCAGGAATGTACGCATGGCGGCCCGGGCCGGGCAGGGCGACAGTCCGCGCTTGGTCACCACCTGGAGGGAGTTCGCCATGAATCTTCGTCACCTCGCCGCCGCGGCCTTGCTGGCCGCCGCAGGCCCGTCCTTCGCCGTCGCCACGCTCTACAAGACCACGTTGTCGCCCGAAGTCTCCGGGGCCACCGGGTCCGGCAGCGCCACGTTCGTGTACGAGAGCAGCACCAACGACCTGCGCATCACGTTCGACTTCGCCGGCCTGTCCGGGGTGTCGACCGTGGCGCACATCCATTGCTGCACCGCGGTGCCTGGCGCCGGCACCGCAGGCGTCGCGGTCACGCCGGTCACGCTGCCGAACTTCCCCGTGGGCGTCAAGGCGGGCAGCTACGACGAGGTCATCGACCTCGACGCGTCCGGCAGCTTCACGCCGGCCTTCGTCACCCTGGGTGGCGGCACGCTCGCTGGCGCGCGCGACCTGTTGCTGACCTCGTTCACCACCGGGGTGTCCTACCTCAACGTGCACTCGCAGACCTTCCGCACGGGCGAGATCCGCGGCTTCATCGCCATCCCGGAACCGACGAGCGCCGCGCTGGTGGCCCTGGCCCTGGGCGGGCTGGGGCTGGCACGCCGGCGCGCTGCCGGCGCGCGCTGATCAGGGCTTGCGCACGGCGGTCAGCCCGCCTTCGAGGTGGCCAGCGCCTTGCGGGTGCGTGGCCGGCCTGTCGCTGATGCGCTTGATGGTCGGCAGGCCGGGTTCCGCCGCCGTCCCCTGCCGCTGCACTTCGCTCAGGGAATCCGTGCCCAGCACCTTCCACGTCGTGAACGTGCCGGCGGGCACCGTCACGACTTCGCGAGCCGCCACCCGGTAGTTGATCTGCAGCGGCACCTGGCGCCCGCTCCGGGTGTCGGCAGGCTCGCGCCGCCGGCGAACCACACCGAGGCGACCAGCGTGGTGCCGATCAGCAGCTGGCGGCGGCCCGGAGGGAAGGTCGTCATGGCGTTCTGCTTGGGCGCCCGCCACCATGCCGCCCGGCGTGTCGGACAGCGGAAAGGGCGCGCGACTGACTGTGCTCCCGGGGGCGCCGACGCGCCTTGAGGTGCCGCAGGGAATGCCGCGCCAGGACCTGACGAAGGTCAATCGCCGCCGGCGCGCGACGCCCAGAATCGTTGCCAGGCCTGCCCGGCCTGCTTCGCCCGCCCACCGCCACCATGCACTCCGAAGATGTCGCGTCCGGTCCGGTGCCGCCACCGGTGTTCGTGGCGGAGCACGTCAGCAAGATCTACCGCAGTGGCGACGTGGAGGTCGTCGCGCTGGACGATGTGTCGCTGGACATCGCGCGCGGCGAGTTCATCGTGCTGCTGGGGGCCTCGGGCAGCGGCAAGAGCACCTTGCTGAACATCCTGGGCGGCCTGGACGTGCCCACTTCGGGCGACGTGCGCTTCGGCGACCACGTGCTGACGGGGGCCGGCGAGGCGGCGCTGACGGCCTACCGGCGCGAGCACGTCGGCTTCGTGTTCCAGTTCTACAACCTCATCCCCAGCCTGACGGTGCGCGAGAACGTGCAGCTCGTCACCGACATCGCGCCGCAGGCCATGAGCGTGGACGAGGCCATCGACCTGGTGGGCCTGACGCCGCGGCGCGACCACTTCCCGGCCCAGCTGTCGGGCGGTGAACAGCAGCGCGTGGCCATCGCGCGCGCCATCGTGAAGCAGCCGGACGTGCTGCTGTGCGACGAGCCCACCGGCGCGCTGGACTACGCCACCGGCAAGCTGGTGCTGGAGGTCATCGAGCGCATCCACGCCGAACTCCACACCACCGTGGTGGTGATCACGCACAACGCCGCCATCGCGGCGATGGCCGATCGCGTCATCGTGCTGGGCTCGGGCCGCGTCCAGCGCATCGAGCGCACAGCGGTCAAGAAGACGCCGTCGGAACTGTCATGGTGATCCGATGAAGGCGCTGGACCGCAAGCTGCTGCGCGACCTGCGCCTGATGTGGAGCCAGGCGCTGACCATCGCGCTGGTGGTGGCCAGTGGGGTGGCCGGCTTCCTGACCACGCTGTCGGCGGTCGACTCGCTGGCCGCGGCGCGCGACCGGTTCTATGCCGACGGCCGCTTCGCCGATGTCTTCGCCAGCGTCAAGCGGGCGCCTCGCGCCGCGCTGGAGACCCTGGGCGCGCTGCCCGGCGTGGCCGACGTGCAGGCCAGCACCGAGTTCATCGTGCGCGCCGAACTCGACGGCAGCGACGAGCCGGTGATCGCCCAGCTCATCGGCGTGTCGCGCCGGGCGCCGCTGCGGCTGAACCAGCTGACGCTGAAGAGCGGGCGCGCGCCGGGCGAAGGCCTGTCGCCGGGGCCGGCCACGTCCGACGGGCAGCTGCCGGCCTGGGTGTCCGAGTCCTTCGCCACGGCGCACGGCCTGCGGCCCGGTTCGCGGCTGCAGGCCCTGGTCAATGGCAAGCGGCGCACGCTGGTGATGGCGGGCGTGGCGCTGTCGCCCGAGTACGTCTTCGCCGGCCTCTTCGGCATGCCCGACCAGCGCGGCTTCGGCGTCTTCTGGGTCGACGAGGACGCGCTGGCTGCCGCCTACGACATGGTCGGCGCCTTCAACCGCGTGGCCCTGCGCCTGGCGCCGCAGGCCGAGGAGCGCGCCGTCATCGACGCGGTGACGCGCGAGCTCGCTCGCTTCGGCGCGCGCGAGGCGCACGGGCGCGCCGACCAGGCTTCGCACGCGATGCTCGACAACGAGATCAAGGAACAGCAGGTGCTGGGGACCGTGCTGCCGGCCATCTTCCTGGCGGTGGCGGCCTTCCTGATCAATGTCGTGGTCTCGCGGCTGGTCGCCACGCAGCGCGAGCAGATCGCCGCGCTGAAGGCGCTGGGCTACCCCGATGCGCGCATCGTCCGCCACTACCTCGCCCTGGTGGGCGTGATCGTGGCCGCGGGGACCGTGATGGGCCTGGGCCTGGGCAAGTGGATGGGCACGCTGTTCACCGGCCTGTATGCCGAGTTCTTCCGCTTCCCCGTCTTCGAGCACCGGCTGTCGCCAGGCCTGGTGCTCACGGCCATGGCCCTCACCGCCGCCACTGCGGTGGCCGGCGCGCTGAACGCGGTGGCCGCCACCGTGCGGCTGTCACCGGCCGAGGCCATGCGGCCGCCCGCGCCCGGGCGCTACCGACGCACGCTGGTCGAGCGCCTGGGGCTGAAGCGGCTGCCGACGGCGCTGCGCATGATCCTGCGCCAGATGGAGCGCCGCCCCTGGCGCAGCACCTTGTCGGTGGCGGGCGTGGCGGCGGCGGTGGCCATCGTGGTGCTGGGCAACTTCTTCCGCGACGCCATCGAGACCATCGTCGAGGCGCAGTTCACGCTGGCCATGCGCTTCGACGTCTCGGTGTGGACCACCGACGCGATCGACGCCGCCGCGGCGCGCTCGCTGGCGCGCTTGCCCGGCGTGAAGGCGGTGGAGGCCGGTCGCGACGTGCCGGTCACGATGTGGAACGGTCACCGCCGCGAGCGCGGCGCGCTGCGCGGGCTGGCCGACACGCCGGGGCTGAACCGCGTCGTCGACGTGCAGCGCCGTGTGGTGCACCCGGGCGGCACGGGCGTGGTGCTGACCGACCGGCTGGCCCGCAAGCTCGGCCTGCGCGTGGGCGACACCCTGTGGGTGCAGGTCCTGGAAGGCCGCCCGCGCACGCTGCCGCTGGTGGTGGACGCCACCGTGCAGGAAATGATGGGCCTGAACGCCTACATGAAGCGCAGCGCGCTCGATGCCCTGCTGGGCGACGGCGACCTCGCCAGCTCCTTCGTGCTGCACCTGGAGCCCGGCGCCGAGGCCGGCGTGCTGCGCGCCACGCGCGAGATGCCTCGCGTGGCCGGTGCCTTCAGCAAGGCCACGCTGCTGCGCAACATGGAAGAGTCATGAGCAGCGTGCTGACGGCCTTCGCGGTGGTCATCGCGGTGGGCGTGGTCTACAACAACGCGCGCATCACGCTGGCCGAGCGCAGCTGGGAACTCGCCAGCCTGCGGGTGCTGGGCTTCACGCGCGCCGAGGTCTCGGCGCTGCTGCTGGGCGAAATGGCGATCACGCTGGCCCTGGCGCTGCCGCTGGGCATGGCGCTGGGCTGGGGCCTGGTCCACCTGCTGGCGGGGCTGCTGCAGAGCGACCAGTTCCACTTCCCGGTGGTCATCCTGCCGCGCACCTACGCCTGGGCCGGCATCGCCGTGCTGCTGGCCGGCGCCGGCAGCGCGGCGGTGGTGCGCCGTCGTGTCGACCGCCTGGACCTGGTGGCGACCCTGAAGACGCGCGAGTGAAGGAGCACCTGCCATGAGCCTGAGCCGCAAGACCGCCCTGGGCCTGTCCGCCGCCGCCGTGCTCGGCGTGGCGCTGCTGGCCTGGGCCTTCGCACCGCGCCCCGTCGAGGTCGAGGTGGCGCGCGCCACGGTGGGTCCGTTCGAGGCCACGGTCGACGAGGACGGCCGCACGCGCGTGCACGACCGCTACGTCGTCTCGGCCCCGCTGGCCGGACGCCTGTCCCGCATCGGGCTGCGCGAGGGCGACGCCGTGGCGGCGGGGGCCGTGGTGGCCCAGCTGACGCCGGCGATGAGCCCGCTGCAGGACGAGCGGACCGTGCGCGAGCAGGGTGCCCGCGTGCAGGTGGCCGAGGCCTCGCTGCAGCGCGCCCGCACACGCATCGGCGCGGCCGAGGTCGCGCTGCAGCAGTCGCGCAACGAACAGCAGCGCACGGAGCAGCTGGCGCGCCAGGGCTTCGTCGCGCCGACACGGCTGGAGGCCGAGCGCCTGGCCGTGCAGGCCGCCCTGCGTGAGCTGGACACGGCGCGTGCCGGCGAGCACATCGCCGAGCACGAGCTGGCGCAGGCGCGCGCCGCCCTCGGGGCGCTGCGCAGCGGCGCGCCCGGCGCGGCGGCCGCCTTTGCCGTGCGTGCGCCGGTGGCCGGCCGCGTGCTGCGCGTGCACCAGCCCAGCGAAGCGGTGGTGGCGCTGGGGGCGCCGCTGGTCGACATCGGCGACACCTCGCGCCTGGAGATCGTCGCCGAACTGCTGACCACCGAAGCGCTGCAGGCCACGCCGGGCGCCAGGGTGCACATCGAGCGCTGGGGCGGCCCGGGCACGCTGGAGGGGCGCGTGCGGCGGGTCGAGCCGGCGGCCTTCACCAAGGTGTCGGCGCTGGGGGTCGAGGAGCAGCGCGTCAACGTGCTGATCGACCTCGCGAGCCCGGCGGCGCAGTGGGCCGCGCTGGGCGACGGCTACCGCGTGGGCGTGCGCATCGTCGTGCGGCAGGACGCGCAGGCGCTGCAGGTGCCGGTGAGCGCGGTGTTCCCGCGCGCCGGTGCGGCGGGATCGGCGGCTGCCGCGGGCAGTGCCGTGTTCGTTCTCGACGGCCACCATGCGCGGCTGCGGCCGGTGGAGGTGGCGGCGCGGCACGGGGGCAGCGCCTGGGTGCGCGAGGGCCTGAGGCCCGGCGAGACGGTGATCGTCTACCCGCCTGCCGCCGTGGCCGACGGCGTGCGGGTCAGCGTGCGGGGGGACGGAAGCACGCCGTGAAGCGGCGCGGCCGGCGCGCCGGCCGTGGTCAGGCGATCATCGAACGGTGCTCCGTCGTCGCCGGCCCGTCCCCGGTCAGGTCGAGCGCGATCCACTCGGTGCCGTCCTCGCCCGCCGCCACGCGCTGGAAACCCAGCGTCCCGGCCAGTTCCAGCATGCGCTGGTTCTCGCTCAGCACGGTGGCCACCAGCCGCTTCGTCCCGCGGCCGCGCTGGTAGTCGATGATGTGGCGCATCATCAGCTCGCCCAGGCCGCCGCCCTTGAGGTCGGACCGCACGACGATGCCGAACTCGGCGTCGTGGTTGTCGGGGTCGGCGATGGCGCGCACCACCGCCAGCGTCTCTTCGCCGGGCGCATCCTCGCGCGGCGCGGTGGCCACGAAGGCCATCTCGCGCTCGTAGTCGATCTGCGTCAGCCGCGCGAGCTCGCTGCGCTCGATGCTGCGGCGGCTGTAGAACACGCGCATGCGGATGTCCACCGGGTCGAGCTTCTCCAGGAAGGCCAGGTGCTGCGCCTCGTCCTCGGGGCGGATGGGCCGCAGCGTGAGCGTGCGGCCCTGCCAGGGCAGGGTGCTGACCAGCTCGGCCGGGTAGGGGCGGATGGCAAAGCGTGCCGAGCCGCCGGGCTGCTTCGCGCTGACGCGGATGCGCGCGTCCAGCGCGATGACGCCCTCCGCGTCGGCGAGCAGCGGGTTGATGTCCAGCTCGGCGATCTCGGGCACGTCGGCCAGCAGCTGCGAGACCGTGGTGAGCGTGCCGGTGAGCGCGGCCATGTCCACCGGCGGCACGTCGCGCCAGCCGGTCAGCAGGCGCGACACGCGCGTGCGCCCGATCAGCGCACGCGCCAGCGGCGCGTTCAGCGGCGGCAAGGCCACGGCGCGGTCGGCCACCACCTCGACCGACGTGCCGCCCTGCCCGAAGAGGATCACCGGGCCGAACAGCGGGTCGATGCTGGCGCCGACGATGAGCTCCTGCGCCTGCGGCCGCCGCACCATGGCCTGCACGGTGAACCCGGACAGCACGGCCGCGGGGTGCGCGCGGCGGATGCGGCGCAGCATGGTGCGCGCGGCGCTGTCCACCTCGGCCTCGCTGGCCAGGCCCAGGACGACGCCGCCGACGTCGCTCTTGTGCGTGATCTGCTCCGACAGGATCTTCAGCGCCACCGGAAAGCCGATCCCGGCGGCCGCCTGCGCGGCGGCCTTGGGCGAGGCCTTCACCACCCGCGTGGCGGCGACCGGCACGCCGCAGGCCTGCAGCACGTCCTTGGCCTCGGGCTCGGTCAGCAGCTCGCGCCCGGTGGCCAGCACCTTGCGCACCAGCTGCTGCACGCGGGCCACGTCGATGGCCGGGCCCTGCGTGGCCGCCGGCGCCTCCATCAGCAGTTCCTGGTTGCGGCGGTAGGTCACCAGCATCGCGAAGGCGCGGATGGCGTCCTCCGGCGTGTCGTAGCAGGCAATGCCGGCGGCCTGGAAGTCCTGGCGCGCCTTCAGCACCGCCGGGCCGCCCAGCCAGCAGGCCATCAGCCGCTGCGGCTGGGCGGGCGTCGACGTCGTCACCAGCGGCGCCAGGGCCGTGGCGATCTCGGTGCTGGGCACGATGGCGGTGGGGGCGTGCATCAGCAGCAGGGTGCCGGTGGCGGCGTCGGCCTGCAGCAGGCGCAGCGCGTCGACATAGCGCTGCGCGGGCGCGTCGCCGATGATGTCCACCGGGTTGGCGTGCGACCAGTTGGCAGGCAACACGGCGTCGAGCGCCGCTGACGTGGCAGTCGACAGCGGGGCCAGCGCCACGCCCGCCGCCGCCGCGGCGTCGGCCGCCATCACGCCGGCGCCGCCGCCGTTGGTGAGGATGGTCAGCCGCTCCAGCACCTCGATGTCCTCGTGGCGCTGCACGCCGCGGAAGTGCGACAGCGTCTCGGCCGCCACGAAGAGGTCCTGCAGCGTGTCCACGCGCAGCATGCCGGCGCGGCGGATGGCGGCGTCGAAGACGATGTCGGAGCCGGCCAGCGCCCCGGTGTGCGACGCTGCCGCGGCCTGGCCTTGCGCGGAGCGCCCGGCCTTCACCACCAGCACCGGCTTGTTGCGCGCCGCGGCGCGCGCCGCCGACATGAACTTGCGCGGTGCCTCGATCGATTCGATGTACAGCAGGATGGCGCGCGTGCGTGCATCGCTGGCCAGGTAGTCGAGCATGTCGCCGAAGTCGACGTCGGCGTGTTCGCCCAGCGACACGAAGTGCGAGAAGCCGATGCCGCGCCCGCGCGCCCAGTCCAGCATGGCCGTCACCAGCGCGCCCGACTGCGACACGAAGGCCAGCGTGCCGGGGTGGGCGTCGGTGTGCGCGAAGCTGGCGTTGAGCCCGATGTGCGGTGCCAGCAGGCCCAGGCAGTTGGGCCCGAGGATGCGCAGCAGGTGCCCTCGCGCGGCGGCCTGCATCGCCAGCTTTTGCGTGGCGTCCAGCCCGGCCGTCATCACGATGGCCGCGCGCGTGCCGCGGCGGCCCAGCGCCTCGATCAGGCCCGGCACGGTGGCCGCGGGCGTGCAGATCACGGCCAGGTCGGGCGTCTGCGGCAGGGCGTCCACGGTGGGGTAGGCCGTCACCCCGCCCACCTTGCGGTGGCGAACGTTGACCGCCAGCACCGTGCCCGCGTAGCTGCCGCGGCGCAGGTTGTGCCACACCGTGGCGCCCAGGCTGCCCGGCCGGTCCGAGGCGCCGATCACGGCGACGCAGCGGGGGTCGAACATCGAGTCGAGGTGGCGGATGCTCATGGTGGGGTGGGCCGGGAGCCCTGCGCGGTCATGCGGCCGAGTCTAGGGGCTGACACCTGCTCGCCTCCTGACATGGGTCGACCCGGGGCAGGGCCATGGCCAGGGCATCGCAGCGCGTGGCGGCCGTTCCCGCCGAAGCGCGTCATCATGCGGGCCGCATGCGCCGTTTCGCCGCCCTCTATGCCGATCTCGATGCCAGCACCGCCACGCTCGAGAAGACGGCGGCCCTGGTGCGCTACTTCGCCGCGGCGCCGCCCGAGGACGCCGCCTGGGCCGTCTACTTCCTGGCCGGCGGCAAGCCGCGACAGGTGGTGCCCACGGCGCTGATGCGCCGCCTGGCCACCGAGATCGCCGGCATCGACGACTGGCTCTTCGAAGAGTGCTACCAGGCCGTGGGCGACCTGGCCGAGACCATCGCCCACGTGCTGCCGCCGCCCTCGCGGCGCAACGAGGACGGCCTGGCGCACTGGGTGGAACACCGCTTGCTCTCCTGGCGCGCACTGTCGCCCGAGGCGCAGGCCGCCGCCCTGCGCGACGCCTGGGACCAGCTCGACGCCGGCGAACGCTTCCTGCTGGTCAAGCTCATCGGTGGCGGCTTTCGCGTCGGCGTGAGCAAGCTGCTGGTGCAGCGGGCCCTGGCCCAGCACGCCGGGCTCGACGCCAAGATCCTGGCCCAGCGCATGATGGGCTACACCGAGGCGCGTGCCACGCCCGGCGCGGCGCGCTTCCTGGCCCTGCTGAGCCACGACGAAGGCGCCAGCGGCGACGCCGGCCAGCCCTATCCCTTCTTCCTGGCGCATGCGCTGCAGGCGCCGCCCGAGACCCTGGGCGATCTGGCGCAGTGGCAGGTGGAGTGGAAGTACGACGGCATCCGCGCGCAGGTGGTGTGCCGGCAGGGCCAGGTGTGGATCTGGTCGCGCGGCGAGGAACTGGTGACCGAGCGCTTCCCCGAGGTGGTGGCGCTGGCGAAGACGCTGCCCGACGGCACGGTGCTCGACGGCGAGATCCTGGCCTGGCGACCCGGCGACGAGCAGCCCGCGCCGTTCGCGCTGCTGCAGCAGCGCATCGGCCGCAAGACGCTGGGCAGGAAGATCCTGGCCGACGCCCCGGTGGGTTTTGTCGCCTACGACCTGCTGGAAGCCGCAGGCGTCGACCTGCGCGACCGCGCGCAGCACGAACGCCGCGCCAGGCTCGAAGCCCTGCTGGCCGAGACCGGCGCGCCGTGGCGCGTGTCGCCGCTGGTGCAGGCCGAGGGCTGGGCCCGGCTGGCCGACTGGCGGCGGCAGTCGCGCGAGCGCGGCGTCGAAGGCTTCATGCTCAAGCACCGCGACGCGCGCTACGGCAGCGGCCGCACCAAGGCCGACGGCACCTGGTGGAAGTGGAAGGTCGAGCCGCTGTCGGTGGACTGCGTGCTCATCTACGCGCAGGCCGGCCATGGCCGCCGCGCCAGCGTCTACACCGACTACACCTTCGCCGTGTGGAACCGCCCGCCCGCCGGGCCCGACGAGGCGCAGGCGGTGGTGGAGGCCATCGCGCGGCGCGAGCCGGCGCGCGAGGGCGCATTGCAGCTGGTGCCTTTCGCCAAGGCCTACTCGGGCCTCACCGACGAGGAGTTCGCCGCCGTCAGCCGCGTCGTGCGCGAGCACACGCTGGAGAAGTTCGGCCCCGTGCGCAGCGTGCGGCCCACGCTGGTGTTCGAGCTCGGCTTCGAAGGCATCAATGCCAGCGGCCGCCACAAGAGCGGCATCGCCGTGCGCTTCCCGCGCATGCTGCGCATCCGCCACGACAAGCCCCTGTGGGAGGCCGATTCGCTGGACACGCTGCGCGGCCTGATGTCGGCCTGATGTCGGCCTGACGTCCGCCGGTTGAGTCCGCCGCTGCCGCGACAATAGGGCGCATGCGATCCGACCCATCCGCCGCGCTGCCCGGCGCCGAGGCGCTGAGCGCGCACATCGACCACCTGGGCCACGGCCTGCTCGAGCGCGGCACGGCGGTGCGCCTGCTGCTGCTGGCCGCGCTGGCGCAGGAGCACGTGCTGCTGATCGGGCCACCGGGCACGGCCAAGAGCGAGCTGGCGCGCCGCCTGCACGGCGCCTTCGCCGGCACGCGCTACTTCGAACGGCTGCTGACGCGCTTTTCCACGCCCGAGGAGCTGTTCGGCCCGCTCTCGCTGAAGGCGCTGGAGGACGACCGCTACGAGCGGCTGATCGACGGCTACCTGCCCACCGCCGGGATCGCCTTCCTCGACGAGGTCTTCAAGTCCAACTCGGCCATCCTCAACGCCTTGCTCACGCTGCTGAACGAGCGCGAGTTCGACAACGGTGCGGGCCGCCTGCACACGCCGCTGATCAGCCTGGTGGGCGCCAGCAACGAGCCGCCTGGCGACGAGTCGCTGATGGCCTTCCACGACCGCTTCCTGCTGCGCCTGCCGGTGGGGCCGGTGGGCGACGGGTCCTTCGCGGCGCTGCTGCGCCTGCCGACCGTCGCGGCCAGCAAGCCGCCGCCCCCGCTGGACGTGGCCGCGCTGCCCGCCATCGCCCGCGCCGCCGACGCGGTGGCCCTGTCCGACGAGGCCGTGGCGGCGCTGACGGACCTGCGGGCCTTCGTGCGGCAGGCCGCCCTGCCGGTGTCCGACCGCCGCTGGCGCCAGCTGGTGCGGCTGATGCGCGTGGCCGCCGCCACCGAAGGCCGTGCGCGGCTGGACGCCGTCGACCTCTGGCTGGCGCCCTACGTCGTGTGCGACAGCGTCGAGGCCGTGCCGCGCGTGGCCGAGTGGGTGGCGCACACGCTGATGGGCGCCGCGCCGCAGCCCCTGCCCGGGCTGGGCGCTGCGGTGCAGGCCTTCGAGAAGCAGCTCGACCTGGAACTGAGCCTGCCGCCCGAGGACGGCGACGACACGGCCGGCAAGCTCGCGCTGGCCAAGGCCATCGGCGGCGGGAGCGAAGGAGAGGGCGGCATGCTGCGCATCGCCACCGCGGCGCTGGAGGCGCACCTGCAGCGCCGCTTCAGCAGCGTGCACGTGGTCACGCGCGTGGCGCAGGTCGACGGCGTGCTGGCCAGCGTGCACGAGGCGGCGGCGCAGGTGCAGGCCCTGGTCGACGGCCTGCAGCAGCGGCTGGCCGGCCGCCTGTGGCTGCCTCCCGATCTGGCGGCGGCCTGGTGCGCGCCGCATCGGCAGACGCTGGCCCTGCTGGCCGGCCACGCGGCCAAGCTCGCCCAGGTGCGCGCCGGCTTCGCCGCGCTGCCGGTGGACGATGCGCAGCGCGGCACCCCGGCGCCGGTCGCCTGGGATTGAGGCCGCCGCCGTGGGGTCTGGCGCGATCACGGCGGGAGGGCGGGCGCAATGAACCTCGACGCGCCCTGGGACCGCATCGACCCCCTGCCGCGTGCGCTGTGGCTGCCCGGCCTGGTCACCAGCATCGGCTCGCCCGCGCAGCGCCTGCGCGACATCGAGCGCTGGCACGCGGCCCTGCTGGCAGGTGAGCTGCCGCCCAGCGACGCGCACTTCGGCGACCCCGAGGCCGTGGCACCCTTGCGCGAGGCCTGCCGGGCGCTCGGCCTGGCTGCCCTGTGCCGCGCCACCGAGGCACTGGCCGAGCAGGTGCTCCGCACGCTGCTGTGGCACCTCGACCGCCTGATCGACCTGCAGCCCCGGCTGACGCGTGGCGAGGCCCTGGCCCAGGTCACCGACGAGTTCACGGCGGCCTGGGTGCAGGAGAAGGGCGACTGGGAGGAGGTGATGGCGCTGCTGCAGGGCCTGGGCGACCTGCCGCAGATCAGCCGCGACGCGTTGCGCGGCCTGCTGCGCACCCGCGAATGGGCCGAAGCGCAGCGCGTGGCCGCCCACCTGGCACAGCGGCCCGAGATCGTGGCGCTGATCCGCCAGCTGGGCCGCGCCGAACGCGCGGCGGTGACGCCGGCGCTGCCGCCCGCCGCGCGGCCCGCTGCGGCACCGCCGCGGCTGGGCCTGCGGCCCGTGGAGACCCATCTTCCCGACGCTCCCGGCGAGCTGCGCGGCATCCGGCTGTCAGGCCGTCTCGAAGGCATGCTGGGCAGCGAGGCTGCCATGCTGCTGCACCCGGTGCTGCACAAGCTGTGGCGGGCGCGCCGGGCCGAGCAGCGCCTGCTGACCTACGACAGTCAGGCCCTGCTGGTCGACTGGCGCCCCGACCCCGCGGCGCGGGCGCGCCTGCAGCCCGAGCCGCCGCGGCCCGAGGCGCTGCAGCGCGGCCCCATCGTGCTGTGCCTGGACACCTCGGGCTCGATGCGCGGCGCGCCCGAGACGCTGGCCAAGGCCATCGCGCTCGAGGCCCTGCGCACGGCGCACCGCGAGCGCCGCGGCTGCGTGCTGATCGCCTTCGGCGGGCCCGGCGAGCTGGTGGAGCACGAGCTGGCCCCCACGCGGGACGGCCTGCGCGCGCTGCTGGCGCTGATGGGCCAGGCCTTCGACGGCGGCACCGACGTGCAGGGCCCGATCGAACGCGCCATCGCGCGCGTCCACGAACAGCGCTGGACGGCGGCCGACCTGCTCATCGTCAGCGACGGTGAATTCGGCTGCATGCCGGCCACGCTGGACCGGCTGGACGAGGCGCGTGCCACGCTGGGCCTGCGCGTGCAGGGTGTGCTGGTGGGCGACCGCGAGACCATGGGCCTGATGGAGGTGGCCGACCACATCCACTGGGTGCGCGACTGGCGCCGCGACGGCGGCGAAGGCGAGCGCGGCGCGGCGTCGCCGGTGCACAGCAAGAGCCTGACGGCGCTGTACTTCCCCAACGCGCTGTCGGGGCGCGCGGCCCGGCATCGGCCCCGCTGAGCGGTTCTTAGAATGGGCGCGGAGGAATCCGCCATGAATGCCGCGATCGATCGTCCCCGCACGCGGGGCCTGGACAGCCCGCTGACCGTGCTGGGCGTCTTCGCCGCCCTGATGGCGATGTTCGTCATCGGCATGCAGCGCTCGCCCCATGCCTACGGCGACGTGCGCTTCGTCATCGGCTTCTTCGCCACCGAGGCGCAGGTGGCCATCTTTCTGGCACTGGCCACGCTGGTGTTCTTTCCCGCCGGCCGTCTCGGGCTGCGCCTGCCGCGCTTCGAGGGGCTGGATGCGCCGGGGTGGCGCGGCCTGCAGCCCCTGCTGCCGCTGGCCCTGCTGCTGGCCGTGGCCGCGGCCTGCTGGGCGGCGACGCGGGCGAGCGTGCCGGCCGGCGCCGCGGGCGATGCGGGTACCTGGTGGCTGATCCTGCGCACCACCGCGCTGGTCGGCCTGAACGAGGAATGGATCTTTCGCGGTCTGGTGCTGGCAGCCCTGTGCCGCTGGTGGGGCTGGCGCCGCGGCGCCTGGGGCGCGTTGGCGGCCTTCGGTGCCTTCCACCTGCTCAACGTCATCGTCGGCGTGCCGCTGGCGGGCGCTGCGGTGCAGTTCGTGCTGACCTTCCTGGCCGGCGCGGTCTTCGTCGTCGCGGCCGTCGGCACGCGCTCGCTGCTGCTGCCGATGGCGGCGCATGCGCTGTACGACTTCTTCGTCATCGACATGGCGCACCAGCAGACCCGCGGGGCGACGCTGTCGCTGAGCCTGGTGGTCCTGGCGACGGGCTTGCTGATGGGCGCCTGGTGCCTGTGGCGCGTGCACCGCCTGGACGCCGCCGAGCCGTACCCGGCCTGAGCGCTGCGGCGAGCCCGCACCCGCCGGGCACGCGTCTTGCCGCGCAGGGCGCTTGCCCTTTCCTCCTTCCTTTGCAAGCTGAATGACCGAAGCCCCTGTCGTCGATCCCGATGCAGCGCTGCTGTTCGTCATCAACGGAGCGTCGGGACGCGCCGCGGACGACACCGTGCGCGAGGCCATCGAAGCGGCCCTGGCCGAGGGCGGCCGCCGCGGCGAGCTGATCTTCTGCGAGCCCCGCCAGGTGCAGCAGCAGTCCGCCGCCGCGGCGGCCCGCGCCCTCGCCACGCGCAGTGCGGTGGTGGCCGTCGGCGGTGACGGCACCATCAATGCGGTGGCGCAGGCAGCGCATGCCGCCGGCGCGGCGATGGGCGTGGTGCCCAAGGGCACCTTCAACTACTTCGCGCGCACGCACGGCATCCCCACCGATCCCGGCGAGGCGACCCTGACGCTGCTGCGATCCCTGCCGCAGGCCGTGCAGGTGGCGGGCATCAACCAGCGGCTGTTCCTCGTCAACGCGAGCCTGGGCCTGTACCCCGATCTGCTGGAGGACCGCGAGGCCTACAAGCGGCGCTTCGGCCGCAGCCGCCTGGTGGCCTTCGGGTCGGCCGTGGTGACGCTGCTGCGCGCGCAGCGGCGGCTGCGGCTGCGCATCGAAGGGGCGGGCGTGTCGCGCGAGGTCCGCACGCTGACGCTGTTCGTCGGCAACAACCGCCTGCAGCTGGAACAGGTGGGCATGTTGCCGGACGGCGAAGCGCGCGGCGCAGCAGGCCCTGGGCCGGGTCATGGCCGCATCACCGCCGTGATGCTCAAGCCGCTGGGCACGCTGGCCCTGCTCGGCCTGATGCTGCGCGGCGCGATGGGCTCGCTGGGCGAAGCCGACGACGTGGAGCACTTCGAGTTCGAACGGCTGGCGGTCTCGCCCTCGCGGCTGCCCGGCCGACCGCGCCTCAAGGTGGCCTTCGACGGCGAGGTGGCGTGGATGCCGTCGCCCATCGTGTTCCAGGTGCAGGCCCGGCCGCTGTGGTTAATGAAGCCGGCGCTCGTCGACGGCGGGGCCGAGCGCGCTGCCACGGGAAGGACGCCATGAGCGTGCTGCTGCAGGTCAGCGACACGCACTTCGGTACCGAGCGGCCGGCGGTGGTCGACGCACTGGCCAGCCTGTCCCGGCAGCTGCGGCCAGACCTGCTGGTGCTGTCAGGTGACATCACGCAGCGCGCGCGCCGTTCGCAGTTCGCGGCGGCCCGCGCGTTCGTCGACCGCCTCGGCCTGCCCACCGTGGCCGTGCCCGGCAACCACGACATCCCGCTGTTCGCCCTCTGGGCGCGGATGCTGTGGCCCTACGCCGGCCACCGCAGCGCCTTCGGCAGCGACCTCGAACCGATGCACACGCTGCCCGACCTGCTGGTGGTGTGCGTCAACACCACGCGGCCCGGGCGCCACAAGAACGGCGAGGTGTCCGCCCAGCAGGTCGAGCGCGTGGCGCGCCGCCTGGACGCCGCCACCGAGGCACAGCTGCGCGTGGTGGTGGTGCACCAGCCCGTGGCCGTCGAGGACGCCGTCGACCTGCCCAACCTGCTGCGCGGCCGCGGGCCGGCGCTGGCGCGCTGGGCCGAGGCCGGTGCCGATATCGTCATGGGCGGCCACATCCACCTGCCGTACGTGCTGCCCTTGAAGGGCCTGGCGCGGCCCATGTGGGCCGTGCAGGCCGGCACGGCCGTGTCCTCGCGCGTGCGCGGCGACGTGCCCAACTCGGTGAACGTGCTGCGCTGCGGCGACGACGCGCCCGAGGGCACGTGCGTCGTCGAGCAATGGGACCACAGTGCCACACGGGGCAGCTTCCAGTGCGTGGCGGTGACGAAGCTGCGGCCGGCCCTGCGGCAGCGATGAACGCTCGTTGAGCCACCCAGGGCTCGGCAGTGCAGGTCACCCGCACGGCCGACGACCGCGCGCGCAACCGCCGCGTCGAGATCTTCCTGCGCGAGCCGAAGACGCCGGGGTCCTGAGGACCGTGCCGGCGTGCCGGCGTGCCGGCCGACCCCGGCTACGGGGCCGGCCGGCACACGTCATGTCGAAGCCCGTCCTGTCTTCCTTCAGCAGTCCTTCCGCCCGGCCTTGGGCGTGGCGCACGGCATCGGCCTCGCGCCGCACCTCTTCCAGTTCCGTGAGCACGTTGTCGCAGGCCTTGCGCAGCGGGGCATCGCCCGCCAGTTGATCGGTGATGTCGCGCACGACGCAGACGATTTGCGTCGGCCCGCCGATGGCCAGGGGCGGGGCGGTCAGCAGGCATTGACGTTCGGTGCCGCCCTCGCGTCGAATGCGCAGCGGCACGGCGTCCAGGGGGTCATCCCGCTCCAGGGTCAGCGACAGCAGCTGCAACGCTTGCGCATCGATGTGCTGGGACATGTCGCGCAGCGACTTTCCGATGAGGCTGTCGCCCGCGGGGCCCAGCAGGGCCCGCGCTCGGCAGCGACGCGCCGCCCGCGCTGGCGCAGCACCCAGCTCATGGCCCCGGCCGTGCGCGAACTGTTCGACGATGGTGGCCGCTGCGCGCGGGACGTCCTGGCCGGTCGACGACGGGCGTTGCAGGCGCAACGCGCGGCAGGGCGCCCCGCGGCGTTCAGAGCCCGGCGTCACGCAACTGCTGCCGGCGCACCTCGCCCTGGCGCTCCAGCATCCAGCCCGGGTACTCGCGCGGCAGGCGGCTCACGCCGTCGAGCGTCCGCAGCTCGTCGGCGCTGAGCTGCAGCGCGGGCGCGGCCAGGTTGTCGGCCAGCTGCTCGGGGCGCCGTGCGCCGACGATGACGCTGGTGACCGCGGGCTGGTGCAGCAGCCACGCCAGCGCGATCTGCGCCACCGAGACGCCGCGCGCATCGGCCATCGGCCGCATCGCATCGACGCAGTCGAAGGCGCGCGGACGATCGACCGGCGGAAAGTCGAAGGTGCTGCGCCGGCTGGCCGCCTCCCCCGCCGCTGCGGCGGTGTCGCGCGAGAACTTGCCGCTCAGCAGCCCGCCCGCCAGCGGGCTCCACACCATCAGGCCCAGGCCTTCGCTGGCCAGCATGGGCACCCCTTCGCGTTCGAGGTCGCGACCGGCCACCGTGTAGTAGGCCTGCAGCGATTCGAAGCGCGCCAGGCCCAGGCGTTCCGACAGCCCGAGGGCCTTGACGATCTGCCAGGCGGCCCAGTTGCTGACGCCCACGTAGCGCACGTGGCCGTGGCGCACCAGCGTGTCGAGCGCTCGCAGCGTCTCCTCGATCGGCGTGGCGGGGTCGAAGCCGTGGATCTGGTAGAGGTCGATGTGGTCGACCTGCAGCCGCTGCAGGCTGGCCTTCACGCCGTCGAGGATGTGGCTGCGCGAGGCGCCGCGCTGGTTCGGGCCGGGCCCGGTGTCGCCCAGCACCTTGGTGGCCAGCACGATGCGGTCGCGCGGCAGCTTCAGGTTCTTCAGGGCCTGGCCGGTGATCTGCTCGGAAACGCCGGCGCTGTAGACGTCGGCCGTGTCGATGAAGTTGACGCCGGCGTCGACCGCCTGGCCGACGAGGCGCTCGGCGTCGGCCTGCGCCAGGTCGCCGATCTGCGCCCAGATGCCGCTGCTGCCGCCGAAGGTCATGGTGCCCAGGCACAGCTCGGAGACGAAGAGGCCGGTGCGGCCAAGAGGTTTGTAGCGCATGCAGGTCCTGTGGGTGGTTGGGTGGTGCCTCGGCCGGGCGGCCCCGATGCCAATTATCGGCGCCGCGGCCCTGCCACGGCCCTCCAGCGGGCCGGCAGCCGCTGCGGCTACAGTGCGACAGGGCTTCAAGGTGCCGACAGGCGCCGAGAGGTCTCGGCCCGGGCCCGGTCCTTGCCGCTGCTCAGAACCCTGGACCCTGGATCTTTCAATGACCCTGCCCACCTCTTCCCCCGCCTCGGCCCTGCAGACCCTGGAACAGCTGCACGGCGGCGCGCTGCGTGCCGACGAACTGGCCCGCGCGACGCTGGCCCGCATCGAACGCGACGACCCGGCGGTGGGCGCCTTCGTCTGCACGCTGGAACCTGACGTCGCGGCGGCGCAGGCCCTGCGCCTGTCCGGGCCCCTGGCCGGCCTGCCGGTGGCCGTGAAGGACATCTTCGACACGCGGGACCTGCCCACGGCCTATGGCAGCACCATCCACGGCGCGCGACCGGCCGGCTGCGACGCGGCCGTGGTCTCGGTGCTGCGACATGCCGGCGCGCTGGTCATCGGCAAGAGCACCACCACCGAGTTCGCCTTCCTGCACCCCACGGCCACGCGCAACCCCCGGGCGCCCGGCCGCACGCCGGGCGGCTCGTCGGCCGGCTCGGCCGCGGCGGTGGCCGCCGGGCTGGTGCCGCTGGCCATCGGCACGCAGACCGGCGGCTCGGTGATCCGCCCGGCGTCGTACAACGGGGTGGTGGGCTACAAGCCCAGCTTCGGCTGGCTGCCCACGGTGGGCCTGAAGTGCTTCAGCTGGTCGCTCGACACGGTGGGCCTGTTCTCGCGCGACGTGGCCGACATGGCCGTCTTCGCGCAGGCCCTGACCGGCCGCACGTTGGCGCCCAGTCCGGCCCCGCGCGGTGCCGCATGGGTGGTGGGAGTGCCCGACGCCTACCCCTGGGGCGAACTGACCCCCAGCGCCGCCCGCGCACTGGCCCTGGGCTGCAGCGCGCTCGAAGCCGCGGGCGCCGAACTGCACCGCGTCAGCCTGCCGCCCTGGGCCGCAGACGCCTTCAAGGCGCACGACGCCGTGCAGGGCTTCGAGGCGGCGCGCGCGATGAGCTGGGAGTTCGACCACCATGCCGATGCGCTGTCGCCCACGCTGCGCGACTACCTGGAGGGCGCCCGCCGCGTCACGCCCGCCGAGTACGAGGCCGCGCAGGCGGTGTCGGCGCTGGCACGTGCCGAGGCCGCCGAGTGGCTGGACCGCTTCGACCTGCTGCTGACCCCCAGCGCGCCCGACCAGGCGCCCGAGGGCCATGCGAGCACCGGCGTGTCGACCTTCAACCGCGCGTGGACGCTGCTGGGCGTGCCCTGCATCAGCGTGCCGGGTGCGCTGGGGGTGGACGGCGCGCCGATGGGCCTGCAGCTCATCGCCCCGCACGGCGCCGATGCGCGCCTGCTGCAAGGGGCGGCGCTGCTCGAACGCAGCCTGGCGGCCGTGGCCGCGCCCTGAGCGGCCCGGGCGGCCCCCGGCGCCGGCTCAGGCAGTGATGCCGGGTGCGGGCCGCAGCCCCGCCATTCCCCGCATCCGGCGGCTGAGTCGAACTCGACCTGGGCGCGCGTGTCGTTGCCGATCTCGGCGGTGAAGCTGCGGTCGATCTTCAGGTACTCGACGACGAAGTGGCGCAGGCAGTTCAGTGAAGAGAACCCGGTGCCGAAGCCGTCGATGGACAGACGCACGCCGATGGCCCGCAACGCCTGCAGGGTAGCGCTGGCCTGGTGCGGATGGGCCATCGACAGCGATTCGGTGAGCTCCAGCTCGCGAACTTCACGCGGCCGGTGATGTGGCTGGTCATTCGACGGGCGCGCACGCCTGCTTCCCCGCGCCGACGTCCGACCGGTGTGGACGATGGAATACTCCGGTGCATGAAGCCCTACCGCATCGGGGCGGGCGCCGGCTACTCGGGTGACCGCATCGACCCCGCGCAAGACCTGGCCGAACGCGGCGCGCTCGATGCGCTGGTGTTCGAGTGCCTGGCCGAGCGCACCATCGCGCTGGCCCAGCTGCGTCGCAGCCACGACCCTGCGCTGGGCTTCGACCCGCTGCTGCGCGAACGCTTCCAGGCCGTGCTGCCGGCGTGCGCCGCACGGGGCGTCACCATCATCACCAACATGGGCGCTGCCAACCCCCTGGCGGCCGGGCACGAGGTGCTGGCGGTGGCGCGCGAGCTGGGCCTGAAGCGCCTGCGCGTGGCCGTGGTGGCCGGCGACGACGTGCTGCCCTGGATGCGGCAGAACGACCTGCCCTTGATGGACGCGGCCGAAGGCTTGCCTGCCCGGGTGCGCGATCTGGACGGCCGCCTGATCTCTGCCAACGCCTACCTCGGGGCCGACGCGCTGCTGCCCGCGTTGCAGGCTGGCGCCGACGTGGTCGTGACGGGTCGCGTGGCCGACCCGGCGCTGTTCCTGGCGCCGCTGATGCACCGCTTCGGCTGGGCCGCGGACGACTGGCCCCGGCTGGGGCAGGGCATCGTCGTCGGGCACCTGCTGGAGTGCGCCGCGCAGGTCAGTGGGGGCTATGTCGCCGACCCCGGTCGTTTCGACGTGCCGCGGCTGCACGAGGTGGGCTTCCCCATCGCCGAGGTGCAGGCCGACGGCAGCGCCACGATCACCAAGCTGCCCGGCACGGGCGGCCGCATCGACCGCCTGACCTGCACCGCGCAACTGCTCTACGAGATCGAGGACCCTGCGCGCTACCTGCAGCCCGACGTGGTGGCCGACTTCTCGGGCGTGCGCCTCGTGGAAGCCGGTGCCGACCGCGTGGCCGTGTCCGGCGCCTCGGGGCGCGCGCGGCCCGACCGCTTGAAGGTCACCCTGGGCTGGCGCGACGGTTTCATCGGAGAAGGGCAGATCTCCTACGCCGGCCCCGGCGCACGGGCGCGCGGCGAACTCGCGCTGGCCGTGCTGGCGCACCGGCTGCGGCGCCCCGGCCTGGCGGGCCTGGAGCACCGCGCCGAGCTGATCGGCGTCAACGCCATGCACGGCGCGGCGCTGGGCGCCGACCGCGAACCCTACGAGGTGCGCGTGCGGCTGGCCGCGCGCTGCAGCACGCGCAGCCAGGCCGAGCGCATCGGGCAGGAGGTCGAGGCGCTGTACCTGAACGGCCCGGCCGGCGGCGGCGGCGTGACGACCAGCGTGCGCGAGGTCGTGGCCGCCGCTTCGGCGCTGATGCCGCGCGAGGCGGTGCGGCCCACCTGCCAGATCCTGGAGCTGTGAGATGAGCCCCCGCACCCTGCACGACATCGCCATCGCGCGCTCGGGCGACAAGGGCGACCGCGCCACGCTCAGCGTCATCGTGCGCGACCTCGCCGACTACCCGCGGCTCGAGGCGCTGCTCAGCGCCGAGCGCGTCCGGCAGCACTTCACCGGCGTGGTGCGGGGGCCCGTGGACCGCTACCCGCTGCCCCACCTGGGCGCCCTGCAGTTCGTCATGCACCAGGCCCTGGCCGGGGGCGTGACGCGTTCGCTGGCACTGGACGCCCACGGCAAGACCCTGGCCGCCGCGGTGCTCGACATCGCCTGGCCCGGCAGCAGCGACTAGATCGGCCCTAGACTTCCGGCCCGGGGTCGGACGCACCGGCCCGAAACATCCAAGGAGACCGTCTTGCACATTCCCTTCCGCCGCCGCGCGCTGATGAGTGCGGCCTTGCTGGCTGCTGCCGTCGCAACCCCGTCTGCCTGGGCCCAGGCCTGGCCGGGCAAGGGGCCCATCAAGGCCGTCGTGCCCTTCGCGGCCGGCAGCGCCACCGACCAGATCGGCCGCGCCTTCGCCGAGAAGATGTCGCAGACCCTGGGGCAGACCATCGTCATCGACAACAAGCCCGGCGCCAATGGCATGCTGGGCGCCGACGTGGTGGCCAAGGCACCGGCCGACGGCTACACGATCCTCGTCGGCACCAACAGCACCAATGCGGCGCTGAAGTACCTGATGAAGAAGCTGCCCTACGACCAGGACACGGCCTTCGTGCCGGTGGGCTTCCTGGGCTCGGTGCCGCTGATGGTGGCCGTCAACAACGACGTGCCGGCCAAGACCCTGCGCGAGTTCGTCGACCTGGCCAAGGCCAAGCCCGGCCAGGTGACCTTCGCCAGCGCCAGCACCTCGCAGCTGGTGTCGTCGGAGATGCTGTCCAGCATGGCCGGCGTGCAGATGAACCACATTCCCTACAAGAGCGGCCCGGCGGCCATGACCGACCTCATCGGCGGCCAGGTGATGATGTTCACCGCCGACTTCGGCGTGACCGTGCCGCAGCACAAGGCCGGCAAGATCCGCGGCCTGGCGGTGACGTCGATGCAGCGCTCGGCGGCCGTGCCCGAACTGCCCACGGTGAACGAGGCCCTGGGACTGAAGGACTACGAGCTGATCGCCTACTTCGCGGTCTTCGCCCCGGCCGGCACGCCGCCCGACATCGTGGCCAGGCTCAACGCCGCCATCAATGCCGCGGCCAACAGCAAGGACCTGCAGGACAAGTTCGCGGCCAACGGCTTCGCCATCGACCCCGGCACCCCCGAGGCCCTGGCGCAGCGCAACGCGCGCGAGACCGCCAAGTGGGCCAAGGCGATCCGCGAGGCGAAGATCGAGCCGCAGTAAGCAGCGGCAGCGACTCAGCCCGCGCCGTCCCCGCGCCGCTGTCGCGCGGCGGCGGCGCAGGCCTCGGCCAGCGCCCGGGCCAGCGTGCCCGGGTCGCAGGGCTTGGCCAGCACCGCGAAGCCTTCGGCCAGGGCCGCGTCGATCTCGCCGGTGAAGCCCGTGATCAGCACGATGGGCACCGGCGGGTGCAGCCCGCGCAGGCGGCGCGCCAGGGCCAGGCCGTTCAGCGCCCCCGGCATCGCCACGTCGCTGAGCACCACGTCGGGCCGCGGCGAGGGGCCGGCGATGGCGGCCAGCGCCTGCTCGGCGCCTTCCACCACGCGCACGCGACCGCCCAGCATCTCGAGCAGCGCGCGCGTGCTCTCGGCCACCTCCGGCTCGTCTTCCACCAGCAGCACCTCGCAATCGAGCCTGACCTCGCTCCTGTCCGCGACGGCCGGTGTCGGTGATGCCGTCAGCGCGGGCAGGCGCAAGGTGACGCGCGTGCCGATGCCCACGTGGCTGTCGATGGACACCGTGCCCCCGGCCAGCTCGCAGGCCGCGCGCACCTGGCTCAGGCCGAGGCCGGTGCCGTTCGTTTCGGGCTTGGTGCTGAAGAAGGGCTCGAACACGCGCTCGAGCAGCGAAGGCTCGATGCCGCTGCCGTCGTCGGCCACCGTCAGCACCACCCAGCGCCGGCCCTGCGGGTCCTGCTGGTTGCTGGCCAGGATCCTCACGCTGCCGCCTTCGGCCATGGCGTCGCGGGCATTGAGGACCAGGTTCAGCAGGGCCAGTTCCAGGTCTGCCGGGTCCAGCCGCACGGCGTGGAGGTCGTGGGCCACCTGCAGTTCGACGCGCACGCGCCCGCTCACGCTCGTGCGCAGCAGCTCCAGCGTGCGCGGCAGCGTCTCGCGCAGGTCCACGTCCTCGGGCCGCAGGGACTGACGCCGCGAGAAGGCCAGCAACTGGCGCGTCAGGTGCACGCCGGTGCGCACCGCGCGTTCGATGGCCGCGGCCTGCGGTTGGGCGTCCGTGCCCGGCGGGCGGCGCAGGATGAGGTGGGCGCTGTTGCTCACCACCGCCAGCAGGTTGTTGAAGTCGTGCGCCACCGAGCCGGTGATCTGCCCCAGCGCCTGCAGCTTCTGCGTGCGCAGCAGCGTGGCTTCGGCCTTCAGGCGGTGATCCACCTCGGCCTGCATGCGCACCAGTGCGCGGTGCTCGAGCCGCACACGCTGCAGCGAGAACCACGACGCTGCCACCAGGGCGCCGCACAGCGGGAACAGCAGTGCCGCCAGCGAGACCATGCCCTTCTGCCAGGTCTGCGAGAGTTGCTCCAGGTCGATGCCAGCGCCCACGACGATGGGGTAGCGGTCGACGGCGCGGAAGGCCACCAGCCGGCTGCGGCCATCGAACGAAGAGGGCATGGTCAGGGTGCCCGCCGGGTCGCCACGGGCGACGCGGCGCATCAGCTCGCTGTTGATGTCGGTGCGGGGGATGCCGGGCGGCGGCGCCGGATGGCGCACGAGCAGCACGCCGTCGCGACGGAACAGCGTCACCGCCAGGCCCGGCTCTTCCTGCGCCAGATCGGCGTAGAAGCCGGTGAAGTAGGCCGGCTTCAGGGACGCGTTGACCACCCCGGCGAAGCCGCCACCGGCGCTGTTGCGGCGCCGGCTGGTGTCGAAGAAGGGCTCGCCCGTGATGCGGCCGATCGACGGCTCGCTGAGGAACAGCCCCTGGCCCCCTTGCTGGTGCCAGCGGAAGAAGTCCCGGTCCGACACGTTCAAGGTGTCGGCGGGTGCCGGATAGAACCGGTTGGTGACCAGCGGCCGGCCCTCGGCGTCGAGGACCCAGATCGACTGCAGCTGCGGCAGGTCGGCGGTCATGGCCACCAGGTCCGCGTGCAGCCGGCCCTGCTGGACGCGGATCTCCTCGTCGGACAGCTTGCCCACCAGATCCAGCACCCGGCCCACCAGCATGTCGTTGGTGTCCATCACCTTGGAAGCGTGTTCCTGTGCCGCACGGGCCAGGCGGTCCAGGCGCTGGGTGGCCTCGTCCTTCGTCGAGTGCCAGGAGGTCCATCCGAGCAGGGCGTACAGCAGGAATGGCAGAACGATCGCCAGCACCAGCAGGACCTGCAGGCCGCGCTCGGTGCTGGGCACGGGGGACGCGGCCTCGGCCAGCGGCGGTGAGGCGGAGGTCGGCTCGGTACGGCTGTCGGCCGTGACGGCTGTGGGCAAGGATTCGGTCTCCGGACAGGGCACGGCGTGGCGCACCGACCCGGGTCGGCGCCCCGCCCGGCGCAGCGGGGCAAGACATGTGCCCAACGTGGGGCTGTCCTTTGGGTGCGGGGAAGGAGTCACGAAGTTCTTGTGTCGATCTGGTCGTCACAAGTGACTTTCCAGGTCAAGCCGTGGCGCTTCTTGCCGAAAACAGGACACACCCGTTTCAGGTGGTTCGAGCGGACCCTCTGAAGGTCAGGGGCCCGGGGCAAGCCGCCTGGCGGGGCCACCGACGGTGGCCGGTTGAAGTCAGGAGCCATAGGAATGCAGGTCGACTCGTTGAGGTATCAACCCGGCACCGGGTGGGACCGGGCGCTGCCTGCCGATCTGGACAGCCCTGACAGCCTGGTGCTGGCGTTCGGCGCGCGCAGGTACGCAGAAGAGGACCAGCCGCTGCGCGAGCTCGCAGCAGCGTTCCCGCGATCGGTCGTGATGGGGTGTTCGACTTCCGGCGAGATCGCAGGCGGCCAGGTCGACGACGACACGGTGAGTGTGGCGGTCTGCCGCTTCGAGCACACCCGCCTGGTCGCGGCGCTCACCCCCATTGCCGGCGCCGAAGACTCGGGTGCCGCCGGCTCGCGTCTGGCGGCGCAGCTGCCGGCAACGGGCCTGCGTGCGGTCTTCGTCCTGTGCGACGGCGTGGGCGTGAACGGCACGCCCCTGGTCGCCGCGCTGGCGCGGGGTCTGCCGCCAGGCGTGGCCAATTCCGGTGGCCTGGCCGGCGACGGCAGCCGCTTCGCCAGCACCTGGGTCCTGGCCGGCGGCGCGGCCCGATCGCGCCAGGTGTGTGCGGTCGGCCTCTATGGCGATCGCCTGCAGGTGGGTGGCGGTCACGCCGGCGGTTGGTCGGACTTCGGGCCGCTGCGCCGCATCACGCGCTCGCAGGGCAATGTGCTGTACGAGCTGGACGGACGGCCCGCACTGGATCTCTACAAGGACTACCTGGGCCAGAGGGCCGACGGCCTGCCCGGCGCGGCCTTGCTGTTCCCCTTGTCCATCCGCAGCCCAGGCGGCGGCAGCGAGACCCTGGTGCGCACGATCCTGGGTGTCGACGAGCAGGACCGCTCGATGACCTTTGCCGGCGACATGCCGCAAGGCCACGAGGCCCGTCTGATGCGCACCACCGGCGAGGGCCTGGTCTGCAGCGCCGGCAACGCCATGTCCCAGGCGGCCGGCGGGCTGCCGGCCACCGCGCAGAGCCTGGTCATCTCGGTCAGCTGCGTGGGGCGCCGCCTGGTGCTGGGCGAACGCACCGAGGAAGAGGTCGAGACGCTCATGGAAGGGGCGCCGGCCGGGGCCGTGCACGTGGGCTTCTACTCCTATGGCGAAATCGCCCACGGCCGCGAGGGCGGGTACTGCCAGCTGCACAACCAGACCATGACCGTCACCGTCCTGGCGGAGGCGTAGCGCCGTGGTACCGCCGGACCTGCACCCCACCTTGCAGCGCCAGCTCAAGCGGGTCGGCCTGGATCTGTCGACGGTGGCCGCCCTGCCCGCACTCCCGGTGCTGCTGGACCGCGTCAGCCGCTCGTACACCGAGGCCGACCAGGACCGCTACCTGCTCGAGCGCTCGCAGGACGTGGCCTCGCGCGAAATGGGCGAACTGCACGCCCAGCTGGCCGCCAGCCAGGCCCGTCTGGCCAGCCTGCTGTCGCTGTCCTCGGACTGGGTCTGGGAGCAGGATGCGTCGCTCCGCTTCGTCTACGTCTCGACGCACACGAACGACGTGGGCGGCGACCTGGCGTCGCTGCTCAGTGGCAGGCACGTGCTGCTGGACCTGGAGGTCGTGGACGAAACGGAAGCGATTCGCTTCGCTGCGCTGGTGGCGGCGCGCAGCGCCTTCCGCAACGTCGTGTGCGGCCTGCGCGATCCCGGGAGCCCGCGCCATTTCCTGCGCATCAGCGGCGAGCCGGTGTTCGAGGACGGCGTCTTCGCCGGCTACCGCGGCGTGGGCTCGGACGTCACCCAGGCCACCCTGGCCGAGCAGCGCGTGCAGCAGCTGGCGCGCTACGACGCGCTCACCGGCGTGGCCAACCGCAGCATGTTCCTGCAGCAGCTCGAACACGCGCTGACCCGCGCGCGCCGGGCCGGCACCAGCCTGTCGGTGTTCTTCATCGACCTGGATCGCTTCAAGTCCATCAACGACACGCTGGGCCATGACGCGGGCGACGAACTGCTGAAGGCCGTGGCCACGCGCCTGACCGGGCTGCTGCGCGGCGCCGACATCGTCGGCCGGCTGGGCGGGGACGAGTTCGTCGTGCTGCTGGACGGCAACCCGGAGACCGCCATGCTGCAGAAGATCGCCGGCCGCGCGCTCACCCAGCTGGCCGAGCCGCTGCTGCTGGCCGGCCGGCCGGCGCAGATCAGCGCCAGCGTGGGCATCAGCCGCTTTCCGCACGATGGGCAGGACGCCGCCACCTTGCTGAAGTGTGCCGACGCCGCGATGTACCTGGCCAAGGCGAGGGGCAAGAACAACTTCCAGTTCTTCACGCCGCAGCTGGCCGACCGCAGCGCGGCGGATCTCTCCCTCGAAGGCGAACTGCGGCAGGCCCTCCAGAACGTCGAACTGGTGCTGCACTACCAGCCCAAGTTCGAGGTCGGCAGCGGCGTGCTGGTGGGCATGGAGGCGCTGGTGCGCTGGCAGCATCCGCGGCGCGGCCTGTTGCTTCCCGGAGAGTTCATTGCGCTGGCCGAGGAGAGCGGCCTCGTGCTGCCCATGGGGCGCTGGGTGCTCGAGGCCGCCTGCAGGCAGCTGCGCGCCTGGCGCGACGCCGGGCTGGCACCGCCACGCTGTTCGGTCAACGTCTCGGCACGGCAGTTCGCCCACCCGACCCTGGTCGACGAAGTGCACAGTGCGCTGGACGCTGCCGGCCTGGACGCCAATGCGCTCGAGATCGAGGTCACCGAGAGCTCGCTGATGGCCGACCCGGACCGCGCGCAGCAGTCGCTCAAGCGCCTGCAGGCGCTGGGCGTGCACATCGCGGTGGACGACTTCGGCACGGGACATTCGTCTCTGGCCTACCTCAAGCGCTTTCCGGCGCAGACCCTGAAGATCGACCGCTCCTTCGTCAGCGGTCTGCCGCTGGATCGCGACGACGCCGCCATCACGCGCGCCGTGATCGTGCTGGCACACAGCCTTGACATGCGGGTGGTGGCCGAAGGCGTCGAGACGAGCAGCCAGCTCCGCTTCCTGGCCGAGGCCGGCTGCGACGAGGTGCAGGGCTTCCTGCTGGGGCGCCCGATGGGGCCGGAGCATCTGGCCCTGATGCTGCGCGGGGGCCGCCACGGACCCCGGGCCGACGCCGTGCCCGCCTGACGGCGGCGAGCCCCTGCCGCGCCTCCCACCGGCGGCCCCTGGTTCCCGGGCCGGGGGCCGGTGCCGGGGTAACCCGGCCGGCTGCCCGGCCTTGCCGGTCGGCTTGCGGCCTTGGCCGCCAGTCCAGCACACTGCAAGCCCCGACGGACCTCTGCTGCTGCGGCGGCTTGCACACCATGCTGGATCGGATCAAGGAACTCGGCGGTCAGATCTCGTCCTCGGCGGCCCGCGTGGCCGGGTCGGTGAAGGACGGGGCGGAAACCGTGACCGCCCAGGCGGGGGGCGCGATGCACGCCACGCGGCGCAAGGCCGCCGAACTCGGCGACCGGGCCGGCACCGCGGCCACGCGCGAAGCGGTGTCCCAGATGCGGGACATGCTGGCCCTGGCGGCCGAGGAACTGCGCGCCCGCCCCATCATCGACGGGCCGGTGACGTTGACCGCCCGCGTCGACCTGATGCTCACCGCGCTGCAGGTGGAGTTCGTGCTGCACCCCGACACGCGGGTGCTGCACGTGCCGAAGTCGTCAGCGCAGGGCCGCGGCACGGGCGAACCCCTGGCCGTGAGCGTGACCGTGCGGCCGGCCGATGCGGCGCCGGGCGAGGCCGGCGAGGGCAGCGTCCGACAGGACCCGCCGCCCCGTCCCTAGCCCGAGACGTCCAGCGCCGCATCGGCGCTCGCCACCGCCTCCGCACAGGCCAACGCCCTGGCGCGCACGTTCAATACAGGCGGGCCGCAGGCCACCAGACTGGCGCCATCCGAACTGCAGGGGATGGCCGTGCTGCTGAACGTCAACGAGGTGTCGAGGGAGGTGCCCGCCGCATGGCGAGACGAGTCGCTGCTGCAGGTCTTGCGCGAACCGCTGGGCCTGGTGGGGGCCAAGTTCGGCTGCGGCGCCGGGCAGTGCGGCGCCTGCACCGTGCTGGTCGACGGCCAGCCCGTGCGCAGCTGCCTGGTGCCGGTGCAGCAGGTCGGCGCCGCCCCCGTCACCACCATCGAGGGCTTGAGTCCCGCCGGCGCGCTGCACCCGGTGCAGCAGGCCTGGCTCGACGCCGCGGTGCCGCAGTGCGGCTACTGCCAGGCCGGCCAGATCATGGCCACCGTGGCGCTGCTGCGCCGCACGCCGCGTCCTGACGACCGCCAGATCGACGCCGCCCTGGCAGGCCACCTCTGCCGCTGCGGCACCCAGCATCGCATCCGCCAGGCCGTGAAGCAGGCCGCGGCCGCGACGTCATGAGCGCGCCGGGCCGTTCCCAAGCGCTCATCCCGGCGTGCGAAGCACGGAGGGCAGTTCAGTGAGCGCGCCGGGCAGACCCCCGAACGCGCCCGGGACCACGCGGCGCCGGTTCATGCAGGCCGCGGCCACCGGGCTGGTGGTGGCCGTGGTGCCCGGCCTGCCGGGCTGCGCGCTGCCGGTCATCCCCAAGCGTCCGCGGCCTTCGCTCGACGGCGCGCTGGGTTGGCTGCGCCACTCGAACGGACGCACGACGCTGTTCGTGCCGCGCGTCGAGATGGGCCAGAACATCGTCACCGCGCTGAAGCGCATCGTGTGCCTCGAGCTGGGCGTGGCCTGGGACACGGTGGAAGCGCGCCTGCACGGCACGGCCGACATCGGCCGCGTGCGGGCGACGGTCGGCAGCGAGTCGGTGAAGGACTTCGCCGTGCCCCTGGCCCAGGCCTGCGCCACGCTGCGCGAGGCGCTGGCCGAGGGGAAGACGCAAGGGGCGCTGCAGGTCACGGCCCGGCCGCTGGCGGCGCTGCGCTCGCTGAACCCGCGCAGCGCGCCCGGGCAGGCCACACGCGTGCCGCTGGAGCAGGGTCTCGCCATCGTGCGCGGCGAGCCGCTCTACGTGGCCGATGTCCGCCGGCCGGGCATGCTGTACGGGCGCGTGCTGCGTGCACCGGCCTCGCCGGAACTGCACGCCACCCTGGCCCACGTCGACGAGGTGGCTGGCCGTGCCGTGCCGGGGTTCGTGGCGCTGGTGCGCGATCCGCTGCTGAGCGTGGGCCAAGGCCTCGGGGTCGGCATCGTGGCCGGCACGCCCGGCGCGCTCGACCGCATCGAGCAGGCGCTGCAGCTGCGATGGACCCTCGGGTCGTCCTTCGAGCAGGACACGGTCGATGCAGCGATCGACATCGATCGCCGGCTGGCGGGCCGCCCGCGCCGTTCCCACGCCGTGCAGGACGACCCCGTCGACACCGCGAGACCCTGGGACCTGGACCTGCGCATCGACGTGCCGCTGGCTGCGCACGCGCCCCTCGAACCGCGCGCGGCCGTCGCCGAGTTCGACGACGGGGGCGGGCTGCAGCTGTGGGTGGGATCGCAGGACGTCTTCTACCAGCGCGACGTGGTGACCAAGCGGCTCGGGCTGTCCGAGCAGCAGGTGAGGGTGCACGGCCAGCGCGTCGGCGGCGCCTTCGGCGGCAAGACCCTCTGCACGGTGGAGCTGGAAGCGGCGGTGCTGGCCCGCGCCGTGCGGGCGCCCGTCAAGGTGCAGTGGAGCCGGGCGCAGGAGTTCCAGCTCGGGTTCCACCGACCCCCGTCCAGCCACCGCATCCGCGCGCGGCTGAAGGACGGCCGCCTGCAGGACTGGTGGCACAGCTTCGCCAGCAGCCACATCCTGTTCACCTCTGCCGCCGTGCCGCCCTGGCTGCAGCGGCTGACCGACGTGATCGGCGACGACGGCGTGGCGCGGGGCGCCGCGCTGCCGTACCGCGCGTCTGCGGTGCGCACGGAGTTCGATCTGGTGCGCCTGCCGGTCTACACCGGCCCGTGGCGCGGCCTGGGCGCGGCGCCCAACGTCTTCGCCATCGAATCCGCGATGGACGAGTGCGCGCGCCTGGCGGGCGCCGACCCGGTCCGCTTCCGCCTGGACCACATCGCCGACGACCGCCTGGCGGGCGTGTTGAAGCAGGTCGCGGCGACGGCGCGCTGGGGGCAGCCCCTGCCGGCGTCGCCCGGCGTGCGGCGCGGTCGCGGCGTCGCCTGCGGCATCTACAAGGCCATGAGCCATGCCGCCGTGGTGGCCGACGTGGAAGTGGACCCCGGCACGGGCGCGGTCACGGTGCTGCAGATGTGGTGCGCGCACGACTGCGGCCACGTCGTCGACCCGGACCAGGTGCGCGCCCAGTGCGAAGGCAACCTCGTCTGGGGGCTCGGCATGGCCCTGGTCGAGCGCCTGCCGGTGGCCGCCTCGCAGGTCGCGGCCACCCAGTTCGCGCAGTCGCCGATCCCTGTCCTGCCGCAGATCCCGCCCCTGCAGGTGGTGTTGATCGACAGCGCGCTGCCGCCCACCGGTGCCGGCGAGACCGCCATCGTGGCGTCGGCCGCGGCCATCGGCAACGCGGTGCGCGATGCCGTGGGCGTGCGTCCCGGGCGCCTGCCCATCGGCGCGGCCGACCTGAAGGCATCGGTGTTGAAATCGGGCCGGTCCCACCCCGTGCCGCCCGACGCTGCCCGCGCATGAAGCCCGCTCCCCCTTCGACGCCCGACGCGGACTTCGCCAGCGCGGCGATGGTCCGTGTGCTGGCGCAGGGCATGCGGGAGCTGGGCTTGAACCCCGACGCAGCCGGTGCCCTGGCGGCGGTCGAAGGCGCCACCGTGCCGCTGGACCGCAAGCGCCAGCTGGTCGCATCGGCCGCGGCGCAGGGGGGACTGGCCTGCCTGGTGCTGCTGGGGTGGGGCCTGCACCGGCTGGCCGACGAACCCACGCACCGGGCCCTGGTCTCGGCGCGCGACGCCCAGGACCTGCTGTGCCGCTGGGGCCGACTGGAGCGATACATCCATTCGCGCCACCGGGTCGACGTGCAGGTGCTGTCGGACCAGGGCGCCGAGCTCGCGCACGTGCCCCGGGCCGGTGGTGCGCCGCCGCTGCCGGCTGAGGACCTCGTGGTGCTGGGCGTCCTCCTGGCCCTGCTGGAGGCCCTCGGTGCGACGGCGGTGACGGCCCGTGTCGGCCCGGTGCCCGTCTACCCGGTGCCCGACGCCCGCGCGCTCGAAGCAGCGGCACGGCAAGGCGGGACGGCAGGCTGGACGATCGGCTGGGTGCCCCCGGCCGTGAGCGACCATCGGCCCCGCCGGGACGACGAGCCCACGGCGCGGCTTGTCGCGCCACCGACCTGGCCGCCGCTGGCCCAGCGCAGCTTCCTGCTGCTGTGCCGGGACCTGGCGAACCCCCTGGCCTTGCCGGCCCTGGCCGGCGCCCAGGGCGAGGCACCGCGCAGCTTCCAGCGCCGTCTGGGCCGGGCGGGTCTCAGCTACACGCAGTTGCTCGCGGAAGCGCGCTGTCGCTCCGCGTCGTGGTGGTTGATGCAGACGGCCGCGCCGGTGGCCGAGGTCGGCTACGTCAGCGGCTATGCCGATCAATCGCACTTCACGCGCGACTTCCGCCACCGTGTCGGCATGACGCCCCTGCGCTACCGCGCCGAATTCTCGGTGTCGGCTTGAGGCGCTGCCCGCCCTGCGCCACCCGCCTACGCCGCCAGCAACTGCCTCAGCACGTAAGGCAGGATGCCGCCGTGCTTGTAGTAGTCGACCTCGATGGCGGTGTCGATGCGCAGCACCACGCCCACCTGCTGCCGCGTGCCGTCGGCGCGCGTGATGACCAGGGTGGCATCGGTCAGCGGGCGGATGTCCTCGCCCAGCATCACGTCGACCGTCTCGTCGCCCGTCAGCCGCAGGCTCTGCCAGCTGTCGCCCGGCTTGAACTGCAGCGGCAGCACGCCCATGGTGGATGCGCTCGAAGCTGCGCGCCACCACGGCCTTGATGCCCAGCAGCGCCGTGCCCTTGGCGGCCCAGTCGCGGCTGGAGCCGGTGCCGTACTCCTCGCCGGCGAAGACGACGGTGGGCACGCCGGCGGCCTGGTACCTCATCGCCGCGTCGTAGATCGGCAGGCGTTCGGGACCCTGGCCCGCGGCCTTCTCGCCCGCGGCGGGCTGGTACAGCGTGTAGCCGCCTTCCACGCGTGAGCCGTCGGGCAGCGGCGGGATCATCAGGTTCTTCACGCGCACGTTGGCGAAGGTGCCGCGCATCATCACCTCGTGGTGGCCGCGCCGCGCGCCGTAGCTGTTGAAGTCGGCCTTCAGCACGCCCTGGCCCAGCAGCCACTGGCCGGCCGGCGTGCTGTCCTTGAACGAGCCGGCGGGCGAGATGTGGTCGGTGGTGATGCTGTCGCCGAACAGGCCCATGATGCGCGCGCCCTGCACGCCCGACACCAGCGCCCTGGGCTGCATCGTGAAGTCGGCGAAGAAGGGAGGCTCGGCGATGTAGCTGCTGCGCGGCCAGGGGTAGACGTCACCGCCGCCCACGCTGCGGATCTTCTCCCACAGCGGCCCGGGGTCGCTCTTGACCTTGTCGTAGTTGGCGCGGAAGGCCTTGCCGTCCATGGCGTACTTCATCAGCGCGTGGATCTCGTCGCTGGTGGGCCAGATGTCGCCCAGCCACACGTCCTTGCCGCCGGTGCCCTGGCCCACCGGTTCGCTCATCAGGTCGCGCGTCACCGTGCCGGCGATGGCGTAGGCCACCACCAGCGGCGGGCTGGCCAGGAAGTTGGCCTTCAGGTTGGGGTGGATGCGCGCCTCGAAGTTGCGGTTGCCGGACAGCACGGCCGCGCACACCAGGTCGTTCTGCGTGATCAGCTCGTTGAACTCGGGCGCCAGGTCGCCGGCGTTGCCGATGCAGGTGGTGCAGCCGTAGGCCGCCACGCTGAAGCCGAGCTGCTCCAGGTAGGGCAGCAGCCCGGCCTTCTGCAGGTACTCGGTGACGATGCGCGAGCCCGGCGCCAGCGAGGTCTTGATGTGCTTCTTCACCGTCAGGCCCGCCATCACCGCCTTCTTGGCCAGCAGGCCGGCGGCCAGCAGCACGCCGGGGTTGCTGGTGTTGGTGCAGCTGGTGATGGC
>LNFM01002520.1_pt1 | contig 38272 bp, 48 predicted proteins | sample 596031 | NCBI WGS metagenome assembly LNFM01 (sample SAMN04254537, study PRJNA301005) | activated carbon metagenome | isolation source: dual media filters at the Ann Arbor, Michigan drinking water treatment plant | place: USA: Ann Arbor | reverse complement strand
ATCGACACCATGGCCGCGGCCATGCGCGATGCGGTGCTGAACTGGCCGGCCCGCGTCGCCGGGACCATCGCGGCCGAAATCCACGCCGACCCGCATCTCGTGCAGACGCTGCTGCAGGAGCCCGCGGCCATCGTCACGCCGGACGCGCCACCACTGCGGTAGGCGGTGCTCGCAGCGCCGAGTGCGTAGGCCGAGCCGCGCGCGCCGGCTCCGATGGCCGATCCTGCTCCACCGACCGCGGCGGCGCCCGTGCGCGCGGCGCGCCGGCGAGCAGGATCGGCTCGATCAGCGCGCGGTGCACCGGCGCCGAAAAGCCAGGGACGAGATCGGCCGGCGCGGCCATCAGATCAGCGCCCCGCCGCCGAACTGGAAGAAGGAGAGGAAGAAGCTCGACGCCGCGAAGGCGATCGAGATCCCGAAGACGATCTGCACCAGCCGTCGGAATCCGCCAGAGGTGTCCCCGAAGGCCAGCGTCAGGCCGGTGACGATGATGATGATCACCGCGATGATCTTGGCGACCGGGCCCTCGATGGACTCCAGCACCTGCTGCAGCGGCTGCTCCCAGGGCATGTTGGAGCCGGCGGCGTGGGCGGGTGCGGTAAGCGCGAGGCCGAGCGCGAAGGCGGCCGCGCCGGCGAGGCGCGTGCGCAGCGTGGATGTCATGGGGTGTCTCCTGATGTGGTGAGATCGTAGTCGCCGGTCGCGGTCAGGCCACGGACTTGGGCGAGTTCAACGAGGCGGCGGTCCACACCGCGGCCGGCGAGCACGGCGATGACGTCGATGGTCTCGGCGATCAGCGCGCGCGGGACGGTGACAACGGCTTCCTGGATCAGCTGCTCCAGCCGGCGCAGTGCGCCCAGAGCAGAGCCCGCGTGGATGGTGCCGATGCCGCCGGGGTGGCCCGTGCCCCAGGCCTTAAGGAGGTCGAGCGCCTCGGCGCCGCGTACCTCGCCAATCGGGATGCGGTCGGGGCGGAGCCGAAGTGCGCGCCGGACGAGTTCGGAGAGCGAGACGACGCCGTCCTTGGTGCGCAGCGCGACCAGATTCGGCGCGGGGCATTGGAGCTCGCGCGTGTCCTCGATCAGGACGACGCGGCAGCCTTCGCGCGCGACCTCGGCGAGCAGGGCGTTGGTTAGCGTGGTCTTGCCGGTGGAGGTGCCACCGGCGACGAGGATGTTGCTGCGTTCTGCGATCGCACAGCGTAGCGCGGCCGCCTGCGTGGCCGTCATGATGCCGGAGGCGGCGTAGTCCTCCAGCGTGAACACGGCGACGGCGGGCTTGCGGATCACGAAGGCCGGGGCCGCGACGACCGGGGGCAGCAGTCCCTCGAAGCGCTCACCCGTCTCGGGCAGCTCCGCCGAGACGCAGGGGCGGTCCGCATGCACCTCCGCCCCGACATGGTGGGCCACGAGGCGGATGATGCGCTCGCCATCGGCGAAGGCGAGCCGCTGGCCCGTGTCGGCGAGGCCTTCCGCGAGTCGGTCGATCCACAGCCGGCCGTCGGGGTTGAGCATGACCTCAACGACGGCCGGGTCCTCGAGCCATGCCGCGATGCCGGGACCGAAGGCCGTACGCAGCATGCGCGCGCCACGCGCGGTCGTCTCGGCCTTGAGTAGATGCAGCGACATGCGGTCCCCGTGGTGGTGCCGCGGCGGAGATGCCGAAGCAGGCTGGGACGATTTAGGAGCGCTGGAACGGCGAGCTCGCAATCGACGAATGCTAGCGTCGTGGATAGGCGCGCGAAGAGAAGCGGCCTTCGGCGGCCTTGCGCTTCGGCGCGCCATCTGTCGTCGTACTGGGCCGCGCGACTCAATCCCCGGCATACAGGGCTGCGACCGCCGCGGAAGCGCGTCGCGCATACCCTGCAAATCCAGCTAGCGAGCCCTATCCGCACCATCTTGGACATCAGTCCCAGGTCGGCTCGGAGAAAATGGCGATTGCCCCCATGCGAAGGTCAAGGGACGATGAGGAACCCAGGTTTCGGAGAACATCGCGCCACATCAGGCTATGACTGCCCAAACCACCAGCGCCGCTGTACCGATCCAGACAATGGCGATAACTGCCGCAGCAATCCTGCTAACCGGGCGCCGCGCCATGGCCATGGCTGCGGCACGATGCTCCGCGATCAGCTCGTCGGGGATCAGCCGCAGCACGAGCCAGATACCGAGCGGCACCAGGATGATGTCGTCGAGATAGCCCAGCACCGGGATGAAATCCGGGATCAGGTCGATCGGCGAGAGGGCATAGGCCGCGACCATCAGGGCCAGCACCCGCGCCAGCCAGGGCGTTCGCTTGTCGCGAGCGGCGAGGTAAAGCGCCAGAACCTCGCGCTTGAGGTCTCGCGCCCAGGCGCGCAGTGCCTGCCATGCCCGGGCCATCATGGCGCGGCCTGGCCGAGGCGCAGCACGCCTCCGCAGCCGCCGTCGCGTGGCGCCAGGCCGCGGTCCGTCTGCACGGCCGCGGCCAGGCCACCGATTGCAGTGCGATCGCCCTGCGCGCTTGGCCGGGGCAAGGACAACACGCCCGCGATCGGGGCCAAAGTCTCCGACATCACCGACGCGATCAGCAGCGCCTGGTCTGGTCGCTCCGGATCCTGCCAGCCGGATGACCATGCCCGCAGGACAAGCCGCTGGTCAGGAGACCCGGCTGGCCGGGCCAGGGTCAGCGCCGGAATCCTGCCGCGGTCCATCACCGGCATGGCCGGCAGGTCCATGGCCGGCGTGCCGGGGGCAATCATGCGGCCGAGCGCCGACGCCGACCAGCCCGGCAGGCTCTGCCAGCGATCAGCCGCGAGCGCCGCCGCGAGGGCGGCGGCCGAGCCCTGCCATTGCAGGAGGATGGGTTCCTCGTCCTCGCCGCCGAGGTCGCTGCGATGGGCGGGCAGGCTTCGCCAACCGCCCGCCAGCCAGGGCTCGGCCAGCAGGCTCGGCCGCAATTCATTGCCGCGCAGCACGGCCATGTCAGGGCCGATATGCGTGGCGATCCGCGCGCCGCCAACGCCGAACAGCAGCACCCCCACCACGGCCGCCATCGCCAAGGGCGCCACGGCCTCGTGCCGAAGATCGCGGAACACGAGCGCGAAGCCCGCCACCACGGCCGCACCCAGCAGCATCCCGCCCACGACATCGGACGGCCAATGCGCGGCCAGATATACGCGCGAGAACGGGATCAGGACGATCAGCGCCAGGATCGGGGCCAGCGCCAGCCGGCGCCACCGCCCCCCTGGCCCGCCGGCGACGAGCCAGGCGAGCAGCCCCAGTGTCACCACCGCCATCGTGCTGTGGCCGCTGGGGAAAGAGAAGCCGGGAGCAATCGGGGTCACCAACGGCGGGCGTCCGGCATGGACGCCGAGCTTGATCGCGGTCATCAGCGCCGCCGTCGCGGCTATGGCGACCAGTACCCCGGCGCCCAGCCGGAACTGGCGCCGGACCAGCAGCCAGCCGATCATCGCGCCGCTGACCACCAGGTTCATCGCGGTGTCGCCAAGCCGCGTTGCGGCCAGCATCACAGGATCGGTCCATTGGGTGTGCAGCGATCCGACCAGCGTCAGCACCGCGGCATCGACACGGACGATCGCCTCGCGCCCGACCACGCCTTCCAGCAGCGCCAGGAAGGCCAGCAGGCAGAAGGCGGCCAGCGCGATCAGCAGGGCGCTGCCACGAAGCCCCGCATGCTCCGGCGCGGCCGCGAGGCGCCCGAGGCGGCCCGCGAGATCGCGCCGCGGCGCCGCCCAGGCGGCGAGCGCGGCGCGGCCTTGCCCGACCCAGCGATGTCCGAACAGGGCCGCTGCCCGCAGCCCCTTCAGCGTCGCCAGTAGCAGGGCCAGAAGCAAGGCGATCGCCAGCCCCAGCCGCAGGCTGATGGCGCCGGCACCCGCCAAAGCCGTGGCCGCCAGCACGCCCGGCAGGACATGCGCTGGCGCCCAGACCAGCGCGGAGGCAATGTTGGCGGCATAGAACCGCCCGGCCCCCATGCCGAGCATCCAGGCGGCAATCGGCACGGTGGAACGCATCACCGGGACGAAACGCGCGATCAGGATGCTGCTGGCGCCGCGCCGCAGGAAATAAGCCTTGCCCCGCTCCAGCAGCTCCGGCCGGCGCGAGAACAGGCTCACATAGAGGGCGATATGCTGCAGCCGATAGAGGAAGAAGATCACACCGAACAGGAACAGGATGTGGTCGTAGCCCGTCATCATCTGCTTGGCGCCCAGGTAGACGAACGGCAGCAGGTTAACCCCGGTGATCTCCTGGATGTAGCCCTTGTCGCCCTCGGCGACGGCATGGGCGAGCGCCTCGGCGGTGGCGCCGAGCAGGGTGAGGCCGAGGACCAGGACGCATAGCCATGGAATTCGCGAAAGGCGCGTGGCGCCCGCGACGGTGGAAATCATGAGATGAGACCGCTCAGGTGAGATAAGGAAGAAACCGTCCGAAGACGACGGCAAGGGTTGCTCAGTCCAGCCCGCGGGGTTGCCGTTCCATCCTGCTGCGTGGCGCCGGCGCAAAGTTGTCCTGACCCAGTATTCCGAGCCGGGCACGCGCCATCCAGCGCGGTGCCAAGGAGGTCAGGCGCACGGTCACCGCCTCATGCACATGGTCTGTGATCGCATGATCGGCAGCATCGTGGGACCCGGGCAGACCCGGATCGTCGGTGGCGTGGACATGGTCACCGGCAATGTGCGTCGACACCGCGGCGAGGGGCGGCGCGAAGGTGCTGATCAGCAGCGCCACGAGCAGCAGCCTGAGTATGGGTCGAAACGCCCTCATGCCGCGATGCTGCTCCAATCGGCCATCGCGGCGACAGATTGCAGATTGACGGTATCCCTACCAGGAGGATAGGACAGACTCATGAATGATCGCCATGTCCACGGCTCCCACCCGGAGATCGCCAAGCGCCTGAAGCGGGCCGAGGGTCATCTACGCAGCGTGGTAGAGATGATCGAGGCGGGCCGGGCATGCCTGGACATTGCGCAGCAGCTCCACGCCGTCGAAGCGGCGATTGCGAACGCCAAGCGCACCCTCATCCATGACCATCTCGACCATTGCTTGGACCATATGGTCGGCGCGATCCCGCGCGCCAATCGCGGGCCCATCGATGATCTCAAGGCGCTCACCAAGTATCTCTGACGCCCAACTGTCATTCTTGGTTTAGCGATGCGGCACGGCTGATCCGCGTGACATCTCTATGGTGACGTCTCAGAGTCGGTCCGCGAACATTTTCAAGGTTGGCAGAGCCTTTGCATCATGAGGCGAATGGATGCGAGGCGGAGGAATGCGAGCGCGGTGCGGCTGAGGTTCCCCCAGTCCTTGGCGAGGCGGCGCCATCGATTGAGCCATGCGATGGTGCGTTCGACGACCCATCGCCGGGGCAGCACCTCGAATCCCTGCGCTGTGTCGGAGCACCTGACGATCTGGATCTGCACCTGGCGCAACACGCGCTTCAGTGCGGCTTGGAACTTCGGCCCCTGGTAGCCGGCATCGGCGGAGAGCTTGCGCAGGAAAGGGAACATCCTGAACAAGGTCGCCATCACCAACACGCCGCCGTCACGGTCTTGCAGACCAGCGCTGTGCACCACCGCGTGCAGCATCAGACCGAGCATGTCGACAAGGACGTGGCGCTTCTTGCCCCATGCAGCATTCTGCGCGGCGGCAGGTCCTTCGGGATCGCACGCGACCGGCAGCCGGTGCCGAGCACGTAGAGCAGACCGTTGACCACCTCGCGCAGGTTCACCGTCCGCGCGTTGCCGCCGCGCTTCGCCGGCGGGATCATCCCAGCGATCAGCGCCCAATCCGCATCGGTCATGTCACTCGGGTAGCGCAACCCGCGCCGGTCATACCGGGACCGGTTCTCCGTCGTCCACATCCGCAACGCCTCCGCAAATCGCTCCAGCCGAGCGAATCACAGGTGACTCAAAGGAATCAAGATGTCTGCGGACAGACACTCATCGTGACCCCGTTGCTGAAGGCGACTTGGCGGTGGGAGTCGTCAAGTCAAGCGAGAGGCTCAGTGTGCCCTCCCTCGTCGTCAATTCTGACCCACCAGCAGCCGCAGTTTCTCCAACGCGACCCGCTCGCTCTCCTTGTAGTCGACCGTCCCGGCGAAGCGCCCCTCGGCATCCAGCAGGAAGATGCTCGCCGAGTGGTCCATCGTGTAGCCACCGCCCTCCAGCGGAACGCGCTGGTAATAGACGCGAAAGCTTCGCGCAGCCTCCGCAATCTGCGGCTCGGTGCCAGACAGGCCCGTGATCCGCCGATCGAAGGCTTCGAGGTAGTTGGCCATCGCCTGCGGTGTGTCGCGCTCGCTGTCCACACTCACGAACAGCCACTGGATCCGATCCGCATCCGCACCCATGGCCTCGATGAAGCTCGTCATCTCATTGAGGGTGGTCGGGCAGACATCGGGACACGACGTGAAGCCGAAGAAGATCGCCACAGGCCGTCCGCGGAAATCCTGCTCGGTCACGGGCCGGCCGCGGTGGTCAGTCAGTCGGAATGGCCCGCCGATCGCAAGGCTCGACGGGCCGGTTGCGACACGTTCGGGAGCCAAGGGCCCATCGGTCACCAGCCAGCCGCCGGTGGTCGCCAGGAGAGCGAAACCCACGACAGCGACGGCACCCCAGGCGAGCCAACGCATCAGGCGCAAGAGCTTCATCGCACGGCCTCAATGCCCGTCGTGGCCGGAGCCGCGCGCGCCGGCTGCTTCGACCGCAAGTTCGACTTCGACGCGCCCGGCCCGCTCGAACACCAGCGTGAGTGGGATGCGCGCACCCTGGGTGAAGCCGCCCTGCGGGCCGACCAGCATCAGGTGCTGGCTGCCAGGTGCGAGGCGGACCTCTTGCCCGGGCGGAATGGCGATCCCGCCAGGGATTGGGCGCATGCGCATGATGCCGTCAGTCAAGGTCATCTCGTGCTGCTCGACCTTGTTCACCCGCGACATCTCGGCTCCAACAAGCCGATCGGCGACGCTGCCGGTGTTGCGGATGGTCATGTAACCCGCCGCGGTCGGGGCGCTGGCCGTGACCGCGCGCGTCCAGGGATGGCCGATCTGCAGGTCGCCGGCGCGGAAATCATGCGCGGTGGCAGACCCGGATGGCAGAGCAGAGGCAGTGAGGGTCGCGCCGGCCATGAGGGCCGCGCGCAGGAAAGTGCGACGCATGAAGGAGAACTCCGAATCGGAATGGAAAGCAGCCGGCGCACGACGCCGGCGATGACGATCAGCCGATATTCGGAGGTGTGGGCGGTGCACGCGCTGGCGGCGGGCCACGCGCTGGCGGCGAGAAAACGAGCCGACGGCCAGGCGGACGAGCCTGTTCGAGGTTCACCCAAGCGGGCTGATGCAGAACGACGTCGGCCGGCGGCAGCGCCCAGGCACCATCCGGCAGACGGCACAGTGGGCAATGCCCGGCCGGCGCCGCATGCGGAGCCTGTTCTTCCTCCGCGGGTCCGGGTTGTCCGGAGGGCAGGCAGAGCGATGAACGCAGCAGCGCGTCGAAGGCCGAACGCTCCACCGTCGCGAAGGCCGGCAGCGGCAGCAACAGGCGCGCGATGATCCCGAGCAGCACCAGCGCCGAGACAGGCGCGCGCAGTTCTGCCCAGATGCGCCTCATGCTTGGCGCGGTCCGTAGAGGATGATCAGCGCGCCAATGACGGAGACGGCGCCACCGATCAGGTCCCAGCGATCGGGCGAAACGCCCTCCACCGCCCGCAGCCAGACCAGCGAAGCCGCGATGTAGATGCCGCCATAGACCGCGAAGGCCCGGCCGGCGCTCTCCACATCCGTCAGCGACAGCAGCCAGCCGAACAGGGCAAGCGATACGACGCCAGCAGCAGCCCAGCCAATAGACCCGCCGAGCCGCCACCTGGTCCAGATCGCATAACAGCCGGCGATCTCGGCCGCGGCAGCCGCGAGGTAGATCGCGAGAGATTTCATTGCGCTGTCGGAGCTTCCGCGACCTCGGTCAAAGGCACGCATGCGGTTCGCGTCAGCCAGGGCCAGGGGTTCTCGGGCCTGCCCCCGCGGCGGAGTTCGACATGCAGGTTGGCCCCGGTGGTGCGTCCGGTGCGTCCAACGACGCCGATCTCCACTGCCGCGTTCACAAGCGTTCCAGCGCGGATGCCTGGCGCGAAGCGGGCAAGATGGGCGTAACGCGCGCGTGAGCCGTCCGGATGTTCAATCTCGACCATCAGGCCGTAGTCGAAGTAGCGCCCGGCGAAAAGCACAACCCCTCGCCCGGCCGCGATCACCGTCGTGCCTTCCGGGGCCCGCAAGTCGATCCCCGAATGCATCCGGCCATGGCGGGGCCCGAAGCCCGAGGAAAGCTCCCCAGCCACGGGCATGGCTGCCGGACACGGGGCCGCCATGCCAGTGGCTGGGACGAATGCAAGGGTTATACCCAGGATTATGCAACGCAGTCCCATAGTGCGACAGGATGTGCCGCAGGGTAGCCATACGCGCAACCCTGCGCGCCTCATAGGCGCGGAAGCACTCTGGGAGCCGGAGCAGGGACCGCCCCTGGCGGCAGAAGCGGTTGCACCAGCTGCGCGAAACGTTCGAAGGTCAGCACACCGCGCTGTACCTGGCCGCCGATGACGAAGGAAGGCGTTGCGCTGATGCTGAACTCCCGTTCGGCTTGCAGCCGGGATGCGATGATGGGGTCGGAGAAGCCGCGGTCGGTCCAACAGGCTTCCAGGCGAGCGGGAGAAAGACCCGCCAAACCAGCCGTACGGCGCAGCCAGCCGCGAGCATCTGGGCTGTGCGCCCAAGCCTCCTTGTTGGTGTAGAGCACGGAGAGCAGGGCCTCGAACCGCTCCGGCCCCGCGCAGTGGACAAGCGCGGCGGCATCGACCGCCACGCGGTCGAGCGGGAAGTCCCTCAGCACGAAGCGCACCAGCCCAGGATCCACATAGGCAGCCTTGATGCGGGGAAAATGCTGGGTGTGAAAATTGGCGCAGTTGCCGCAGGTCAGCGAGTGGAACTCGATCACCGTCACAGGAGCGTCCTCCCGCCCGATCGCGCGCTCGCTAGGCAGTGGGCGCGGGGTCTCCGGGCCAGGCTCGGTGACCGCGAAGGGTGGGGCTGCCGCTTGCTGTCCCAAGGCAGGGGCGGACAGGACCAGGACGCCCAGGCCGGTCAGGGTGCCGCGGCGCGAAAGATCTTTGCTCATTGGATTTTGCTCCCAGTATTTTGAAAGGCGGTGGTGTTCTCGGCCGATGCGGGACGCAGGCCGGCAAGGATGAGCAGGGCGACACCGCAGACGATTGCAACATCGGCCATGTTGAAGGTGGGCCAGTGCCAGCCCGCGTAATGCGCGTCGAGGAAGTCAACGACGGCCCCGATGCGCAGCCGGTCGACGGCATTGCCAAGGGCGCCGCCGATGATGAGGCCGAGCGCCAGGGCCTCCACTCTTGATGTCCTGCGCCAGAGCCAGCGCAGCAGAACACCTGTGATGGCGAGGGTGACCAGCACCAGCACCCAGGCGGCGCCGGCTGCACTGTCGGCAAACATGCCGAAGGTCACGCCGGTGTTGAAGCCGAGCCGCAGGTTCAGCACGGGCAGCACCGTGATGCCCTCACTATAGGGTGGCCAAAGGGCGCCGAGCGCCCAGGCTTTGGTGGCCTGGTCCACCGCACCGGCGGCCAGCGCCGCCATGATCCCGATCAAGCGCATCAGCCAAGCCTCAGCAGGAAGGGAAAGGTCTGGACGAACCAGCCCGCGATGCTGGTCATCTCGCCCAGCATCATCAGCACGCCCATCGCCGCCATGACGAAGCCAGAGGCGACTTGCGCTCCGCGGCCGAAGCCACGCCATTGCCGCAACGTCGCCGCGGCCGCAGGCAGGTAGAAGGCGACCAGCAGGAAGGGCACGCCCAGCCCCAACGAGTAGGCCAGCAGCAGCGGTGCCCCTGCGCCATCACCCTGGATAGCCGCGACCGCCAGTACTGCACCGAGGACAGGGCCAATGCAGGGCGTCCAGGCAAAACCGAAGGAGACGCCGAGCAGCGCCGCGCCGCCGGGCGTGCCGCCCGCTGCAAAGGCGGGCAGCCGCACGTCCCGTAGCAGCCAGGAGGGGCGCAGCGCACCGATCTGCACCAGGCCAAAGGCCAGGACCAGTGCCCCGCCGGCGACCTGGAACTCCAGGCTCCAGCGCCGCAGCCATTGCGACAACGCCGAGGCACCGAGCCCGAGCAGCACGAAGACCAGCGAAAAGCCTAGGACGAAGCTGGCACCCAGCAGCATGGCGCGGCTTCGTGGCGGCGCATCCCGCACGCCGGTGCCGCAGGCGTAGGCCACCCAGCCCGGAACCAGCGGCAGCACGCAGGGCGACAGAAAGGAGACCAGGCCGCCACCGAACGCCAGGAGCAGGCCGAGGGCCGAGAATTCAAGCGCCATGCGGCTCGCCTCCCCTGCGGGTCGCGGCTAAGCCTGCCAGCCCTGTGAACAGGACCGCCAGCAGCGGCCAGTCTCCGAAGCTTGCGTAGGGCGTTCGGCTCGGCAACGCTCCAGGCAGCGCCACGTCCAGTACGCCCCGCGTGCCAAGTGCCAACTGCTGCCGCACCCGCCCGTAGGCATCGGTGACGAAGGAAACCCCGCCATTCGCAACGCGCACCATCGGTAATCCGAGTTCCACAGCGCGCATCCTGGCCGCAAGCGCATGCTGGTGCGGCCCCCAGGAGCGACCGAACCAGGCGTCGTTGGTGAGGGTCAGAATCCAACCTGCGTCGCGTGCTGTTCCACCGCCACCACCAGGAAAGATTGCCTCGTAGCAGATCAGCGTCATGGCGGCAGGCAAGCCGGGAACCGGCAATGGCGCCGGGTCCGTGCCCGGCGAGAAATCTACTGCGCCATCCGTCAGCTTCGGCACCCCCGGTAGCCACGCGCGGAAGGGCACGTATTCGCCGAAGGGGACCAGCCGCATCTTGTCGTAGGCCGACAGGATTCGGGCCGTGCCATCGAGGACCAACACGCTGTTCCGCATCGACGGCTGCCCGGCGACGTCCAGCCCGCGTCGTACCCCGCCAGTCACGAGGGCGCCCCGCGGCGGCACCACAGCGGCGATTGCCGCGCGGACGGCAGGCTCCTCTGCGATCAGGTAGGGAACTGCCGTCTCGGGCCAAAGCAGATGCGTCGGTTCTGCGCCCAATGCTCCCGGTGTGCGGCTGAGAGAGAGAAGATCGGCGAGGATGCGAGCCCTTTCCGAGGGCGCCCATTTGAGGGACTGCGCCACGTCGGGCTGCACCAGGCGCAGCCGAACATCCGGCAATTCCGGTGGCGGCGGCACCGCGAGCCTTGCCGCGCCGCCGGCCCACAGCAGCGCCACGCAGCAGGCGGCGAGGCCGAACGGCAAGACCCGCCGAGCGGAAAGCGCGAAAGCCGGCAGCGCCGCGAGGAGGATGGTCGCCAGACCAAGGCCATGAATTCCAATGAAGGCGGCAAGCTGAAGGGGCGCGTCGGCGAACCCCCAGACGTGCCCTGCGAGATTCCATGGAAAGCCGGTCAGGACCGTCCCGCGCAGCCATTCACCCGCCGCCCAGCAGATCGTGAATGCGATGAGAAGACGCGGACCGCGCCCGGAACCCGCCACGTATCGCGCAGCCGCGAGCGATAAGGCGGGAAACGAGGCCAGACCCGCCGACAACGCCACGAGCGCCGGAACGGCGAGCGCACCGAAGGTCTCGGCATCCACGGCGAATGCCTCGGTGATCCAGCCAAGCCCGACTATGAAGTTGCCGATGCCGAACAGCCATCCAAGAAGGAAGGCGCCTTGGACCGAGCGCGTCCGCTCCAGCAGCAGAAACAACCCGCCGAAGCCGAGAAGGAAGGCCGGCAGAAGGTACAGCGGCGCGAAAGCGAGCGGCGTCATAGCCCCGAGAGCAAGTGCGGCCGCATTCGACTGCAGCCCAAGCCGGAGCGGCGTCAATGTCGGATTGCCCACCGATGCGGTGCCTGCTTCCGCAGCCAGCGGGCCGGCCTTCATCTTTGCTCCGTCGCACGCGCCCTCCGCGCCTCCGCCTGTTCGTCCATTCGCGCTATGGTGATGGCGAAGAACACGGCTACGAGGGTGAAGAGTACGGCAAGGATGGCGCGCGACCGGCGCTGTTGGGCACGGATGCGGACGGCATCGGGCGACATGTCATCGTTCAATGGTCATGACCTCGGAGTTCAACAGGTACGTCGCCGGCCTGCGCAAACCGAAGGAACACCCGAATCATGTTGCCCGACCCAAGAGGCTGACGCAGTCCATTCAGCGCAAGGTATGGCCCGCCGGGTTCCAGTGTGAGAGTTCCGCCAGGAAGAATGGGAAGCCCCTCGGCTGGGGGACGGAATGCGCCGGCTGAGATCGGATCGCGCTCCAGCACGCGTGTTGTCTCGACGTCGGGCGACCAGGCGGAGACCAAAAGATCCGCTGTCGCGCCGACATTGCGGACGATGAAAAATCCCTGACTTTCGCGAGCTTCAGGCGGCACGGCTCGCGCCCACGCGCCGCTGACGACGACCGGTCCTCCCTGTCCATCCTGCGCCTCGGCCGAGCGCGACGAGATCGCCCGCCAAGCCAAGGCAATCGCCATCACCAGCCAGCGGCGTTGGGGTTCATGCAGGTCCTTCAATCGAACATCTCCTGCAACCAAGACTTTCGGCGCCCATGTAGGGCTTGCTTTCCATGGCCCCCGTGCTCCTCGCGGTGGCCGCCTTCCGGCCGCCATCCACTTGCGTTCGGCCTGGTCCAGGCTGAACTTGGCGCGGCAGGCGCGGCCTCCGCACGCTCGATGATCTTGTCCAGCTCGCCGCGGTCTAGCCACACGCCTCGGCAGCTCGGGCAGTAGTCGATCTCAATGCCGGCGCGGTCGCTCATTGTCAGCACGGTGCCACAGCGTGGGCAGTCGAAAGGAACGGTCATGCGGTGAGATCCTCAGTGTTTGCCGGCGACAAGGGCGCCAGGTGGATCAACCTGCGTGGTGACGTGGTCGATAGCATAGCGTTCGCGCAGCCGTGACGCGACCAGCGCCGGCAGCGCCAGCGGATCGGCACCGGCCTCCGGGACGACATGGACCGTGGCCACGCTGCTCTCGTCGGTCAGCGTCCAGGCATGGAAGTGTCCGGCCTCGGCAATGCCGGGAAGAGTGGCAAGATCGGCCTCGGCGGCGCGGGCATCCAGGCCGCGTGGTACGGCCTGTAACAGAACGCGGATCGATTCAGACACCAGCCCCCATGCGGAACGCACCACGAGCACGGCGACCAGGACCGACAGGATCGGGTCAAGCAGGGTCCAACCGGTCAGCATGATGCCGATGGCGGCGCCAATCGCGCCTACCGAGCCTAGCAGGTCGCCCAACACATGCAGCATCGCACCGCGCAGGTTGCTGTCACCCTGGTCGCCGCGGCGCAGAATCAGGGCGCCGATGATATTGATGGCGAGACCGATGGCCGCGACCACCAGCATGGGTCCGGCCAGGACTTCCGATGGCTCACGCAGACGCGACACGGCCTCCCAGGCGATCCAGGCGACCAGCAGCAGCAGGGAGGCGCCGTTGGCCAATGCGGCCAGCACCCGGAGCCGGTGGAAGCCATAGGTCCGTACCGCATCCGGCGCCCTTGCCGCGACACGATAGGCGATCAGCGCCAGCAGCAGGGCCGCCGCGTCGGACACCATGTGACCAGCATCAGCGATCAGCGCCAAGGACCCTGAGAGCCAGCCGCCGACGGCCTGCACTGCGGCGTAGCCGGCAGTCATGATGAGGACGGTGCGGATCCGCCGCTCGCTGCCTGCCGTCACCCGCGCGCCGTGCGCGGGCCCAGCATGGTTGTGCGGCGCATGGTCATGTCCCTCGGACATCAGGTCCCCCTATCAAGCCTGGGGCCGCCAGCGCAGCAGGCGCAGGGCGTTGAGGGTTACAAGCACCGTGGCCCCAGTGTCAGCCAGGATCGCGGGCCAGAGGCCGGTCAGGCCGATCAGCGTCGTCACCAGGAACACGCCCTTCAGCCCGACCGCCACTGCCACGTTCTGCTTCACGTTGGCCATGGTCGCCCGCGAGAGGGAGACCAGTTCCGCCACGCCGGTCACACGATCCTTCAGCACTGCGGCATCCGCCGATTCCAGCGCCACGTCGGTGCCGCCGCCCATCGCCACGCCGACAGAAGCCGCCGCCAGCGCTGGCGCATCGTTGATGCCGTCGCCGACCATCACGACCGGGCCACCCTCCATCAGGCGGCCGATCTCCCGCAGCTTGTCATCCGGGAGCAGTTCCGCCTTCACGTCCAGACCGAGCGAGACGGCGATGGCCTCGCCGGTCCGGCGGTTATCGCCAGTCAGCATCACCGACCGCACGCCGAGGGTTGAGAGCGCTGCGATGCCCTCCTTCGCATCGACGCGTGGCTCATCGCGCAGCGCGATCAATCCGAGCGTGGTGCCGTCTGCCAGCACCACGGCGACCGTCTTGCCCTGGGACTCCAGCCGCGCCAGCCTCATCTCAAGGATGCCAAGTTGCGCGCCTGCCTCGCGCGCATGGCGCGGGCTGCCGACGCTAATGCGGCGCCCGCCGATCATGGCCGTGACCGCCTTGCCGGGGATGGCAGCGAGATCGGTTGCTGTCGGCAGGGTAAGGCTCCGCGCCGAGGCCTCGGCCAGGACCGCCTTGGCCAGCGGATGCGCCGAGCCCTGCTCGACGGAAGCCGCCAGTTCAAGGACCTGCTGCTCCATCTGGCCGGGCGCCGGAAGGATCTCGGTCACGCGCGGGTGACCCTCGGTGAGCGTGCCGGTCTTGTCGAAGGCCACCGTCCGGGCGGCACCGATGGCTTCCAGGGCAGCACCACCCTTCACCAGCAACCCGCGCCTGGCGCCGGCCGAGAGACCGGAGGCCATGGCGGCCGGTACCGAGATCACAAGCGCGCAGGGGCAGGCGATCAGCAGGACCGCGAGGCCGCGATAGACGCTGGTGCCCCAATCCCAGCCGAACAGGAAGGGCGGCAACAGGATTACCAGCGCCGATACAATCATCGCCCCGGGCGTCCACCACTCGGAGAAGCGCTCGATGAATCGCTGGGTCGGCGCCCGAGACGCGGCCGCTTCCTCCACCATGCGAATGATACGGGCGATGGTGTTATCGGAGGCCGCGCGCGTCACGCGGACGCGCAGCACGCCATCTGCGTTGATCGATCCCGCGATCACCGCCTCGCCCAGCCCGCGTGCCACCGGGATGCTTTCCCCGGTCACCGGGCTTTCATCCAGGGCTGAGGTGCCTTCCTCGATGGTGCCGTCGCAGGGCACCCGGTCGCCTGGCCGGATCAGCACCAAGTCGCCGATCGCCAGCCTGTCAGCGGGCAGTTGCTCGGTGGTGCCATCTGGCCGCACGCGTAGCGCCACGCGCGGCATAAGGTCGGCCAAAGCGCGGATGCCGGCACGGGCACGGCCGGCGGCAACGTTTTCCAGCAACTCGCCGATCGCGAAGAGCAGCACGACGACCGCGGCCTCCTCCGCCGCGCCAATCACCACGGCGCCTATGGCCGCGGTGCACATCAGCGTCTCGATGCTGAAGGGGCTGCCGACACGGGCCAGCGCGATGGCGCGCCGGCCAAAGGGAAACAGCGCCACGGCGGTGGCGACGAGGAAGAGCGGATAGGTCAGCTGCTCAGGCAGAACCAGCGATAGCGCATAGGCGCCAAGAACCAGCGCGCCGAGCAGCCAGACCAGCTTTGCCTTGCCGGTCGCCCACCAAGACTTCGTGGCGTCGACAGGATCTTCATGGTCGGTGTGGCTGTGGCCATGTGCCGCGGGCTTCGCTGAGGCAGACTCGTGGCTATGGCCATCCTCGTGATCATGATCGTGTGGATGGTCAGGGCCACAGGTGGGCGCCGCACCGCCTGGGCCTGCCGCCGTCGCGGCGCCATCGAGCCGCTTCGTCGAATAGCCGAGTGCCGCAACCTGCGCCTCGACGGCCTCAGGCCGGCCGGCCGTATCGAGGTCGAGCGTCAATCGCTCGGCCATGAGGTTGACCTCGACACCCGAGACCCCCGGAAGCCGTTCCACGGCTTTGGTGACCTTGGCAACGCAGGAGGCGCAATCCATGCCCTCCACCCGCCAGGTCTGTCTTGTTACAGCGCCCATGACATCCGTCCGATCGTACAGGCGGTAGGTATGGGACCTCTAGTGGCTAGAGGTTCAAGCCCCTTCTTATCGGCCAGCTCAAGTCGGGGTTCACCCGTTGAAGCGCATGAAAGGCCGGTGTGGGCCGGTGCCGAAGGCGAGCACGTCGTAGCTGTCAGCCGGTGCGCCGGGCACTTCCATGCCGGGCGAGCCAACCGGCATCTCCGGCACAGCGAGGCCACGAACGCCCGCGGGGCGCTCTGCCAGCAGCCGGCGGATGGCAGCCGCGGGCACATGGCCTTCGAGCGCGAAGCCTTCGACCTCGCCCGCGTGGCAGGACAGGAGGTCGGCCGGCGTCCCAAGGCGGCGCCGCACTGGGGCGACCGACTGCACCACCTGGTCCGCCACGGTAAAGCCCTCAGCGCGCAAATGCGCGATCCAGCCCGAACAGCAGCCGCAATTCGGGTCGCGCCATACGCCGATCTGCGTGGCGCGCTGGGCAAGTACGGGCATCGGCAGCGCAACAAGTGTGGCGGTGGCGAGGAGAGAGCGGCGTGACGTCATGGGTGTTCCTCATCTCGGCCGGACGGGCGGTGACACTAAGCTGGCGACATAAGCCGGTTTGCCCCGGTGGGAAGGTCAAGCGGAACCGGTGCCATGGCTCGTTGCCAACGGGAGCGATTAGCGGGCAGCACCAATATAGCCTCACATTGCATCGCTGACGCGGCCCGTTGGGCCTCTGTACCGGCGTTGCGGGCGCCCTTGGGCAAGTGGAGCCGGCTACAGCATAGATCGCGCCAGCAGACCTGGATGCGGTGCAACCGCCGCCGGACGCGCGGGACCTGCCTTAATCCCCAAGCCCTGCGTCAAACAAAAGCTTCATGTTCAGCCCGACTATCACCGCCGCCGTCGCCCAGCCAAGCGCGATCTGCCAAGCCGGTGCCGTGAAGACACCCATGCGGTTGCGGTCCTGCGCGAACAGCATCAGCGGGATCACCGCGAAGGGCAGCTGGATCGACAGGATAACCTGGCTGAGGATCAGCAGCTGCGCGGTGCCGGACGCTCCATACATCCAGGTGACGATCACAGCGGGGATGATGGCGATCAGCCGCGTCACCAGCCGCCGCAACACCGGGGGCAAGCGGAACCGCAGGAAGCCCTCCATCACCACCTGCCCCGCCAGGGTGGCGGTGACGGTGGCGTTAAGTCCGCACAGCAGCAGCGCCACGCCGAAGGCGGTGGCCGCGATGCCTGCGCCCAATAGCGGCGTCAGCAGCTGGTAGGCCTCACCAATTTCCGCCACCTCGGTATTGCCGCTTGCGTGGAACGTGGCGGCTGCGGTGATTAGGATCGCCGAATTGATCAGCAGCGCCAGGGTCAGCGCCAGAGTGCTGTCGATGGTGGCGAACTTGATTGCCTCCCGCTTGCCCGCTTCATCGAAGTTCCAGGACCGCGACTGCACCACGGCGGTATGCAGGTACAGGTTGTGCGGCATCACGGTGGCCCCGAGGATGCCCATGGCGATGTAGAGCTGCGTCTGGTTAGTCACGATCGAGACGGCAGGGATATAGCCGTTCAGCACCGCCGCCCAGTCCGGGTCGGACAACACGATCTGGATGCCGAAGCAGCCGACGATCAGCATGATGAAGCCGAAGATCAGCGCTTCCAACCAGCGCACGCCTTTGTTCTGGAGCCACAGGATCAGGAAGGCGTCGAGCGCGGTCAGGAACACGCCGTACAGCAGCGGAATGCCGAACAGCAATTCCAGCGCGATGGCCGTGCCGATCAGCTCGGCGAGGTCGGTGGCGCAGATCGCAATCTCGGCAAACAGCCACAGTGGATAGGCGACCACCTTTGGAAACCGCTCACGGCAGAGCTGGGCGAGGTCGCGGCCGGTGGCGACGCCGATCCGGACGCACAGCGCCTGCAGCAGGATCGCCATCAGCGAGGAGGTCAGTGCGACGGCGAGCAGGGTGTATCCGAAGGCCGATCCGCCGGCGAGCGAGGTCGCCCAGTTGCCCGGGTCCATGTAGCCGACCGCAACCAGGTAGCCTGGACCCATGAAGGCAAAGAGCTTGCGGAGGAACCCGCCTGCGTTTGGCACCGCAACCGAGCGGTGCACCTCCGGCAGGCTTGGCAGCCCGGCGGGTGCGGGCGAGGCGACAACCTCGGATGGCGGGTTCACGCACGGCCTCCAAAACTTAGTGTCTGCTAAATTATAGTGATCGGACTATGGCTGATGTCAAGCGGAGGCGCTAATGTCAGGCATGCCTCGCGCCTCGCCACGTTCCCTCCCGCCCCCGGAAGATCACGCAGCGCGCTTCACGCAGCAGCGCGAAGCCGATCGCTCGGCCATTGCCGAAGACTACGTCGAGCTGATCGCCGACCTCCTTCAGGAGGAAGGCGAGGCGCGTGCCGTGGATATTGCCCGACGCATGGGTGTTGCCCAGGCGACCGTCGCCGCGACGGTCGCGCGGCTGCAGCGCGACGGCCTGGTGGAAACCAAACCGTACCGCGGGCTGTTCCTGACGCCTGCCGGCCAGGCGGTGGCATCCGCTGCCCGGGCGCGACACGAATTGGTCGTCCGCTTCCTGCTGGCGGTGGGGCTCGACCCCGAGACTGCGGAGGCTGATGCCGAGGGGCTTGAGCATCATGCCAGCGAGAAAGCCCTGGCCGCCTTCGCACGCTTTCTCGCCAAGCATGAGGCCGACCCAAAGTGAGCGCGACATTCTCGATCGGCGATCTCGCGCGCGCCACGGGCGTCAAGCCAACCACGATCCGGTGGTACGAGCAGGAGGGGTGGCTGCCGCCGCCAAGTAGGACCGAGGGCGGCCATCGCGCCTATGGCGCCGCGCATCTGCGCCGCCTCGGGTTCATTCGCCACGCCCGAGAACTGGGCTTCGAGAGCGAGGCGATCCGCGCATTGCTCGACCTTGCGGACAGGCCAGACGCAGACTGCGGTCAGGCGCATACGCTTGCGACCGCGCAGATTGGCGAGATCGACGCGCGGCTACGGCGGCTCACGGCTCTGCGCGCGGAACTTCAGCGCATGGCGACGAGTTGCGAGGGCGGCGTGGTTGGAGAGTGTCGGATCATTGAGACCCTTGCAGACTTCGCCCACGGGCACTGTGAGGATCCAACACACGGGACGCGTCGACTCCGAAGACGAGACGCGTCTCACATATTGTGACAACCCCCGCCGCGGACAGCCGCCTCCGCTGGCCCGTAGGGCATCCCTGCTGCGGTCGTCCGCCCGATGCAAGACGCTCACGCGTCGCGGTGCGAACGCAGCGTCGCAATGCGACGTATTGAATATGCTTTGTCGGCAAGCCGATAAACCGCTGCAACGGAGGCATTCCATAAGTGGCCTGTGCCGCACCGCAAGGTGCTCGGCCCACGCAAGGAGAGAGCCACCATGTCCCCGACTTCACCCACTGGATTAGCCCTCGCACTCGTCGCCGGCCTGGCCGTGGCGCCAACCTTGGCGCACGCCAACGGTCAGCCGGTGGTCTCCCTGGAGCCGATGTACCTGGGTCGCCTGCCTGTGCTGATCTACTCCAACCGCGCTTCAATGGTGACCTCGCTACCGGTGCGGCGCGTGACCGGCAGCGGAGAGAACGTTGAGATCGAATACGACACCTCCGCCACACCGAGTCCTGTCGTCAGCTGCGTCAATCCACGCATTGTCGGAACTGGGGAGAACGCCAGCAGCGAGTGCGACGAGGTCGCGACCGCCACCGCGCCTCACACGATGCCCGACATGGGTGGGGGCCACAATTCGGCACTCTGGAACCTCCAGCGGCTGTCCAATTCGGTCCGCTGACCATCCTCCGGACGTCCCGGTCAGCAATATTTTGTCATGATCGGGACGTGCCCCGTACATGTTGGCAAGGCATCCTCCATGCCGAGGGGTTGTTCCGTCCGCCCCCCGCCCAACCATTCCAGGAGAGACCTGTGATCAAGATGTCCCGTTTGGCTGCCCTGACGTTGCTGGCGGCCGCCGCCGCGACGCCTGCGATTCTCGTTCCAGCCCCTGCGCTCGCCTCGCCAGAAGGTCATGGCAACAACGCCCAGTTGCTCGGCCAGCCAGCCGCGCGCGGCACCGGCCGCGTGGTGCGGATCGAGATGACGGAAAACGCTTACAGCGTGCCACGCATCCAGGTTCGCGCCGGCGAGACGATCCGCTTCGTGGCGGTGAATCGCGGCCAGTTCCTGCATGAGTTCAGCTTTGCGCCGGCTGCCGTCGCGGCCGCGCACCGGCCCGAGATGGCACGCATGTTCGAGCACGGCATGATCACGCCGGAGCGCGTCGTCAGCCTGACGATGACGATGCCGGACGGCACACGCATGGACCACACGGCGCCCAACACGGTGCTCGTGGAGCCGGGCAAGACCGGCGAGATCTCCTGGCGCTTCACGCGCGCCGGCACCATTGAGATCGCCTGCAACATCCCCGGCCACTATGAGAGCGGCATGGCGGCCGAACTCGTCGTGACGCCGCGCTGAACGACGGAGAACGCACATGACCAGCCCGCTTTCCCGTCGTGACTCCCTGAAGCTGGCCGCCGCCGCCGGGATGGCGGGCGTGGTGACCGCCTTCCCAGGCCGCCAGAGCTTCGCCAATGCGCATCGCGTTCAGGATCTGGCGGTGGAGGCTACGCGCATCACCGTTGATGGCACGCAGACCAATGCGCTGACCATCGGCGGCACTGTGCCCGGCCCGGTACTTCGGTGGCGCGAGGGCGAGGAGGTGGTGATCCGGGTCACCAACCGCCTGAGCGAGCCGACCTCCATCCACTGGCACGGGCTGCTGCTCGCCGGCGTCATGGACGGCGCGCCCGGCTTCAACGGCTATGAGGCGATCCAGCCCGGTCAGACCTACACCTACCGCTTCCAGCTCCGGCAGGCCGGCACCTACTGGTACCATAGCCACTCCGCGGCGCAGGAGCAGGCGGGCATGTACGGCGCGATCGTCATTGAGCCGGCGAGACCGGAGCCGGTGCGCGTGACGCGCGACTATGTCGTGTTGCTCTCGGATCATAGCCCGGAAGCGCCGGACGCTATCTTCCGTAATCTCCGGAACCGCGAAGGCTACTACAACCGTGGCCAGCGCACGTTTCTGGATTTCATGCGTGACGTTCGACGTGATGGCTGGAGTGCCACAATGGCCGATCGAAAGGCCTGGGGCGAAATGCGGATGGACCCGACGGACCTAGCCGACGTCACCGGCTACAGCTTCCTGGTCAACGGGCGCGGCCCGCAAGACAACAAGACTTTCCTTTTCACCCCGGGCGAGCGGGTGCGGCTACGCTTCATCAACGGATCAGCCATGTCCATGTATGACGTAGCGATTCCCGACCTGCGGATGACGGTGATCTCGGCGGACGGGTTGCCTGTCATCCCGGTGCCGGTCGACGAGTTCCGCATCGGCGTCGGCGAGACCTACGACGTGGTGGTCAACCCGACGGAGGCGCGAGCCTTCACCATCATGTCGGAGCCGCTCGACCGCAGCGGTTATGCGCGCGCCACGCTGGCACCGCGCGAAGGGATGGAGGCGGCTATTCCGCCACGTCGGCCGAGGACCGTGCTGACCATGGCAGATATGGGCATGGCCCATGGCGGGATGGCGATGGGCGGCTCAGCGATGGCTGGCATGGATCATAGCGGTATGGCGATGGGTGGCTCGGCGATGGCGGGCATGAACCATGGTGGCATGCCGATGAGTGGAAGTGGCACCGGCCCGGCCGCGGCCAACCCTCATGCGGGGCATGTGATGCCCGGCGCGCCGGCGCAAGCCGCAGCCGACCCCCATGCGGGACATGCAATGCCTAGTGCCACTGCCATGGCCGATCCGAACAACCCTTTGGGTTGGGAACAGGCCGGCACACCCGAAGGCAAGCGTGCACTGCGCTACGCCGACCTCCGTAGCACGCGAGCTCGCCCGAACGCGCCGCAGCCTTCACGGGACATCATCCTGCGACTCACCGGCCAGATGGGGCGCTATTCCTGGTCACTGAACGACCGCCGCTTCGGCATGGAGGAGGGAATCCGGGTCCGCGAGGGTGACCGCATTCGCATCCGATTCATGAATGAGACGATGATGGCGCATCCCATGCACCTGCACGGGATGTTCATGGAGATGGAGAACGGCGCAGGCGACCGGCTGCCCTACAAGCATGTTGTGCTCGTCCGCCCGGGTGCCGAAGCCTCCGTTCTGCTCACCGCCGACGAGGTAGGCGACTGGCCGTTCCACTGCCACCTCCTGTACCACATGGAAGCCGGCATGATGACGCGCTTCATCGTCGAGCCGGCTCGCGTGGCGAGCGCCGGTTGATGCGAAATGTTGTCCTTGCTGCCGTCGCGGGTGCCTTTCTGGCGCCCGCTATGCCCGCCCTGGCCCACAGCCATAACGCCATTAACTCAGTGGTCCGCCTCAATAATCTCGACTACGGCGGGTCTTCGCAGGGCGATCGATTCTCATGGGATCTCGATGCCCGGGTTGGAACTTACGATCATCGGCTCCTGTTCCGTACGGAAGGCGAGCAAATCCGTGGTCAGACAGACAAGGCCGAGATCCAACTCTTCTACAACCGACCCATCTCGGAATTCTGGGACGTCAACGTCGGGTGGCGCCGCGACTTCTTCCGGACCAATAGGAACTACGGCGCTTTCGGCTTTTCGGGCATCGCGCCCTACTTCTTTGAGGTCGAGGCAACCGCCTATGTCAGCGAAGAAGGCGTGCTGAGCGGGCGCCTGGAGTCTTCAACCGACTTGCTGATCGCCCGAAGCATCTTCAACGACAACGGACCAGGTCTCTATCTGAAGCCCGCAATCGAGATCAACGCAAGTGCGGGCAATGACCGCGAGTTGGAGATAAGGCGGGGACTGACGGACATGGATCTGTCGCTACAGCTGCGCTACGAATTTACCCCTCAGATCGCGCCCTACGTCCAGGTCGGCTGGGAGCGTCAGTTGGGCGAGACCGCCAATCTGGCACGCGCGAATGGAGAGCGAATTTCCAACAGCTATGCTGTCATTGGCATTCGATCGATGTTCTGATGTTACAGGGCCCGCGTACACGGAGGTAGTCAGCTATGCGGGCCGATCAATTGTCACCAGAAGCGCATCTCCTCGTTGTCGAGGATGACGGGGAGATGCGAAACCTGATCACGAAATTCCTGCGCCAGAACGGCTTCCGCGTCACTGGCGCGCGCGACGGGCGGGAGATGTGGGACGTGCTAGGCAGCGCCCCGGTGGACCTTATTCTTCTCGATGTCATGCTTCCCGGGCAATCCGGCCTCGATCTGTGCCGCGCCCTGCGCGCGAAGTCAGGCGTGCCGATCATCATGGTGACGGCGCGCGGTGAAGAGGCAGATAGGGTGCTCGGGCTCGAATTGGGTGCAGACGACTATATCCCAAAGCCGTTCGGCCGCGCAGAACTTTTGGCGCGTGTGCGGGCTTTGCTGCGTCGGTCCAGCGGCGCAGCTGGCGAGCCGGTGGCAGGCACGACGGGAGGCACGATTACCTTCGGCGGTTGGTCGCTTGATGCCCGGCGGCGGGAGCTGGCGTCCCCGGACGGCGTGGCGGTCGACCTCTCGGGCGGCGAATACGATTTGCTGCTGGCCTTCTGCGAGCACGCACAGCGGGTTCTGAGTCGGGACCAGCTGCTCGACCTGGCGCGGAACCGCCATGCATTCAACGGCACCGACCGGTCGGTGGATGTGATGGTGAGTCGCTTGCGGCGGAAGCTTGAACCGACCGACGAAAGCCCGACAGTGATCAAAACGATCCGCGGCGCCGGCTATATGTTGGTGCCTGCCGTGAAGCGCGGCGTGTGAGGTGGCTCGGCTGGCTGGTTCCCGGGACGCTTGGCGGGCGCGTCGTCCTTGTCCTGCTGGTCGGCCTGCTCACCTTCCATGTCGGCAGCCTTTGGGTGCACCAGGCGGGAACTGCGGCGCTGCTCGGCACGACGTGGGAAGCAGTGCTCGCGGAGCGTCTGGTTTCCGTCAAGCGCGCGGTGGTCGCGCTGCCGCTTGCGGAGCGCGACGGCACAGCTCATGCCCTATCAACCGCTAGCCTGGACCTGCATTGGACCGCAGACCCGGCCGTAAACTTGGTGGAGGAGGCAAGCTCACGCATTGAGGCGCTCCGGGCAAGGCTCGGCGAACTCGTGCCAGTATCCGACCTTGCCGGCCTTCGGCTGGGCTATGCCGAGCAGGGCGCGAATCAGGCCGACCCGGCGCGCCACCTGCTTCTAGGCGCACTGCCAATGGCGGATGGAACTTGGCTCAACTTCTCGGCGACGCTGCTCCGTTCGGGTGCACCCGAACACGCGACAGTATTGTCCACCACGGCCATGGGTGTGGGTATCCTCATCCTCGCGCTGTTCGTGGTTCGGCTGATAAGCCGACCGCTGCGCGCGCTGTCGGAGGCGGCGGACCGGATCGGCGGGGTGGGGTCGCAGGCGCCGATCCCGGAGGAGGGGCCACGTGAGGTCCGCCAGGCGGCGCAGGCCTTCAACCGAATGCAGGGGCGCATCGACCGTCTCATCGCCGACCGCACGCAGGCGCTGGCCGCCGTCAGCCACGACCTGCGCACACCAATCGCGCGACTGCGGCTGCGCGCCGGCTTCGTCGAGGATGGCGAGGCGGCGCGTGCGATTGATTCCGATCTCGACGAAATGGAGGCAATGATTGACTCAACACTCGCCTATCTGCGTGGCGAAACCGAAAGCGAGCCGCGCAAGGCGGCCGATTTGGTGGCGATGATCGAGACCCTGTGCGACGCGGCCGCCGATGCGGGCGCGGCCGTGACCTATACCGGCCCATCGCAGGCGAGGCTGGTCTGCAGCCCGGTGACGCTGAAGCGAGCGTTCTCGAACCTGATCGACAATGCCGTGAAATATGGAGGCGGCGCTCGTGTCGGGCTGATCGATGAGGGATCCCGGATCCTAATCCGAGTTGAAGATGACGGGCCCGGCATTCCAGAGGCGGACATGCAGGCAGTGTTCGAGCCGTTCCGGCGCCTCGAGACATCGCGCAATCGCGGCACCGGCGGCAGCGGGCTCGGTTTGACTATCGCTCGTCAGGCTGTCGAGCGGCACGGCGGTACGCTGCGGCTTTCAAATCTGCCCGCTACTGGGTTGTTGGCAGTAGTTACGCTACCGATATCAACAAACACATCGACAAAGGAGAGTGCGTCGTGACGCTAGGAAGACGTGGACTGTTTTCGGCGGGATTAACCTTGCTGGCTGCACCGGCCGCTGCGGTCGCGGGGGGGCTACCGCGCGTTCAGGTGTGGCGAGATGCGAACTGCGGCTGCTGTGGCGCGTGGGTGGAGCACATGCGCACGGCAGGCTTCGCCGTTGAAGACAATGTTGTGGGATCGGTAGCCGCTGCGCGCAGGGCGCTCGGCACACCGGCTGACCTGCTCTCCTGCCATGCGGCGCTAGTCGACCGCTATGTACTGGAAGGCCATGTGCCAGCGGTTGCCGTGAAGCGCCTGCTGGCAACGCGTCCCCCAGGTGTCCGCGGGCTCTCGGTGCCGGCCATGCCGCTGGGATCGCCGGGCATGGAGATGCCTGGCGCAGCGCCGGATACCTACGACGTAATCGCTTTCGACGGCACTGGCGGCCGAATGAGCTTCATGCGTTTCCGGGGCGGCGAGCCGGCCTGACCGCTTTGCGCGGCCACCCGGCAATCTCGTCCGGTGTTCCCGCTATATCCGCCGAAGCCGTAGAAGGAACCGACGACGCCGGTTCTCGCTGTGAAGCCAGGCGATTGGAAAGATGTGAAGCCGTTCGCCGAGGTTCGAAGTGGCGAGACGTAGCGGGCGGAGAAGATCGCAAGGCGGGTTGCGAAGCCCGCCGAATCTCGCTCGAGGCTGCTGGCGCCCGTGTGGATCGCGAATGTGAGACACGTGTTCGCGAGATTCACTCGCTTGGCCACGCCACACTGCTTGCCGCGACGCTTACGCTGCCGCTGTTCGTACTCGAGATGGTGGGCCACCTTGTGCGTGCGCTGCATCTTTGGATAGCCGGCGCGATCGGATGGAGGGTACCCATCCGGTGAACGCCGCCACCCTGGTTACCCGGAGCTTCCTGTCTTTGGCGGAGCTGTCCCTGCTTCGCGTTCGTCTGCGATGATCTGCTTCAGGTTATCGATGCCGTCCTGGGTGAAAGCGGTCACGCCCTCCTCGCCAACGCCGTAGACGTGCAGGCAACCGTCTTCGGGGAACATGTCGATGGACAGGTCGTGCAGCCAGTCCTCTTCTTCGCCGAGCAGCGTGGCGACATGGCTAATAGTGAACACGGCCGAGATGGCGGCCATCTCAGGCGGCCTGGTCCCGCTGAGCCTGGCGGGCCTGCCAGTTCCAGGGCAGTAACTCATCGATCCTGCTGGCCGGATGCGCAGCGATGCGGCCGAGCACATTGGCCAGCCAGGCTTGCGGATCGACGTTATTCAGCTTGGCGGTCACGATGAGCGAATACATCACCGCGGCGCGCTGGCCGCCGCGGTCGGAGCCCGCGAACAACCATGACTTACGGCCGAGGGCAATTCCGCGCAGGGCACGCTCGGCCGCGTTGTTCGACAAGCAAATCCGGCCGTCATCGAGGAACCGCGTGAACGCCGACCAACGCTTCAACATGTAGTCCATGGCACGCGCCAGGTCGTTGGTGCGCGACAGCCTGGCACGCTGCTCGTGCATCCAGGCCTTGAGATCGGCCACCAGAGGTGCGCTCAAGCTCTGCCGGACGGCCCGGCGCCGCTCGGCACTCTGGCCGTTGATGTCACGCTCGATGGCGAACAGGGCGTCGATCCGCCGCACCGCCTCAGCCGCGATCGGCGAGATCACTCCGGGCGGCTTGCCTTCGGCCACGCGCCGGGCGTTCTGCTCGAGATCCGCCAGGGCAAAGAATGGCCGCCGCGCATGCACCCAGCAGGCCGCCTCCAGGATCAGCCCCGGCTTGCGGTCGGCCTCGTAGAGCTTGCCGTATCCGCTATAGGCATCGGCCTGGAACAGCCCGGCGTAGCGGGCCAGGTGCGCCTGCGGATGCGCCCCGCCACGATCGCGCGAGTAGTAGAACATGGCGGCAGGCGCCGCCGTGCCGCCGAATGGCCGGTCGTCGCGCACATAGACCCAACATCGCCCGATATCGGCCTTGCCGCTGGCCAGCACCGGCACGGTAGTATCGTCGCCGTGCAACCGCTCGGCCGCCATGACATGCGCCTCAAGGCGCTGCGACAAGGGCGCCAGCGCCGCGCAGCAGGCGCCAACCTGGTCGGCCAGGGTCGAGAGGCTGAGCGGCACGCCCTCCCTGGCATAGCGCTCGGCCTGGCGGTTCAGCGGTTGATGCTGGCCGAACTTCTCGAACATGATCATCGCCAGCAGGCTGGGACCGGCCCAGCCGCGCGGCGTCACGTGGAATGGCGCGGGCGCCTGGCTCACCTTCTCGCACGCCCGGCAGGAGAATTTCTCGCGCACATGCTGGATCACCTTCCAGCTGCGCGGGATCACCTCCAGCGTCTCGGTCACGTCCTCGCCCAGCTTGCGCAGCCGCGAACTGCCGCAGCACAGGCAGTTGCTGGGTGCGGGCTCGACCCTGCGCTCGCGCGGCAGATGCTCCGGAAAGGGCTGGCGCGCCGGTCGCTTGCGCGTGAAGGGCGCGACATTCGTGGTGCGCGCCGCCGCCTGCTCGGCGGCCATCTCGTCCGCAGTGGCGGAGCTCTCCAACTCCTCGAACCCGAGCGCCAACTGGTCGAGCAATCGGACGGCGCGCTCCGATCGCTGGCCGTAGAGCTGGTGTTGCAGCTTGGCGATCTGCAACTTCTGATGCGCGATCATGGTCTGGTCGTCGGAGGCGCGGGCCTTGGCGACCGCCAACTCCGCCTCGACCTGCAGCGACCGCGTCGTCGCCGAAAGCAGCTCGGCTTTCAGCGCAGCGATATCGTCCGGCAGGGGTTCGACAGGGCTGACCACGGCCAGAATGGAATCACAAAATCCCGCCGCGCGCTCCTCAAAAATACGCCGCCAGACATCATCCCGCGCAACTCGGCCGGGAGGTGTGGCGCGGATTCCGCCAGTCGATCCCGTCCAGCATGTAACCCAGCTGGGCGGCAGAGATGCCCACCACGCCATCGGTTGGCGAGGGCCACAGGAAGCGCCCCTTTTCCAACCGCTTAGCGTAGAGCGACATGCCGATGCCGTCGTGCCAGAGGATCTTGACCAAGTCACCGCGGGCACCTCGGAACACGAACAAATCGCCCGCATGCGGATCCCGGCCGAGCGCCTGTTGGACCTGCAGCGCCAGCCCGTTCATCCCGCGTCGCATGTCGGTCCGCCCGACCGCCAGCCACACTCGCACGCTCGATGGAAAGGCGATCATCGCCGCTCCAGCGCATCCAGCACCAGCCGCAAGGCGGCGCCTTTGATGTTGCTGCCGACGCGGACACGATAGCCGCGTGGCAGCTCGATCTCGATCACCTCGGCCAGGCTGTGCGGCGCTGCCGCAGGCGGAGGATCGGGCACCACCACGATCGGCACCATCTGCGGCGTCGGGGCAGCCAGTGCCGTCGCGCCAACGCGCCTGCGCCAAGTGAAGACCAGGTTGGTGTTGACGTCATACTGCCGCGCGACCAACGACACCGACGCCCCCGGCACCAACGACGCCGCGACGATCTCCCGCTTGAGCGCCTCAGGCCACGACCGGTGTCGCCGCCGGACCCGCAAAGTGGTGTCCATCATCCCTGTCGTGGACACTTCCCGCCCTACTCCCGCTACGAAGGCGGGGAGACTCCCTCAAACAAAGACGCAGCAGTAGGCGGCCTACGCCGGAGGGATACGATGGAGGTGTTCTGGTAACTGCATTTCGCCCTGGCCGCGGTGATGCTCTTCGGGCTTGGCCTGTGCTTCCATTTGAAGGGCTGACCGACCTGCTGCGCGGTGCGCCTAGCATGGACTCTCGCTGGTAGCGATCGGCACCGGCACCGCTTGGGCCTACTCGGTCGTGGCAGCTTTCGCGCCGGGGCTGCTACCTGCGCAGGCACTGGCGGTTTTTACGAGGCGGAGGCTGTCATCGCCACCCTGATCCTGCTTGACCGCCGGCTCGAGGCGCGGAGCAGGCACTGACATCGCCATCAAGAGCGCCGACGGGGTGCTTATACGCGGCGACCTACTCGGCGTGCCGAACGCCATTGCTCTTGGCCATGCTACGATCCGGAACATCCGCCAGAACCCGTTCTCGGCTTCCGCCTACAATGGCGCGCTGATCCCGGTGGCCGCGGGCGCACTGCATCCTGCCTTCTGCATACTGCGCTCGCCGATCCTCGCAGCAGCCGCGAAGGGACGCTCCAGCGTCTTGGTTCTCATTAAGGCATTGCGCTCAAGAAGCGTCCGGACGCCCGGGGAGCTACAGCGGAAGATCCCTACTCTTCCTCACACAACCCACCAGCGACGGAGCCGCGCAGCATGTCGTAGGGATGATCGCCGAGAAAGGTGTCCACGGCTCTGCTACAATGAGACAAAGTATTGCTGGTGGAGGACTTTTACAACCATTGGGGAGATTCGCGCATTATGAAGGGCTCGCGCCAATCGACGGTGCTCAAAGGTCCTTCGGTCGGCGTCAACAAGGGCGAGCAAGAGGAGAATGCCGTGATAGGACTGACCAGGGGTATCGGCGTGAGCTTGGCTGTGCTGCTCGCCGTGGGCGCAGCTGCGTGTGCACCGCAGCAGAATTCTCCCGCAGCGGCCTCAGCGCGGAGCGCGAGTGGCTCACAGGCACCGCCGGGCCAGGGAATGTCCGGCATGCAGGGACACAGTATGGGGGGCATGGATCATCAGGCGATGATGACGCACTGCGCCCAGATGCGGCAGTCGGTGCAGCAGGGTGCGCAGTTGTCCTCTGACATGCAGCAGATGATGACACAATGCGACCAGATGGACCGGTCCATGGGATCGCAGCGGACGCGCTGACAGCCTTTGTCCTCTTGGCCGAAAGACCTGGGCGTTAGGGGGCGATTTAAATCTTACTGGCGAACCTGGCGACAGCGGCCGATGCGCGGAAGGTTGCGCGAAATCGGCCGTCCAGGAAATCGCTTGTCGCACACTGTTGCGCCTCTTGACCTTACCCTTGTGGCAATCACCACATGTGAGGAGGCGAGATTTCATTAGGGGGGCGTTATGCATCGCTTTCGGATCACAAACATGAACTGCGGCGGCTGCGCGAAGGGCGTAACGGCGTCGCTCCGGCAGGTCGACCCGCAGGCGGAAATCGATATCAAGCTGGACACGCGCGAAGCCTCCGTGAAGTCGACCATGGATACAGCGCGTCTCGAGCAGGCGCTGCGCGATGGTGGTTGGCAGGCCGAGCGCATCACCGCCTGATCCCACGGCGACATGCTTCGTCCTGGCGCTGTGAAGCCGGAGATATACGCCGACTTGATGATGCAGATCGTTCAAGGGAAGGAAGCCATCTGATGCCTCGCAAATCCTTCGTGCTGTCTCTCGCAGCCGGCATATTTTTTAGCGCTGGCCTCGGTTACGCCGTGTCGCAGGGCATTTCTCCAGGGCATCTCATGCCGGACGGCACGATGATGCACGGCCAAATGCCGAATGCGCCTGGTCACACGCCCGGGATGCAGCACGCACCCACCGCGCAGCAGCTGGGCGCATCGGGCAGGCAGTCCCCTCGACCGTCGCCTTTCTAGCTGCGAACGAGAAGATGCACCGCGACATGGCCATCACTTTCACGGGCGATGCGGACCTCGATTTCGCGGCCTCCATGATCCCCCATCATGGGGGTGCGATCGCAATGGCGCGCATTCAGTTTGCGCACGGTCGGGATTTGGCGATGCGCCGACTGGCCGAAGCCGTGATCCGCGAGCAGGAGCGGGAGATCACCGAATTGCGTGCCTTTTTGGCGCATACGCCTCCCCGGTGACGCTCTGAGCCGACGCCGGGCGGCACCCTGCGCGCACTCAACCGGCTCCCGTTCGTCTCACAACACGGTTGCCCAACAACCGAAGAGGACAAGACCATGAGGAAGCTCAGCAGTTTCACAACGGCAGCCATTCTGGCGCTCGGAGTGGCCGGAACGGCGCTCGCGCAAGCGCCAGCACCTGCTGGCGGAGCAACCGATCCCCATCATCCCGGAGCGCCCACCGGCGCCCCGCAGCCAGCGACGCCGCCAGCCCAACACGGCGCGCCAGGTCCCGGCATGGCAGGCCCGGGTGCCGGAATGATGGGTGGCGACATGGGCCGCATGATGCAGCAGATGATGCAGAGCCGGATGGCAGCTGCATCGATGCAGCCCTTCCGCCGGATTGAGGGACATCTGGCCTTTTTCCGCGCTGAGCTGCGGATCACGGACGGCCAGATCTCTCAATGGAACGCGTTCGCGGATGCGGTTCGCGCCCAGAGCGACAGGCTTCGGCAGGCAATGCAGCAGGCGATGGGCAGCAGCACCGGCCCTGGCACCGCGCCAGAACAGATGGAGCGCCGTATCGCCCTGCTCTCCGCCCATCTGGAAGCGATTCGCGCGGTCAGCGCGGCGGCGACACCGCTCTATGCAGCGCTGTCCGAGGAGCAGCGCCGCACCGCCGACGAGCTAATGGCCGAGCACCTGCGCGGCATGCGGATGGGGATGCGGTGACATGGACCGCATGGTTGGCGTCCATGCGCAGGGCGCGCCATCCTGGTGGCGCACCCGCACCGGAATCGCCGTGATCGGCTTCGCGCTAGTCGCGGCCTTCTACGTCCTGCGAGAGCATTGGGGCCACGCGTTCGGCGCGCTACCGTATTCTATCCTCCTCGCCTGTCCGCTGTTGCACCTGTTCATGCACCACGGGCATGGCCACGGCGGAGGCGGGCAAAATGCTGGTTCAGATCGTGGCACCGGCGCCAAATGATGCAACTTGCGCCGCAAGGGTGGGCTGCCTTGGCCACCCCCGCGGCACGCTACCTCGCGGTCATGGTAGCCTTGAATCTGATCTGGGAAGTGGCGCAGCTCCCCCTCTACACGTTGTGGGCGGAGGGAACGCCGGGCGAGATTGCCTTCGCCGTCGGTCATTGCACCGGCGGGGACGCGATGATCGCCGCTGCCGCGCTGGCGATCGCGATACTGCTGACGAGAGCCTGGCAATGGCCGAGCCGGGGGTGGGGACGCGTCACCGTTACCACGACCCTGGCGGGCCTTGGATACACGGTGTTCAGCGAGTGGCTGAACGTCGATCTGCGCCAGTCGTGGGCCTACACGGCCGCCATGCCGCGCCTTCCGCCGTGGGGAACCGGGCTCACCCCTTTCCTTCAATGGCTGCTGTTGCCGCCACTGGCGATGCTGACAGTGCGGCCGCCCGCGCGACCTTTCGCGCGCTGAGGAGTTAGACGGACATGGAACATCACGGCCCCCACACCGCCCACGGCAAGCACGATCCTGAGCTTGAAGGGACTGCCTCGGCATCGGGAACCGTGAAGGATCCGGTCTGTGGCATGACGGTGGACCCGGCAAAGACGGCTCACCACGCCGATCATGCAAGGCATGCCTACCATTTTTGCTCAGCAGGTTGCCGCACCAAGTTCATCGCCGAGCCTGGTAAGTATCTGCAGCCAGGTGCCCCGCTGCGCGCCGAGGCTGTGGCGCCGGGCACCATCTACACCTGCCCGATGCACCCGCAGATCCGACAGCCGGGCCCCGGCAGTTGCCCGATCTGCGGCATGGCACTCGAACCTGAAACCCCCTCGGCCGAGACGGGACCCAACCCGGAGCTTGTGGATTTCACCCGGCGCTTCTGGATCGGCCTTGTGCTGACCATCCCGGTCTTCCTGCTGGAAATGGGTGGCCACCTGACGGGGATGATGCACCTCGTCGGCGGGCCGCGCGTCGGCAACTGGATTCAGCTGGCGCTGGCGACACCCGTGGTGCTCTGGGCTGGCTGGCCGTTCTTCGTCCGGGGCTGGCAGAGCCTGGTGAACCGAAGCCTCAACATGTTCACCCTGATCGCCCTGGGCACTGGGGTCGCCTGGGTGTTCAGCGTCGTGGCCACCTTGGCGCCTGATATCTTCCCGGCGGCCTTCCGCGCGACCGATGGCTCGGTTGCCGTTTATTTCGAGGCGGCTGCGGTAATCGTCGTGCTGGTGCTGCTCGGGCAGGTGCTCGAACTTCGGGCGCGCGAGCAGACAGGCGGCGCAATCCGCGCCTTGCTCGATCTGGCACCAGCCCAGGCCCGGCGGCTGCGGGACGACGGATCAGATGAGGAAGTCCCGCTGGCCGCAATCGTGGTCGGCGATCGGCTCCGCGTCCGCCCAGGCGACAAGGTGCCGCTCGACGGCGCGGTGCTGGAGGGCACCTCCAACGTCGATGAGAGCCTGGTGACGGGTGAGGCAGTGCCGGTCACCAAGACGGTGGGCGATCAGGTCGTCGGCGGCACGCTGAACGGCCAGGGCAGCTTCATCATGCGCGCCGATCGCGTCGGCCAGGACACGGTACTGGCGCAGATCGTCCGCATGGTCGCGGGAGCGCAACGTTCCCGCGCGCCGATCCAGCGCTTGGCCGATCAGGTCTCTGGCTGGTTTGTGCCGGTGGTGGTGGCAATAGCCATAGTTGCCTTCGCGGTCTGGGCGATATGGGGACCAGAGCCGCGCCTCGCCTTTGCTTTGGTCGCCGCGGTGACGGTGCTGATCATCGCCTGCCCGTGTGCGCTAGGGCTGGCGACACCGATGTCCATCATGGTGGGCGTGGGACGGGGCGCGCAGGCCGGCGTGCTCATCAAGAACGCCGAGGCGCTGGAGCGCATGGAGCGGATCGACACGCTGGTCGTGGACAAGACCGGCACCCTTACCCAGGGGCGGCCGGACGTGGTGGCGGTGATCCCGGCGGTGGGCGTGGCCGAGGATGAGGTTTTGCGCTTAGCTGCGGGGTTGGAGCGGCCGAGCCAGCATCCGCTCGCTGAAGCCGTGGTGCGGGCGGCGGAGAAGCGCGGCTTGGCCGTACCGGCGGTCGAGGGCTTCGATGCGCCAATCGGACGTGGCGTGACGGGGGCGGTCGAGGGACGCCAGGTCGCGGTTGGTAACGCCCGTCTGATGGACGAGGCGAAGGTGGATGTCGGCGCGCTGTCGGCGGAAGCCGAGCGCCTGCGTGGGGATGGCGCCACCGTCTTCTTCGTGGGGGTGGATGGCCGCGCCTTCGGAATTGTCGCCGTGGCCGATCCAGTCAAGGCGACGACACCAGCGGCGCTCGCGGGTCTCGCGAAGGATGGCGTGCGGGTGGTGATGCTGACCGGCGATAACCGCACGACGGCGGAGGCTGTGGCGCGGCGCCTTGGCATCACAGAGGTCGAGGCGGAGGTTCTGCCCGAGGACAAGCAGCGCATCATCGAAAAGCTGAAGGTCGAAGGGCGTCGCGTGGCGATGGCGGGTGATGGCGTGAACGACGCGCCTGCGCTGGCGGCTGCCGAGGTCGGCATCGCCATGGGCACGGGTACGGCCGTTGCGATCGAAAGCGCGGGCATCACGCTGCTCGGCGGTGACCTCATGGGGATCGTTCGAGCGCGGCGGCTGTCGGAGGCCGTGATGGGCAACATCCGGCAGAACCTGTTCTTCGCCTTCGCCTACAACGCTGCCGGCGTGCCGATCGCCGCGGGCGTGCTGTATCCGATATTCGGGATTCTGCTCACGCCCATCATCGCGGCGGCGGCGATGGCGCTATCGTCGGTGAGCGTTGTGGGCAACGCGCTGCGGCTCAGGGCGACGCGGCTCGATTGAAGATGCCTGATCGCTGCTGAGGAGGGCACGGAAGAGTATGATGAATGAAACGATGATGAGTGGCGGGATGTTCTGGGGAATGGGTGTGGTTGGGCTGCTGTTCCTTGCCCTTCTTGTCCTGGCGATCCTCGCGCTTGCCAAATACGTGTTCGGACGACGCAACTGATGCGGGTTCATTCCCACCTGCTCGCCGCGGCAGTAGGTGTAGTCGTGGCGGCGGCGCTCGCGGGGGGGGGGGGGGAACCTGTGGAGACCAAGCAGTGATAGCTTGGAGGGAGACGAGGCAAGTATCCATCTCGGGCGGCGCGTTTATGCGGAGAACTGCGCCTCCTGCCACGGTGTGAAACTCGAGGGCCAGCCGAACTGGCGGACGCGCCGGCCGAACGGCCGCTTGCCCGCGCCGCCGCATGACGCCACAGGCCACACTTGGCACCACCCGACTGCCCAGTTGATCGAGTTGACCCGCAAGGGGGTCACCGGCCTTGTGCCGGGCTACGAGAGTGACATGCCCGCCTTCGAGGGCGTGCTCACCGACGCAGAGATCGCGGCTGTCATTGCCTATATTGCCAGCACTTGGCCGCAAGAGCTCCGGCGCCGGGCGGAGGACGTTCCCAAAGGGGCCAGCCGATAATGGGGGGGGGGAAACGTCCAGCATGCCTACTGTTCAATCGAATCCTGACTTTTGGTGTCGCTACCGGCGCGTGTCGCCGTTCGTTTGATGCCATAGAATGGCACACGGATGCCCTCCATGTTCAGCCCGCTTGCCAACCTGACCTATCGCCGCCTGTTCGCGGCGCAGGTTTTGTCGCTGCTCGGCACGGGCCTCTCCACGGTCGCGCTGGGGCTGCTCGCCTATCACCTCGCCGGCGCCGATGCCGGGACCGTGCTGGGCACGGCGCTGGCAATCAAGATGATCGCCTATGTGGGCATCGCGCCCGTCGCCGGAGCCTTCGTGCATCTGGTGCCTCGGCGCAGCCTGCTGGTGGCACTCGACCTGCTGCGCGCCGCGGTTGTACTGGCGCTGCCCTTCGTGACCGAGATCTGGCAGGTCTATGTGCTGATCTTTGTGCTGCAAACTGGCTCCGCCGCCTTCACGCCGACCTTCCAGGCGACCATCCCCGACATTCTCCCGGATGAGGCCGGCTACACCAAGGCGCTGTCTCTCTCGCGCCTCGCCTACGACCTGGAGGCGCTCGTTAGCCCCGCGATCGCCGCTGCGCTGCTCGGGTTGATCGGATTCCATTGGCTGTTCGCCGGCAATGCGCTGGGCTTCCTCGCCTCGGCCGTTCTCGTGCTGAACGTGGCGCTGCCCTCGCCCAAGCCACTGGCGACGGAGGAGGGCGCCTGGGGCCGCATCACGCGCGGTGCGCGCATCTACCTTGCCACGCCCAGACTGCGCGGGCTGCTCGCGCTGAACGTCACAGTGGCCATGGCCGGCGCGATGGTGATCGTGAACACCGTGGTGCTCGTGCGCGCGGGCTTCGGCCTGGGCGCAGCCGAGCTGGGCTGGACGCTGGCGGCCTATGGCGCCGGCTCCATGCTTGCCGCACTCGCGGTGCCGCGGCTGCTCGACGGCGTGATGACCGACCGCACCGCCATGTTGGCCGGTGCCGGACTGCTTGTTGCGGGCTTGCTGATCGGGCTGCTGGTGCCGAGTTGGTCGATGCTGCTGCCGCTTTGGATGCTGCTGGGCCTTGGCAACGGGCTCGTGCTGACGCCGAGCGGACGGTTGCTACGACGCTCAGCTCATGCCGGCGATCGCCCTGCATTGTTTGCGGCGCAGTTCGCACTCAGCCACGCCTGCTGGCTTGTCGCCTATCCGGTGGCAGGGCGGTTCGGCGCTGCAGCGGGCATGGATGCCACCTTCCTGGTGCTCGCTGCGCTCGGCGCCGTGGGGTTGGTAGCGGCCATGCTGCTGTGGCCGAGGAATGATGCCGAGGAGGTCGAGCACATTCACGATCAGCTTCCACCCGGGCATGCACATCTGGATGATGCGCGACCGGATCCGACGGGCGCGCTTCGCCACCGCCATGCCTTCGTGATCGACGACCTTCACCAGAGCTGGCCACGGTAGAATCAGGCGCGATGCGCTGATGGGTCAGAGGCGTTCGGGCGGGATGGTGAGGATGGTCACGGCATCCTTCGCTTCGTCACCTCCACCGAAAGCGTCGCCGCCGCTAGTCGGATTGACTTGGTTCACGCTCAGAAGCGACCTCATCTGCAAGACCCCGGCTTTGAACCAGTCGGCGTCCTAGCGCCTCTATAAATGCCTGGTAACGTTCTCGTCCCTTGGCCTGAGTGGCGGCCGGAGCAGTGTCCGGTAATGCGGGCGTACTGGTCAGCCAGAACCGTACGAACAGGGCTAACGCCTCATTGCCGATGGTGGTGTGGCGTTCCAGCCGCTCGCTGACACGCGACAGGCGATCGAGCCGACGTGCGAGGGCTGCCTCCAGCCGCTCAGGACCGTCCGGCGACAGGTAGCTCTCGAGTGCGGCCTCGACCACGACGGCTTGGCTCATGCGCTTGCGCGTCGCGTAATCGGCGAGGCGGCGCATCAGACCCGGGGGCAGCCGGAAAGTTGCCTTGGTCCTCATGGCGGGTCAGAGGGCAATGCCGTCATCGGGGTCGAGCGCCGCCTGGCGTACCAAGCGACGTGCGCGCGCCGCGAGGGCCCGCGTACGGGCGACATCGTCGTCCTGCTCGTCCTCCGAGAAGACGAACTCTTTATCGGACGGCGGCCCTGGCTCAGGCGCGATCTGCTCATGCTCCGGCAGGGTAGGCTCCCGTCGGATGCCGCCCTCCGTATTGTCGATCGCGGCGGAGGCGGATTTTGCTGCCTCAAACGCGGGGGGCTTAAGCGCGCTCCAGTCATCCGGGCGGGGCACTGACGGCTCAACCGATACGGGGTCCGGCGGCGCCACCACGCGTGCGCGAAGCTGCCTGTCCTCGTAGTAGCGCGCCTTCAGCGCGCGGATTGGCGGGCAGCCCGAGACCAGGACGATCTCATCCGTCGGTGGTAACTGCATCACCTCGCCCGGCGTCAGCAGCGGCCGCGCGGTCTCCTGGCGGCTGACCATGAGGTGGCCGAGCCAGGGCGAAAGGCGATGCCCCGCATAGTTCCGGCTATCCCGAATCTCAGTCGCAGTGCCGAGCGCATCGGAGACGCGCTTCGCCGTGCGCTCGTCATTCGTCGCGAAGGCAACGCGGACATGGCAGTTGTCGAGGATCGCGTTGTTGGGTCCGTAGGCCCGCTCGATCTGGTTCAGGGACTGCGCGATGAGGAAGGACCGGATGCCGTATCCAGCCATGAAGGCGAGCTGGCTTTCGAAGAAGTCGAGCCGCCCGAGTGCGGGGAACTCATCCAGCATCAGCAGCAGCCGATGACGTCGCCGATCGTTTTCCAGCGCCTCGGTCAGGCGCCGGCCGATCTGATTCAGCACGA